>Ga0136615_10001001_pt1 | contig 13304 bp, 16 predicted proteins | sample AntDrymUQ2882206_2_FD_106647 | JGI IMG/M metagenome (GOLD analysis project Ga0136615, IMG submission 106647) | Polar desert sand microbial communities from Dry Valleys, Antarctica - metaG UQ288 (22.06) | ecosystem: Environmental > Terrestrial > Soil > Desert | place: Antarctica: Dry Valley...
CTGTGCTAGATGCCGTTTCCGCAGGTCGTCCCTGAGCGTAAGGCTGATTGATGTTTATCGCGCCTGGCGAACGGTCTTTGTATGGGCAACCCCCTTGTCGTGCCCCCGGACTGGCACGGGGGCGCTGCAAGGATCTTTCGCCCCAAATGCCCCTTTCCCTTTCAGAGCAAGCACTCTCCCACGAGATCGCTGTCGCCTTCGCTAGCTGCGGAAGTCGAGGACCTGCTCGGGGGGGTCGAACCCCTCTTCCAGGGCGATCCCGTGCACCTCACGGACATGCTCACGGAACCAGCGGTCCATAGGTTCTTGAGAGGTCGCGAGCTCCTTGAACGAAGAATCCAGGTCGGGACCCTCCACGTACACCACGACCAAGTCGCCCCCCGGGGTCTTTTGGATGAATACTGCCTCCCGCGTGATGCCGACGCGCCTGCGAGCAGCCTCGAACTCGGCCTTCCTATCCCCTTTCCAGCAAGACTCCATCGCGGCCCGGTCTGCGTCAGTCTTTCCCGGCAGAAGCGGAAGCACGAATGCCAAAGATCCCAAGTCCTTCTCCTTTCCTCTCATCACCCGACGATCGGTCTAGTAGCAACGTCTCCAGTGGATCTGCGGCCGCAATTGCGCCACCCGCACTTGCCAGCCCTTCTGCCACCGTCTGTGCTTCCCCTCGCATAGAGATAGCTGCGTCGATCGCGCGACGGAGTGAATGGGGGTCAAGATCGTCAGAGGGGACAGATGTCCCTGCTCCCACTCTGACGACCTGAGCTGCCACCTCTGATTGGTCGCGCCCGAACGGAACCACGCAGACGGGAACACCCGCAGCAAGCGCCTTCTGCGTGATGCCCATCCCACCGTGACACACAACACAAGCGGCCCTTCTCACTAATGGTCCATGAGGCAACCATCTCGTCACGTGGGTATGGGGGGGCGGGCCAAACCCGCCGGGGTCCTGGGCTGCAGTTGTAACGACCACGGAAGCGATCTCACCTTCCATCGCCTCTAACACGTTACGGACCAGAGCATCATCACGCTGGAACTCGCTGGAGACCGTTACCAAGATCAAGGGATCTCTCAGCTCCTCGAGCCACGCGGGAAGGGTCGCAGGAGGCTCCCAGAGACCCGGACCGACTGACCGGAAGGAGGCGGGCGATCTAACGTCGCTCGGCTGGAAGGGGGGCGCTGTGAAGTAGATATGAAGCGGGGCGCGCCACACCTCTTCCTGCCCGACCGGTTCCAGTCCCACTGCCTGACGAGGACCATTGAGGACCGCCAGCCCCTCCGCATGGAGGGTGAACGGCAACACGTGGTGGAAGAACGGGACCCACTGAGCCCACGCGAGCCCGCTCGCCTCTGCGAGGGCAGCTGCTCCCACCGTGGTGACATCGACGAGAAGAAGATCCGGGTCAACTTCTTCGATCGCCCGTTCGAGGTCATCGATCTCGATCGGGGAGCGGGATGCGAAGGTTCGCAAACCCATCTCTAGGGCTTCTTCCTGCGAGGTCGCTTTCCAATCCTCTAGTGGCAGGTCCTCGATGCCCGGCGCGATACATTCCGCCGCGACCCCGACATCACGTACCGCACCAACCGCCGCGGCAAGCGTCCTGACGTGAACATCATGACCACGGTGTTGGAGTTCCAGAAGCGTGGGCATCACCGGATAGAGATGGCCGCGAGCAGGGGACGTGTACGCAAGGAAGCGCGCCATCAGCGGCCGTTGGCTGTCTGCTCGACGAGGTCGACGATGATCCGCTCTGTTGCCCGGCGGCTGAATCCGAGGTCGTGGCGCAGCAACTTCCAGGTGTACACGTCTGTAGCCACGACTAGCGCGGCCTTCCTTCGGTTGCGAGCAGCGCCTCGAGCGTCTTCAAGCAAGGAGGAGAACGTCCGCTCGACCCACTCCTGGTGATACCGGCGCCCGTCCCGGACGTTGTCGGCCACGACGGGGATCCGGTCCTCCTGGGCCAGCATGCGCAAACGATTGGTCCCCCACCGCTCATATTGAGCTACGAGGAAATCCACCGCCCCCGCAACATCGTCGACCGGCGCTTCGTCCCGCTCCTGCTGCGCGTCCCTCGCGGCCTGTCCCATCGCCTCGATGAAAAGGGACTCTTTAGACCCGAACCGCCGCAAGAGCGTGCGTGACGCGACTCCGGCGAGCGAGGCGACCTGTTCCAGCGAGACGTCCTCGTAGGGCCTCTCGGTGAAGAGATCGACGGCTACCTCCAGCACCCGGTCAGCCGTAGCGCGAGCAGCTTCAGCCCGCGCCTTCATGCGGTAAGGACTCGAACGGGCAGAAGTGGATCCTTTCATGTCGCTTAAACTGACATGAAATCAGCATCCCTGTCAAAGCCGCCCGACGGCCGCCGTCCATTGATAGCTATCAGCTACGCGCGATCGTGGCCGCGAAGCTTCAATCAGTGCGTCCAACGCCCGTGGGTCGACGCAGCCCGACCTCTTAATCACAGACGTCATACAGCCCTATCCAGGCACTACTCGGCGTGGCCGGCGTAATCTCTGGAGCAGTTGTCTAGATTCGGACAAGCACTGTGCTAGATGCCGTTCTTGCAGGTCGCTGCTGAGCGAAAGCACGATGTTTATCGTGACTAGCGAACGGTCCTTGATTCAGCTCGCTCGGACCTAGCTGCGAAGGGCCTCGCGGATCACTTCCCTTGGTTCTTTGGCATCTATTCGCTTCCCCGTAGGAGTCGGCGGTACTTTTCCCGTATCTTCATCGCTGGATCACCGCTGGCCCTTGAGGTCGGTTGAGGACTACAAGCTCCAGATTCCCTGCCAGGTCAGGATCGATATCGAGGAGGTTGCCGAGGACCCGTTCGATATCTCGTTATTCGCCACGTCGCCTCCGGTAGCTGTTTATCGCTCCCGTGAGGAGCGAGAAGGTCGCCGCGTATGTCGCCGCGTATGGGAACGCCTCCGCAGCGTCTTGGCTCAAGAACGTTGTGCCGAAAATCATTTGCGCACAGAAGATAATGACCGCCGAGATCGCCGCGGTAACCACGGATGTTCCCGCCCCCATTCGTTGATTCGCTTCATAGCCACATCGATACTAGTAATCCGAACCACACCACGTAGCCGAGGGTCACGGCGACGCAGAACCAGAAGCCCACCTGCATGGCCCTCCTACGCTGGTCCGATGCGTCTGTCCAGACATGCCAAGGACAGGCTTCGGTGGGTTCGAAGGTCAGCCGTAGAGGTGCTGAGCAACACCTCCTTGAAGCGCTTCGCTCCGCCGCGCTGATGCGTCGAGACTTGAAAGGAAACTCTCAGCTCTCGGCGGAAGTAGTGGCACACGGTTCGTAGTGGTATCGGACCGCCTCCACATAGACACGGAGGATGGATCTCATACCGCGGTGTGCTGATCGTCGGCCTTTGCTTCACCTAGCAGGTCTGGCCTCCAACGGCGCAGCGTGATCCAGTACAGACTAGCCATGGGCAGCGCGCCTACCAACGCGTGATCTAAGGGATGCCACCGGTCCCGCACGTCGGCCCCCTCGCTCGTTAGCTCACAAATCCTCGTCTCCGTGACCAGACAAGGACTAAGCACGTGGGGCACGATCTCGGTCCCGATGAGGATGAGCAATGGACCGATGAACGGGGGCAGGCTACGTATTGCTCGTCTTGGTCCCTGCCGTGACCGCACTCCGGCGATGCCGCTTGCCATTCCCAGCAGGATAGCCAAGCCGTAACCCATCATTGGCACTACGACGGGTAGGTCTCGCAGCGATGGAAGTCCCCCACCACCGAAACACGGTGGGTTAGCACATTCTTCGACCGGTGCAGGCACGGGCCCCGGTTTCCATGTGGCCGCTTAGAACACGCCTCCGCCAATCGCGAGTCCGACCGCGACGACCACAACGCGCCATCCGTAACGCGCGAGTCTGTCGCTCATTGCGGACACCTGATTGTCAAGTTTCGCGATCGATCTCCCTAGTTGGGGCACCCCCAGTTTCTAGCAGCTCTGGTAGCTCCTTTGCGTTCTGCTGTGCATAGCTGGAGTAGCAATTGTCTAGACCCGGATAAGCGGTGTGCTAGATCAGATGCGAATGAGCCGCTGTGCTAGATCGACTTTTCCCAGCTCGCAGCTGAGCGGCGAGCGATATTCATCAGCACTAGCGAGAGCCCGATCAACTCGCGCGAACGTGGGTGCGAAGAGCTACCCGGATGACCTCCGAAACACGCACAACGTCCCTGGATGCACGAAGAAGCAACTCCTTCTTCAGCTCCGGATCCAGACGAACCGATTCCACGCTGGCCGGCCCCGATCCCATCGTCGGTCGACCGCCGGCGCGGCGACGCCTGACCTCGTCCAGGTCGTAGCCACCCTCAGCTTCGTCGGCGAGCTTCTCGACCATCTCGTCATCGACGGAGGTCCCATCCTTCAGTGTTCCGTGGTATTTGGGCATCTCATCACGTCATCGCGGATCGCCCCGCGCGATCAGCCGAGCCTCTACAGACGCGCGTCGCGGCGCGTCGCGGCAGTAACGATCGCTGCCAACACGATGGCCATCGCCACCATCGAGCCCACATGGAAGATCCATTCGGCAAGGAGGAGTCCGCCGAGGTCTTCTCCCACGAACCGGTGTGTGGCCGTGTGTGGCCACCACGATCCCAGCAGCCACATCGTGGACACCCACGCAACTGTGGCGAACCGCGACTCCCCCACGAGCGACCTGAACCAGGGACGTCCGAGGGCGCCAACCGCGATCGCCGCGCCCAGCGCCAGACCTTCCGCGATCGTAACCACGATGAAGCCGGGGATGAGGGCCCCGCTGGGTTCGGGGGACCCCTCCGCCGGACGCCAGAACACACCGAGGGGTCCGTCGGGACCGAACAGGAGCGCGATCACAACACCGGCGCCAACAAAAGCCCAGAACCGCCGGTCGAACGCTCGATCGCGCGTTCCAGAAGCCACGGTCATTCGAGTCCCGTCGGATGTCATGAAGCGCTCACCACCAGCGCCTGCCCCGGAAGCAACACGCCTTTAGGCCTCTCGTACTGCGATGCCATAGCGACCACGTGCCGCTTGATCTCCTCCAGCTTCTCCCGGGCAGCTCAGAGAGAATGGCCGCCAGCGGGCCTGCCGGCCTCGACGTGATCTGCCAGCAGGAGTCGACATCCTCGAATCCGTGTGGTGAGTCGACCTGATCGATCCGAACGTGTGGGAAACCCGCTCCCGAGAGCGCAGCGCCTAGCGTGGCTTTATCGGAAAGGGAAAACAGCCCTCCTGCGCCGAAGGGATCGGGACCGACGAGACCGGCTTGCATCACGGCCATTCCAAGAACCAATGCCCACGCGTTGTGCTCCGGGCCGCTCCAGACACTGAGGACGAGACGGCCGCTATCTCTGAGAACGCGGCGCGCCTCTGCGAAAGCCACCTGGGGATCCGGCATCAACATGTAGCCCATGCGGCAGACGACTGCGTCCACGCTTTGATCGGGTAGGTCGATCGCTTGCCCGTCCAGGACGCGGACCTGCACATTCGCTGCGGGCACCCCTTCTGCTCGACGTCGGGCCGCGGCCACCATCCCCTCGGCGATGTCGCTCACGATCACGGTGCCCTGCGACCCGACCAGCTGCGCGACACCCATCCCCAAGGTGCCCATCCCGCACCCAAGCTCCAGGATGGTCTCGCCCGGCGCCGGTTCCAGAAGGGTCAGCAGCCGCTCAGTGACCGGAGCCACGGAGGCCTCGGTGTGCTCGTGGAGCTCCCCCCACGCCAGCGCGACGTGATTCCAATCTGCCCGCACGCTCGCCGTTGCTGTTCCCGTCCCCGCCATGTCCGCCCCCTATCTGTTCCAGGTTCCCTGTATCCAATACAGGGTATGTTTAGTGGATATGACCCCGGCTGTCAAGCGCGTCTACGACTCCTCGCGGCGGAAGGCCCAGGCCGCCGAGACGCGCCGTCAGATCCTGAAGGCGGCGCACGACCTCTTCGTGTCCGCCGGCTACGGCTCGACGACGATGAGCGAGATCGCGCAGGCCGCCGGTGTTTCGGTGGAGACCGTGTACGGAGCCTTCGGCTCCAAGCTGAATCTCCTCAAGCGGGTCTGGGACTTGACGATCGGTGGGGACGACGATGACATCCCGTTCCATGAGCGGCCGCAGGTGCTCGAGATGCGGGCAGAAAAGAACCTCGCTCGGCGGCTTGAGATGTACGCCTCGTTGATCGCCCATCATCTCGGACCTCGCACCTCGCCCTTCGTCGAAGCCATGCGGGGGGCGGCGAGTTCAGAGCCCCAGGCGAGAGCGATGGTGGAAGAGATGGATCGCCAGCGTCTGGAAGGCATGACCCTCGCGGCGCGAGAGATGGCGTCCGGTGAGGGACTCGCCGTATCGGAACAAGAAGCGCGCGACGTGCTGTGGGCGACGAACGCAGGGGATCTCTGGCGATTGCTCGTTCAAGAGCAAGGGTGGGAGCCAGAGAGATTCGCCACTTGGTTAGCAGCCCTGTGGAAGCGGATGCTCCTTACCAGTCGCCATCAGTGACATCCGGATAAGCGCTGTGCTAGATGCTGTTTCCGCAGGACGCGGCTGAGCGGCGCGCTCAGCCAGCCAACAAGCGGGCGAACCTTTTTTTCGGCCTCTCGATAATCTGCCCTCAGCACATCTGATAAGTGAGGTGGCTACCCTTTACTCGACCCTGCGCCACTCCGCGCCGGGATAGGCGACGATCACGCTCCAGGCCGCTTCGAAACAAGCCGGGAAACACTCCGGAATCACAGGATCGAGCATCATGGTGTCTCCGTTCACGACGTAGCCGAACGTGACGGGCTCGGGAAACTCCTTGGATACGTTGAACGTTTCTCCGTACCGTTCGCTGTCCCGGCTTCGGGCCTGTCCGGCTCGTCCGAACCGCAGGCGGCCGTCAGCATCACGAAGATCATCGCTATTGCAAGTTTCTCGGACCGCCCGAATCATCCGTGATCCCCTGATGTTTCTCGGAAGGGATTCCATACTACCGATAGCTCGCCACCAGTCTCGGTGATCCAAACGAAAGTGCCTTGCAGTACTTGGAGGCGCCGGCGAAGGCCGTCCACAAGATTCAGTGTCTCTTCAGTAACTCTGAAAGCTCCTTCGCATTCTGTTGCGCATAGCTTCTGTAGCAGTTGTCTAGGCCCGAACAAGCGCTGTCTAGATGGCGCTTTCGCAGGTCGTCCCTGAGCGAGGAGCGATATCTAATCGTGACTACCCGCGATCGCCTTCCGGGCAAGCTCAGTGATCCGCCGAACGGAGATGCCGAGATGCGCGGCGAGCAGGTCGCAAATGCTTTTGATCCCGCTCGACTAGTTCCAGGGCTGCAGCGACATCCAGGGCACTACCCTGCCCGAGCAGATCGGCCCACCTCTCCTCCCCAAGTGCTTCTTGAGCTTCATCTAGCCACCGGTCGATCAGGGCCCGTTCGAATGGAAGCATCTTCGACATCGAGCGCTCCCGCGTATGTCTAGCGACCCCGAGCACCAAGGCTGCTTGATCCATCCCACCGGCAGCAGCGGAGGCGGCGGCGAATCCTTCAAGGGCCTCTGCGATCCCATCTTGATCGTCAACTTCGTTGAAGCTGCGCAGGGATCGAAGGAACAAGTCGCTTGCTCTTCCTGCGTCGCCGCGTAGCAACTCCAGGTGGCCTCGGTAGGTCTGCGCACGTGCCGCGAAACGGTGGTCCCCCAGCCGGACGTACAGTTCGAGCGCTTGATCGAGCAGCGAAGACGCTTCATCTAGTTGGCGGAGGTGCAATAGCCCTAGTGCAAGATTCAGCTTAGAGGTCGCCACATACCAGCTGACTCCGCTGACATCCGTAATCTCGGCACTGCGCTCAAGGGGAGTTAGTGCCGCCAGAAAATCACCTTCTGCCATGTGAACCATCGCCTGCACGGTCAAAGCGTTGCGCCGCATCAGCGATGCCTCGCCGTCGGCCGTGACCTCTAACAATTCCTCGCTGTAAAGGCGCGTAGACCTGAGATCGTCTTGCTGGAAAGCCAACCAGCAAGCACCCCATAGTGCTTTGGCCCGCAGCTCTTGCGACCCCCCTACGGTTGCGCGGAGGGCTTGTTCCAACCACGTCCGCCCTTCGGAGAGATAGCCGGCAGCGCGCCAGAACTGCCAAACTGCTGCCCCCAGGCGCAACCCCACCTCCGCGTCGCCCTCCGTGAGCGACCATTCCAGAGCCGCCCGCAGATTGTCGCTTTCCGCGAGGAGTTCCTCGAAGGCCTCCTCCTGCGCGGAAGTTCCGAACTTCTTTTCTGTACGCTCCGCCAAGGAGAGGAAGTAGGAGGCATGAGATCGCAAGAGGGGCGGCCCCTCCCCGTATCGATCTCGCTGCTCCCTCGCGAATTCAGCGATGACGTCCATCATGGAGTACCGCGGGACTTGGCTCTGTACTCCATTCAGCACTACCAAGCTCTTGTCGACAAGAGCGCCCAGCGTCTCGACAACATCTCCCTGAGCAGTGGGCCACGCATCTTGCGCGGCTTCCAAGGTCCAGCCGCCCCTGAAAACTGATAACGACCGGAATAGGGATCGCTCTCTTGAGTCAAGGAGGTCGTAGCTCCACCCGATCGCTCCTCGCATCGTCCTCTGGCGCCGAGGCAAGTCTGCGGCTCCGTGGGTAAGCAGCGACAGTCGAGCGTCGAGTTGCTCGCGCAATTTCACCAATGGAAGGTGACGGACTCGGGACGCGGCAAGCTCGATGGCAAGCGGCAATCCTTCGAGTCGCCTGCAGATGTCCCCCAGCAAGACGGAAGCCTCCTCATCGATCACAAGATCTGCTTTCGCAGCTGTCGCCCTCTCGAGTAACAGGCGTCCTGCCGCCGAAGAACTCAAATCGGCCGAGCCGACCGGCGGCAGTCCGAGGGGAGGAAGGGCAACGACGTGTTCACCACGGATGCACAGTGGTTCGCGAGTAGTGACAAGCAAGGTGAGCCGGTCACAACCGGAAAGCAGGTCGGCCACCGACCCTGCGGCGGCGAGCACATGTTCGAAGGTGTCGAGCACCAGCAGGATCGCGGCCGTAGTCAGGTGCGCAGAAAGGTCTGCCACGGTCCGAGTTTCTGGTTCGATCAGCCCGATGGCCTCCGCGATCAGCGGCACGACTCGAGCAGGACTCTCGCAGGAGGTAAGCGGCACGAAAAACACACCGTCTGGGTAGATGTCCCGGGCCGCCGCCGCTGCTTCCACAGCAAGTCTCGTCTTACCAATCCCACCTGGCCCTGTGAGGGAGATCGAACGGATCGACCCTTCGCGGAAGGCACCGAGAAGCATCTCCATCTCGCGGTCGCGTCCGATAAGGGCAGTTGGCGGAATTGGTACGCGGTTCCGCCCTGATGAGACAAGGCCCGGTCGCTGGACACCAGGCTCGTGCGCTCCAGCCCGGCCGCGGGCGACCAAGATGAAATCTTCTTTGTCGGTACCGCAGACTCCCAAGGCCTCAGCGAGCCTCTCCGCTGTGTCCCGGTAGACAAAGCGTCGCAGACCACGCTCGATATCACTGATCGTGCGCACGCTGATGCCGGCCCTCTCGGCCAGCTCCTCCTGAGTGAAACGGACTGAAAGCCTGCGCGTCCGGACCAACGCAGCCAGTGGCGCATCATTCGACATCGCCCCATCCTCCGCCATCAAGACTCGGTGCCCAAGTCAGTGGGTAGGTCGGTATGGCCCCTGATCCATGCTTCAGCGATGCTGATGCGGTCAGAAAGACCCAACTAGGAGGAGGAGTCAAGTGGCCCTAGAGGTGATTCGTAGCTTCTATGAGGATGTGTTGGTTGGCGGCGATCTCGAAGCGCTGAATGAGATCGCAACCGCTGACTATCAGGAACATGATCCGCTCCCAGGTCAAGGCGAAGGGCGAAAAGGCCTAAAGGACCGCGTCACGATGTTGAAAGAAGGTCTTGCCGTCCACTTCACGATCGAGGACGTGATCCAGGCTGACGACAAGCTGGTGGTCAGGTGGACGAATTCAGGTACGCATGTCGGAGATTTCCTCGGAATTCCTCCAACCAACAGGAGTTTTTCGGTTGCAGGCATCGACATCTATCGCCTCGAAGACGGCAAGCTTGCCGAGCACTGGCACGTCATCGATCAGCTTGCAATGCTGCAACAACTCGGCCTTCTCCCCTCGCCTGATGGAGCAGTCGCGTGATCCATAGGTCAATGAAGCAGGTCTTGCGTGGTCAGCCGAACCTCCTAGGACGAGGTTGGCCTGGTTAAAAGATCCGCCAATTCCTTGGCGTTCTGTTGAGCGTAATCCCTGTAACAGTTGTTCATCAGGATGTGCGTGCGTTCGGTACTCTCGTTCAGTTTCTCGATGCGGGGAACCCACTGCTCCAGCTCCTCCTTGCTGTAGAGGTAGCGGAAGCGCTGGCTGACGGATTTGCTCTCCCACTGGTCCACGTTGTGCCCGTGGAAGCGAACCACCGCGAGATCCGAGGTCGCCGCGACCACCGGAGGCATGGACGACTGGAAGCCCTGCGGCATATCGACGCACACGTAAGGGAGGCCGTGTCCCTCGAGGAACTCGAGCGTCTCCTTCTGATTGTCGTCCTTCATCCAGAGAGCGTTCCTGAGCTCGACGCAGATCTTGAGGGGGGCGGAGCGGTGCGCGCACTCGAGGATGTAGTCCTTGTTGCGGCGTGAGATCGTGAACCACGGCGGAAACTGAAAGAGGAGGACGCCGAGCTTGCCCGCATCGTCCAGCGGCGTCAGGGCAGAGAGGAACCGATCCCACACGACGTCGATGGTCTTGGCGTCGAGGTCCTTCGGATAGACGTTGCGCTTGTCGGTGTCGACGTCGAGATCCTTGTAGAGGGCATCGACCTTGGTCGGGTGACCGGTGAGCAATGAGAACGCCTTGATGTTGAAGGTGAAGTCCTCGGGTGTGCGCTCGGCCCAGCGCTCGGAGTTGGCCTCGCTCGGCGGGAAGTAGTAGGTCGAGTCGACCTCGACCAGAGGAAACTGCGAGGCGTAAAATTGCAGACGCTTCTCTGCGGTCTTGGCGTCCTTCGGATACCAACCCGACTCGATCAGGGTCTTGTCGGTCCACGACGCCGTGCCCACGAGAAGCTCGCCCATGCTTGTCTCTTGTCCTTTCGCGATCCCTTGTCCTGGCGCGATCGTCGAGACGATCGCTGGGGACGATTATCCCGGACGAACCGGGTGCGCCGGCGTCCGAGTCACATCAACAGCACGGGGCTGAGCTTGCTACCGAGATGCTGCGCCCGTTCGAGAAAACGAGACACGGGCTCGGCCGGATCTCGTAGCCTCTTGATGCGGGTGAGGTAGCGGCTCATCTTCACGGCCATGATGAATCGGCGGGAGTCGACCGGGCCCACACCGCGATCGTTCGCCCTCCGGCAGCCGGTAGAACGCGTTGTTGGACTCGACGGTCGTGAAGTGGTCGGCATAGAAGGCAAGCCACTCGCGCTGGGGAATGGCCTCAGGGTAGAAACGCTGCTTCCAGTCCCGGTAGTGCCACCCCGAGGTACCGATGATGACGCTCATGCCGACCTCCTACCCAGCACCTAGGTGGCCAATGCTGGCACACTAGGGCGTGATGTGGCGACGGCGCGTGCGACCAAGAGCAGGTCAGGAGTCGGTGTGGGACTATCCCCGGCCCCCGCGCGTCGAGCCCGCCTGCAAGCCCATCAGCGTCATGCACAACGGTGTCGAGCTCGCCCGGTCCGAGCGCGCGCTGCGCGTGCTCGAGAAGGCGTCGCCCCCGACCTTCTACATCCCTCGAGACGATGTCGTTATGAAGTACCTCCACGCCACGACCGGGCATACCGTCTGCGAGTTCAAGGGCGTCGCCTCCTACTTCGACCTCGAGGTCAACTCGAGGGTCGCCTCGAGAGTCGCGTGGACCTACGAGGACCCCAAAGAGGGCTTCGAACAGTTGCGGGGCTGCATCTCCTTCTACGCGAGTCGCGTCGACGCCGCCCACGTCGGTGACGAGAAGGTCACGCCCCAGGCCGGAGACTTCTACGGGGGCTGGATCACGGCCGACGTCGTCGGTCCCTTCAAAGGAGAGCCCGGCACCCTCGGCTGGTGATCAGCTCTTTGTGTGACGCTCCCGGTAGGAGCGCATGCCGTCGGAGTAGTCGACCATCGGCTCCGGGTAATCGAGCTTGGCCCGGGCCTCGTCATCGAGCTTCCACGGCTGGTGCACGGCCTTGCCCTCGACACCGGACAGTTCGTCGACGTAACGCCTGACGTAGTCACCACTCGGGTCGTAGCGTTCCGCCTGTCGGATCGGGTTGAGCACCCGGTTAGGGGCGCGTGTCGTTTCCCGTGCCCGCGCTCCACTGCCAGTTTCCCAAGTTGTTCGCCATGTCACCGTCGACGAGCAGATCGAAGAAGTGCCGGGCCCCCCAGGTCCAGTCGACGTAGAGGATCTTCGTCAGAAAAGACGAGGTGATGAGGCGCGCTCTGTTGTGCATGTAGCCCTCGCGCTGCAACTGGCGCATGCCTGCGTCGACAATCGGGTAGCCCGTGCGTCCGTCCCGCCACCTCGCGAAGGCATCTTTGTCTTTGGTGCGATCGTCGCCGCGCGAGCGATAGTCGGAGCGCGGGTAGTCCGGTGTCACGGCAAGAACCTGGTGGTAGAAGTCGCGCCAGCACATCTGCCGCACGAACTCATCGCCTCTCGCCCTCCCGCTCGCTCGCTGTTCGACGTAGCGGGGAGAGACGCATCCGAAGTGAAGGTAGGCGCTGAGTCTCGAAGTGTCGTCGGCGGCGAGATCGTCGTGTCCACGCGCGTAGCCCTCGAGCCGGGTGCGCATCCAGGTGCCGAGTCGTCGTCGTCCCGCGCTCTCTCCACCCTCGGGAAGCTCGGCCGAGGGGCTTCCCCTTACGAGCGAACTTGGCGCGGGCATGCTGCCGACGTCGACCGACTCGGGCCACTCGATCGAGCGCGGCGTTTGATGCACGCTACGGCGCGGAGCCGACTTCCACTTGTTGAAGTAGGGCGTAAACACCTTGAAGTGGTCGCCGTCGCCCGGCGTGACCGCTCCCGGAGGCACAACTGTGATGCCCTCGAAGGTCTGGAACTCGACGCCCCGTTCGACACACGCGGCCCGCAGCATTCCTTCCCGCCGCTGGGCGTAGTGGCTGTAGTCGGCGCTCATGTAGAGCGCCTCGGCCCCCGCCTCGTCGATGAGCGCCATGGTGGCCCTCACGTAATGGCCCCGGCGCGTGACGAGCCGTGCTCCCCTGGCGCGGAGCGACGCGTCGAGATCCTTGAGTGAGTCGATGAGGAAGTGCACTCGATTAGGGCGGCCGTAGTGGCTCTTCAGGATGCCGTC
>Ga0136615_10001002_pt1 | contig 13303 bp, 13 predicted proteins | sample AntDrymUQ2882206_2_FD_106647 | JGI IMG/M metagenome (GOLD analysis project Ga0136615, IMG submission 106647) | Polar desert sand microbial communities from Dry Valleys, Antarctica - metaG UQ288 (22.06) | ecosystem: Environmental > Terrestrial > Soil > Desert | place: Antarctica: Dry Valley...
CCTACGGAGGCGCTGCAGGAGCACCTGACCCTTTCTCCACAGCCACAGGGGTCTGACCCCTTTCCACAGGGGTCTGACCCCGCGGAGGTGGCGGAGGCGCTGCTGGAGCGCCTCGGGGTTCCTCGGATCGTGCTGACGGCCTACGTCGACGGAACCCGCGTGCGGGTCGCCGCCGGGCACGGGTCCGACAGGCTCGAGGCACCGCTCGCCGTTCCCGTCGATCCGATCGGCGGCGGTGACGCCTTCTGCGCCGGCTTCCTGCACGGGCTCCTCGGGGGAAGCGTGCGCCGCGGGCTCGAGCTCGGCGAGGCGGCGGCCACGCTCAAAGGAACGATCCCGGGCGACGCGCCGCTCCTCGGCCCCGAGGAGGTCTCGGCCCTCGCCAACGGCGGTGCCCGGACGAGGGTCGCCCGGTGACGGGCACGCGCACCGTCCGCCTCCGCGGCCCCGACGGGGAACCGCGGAGCGGCAGCGTCCACGACGGGCTCGTGCGGCTCGACGGCTCGGAGGAGACGATCGAGATCCTCGACGCCGAGACGCTCGACCTCGCCGAGCCCTGGCGCCTCCTGCCGCCCGTCGACGCCCCCGAGGTCTGGGCGGCCGGGGTCACCTACGAGCGCAGCCGCGACGCTCGCCTCGAGGAGAGCCAGGCGAAGGACGTCTACAGCCACGTCTACGAGGCCGACCGGCCCGAGCTCTTCCTGAAGGACGCCGCCGGCCGGCGCACCGTCGGTCCGCGCGATGCGATCGGCATCCGCTCCGACGCGACGTGGACGGTGCCCGAGCCGGAGCTTGCCCTCGTGCTCGGCGACTACGGCCCCGTGGCGGTGACGATCGGCAACGACGTCTCCTCCCGCGACATCGAGGGCGCCAACCCGCTCTATCTGCCGCAGGCCAAGGTCTATGCCGGCGCGTGCGCGCTCGGGCCGGCGCTCCTCGTCCCCGACGACTGGACGCAGCCGTTCGAGATCGAGCTGCGCATCCTGGACGAGGACGGCTCGGTGGTCTTCGAGGGGCAGACGTCGACCGCCCGCATGAAGCGGACGTTCGAGGAGCTCGTCGAATACGTGCGGCGCGACAATCCGCTCGAGCCGGGCACCGTGCTGCTCACCGGGACGGGGCTCGTCCCGCCGGACGAGGTCTCCCTCCGGCCGGGGCAGACGGTCGAGATCCGGATCGACGGGATCGGCACGCTCGTGAATCCGGTCAGGCGGGCGGGGGAGCTCCTGTGATCGGCGGGACGATCCCCGCGCTCCTCACGCCGTTCACGCCCGGCGGTGCGGAGGTCGACCTCGACGCGATGGACGAGCACGTCGCCTGGCTGCACGAGCGCGGCGTCCGCTGCGTCTCGCCGATGGGCACCACGGGCGAGGGTCCCTCCCTCGCACTCGAGGAGCGCAGGCGCATCGTCGACCGGCTCTCCCGTCATCCCTCGGGCATGACGCTCCTCACGGGCACGGGCTGCACGAACCTCCCCGAGACGATCGAGCTCTCCCGCTACGCGGTCGAGCGCGGCTCGCTCGGCCTGCTCGTCGCGCCGCCGTCCTTCTACCCGCCGACGACGGCCGGGACGACGCGGTTCTTCACCGCGCTCCTCGAGGCGCTGCCGGCCGAGACGCGCGTCTTCGTGTACCACATCCCGAGTCACACGGGCGTCCCGGTCGAGGACGAGACCCTGCGCGCGCTCGGCGAGCGCTTCGCGCCCATGCTCGCCGGAGCGAAGGACAGCGGCGGCGACTTCGCACACTCGCGGCGCTGGATGCGGGACTTCCGGGAGCTGACGATCCTGCCGGGCTCCGACGTGAGCGTGGCCGATACCTACGAAGCCGGCGGCCGCGGCACGATCACACTGCTCGCCAACGTCGTCCCCGAGGAGCTCGAGGCGATTCGTGCGGGCGACGACGTCCAGGCCCGTCAGCGCTTCCTCACGGAGCTGCGCGACCTCGTCGGCGGATTGACGCGGCATGCCGCACTGAAGCACCTCCTGCGCCTGGTCTCAGGCCTCCCCCGCTCCGCCGTGCGCCCGCCGCTCGAGGAGCTCGACGCCGAGGCGATCGACCTGCTCGAATCCCGCTACACGACCCTCAAGGGAGAGACCCTGCATGTCTGACACGCTCGAGGCCCCCGCCCGGCCGGCAGCCGCAAACTTCATCGGTGGCGAGTGGCGGCCCGCCGCCGACGGCGAGACGTACGAGAAACGCAATCCCGCGAGTCCGTCGGAGGTCGTGGGCGAGTTCCCGGCCTCCGGCGAGGCCGATGTCGCCGCGGCGGTCGAGGCGGCCGCGGCAGCCTTCCCCGGCTGGTCTCGCACCCCCGCGGCCGGACGCGCCGCCGTGCTCCTGCGGGCAGCCGACGCCGTCGAGGCCCGGGTCGAGGAGATGGCAACCGACATGACGCGCGAGATGGGCAAGCCGCTCCGCGAGGCGCGGATGGAGTCGGCGCGCGCGGCCTCGATTCTCCGCTTCTTCGCCGGCGAGGCCTGGCGTCCCACGGGCGAGCTGTACGAGCAGTCGGCAAGTGGTGCGCCCGTGTACACCCTGCGGCGCCCGCTCGGCGTCGTGGGACTGATCACGCCCTGGAACTTCCCGGCGGCGATCCCGATCTGGAAGACCGCGCCGGCGCTCGTCTACGGAAACACGATCGTCCTCAAGCTCGCGCAGGAGGCGCCGCTCACCGGCCTCCACCTGGCCGCGTGCTTCGACGAGGCCGGCCTGCCCCCGGGCGTGCTGAACGTGGTGATCGGGCGCGGCTCGGCGGTCGGGACGCCGCTCGTCCGGCATCCGAGGGTGAGGGCAATCTCGTTCACGGGCTCGGTCGAGATCGGACACCAGGTCCGTGAGCAGGCGACGGCGCTCGGAAAGCGCGTGCAGCTCGAGCTCGGAGGCCACAATCCCCTGATCGTGATGGCCGACGCGAAGCTCGAGAAGGCGGTGGAGGCGGCCTACGCGGGCGCCTTCTGGTCGGCCGGGCAGAAGTGCACGGCCACGCGCCGGATCTACGTCCAGGACGAGATCTATGACGAGTTCCGGCAGCGGCTGCTCGACCGGGTCGAGCGCGGCAAGGTGGGCGACCCGAGCGATCCCCAGACGGAGGTGGGCCCGGTCGTCAACGAGAAGCAGCTCGGTGAGATCCTGGAGGCCGTGGAGCGCGGCAAGCGCGAGGGCGGGCGGGTGATCGTCGGCGGCGAGCGGCTCGACGACGACGCCTACCTGATCGCGCCGACCGTCTTCGAGGGCGTGGGCGACGAGGACATGCTCTCGTGCGAGGAGGTCTTCGGCCCGGTCACCTCGCTCTATCGCTTTGGGACGCTCGACGAGGCGATCGAGCGTGCGAACGGCGTGCGCTTCGGGCTCTCGGCGTCGATCTTCACGACGAGCCTCGAGACGTCTCAGCGCTTCGTGAACGAGGCCGAGGCGGGCCTTCTCCACGTCAACTCGCAGACGGCCGGCGCGGAGGTGCATGTCCCGTTCGGCGGGATCAAGGGCTCGGGCTTCGGTCCGCACGAGCAAGGACGGGCAGCGCTCGAGTTCTACACCGAGGTCGTCACCGTCTACCAGGACGTTTAGCCGTGTCCGAGCGGTTTCTCGTCACGGGAGCGCTCGGCTGCGTGGGTGCGTGGGCGTGCCGTCAGCTCGTCCGCGAGGGGGTTCCGGTCGTCTCGTACGACCTCGGCGAGAGCCGCCACCGGCTCGAGCTGATCATGGCGCCGGAGGAGGTGGCGCAGGTCGAGTTCGTCCGCGGCGACGTCACCGACCTCGCAGCGCTCGAGCGTGTCGTCGACGAGCACGAGATCACGCTCATTCTCCATCTCGCAGCGCTGCTCATCCCGCTCGCGAGGGCGGATCCCGTGCTCGGCGCCAGGGTGAACGTCGTCGGGACCGTGAACGTCTTCGAGGCGGTGAAGCGCCGGCACGGGCGTGTGCGAGGGCTCGCATACGCGAGCTCGATCGGCGCCTACGGCGCCGCGGACGGTCAGCGCGTGCGGGAGGATGCGCTCGGCCATCCGCTGACGCACTACGGCGTTCACAAGCAGGCGAACGAAGGCACGGCCCGCGTCTACTGGCACGACGAGCGGGTGGGGAGCGTCGGACTGCGCCCCTGGATCGTGTACGGGGCGGGGCGGGACACCGGCCTGACCGCCGATCCGACACTCGCCATGGTGGCGGCCGCGCGCGGCGACGAGTACCGGATCGGCTTCGGCGGAAGCTGCCAGTACCACTACGCGCCCGAGGTCGCCGGAGCCTTCATCACGGCGGCGCGGGAGGAGAGCGAAGGTGCGGTCGTGCGCAACCTGGGTGGCCCCGCGGTCGCGATCGCCGACGTCGTCGCAGCGATCGAGGCGGCGGCGCCCGAGTCCGCCGGGCGCATCACCTACGAGGAGACGCCGCTGCCCTTCCCGCCGGAGTTCGAGGCCGGCGCACCCCTCACCACGCCGCTCGAGCGCGGTGTGCGCGAGACGATCGCCCTGTTCAAGACAGGAAAGGTCACCTAGCATCAAGGCATCAGCATTGATGATGCTTTGATGCGACGGTGCGTACGACCATCACGCTCGACCCGGACGTGGAGGCCCTCGTGCGACGCGCGATGCGCGAGCGAGGTCTCACGTTCAAGCAGGCCGTCAACGAGGCGATCCGGCTCGGCATGAGTCCGGCCGTAGCGGGCGCTGCGCAATCTCAGTTCCCGACCTACGACATGGGCGAGCCCCTCGTCGACATCACGATAGCGCTCCGCCTGGCCGGGGAGCTGGAGGCCGAGGAGCTCGCGCACGAGCTGACCTGGGGCGAGTGACGCGTGCTCCTCGTCGACGCGAACGTGCTTGCTCTACGCGGTGAACGAACGGGCACGTGAGCACGCGACTGCCCGGCGATCGCTGTCAGACGCCCTCGTGGGGACGGAAACCATCGCGTTCGCGTGGACGGTGATCCTCGCCTTCCTGCGGCTCAGCACCCACCCGGCCGTCTTTCCCCGCCCGCTCTCGTCCGAGCAGGCGATCGGAGCGCTCGAGCGCTGGATCGCCGCGCCGCCAGCCGTGATCGTCGAGCCGGCCCGACGGCATCTGGCGCTGCTGCGCGGGCTGGTCGGGGCGAGCGGAGCGGGAGGGAACCTCGTGTCGGATGCCCATCTCGCCGCCCTCGCACTCGAACACGGGGCGACAGTGCTCTCGTTCGACCGCGACTTCGGTCGCTTCGAGGGCCTGGCCTGGCGCCTCCCGGGTTGACCGGGTCGTCCCCGACTGTCACGGTCGCCCTGTGACCGACCTCGCTCGCCGCTTCAGCGCTCTCTACACCGCCGCCGTCGCCGACGTGCTCGACGGCCTCGGCTTCCTTCGCCAGACGCTCCCGCCGGAGCTCGTCCCGCTCATGCCCGGGATGCGCCTCGCGGGGCCGGCCTTCACCGTCGAGGGCCGTCCGCTCGAGAACGACGACTACGACTCCTCGATCCGTCGCTTCCTCTCGACCCTCGGAGAGGTGCCACCGGGGACCGTCGCGGTCTACGCGACCGGTGACCGGGAAAGCGCGCAATTCGGCGAGCTCTCGGCCGCCTCGCTGCAGGGGCGCGGCTGTGCCGGTGTGGTGCTCGACGGCGGGTGCCGCGACGTCGACTTCATCGTCGCGACGCGCTTTCCCGTCTTCGCCCGGTACACGACGCCGCGCGACTCTGTGCTGCGGTGGAACGTGACCGCCTCGGGCGAGGACGTGACGATCGGCGACGTCACCGTCGGGACGGGCGACTACGTCCTCGGGGACGCCGATGGGATCGTCGTCGTGCCCGCGGCGCGCATCGACGAGGTACTCGAGCGGGCGGAAGCCGTCGCCGGGACCGAGAACGAGATTCGCGCCGCCGTCGGCCGCGGCCTCACCCCGCTCGAGGCGTACGAGCGCTACGGCAAGTTCTGAGCCGGCGAGGTGTCTAGCCGGCGGCCCGAACCGGGTTCGTCAGCGAGCCGATGCCTTCGATCTCGACCGTCACCTCGTCGCCGGACTGCAGGAAGATCGGGGGCTCCCTCGTGAACCCGACCCCGGCGGGCGTGCCCGTCGCGATCAGGTCACCCGGCTCGAGGGTCATCGTCTCGCTGATGTAGGCGATCAGCTCGGCGACGCCGAAGACCATGTGCTCGGTCGACGAGTCCTGCAGGAGCTCACCGTTCACGAAGCAGCGGATCGCGAGACGCTGCGGATCGGGGATCTCGGACGCCGGAGCGAGCCGCGGCCCAATGGGGCAGAAGGTGTCGAACGACTTGCTGCGCGACCATTGGCCGTCCTCGAACTGCAGGTCGCGCGCGGACACGTCGTTGACGCACACGTATCCAGCGACGACCTCGAGCGCCTGCGCGTCCGGGATGTTCCGGGCCTGCTTCCCGATGACGACGCCGAGCTCGGCCTCGTAGTCGATCTGCCGCGACTGGGCCGGCAGGGCGATCGTCTGACCGGGCCCGATCAGGGAGTTCGACCACTTCGCGAACAGGATCGGCCGCTCGGGCACGTCCATCCCTGCCTCCTCGGCGTGGTCGCGGTAGTTCATGCCGACGCAGACGATCTTGCCCGGCCTCCCGATCGGGAGGCCATCGGGGTGGTTTCCTCGTGTCATCGTACGAGATAATCCCTGATTCACCGATGCGTGTTCAGCTCTTCGCCACTTGTCTCGGCGATCTCCTCTTTCCGGCCGCCGTGGAGGACGCCGAGTTCCTGTTGCGGGAGGCCGGTTGTGCGGTCGAGTTCCCACGCAGCCAGGTCTGCTGCGGACAGCCTGCCTTCAACGCCGGGCACCGCGGAGCCGCGCGCCGGGTGGCTCGGACATTCGTGAGCGCCTTCGACCGCGGTGCGCCGATCGTGTGCCCGTCGGGGTCGTGCACGACGATGGTTGCTCACTCTCTGCCGGAACTGCTCGGCTGCGAGCCCTATCCCGTGTGGGAGCTCTCAGCCTTCCTGCACGCCCAGGGCTTCGTTCCGCCCGCGCGGAACGGCGGACGCCGGCTCGCCTACCACGACTCCTGCCACATGCTGCGTGAGCTCGGAATCTCGGAGGCGCCTCGGGCTCTGCTCGAGCGCTCGGGCGCGGAGGTCGTCTCCCTGCCCCGTGCGGATCTCTGCTGCGGCTTCGGCGGCACCTTCTCGGTGCGCCAGCCGGAGGTGTCGGTGGCGATGGCCGACGACAAGCTCGGCGGAGCGCACGGCGCGGACGCCCTCGTGACGGCGGATCCCGGCTGTCTCATGCACCTGCGCGGGCGGGCGCAGAAGGCACGGTTCGGCCCGCCGCTCGTCCACCTCGCAACCGCCCTCGCCCGGGGGGTGCCCGAGTGACGGAGCTCGCCCAGCCGCCCGGGCGCTTTCGCGAGGTCGCCCGCGAGAAGCTCGCCGACGCGCACGTCCAGGGAGCGCTCGACGCGGCTACGAACCGGCTCTACGGCCTCCGGGAGGCGGGCTGGGCCGGGCTCGACGACGTCGAGGAGTTGCGCGAGCGCGCCCGCGCGATCCGCTCGGCCACGATCGCCGACCTCGACCGGCACCTGGCGGACTTCACCCGGGCGGTTGAGGCGCGCGGCGGCCACGTCCGTTTCTGCCGAACGGCGGCGGAGGCGACCGAGTACGTCGTCGAGGTGTGCCGGCGAACGGGCGCAAACGTCGCGGCGAAGGGGAAGTCGATGGCCTCGGAGGAGATCGCGCTGAACGAGGCGCTCGAGGCCGCCGGCGTCCGGCCGGTCGAGACGGATCTCGGCGAGTACATCCTCCAGCTCGCCGGCGAGCACCCTGTCCACATCATCGCGCCGGCGATCGAGAAGACGGCCGAGGACGTGGCCGCGCTCCTCAGCGCGGTGGAGGGCGAGCCGGTGAGCGCTGAGCTCGAGGAGCTCACGCAGACCGCGCGACGCCAGCTGCGCGAGGTCTTCCTGACCGCCGACGTCGGGATCACCGGCGCGAACTTCGGCGTCGCCGAGACGGGCTCGATCTGCCTCGTGACGAACGAGGGCAACGGCCGCATGACCGCCTCGCTCCCGCGCGTGCACATCGCGCTCATGGGAATGGAGCGCGTCGTTCCCACGCTTGCGGACCTCACGGTGCTCCTCCGCCTGCTCGCCCGCAGCGGGACGGGCCAGAAGCTCTCCACCTACACGACCCTCTTCACCGGGCCGCGCCGGGGGGACGAGCCGGACGGACCGGAGGAGCTCCACGTCGTGATCCTCGACAACGGGCGCTCGAACCTGCTCGGAAGCCGCTACGAGGAGATGCTGAACTGCATCCGCTGCGGAGCCTGTCTCAACGTCTGCCCCGTCTACCGCAAGACGGGCGGCGCCGCGTACGGGCCGGTCTACTCCGGGCCGATGGGCGCCGTGCTCACGCCGCTCCTCGTCGGCCTCGAGCGGGCGCCCTCGCTGCCGCACGCCTCGTCGCTCTGCGGCGCGTGCACGGCGGCGTGCCCCGTCAAGATCCCGCTCCACGAGCTGCTCCTCGATCTACGGCAGGATCTCGCCGAGCGCGGCCTCGCCTCGCGCGTGGAGCGGCTCGGCTTCGCGCTGTGGTCGCTGGCGTGGTCGACCCCGCTCGGCTACCGGCTCTCGACGACCCTCGCCCGGCTCGGCCAGCCGCTCGCCCTGCGGGCCGGCCTCGCGCCACGTGCCTGGACGGCAGGCCGCGCACTGCCCCGTCTTGCCCGCAGGCGCTTCCGCGACCGCCGGTGAAGCTTCGGGAGCTCGTCGAGCTCTTCGTGGCGAACGCCGAGGCGGCCGGCTACCACGTCCACCGCGGCGAAGCCCCCGAGCTCGAGCACGCAGGTGTGTCCGAGGCGAGCTGGGGTCTCGCCGACACGGGCAGCGTCGTCCTCCTCTCCTCGGCCGAGGAGCCGCGAGCCCGATCGCTCCTTCCACCCGTGCACGTCTCACTGCTGCACGAGGATCGCATCCTCCCCGGACTCGCGGAGCTCTTCGAGGAGCTCGGCGACGACCTGCCGAGCTCGGTCGCGATCGTGACGGGCCCGAGCCGGAGCGCCGACATCGAGCAGCGGCTCGTCGTCGGCGTCCACGGGCCCGGCGAGGTGCACGTCGTGCTGCTGCCTGCGACGGGCTAGTCGTCGTCCCCTTCGTCGTCGTTCCGGTCGTTGTGCCCGCCGAGGCCACGCGGCGCTCCCGGTCCGCCCGGACACTCGCCGCGCTGGATGACGGCGGAGTTTCGCGCGCTGTCGGTCTCGGGCTCCTGACCGAGCGTGACAGCGAAGTCGACGTCGTTGTCCATCGCGTCGAACCTGCCGAAGAAGTTGGCGAAGAACCGCTCATCCCGATCGTCGCCTCGTCCCTTCACCCGTCCGATCAGCAGTCCCTCGAGCGTGGCGGCGTCGTCGCTCACCGCAAAGAAGCGAGCCTCGACCTTCTTTCGATCCGTTGCCTCGTCCCTGATCACGATCCTGCCTTCGACGGTTCCTTCCTGCTGATCAGGACTCCGGTTGATGAAGCTGCGGATCACGAGTCGCAGCGTGCCCTGCAGGCGCGGATCGTCGGACGTCGACGTGCCGCGGAAGACTTCGAGCGCCTCTCGATACTCGCCGTCGGCGCCCCGGCAGACCGTCTGCTCGACACTGATGCGATCGGTACCCGTCAGAGCGGCGCGGGCTTGATCCGTCGTCGGCGCGCCGCCGTCGTCGTCATCGGCGAGCGCGACGCCCGTAACCCCGAGCACGAGCGCAGCGGCGAGCAGCGTCACCCCGCCGAGCAGAGCTCTCCTGCTTCTCATCGTCTCTCCCCCTTCTGTCGGCTTCACGGGCTGGTACCCGCTCGTGCTTCCCACTAACCCGCGCGCAGGCGCGGCTCAGGCGCGAGGCAACCCCCGGTACAGTCTCGCCATGACGCTGCCGGCGGCCTTCGTGCGCGAGCTCGAGGCCGCGCTCGCGCCCGAAGCGCTGATTCGCGAGCCCGAGCAGCTGCGCACGTACGAGTGCGACGGGCTCACGGGCTACCGCTCGGTGCCCGCGCTGGTCGTCCTGCCAGGCTCGACCGAGCAGGTGCGGGACGTCCTCCGATCGTGCCACCAGCACGGAACCCCCTTCGTCGCGCGCGGCGCGGGCACGGGACTCTCCGGCGGCGCGCTGCCCGTCGCCGGCGGGATCGTCGTCTCGCTCGCGCGCATGAACCGGATCCTGGAGCTCGACCTCGAGAGCGCACGGGCGACCGTCCAGCCCGGCGTGACGAACCTCGCCGTCACGCAGGCGGTCGCCGCCGACGGCTTCTACTACGCGCCCGACCCCTCGAGCCAGCAGGTCTGCACGATCGGCGGCAACGTGGCCGAGAACTCGGGCGGCGCCCACTGCCTCAAGAACGGCTTCACCGCGAATCACGTCACCGGCCTCACGGTCGTCCTTCCCGACGGCGAGGTCGTGCGACTCGGCGGCAAGGGCTGGGACGCGCCCGGCTACGACCTGCTCGGTGCCTTCGTCGGCTCCGAGGGGACGCTAGGGATCGCGACCGAGATCACCCTCCGTCTCCTGCGCCGCCCGGAGGCCGTGAAGACGCTCCTCGCGGGCTTCGACTCGACGGACGCCGCCGGGACCGCCGTCTCGGATGTGATCGGCGCCGGCATCCTGCCCGCCGCGATCGAGATGATGGATCGCCTCACGCTCGAGGCGGTTGAGGCCGCGGTTCATGCCGGATACCCGGACGTCGAAGCGATCCTGCTCGTCGAGCTCGACGGCTTTTCCTCGCAGGTCGCCGACGACCTCGAGGCCGTTCTGGCGGTCTGTCGTACGCGGAATGCCCGCGAGATCCGAGTCGCCGAGAGCGAGGCGGAGCGGGCGCTCCTCTGGAAGGGGCGCAAGTCGGCGTTCGCCGCGATGGGCAGGGTCAGCAGGGACTACTACGTGCAGGACGGCGTTGTTCCCCGGACGAAGCTGCCGGAGGTGCTGCGCCGGATCGCCAAGCTCGGGCGCGAGCACGGCCTCCGCGTCGGCAACGTCTTCCACGCGGGCGACGGGAACCTGCACCCGCTCGTCCTCTACGACCGCCGGCGGCCCGGCGAGCCCGAGCGCGCGGAGGAAGTCGCGCAGGCGATCCTGCGGGCCTGCGTCGACGCCGGGGGCTCGATCACGGGCGAGCACGGCGTCGGGGTCGACAAGGCGTGCTCGATGCCGCTCATGTTCGCGCCCGCCGACCTCGAGGCGATGGGCCGCTTGCGCCGCGCCTTCGACCCGGCCGGTCTCGCGAACCCCGGCAAGCTCTTCCCCACCCCGCGGCTCTGCGGCGAGGTGCCCGGTCCGTACCGTGCGCACCCGCTCGAGGAGGCCGGGCTTGCCGAGCGTTTCTAGCCCCGCCTCCGCCGAGGAGGCGGCGGCGCTCCTCGCCGAGGCCGGCGAAGCCGGAACGCGCGTGTCGATCGAGCGCGCGGGCGGCGACCTCGTTCTCTCGACCGCCCGTCTCGACCGCCTGCTCGCGCACGCCTGGGGCGATCTCACGGCGACCGCCCAGGCCGGCCTGCGCCTCTCGGAGCTGAACGCGGCGCTGGCCGAGCGCGGCCAGACGTTCGCGCTCGACCCCCCCGGCGATCCGACCCTCGGCGCCTGTATCGCCGGGAACCTCTCCGGTCCGCGCCGTCATCGCTACGGGACGGCGCGCGACCTCGTCCTCGGGGCAACGGTCGTCCTCGCCGACGGCACCGTTGCGAGCTCGGGCGGCACGGTCGTGAAGAACGTCGCCGGCTACGACCTCGGCAAGCTCCTCTGCGGCTCGCGCGGGACGCTCGGACTGATCGTGCGCGCGAGCCTCCGTCTCCATCCGCTGCCGGCCGTCGCCCGCACGCTCGTCGTCGAGCTCGACGGCTCGGAGCATGCCCGGCGGCTCGTCCGCGCGCTCGGGCACTCGCCGCTCGTGCCCAGTGCGGTCGACCTCCTCTGGCCGGAGGCACTGCTCGTGCTCTTCGAGGGCAGCGAGCGCGCGGTCGACGAGCAGCTGCGCGCGGCGTCGGCCCTGCTCGGCGGCGGGGAAGGTGGCGACTGGGAGGCGGTGGCGGTGCGTCAGCTCTCCTCACGCGGGCGCCGCCTCTTCGCACCGGGCGACCTCCGGCCTGTGCTCGAAGGTCTCCCGTCCGCGGTCGTCCGACCTTCAGCGGGTGTCGCCTACGTCCCCGAGCCGGTCGAGGAGGCGCTCGACGAGGCGGTGCGTCGGCTGAACGAACGTGTTCGACACGAGTTCGACCCGGAACGGATTCTCGTCGCGTGAACCGCGAGCTCGTCGACGACTGCGTCCACTGCGGCTTCTGCCTGCCGACCTGCCCCACGTACCTGCTCTGGAACGAGGAGATGGACTCGCCGCGCGGGCGCATCCACCTGATGGACGCGCGCCTCGACGGCACGATCGCCCTCAATCGCACGGTCGTCGAGCACTTCGACCGCTGCCTCGGCTGCATGGCCTGCGTCACGTCATGCCCCTCGGGCGTGCAGTACGACCGCCTGATCGAGCTGACGCGCGAGCGCGTGGAGGAGGAGTACGAGCGGCCGCCCGCCGACCGGGCGCTGCGCTCGCTCCTCTTCGCGGTGCTCCCCCACCGCAGGCGGCTGAGGGCGGCGCTTGCGCTGACGCCCCTCGGCCGGCGCCTGCCGCTGCCGTCCAAGCTGCGGCCACTCGTGGAGGTCGCGCCCCCCTGGCGCTCGTCGACGTGGCCGCCGGAGGTCGTCCCGGCCCTCGGCGAGCGCGTCGCGCGCGTCGGCCTGCTCGCGGGCTGCGTGCAGAGCGTCGTCTTCGGCTCGGTCAACGTCGCCACCGCCCGCGTCCTCGCCGCCCACGGCTGCGAGGTCGTGACGCCGCGCGAGCAGGGCTGCTGCGGTGCACTCCACGTCCACGCCGGCCGGCGGGACGGTGGCCGTGAGCGCGCCCGGCGGCTGATCGAGACCTTCGAGCGTGCCGGGGTCGACTTCGTCGTCACGAACGCCGCCGGTTGCGGCTCGAACCTGAAGGAGTACGGCTTCCTGCTCGAGGACGAGCGGGCCGAGGCGTTCGCGGGCCGGGTGCGAGACGTCTCGGAGGTGCTCGCCGAACTCGAGCCCCGGCGGGCACTCTCGCCGCTGCCCACGAGCGTCGCCTTCCAGGATTCCTGTCACCTCGCGCATGCGCAGCGGGTGGTCGAGCCGCCGCGCACCATGCTCGGCCGGATCCCCGGGCTGACGGTACTCGAGCCGCGCGAGCAGGCGATCTGCTGCGGAAGCGCCGGGATCTACAACATCGTGAAGCCCGACGCCGCGCGCGAGCTCGGCGAGCGAAAGGCCGCCCACGTGCTCGAGACCGGCGCTGCGGCGTACGCGAGCGCAAACCCCGGCTGCCTGATCCAGG
>Ga0136615_10001003_pt1 | contig 13301 bp, 10 predicted proteins | sample AntDrymUQ2882206_2_FD_106647 | JGI IMG/M metagenome (GOLD analysis project Ga0136615, IMG submission 106647) | Polar desert sand microbial communities from Dry Valleys, Antarctica - metaG UQ288 (22.06) | ecosystem: Environmental > Terrestrial > Soil > Desert | place: Antarctica: Dry Valley...
CATCGCACCGCAGGTGATCCACGACGACTACTTCTGGGACGGGTACTGGACCGGTGGGGCCTTCCAGCTTGCGCTCACGCTCGGTGCCGCAGCGCTGTGGACGAGCGCGATGGCGCTGATCACCGGCCCTTCGGCACGGGACGTCGTCCTCAACGACCGCATCTTCGGACACCTGCCGCTGATCGAGCTCGACGAGGTCACGATCGGGCGCAAGGTCGACTACTGGCGGTTGTGGTGGGAGCACCAGGTGAACGACGAGTACTGGCAGCAGTTCCGCCACCGGCCGGAGAAGGTCGACGTGCCGATCTTCCAGCAGGGCGGCTGGTTCGACCCGTACTCGGGCTCGCACATGCGCTGCTTCGCCGCGATCGGCGACCGGGTGCCGAACAGGGTCCTGATGGGGCCCTGGTCACACGAGGCGGAAGTGGAGACCTTCACCGGTGACATCGACCTCACGCCCGCGCTGACCGTGATCCAGGAGCACGAGCTCGCGTTCTACGACCGCTACTTGAAGGAGATCGACAACGGCTGGGACGAACGGCCTCCGGCCGAGCTCTACGTCCTTGGCGCGAACGAGTGGCGCAGCGAGAGCGAATGGCCGCTTCAGCGCACCGAGTGGACGCCGTTCCACCTGCGGCAGGGAGGCGGGCTGTCGCGCTCGGAGCCGGGCGCCGACGAGCCGGGCGATCGCTACGACTACGACCCGGCCGACCCCGTCCCCACGATCGGGGGCGTCAACTCGGTGCTGACGATGACGCAGGGCGCGCAGACCCGGATCCGCCCCGGGCCGCTCGACCAGCGCGTCCTCGAAGCCCGTGACGACGTGCTCGTCTACACGAGCAAACCGCTCGCCCGCGACCTCGAGGTGATCGGGCCGGTCGAGATCGTGCTCTACGCAGCTTCCTCGGCTCGGGACACCGATTTCTTCGTACGCCTCTGCGACGTGTATCCGGACGGCCGCTCGATCTTCCTCAGCGAGGGCGTCATCCGGGCGCGGTACCGGGGCAGCGTCGCCGGCGAGTCCGTCGAGCTGCTCGAGCCAGGCGAGGTGGCGGAGTACCGCTTCCGCTGCTACCCGGTGGCGAATGTCTTCCGGAGGGGCCACCGGATCCGGCTCGACGTGACGAGCTCGAGCTTCCCCCGCTTCTCGCGCAACCTGAACACGGGCGAGGACGTCGGCACCGGCACCCGGATGGAGGTCGCCCGGCAGACGCTCCTCCACTCGGTGCGCTATCCGTCGCACCTCCTGCTGCCCGTCACGGCGTCCTGACCGGCGGCGGCTTCCCCACCCACGAGGCCGAGCGAGCGCTCGACGAGGCGCGCGCAGCAGGCGTCGAGCCGGTTCCCCTCGCCGGCACGCCTTCCCCTCCGCTCCCGAACCACGTCGTCGAGGCCGTCGCTGCGGTGCTGCGGCGGCCGATGGCCGCGCCGCCACCTCGTGGCCTCGTCGCGCTGCGCGAGGCGCTCGCCACGGGACTCGAGCAATCGACGGGACGTGCCGTCGACCCGGAGAACGAGATCGTTGTCACGAACGGCGCCATGCACGCCCTCGGAATGTGCTTCCGCTCCCTCGTCCGGCCCGGCGACGAGGTCGTCGTGCCGGCTCCCTGCTTCTTCTTCGAGGGTCCGATCCGGGCCGCCGGCGCGACACCGGTCTACGTCCACTGCAGCCCGTCTGAGGGGTGGCGCTGGGACCCCGACGCGCTCGAGCGCGCAATCGGGCCGCGGACGAGCGTCCTTCTCCTCTGCAACCCCGGGAACCCCACCGGGCACGTCCCCTTCCCGAAGGAGGTCGCCGACGCCGTCCGGGTCGCGGCGAAGCACGGCCTCCTCGTCGTCACCGACGAAGCCTACGAGTCCGCGCTCTGGGACGATGCGACGCTCGCCTCGGCATTCGGTCTCGCGGAGGAGGTTGTCGTCGTGCGCAGCCTCGGCAAGAGCCTGTCGTTGCCGCAACTCCGTCTTGGAATCGTTTCCGGCCCCCCCGCGCGCGTCGCCGCGTGCGCGCGCACGCTCGAATGGGACTGCCTCCGCGTCAACCTCGTGGCGCAGGCGGCGGCGCTCGCCGTGCTCCACGGCCCGCGGGACTGGCTCGACGCCGCGCACGCCGGACTCGTCGCCGACCGCGCCGCCGCCCTCGCCGCCGTCGTCGCGACGCCGGGGCTCTCGGCCGCCGTCCCCGCCGCTGCGCCCTTCCTCTTCGTCCATGCCGACTCGGGCGAGCCCGTCGCCGTAGCCCTCGTCCGCGCGGGCCTGCCGGTCGTCGACGGCGTCCACTTCCAGGCACCGGGCTACGCAAGGCTGCCGTTCGCCGGCGCCGCGCAGGCTGAGGAGGCGCTCGCGACGGCGCTCGCCCGCTGGGCCGCCGCGGCCGTCCCGTGAGCGCGCGGTGCTGATGAGACGCCCCACGCCGAGACGGACGCTGGCGATGATGAGCGCGAACAGCCTGTCGGCCGCCGCAGGCCGCGGCGCTGGCGACGGCGTTCGTCTACGTCCCGATGATTGACGCGGTCGTGCCGGAGCTCGGCCGCACGCCGAATCCGGTGACGTCACGTGGAGCGTGCTCGGCGGTGCCGCGGTCGGGAATCAAAAGCGGGCGTCCTGCGCGAGCACGGGATCCGGCGCGCGGCCGGGCAGCGGCGGGCGCTGGGCGCCCGGCCTCAGCTGGAGGCGAACAGCCGCCGGCCCTCACTGATGCAGGACTCGGTCAGCGTGGGCAGTGCCTCCTTCGAGAACGGCGTCTGCCAGACCTGGTAGAGGTCGAGGCCGTCGAGCTCGGGCGGGTAGAGGTAGCCCATCTCGGCCCCGCTCGTGTTCATCACGACGACGGTCGCGTCGGGGAACGCGGCGCGAAGATCCTCCTGGAAGCAGGAGTACGCCTCGTTCGCGTGCGCCACGAGGAGGCTGTCGCCGACGCGCCAGACCCAAGCGGGGAAGTCCTGGTGGTCGCCGCCGCTCAGGTTGCGCACGATCTGAATCTTGCGGAACAGCCGCTCGGCGATCGCCCTGTCCTCGGTGACCGCGCGCTGCGCCTCGAGCTCCTCGACCGACGGCATCGGCTTGACCGGGAGCGGTACCTCGACGAGGCCGCCGTCGAGCACGTGCGAAGGCTCGAACGGCACCGGCAGCCAGACGGCGAGCGGCGCGCCGGACTCGACGAGGCCGTCGTAGCGGAGTGCCTGCCCGGCGGGGAGCATCCCCTCGAGCGCGGCAAGCGCGCTGAAGCCGAGACGGCGCCCATGCTGGTCGGCGACTGCCGGATCGCCGACGTACTGGTGGGCGGGGCCGAGCTCGCCCGACGCGCCCTGGAGGAAGAGGCACGGCGCACCGCCGGTGTTCGCCTCGACGACCTCGCGCATCGCCCCGATGTAGTCCGGCGAGATCAGCGTGTTCTCCCAGGCCAGCGTGGTCGGGTGGCAGGCGTAGTTGACGACCGTGCCGAGCACGCGGCCCTCGCCGTCTGCCGTGACCCGGCCGACGACGAGCGTGTCGTCCGCGCTCGCGACGGGGTTGAAGCCGCACACGATGCGGCCGTCCTCGCTCGCCGGGTCGGGGAGATCGCGGTTGCGCGCGAGGTCGCAGCGGCCAGTCGCCCAGGTCAGCGTCGCGGGGGCGAGCCCCTCGATCGCCTCCCGGCCCGCCTCCAGGATCGCCCGGCTCAGCTGGTCGAGGTAGGGGCCGATCAGCTCGCCGCCGGGGTTGTGACTCCGGCTCATCGCCGCCCAGGGCGCGGCGTGGGTGTGGGAGCAGTTGACGAGCAGCTCGCCCGGCTCGAGCGCGAGCGCCTCGCGCACCGGCGCGAGCACGCGCTCCGCATCCGACGTACCGCCGAGATCCCCGAGCAGGGCGATGTCCAAAGCGACGAGCACCCTCGGCCGTCCGCCGCCCTCCGACTGGAGGGCGAGCGCCGTCGCCGTCAGCGGCCGGTGGACGCCGTCGGCGAAGTCGTGCGTGGCGGCGCCCCATATCCGGGCGTAGATCCCGTCGGGCGGGGTCGTGTCACGCCGTCCGAGGCCGATCAGGCCCGAGAAGGCGGAGGGCGCGACCTCGAGCGGCACTGAAGCGGATCGGGTCGTCTCGCGCTCTGGAATCGTTTGCAACGTGCGCGACAGACTACGATCCGGGCCTCGGCGTGTCAAGCGGCGCGCGGCGGGCGGAGCGCTGTAAGCTGCCGATTCCCGCACCCGGGCGGAACGGAGCGAGCGCCACGATGCCGACGACGCGGATCCTGCAGCTGAGCGACCCGCACGCGTTCGCCGACCCGGACGCGCGCCTGTTCGGCATCCCGACGCGCGAGCTCCTGCAGGAGGTGCTCACCCACATGCAGGAGTCGGGCATGTGTCCCGACCATGTCGTCGTGACCGGCGACCACACCCACGACGAGCTGCCCGAGACCTACGCTGCTGTCCGGGAGCTCCTGGAGCCTGTGCTCGACCGCCTCTGGCCGCTCCCCGGCAACCACGACGACCGCGCGGCGCTGCGGTCTGCGTTCGCGGACCGGATCCGCGGCGACGGCGCTGACCGGATCAACTTCGCTTTCGGCGCGGGAGGCTGGCTCTGCCTCGGCCTCGACACGCACGTCCCGGGCGCGGTGGGTGGACGGATCGGGGCCGATCAGGTCGACTGGATCCGCGGGCAGCTCGACGACGGCCGACCTCGGGCGGCCGTGCTCTTCATGCACCACCCGCCGGTCGAGCTCGGACTGGCGTGGCTGGATCGCATCGGTGTCGAGGACGCGCACCTGCTTCAGGACCTGCTTGCCGAGGATCTCCGCATCCGGCTCGTGTGCTGCGGCCACGTCCATCACGAGTCGTCCGCTTACGTGGCCACGGCGGAGGTCGTGACGGTGCCGTCGACGGGCCTCCAGTTCAGTCCCGTGAGCGATGTCGCGGCGTTCGTCACCGCTCCGCCGGGCTACCGCATCATCGAGCTCGACGAGGACGGGTACTCGACGTCGGTCGTCCGGCTGTCCAAGGCCCGCTACGCGCCGACACAACCATGACGGGATCGGCACGCCGGGTCGCCCTCGTGACGGGGGCCGGGCGAGGAATCGGACGCGCAACGGCGCTCGCGCTGGCGGCGGTGGGCATCCCCGTCGTCGCCGCGGCACGCTCGGTGGACGAGCTCGACGCCGTCGTCTCGGAGATCCCGGCGGCCGGAGGTGAGGCGGCCGCGCTCGCCTGCGACCTGACCGACCGGGCGCAGTCGACGACCCTCGTCGAGCGGGCCGCCTCGGTGTTCGGGCCGATCGACATCCTCGTCAACAACGCGGGGATCGGCAGCAACACCGATCCCCGGCCGCTCGCCGAGTTCAGGGATCCCTTCTGGGACGAGACGCTCGAACTGAACCTGACAGCGCCGTACCTGCTGTCGAAGGCCGCCCTGAAGCACATGCGAGCGCAGCGGTGGGGGCGGATCGTCACGGTCGCGTCGATCAACGGCCGCGTGCCCTCCCCGCACTCGGGTGCGTACGTCGCCAGCAAGCACGGCGTGATCGGGTTGATGCGGACACTGGCCCTCGAGGTCGCGACCCAGGGAATCACGGTCAACTGCGTCTGCCCCGGACCAGTCCGCACGCGGGGGAACGACGCGCGCGTCGCATATGATGCGCGGCGGCTCGGACGCGAGATCGAGGAGTACGAGCAGGGGCTGACGCCGATCGGCGGCCGGCTCGAGCCGGAGGACATCGCGCCGATGGTCGTCTACCTCGCGGGCGACGGCGCGCGCATGATCACCGGGCAGGCCTACAACGTCGACGGCGGGGTCAACATGGCATGAAGGGAGTCGCCGTCGTCACGGGAGGAGCCCGCGGGCTCGGCTGGGCCGTGGGCACGCGCCTGCGCGACGAGGGCTGGCAGGTGGTGGCGGCCGACCTCGTGCAGGGCGAGACGGAGGCCGGGGACACGGGCATCGCCTACCGGCAGATGGACGTCTGCGACCGCGACGGGGTGAGCTCGACGCTGGCCGCCGTCGTCGACGAGCACGGCAGCCTCGACCTGCTCGTCAACAACGCCGGCATCCAGCGCCACCGCCCGCTCGTCGACCTCACCTGGGAGGACTGGTCGGCCGTCGTGGACGTGAACCTCCACGGCGTCTTCAACTGCCTGCAGGCCGCCGGCCGGGTCATGATCGAACGAGGCGGCGGCGTGATCGTGAACATCGCATCCATTGCAGCGGAGCGCGGCGCGGCGGGGCGGGCCCCGTATGCCACGACGAAGGCCGCCGTCGTAGGGCTGACGCGCTCGGCCGGGGTCGAGTGGGCGCCGCACGGGGTACGTGTCAACGCGGTCGGCCCCGGATTCGTCGACACGGGAATCCTGAGCGCCGCCATCGCTTCGGGGACGCTCGACTCCGCCGGCATACTGGAGCGGATCCCCGCCGGCCGGTTCGCCGACCCGGACGAGATCGGAGCGATGGTGAGCTTCCTCGCCTCACCGGGCGCGGCCTACGTCACCGGGCAGGTGTTCTACGTCGACGGCGGCTTCCTCGCCGACTACGGCGTGCGCGTACAGCAGTGAGCCCGCGCGTGAGCGCGGTTCGGATCGGGACGGCGACCCTCCCGCTGCCCGCGCCGCTCCGGCTCGGGCCGATGGAGGTGACTGAGCGGGAATACGCGGCGGTGGAGGTCGAGACCGAGGACGGGCTCGTCGGGAAGGCGTACTGCCTGACCCGGAACGCGCCCGTCGCGGCCTGCGTGGAGCGGCTCGTCGCGCCCGTCGTCACCGGCCGCGAGGCCGATCCCGAGCTGCTCTGGGAGAAATGTTCCCGCGCGACGGTCGCGATCGGGCGCACGGGCCTCGTCGTGCGGGCGATCGGCCTCGTCGACATCGCCCTCTGGGACATCGCCGCACAGGCAGCCGGCGTGCCGCTCTGGCGCCATCTCGGCGGCACCGACCCGGTCGCGCCCGTGCTGATGGTCGCCGCATACCCGCTCGCGGACCGAAGCCCGGAGTCCCTCGCCGACGACGTGGTCCGCTACGGGGCGGCCGGCTACAGGCTGCTCAAGGTCGCGCGCGATCCCGACCGGGCCCGCATGCGCCGTCTCCTCGAGACCGCGGCGGCAGGGCTGCCCAGCACGGCGCGGCTGGTCGTCGACGCGGGGTTCGGCTGGCGCTCGAGCGTCGAGGCGCTCGCGGAGCTTCCCGACTGGGGTGATACGCCGCTCGCCTGGCTTGAGGATCCGCTCGTCCCGGAGGACGCGGAGGGCTGCGCAGCCATCCGACGCGAGGGCGGCCACCCCGTCGGGGTCGGAGACGAAGTGACGCATATCACGACCTTCCGGGCGCTGCTCGGCGCGCAGGCGCTCGACGTGCTGCGCCTCGACATCCCGGCACTCGGGGGCATCACGCCGGGCCGCCATGTGCAGGCGCTCGCCGCAGATAGGGGAGTGCCCGTCTCGCTGCACATCTATCCGGAGGTGAGCGTCCACCTGGCGCCGCTGCAGCCCGGCGCGATCGTCGAGACGTTCGACCCCGACCTCCCGGGCGGCAATCCGCTCGACCCGGCGCACCTGCTCTGCAGCGGTGGCCCGGCGTTCCGGGACGGGATTGCGGTCGCGCCGGAGTCACCCGGCCTCGGCTTCGAGCTCGACTGGGCTCGCTTCCGGCCGTGAACGCTCAGCCGCCGCTGCGGCGCTCCGCGGGAGCATCTTTTCGCTCGTCGCCGGCAGGGTGAGGCAGGGACGCCGCGGCCTCACAGCGCCTCCAGCACCCGGCCTGCGGCCTCGGTGACGAGCGCCTCCGCTCCGGGCCTGAACGGCGAGATGTCGATCTCGTAGCCGCCGCGCGTTCGCTCGGCGTCCGTCGGCAAGTAGTTGCGGTAGCCGTTCCAGTACCCGGACACGAGCGTCGTCGCAAAGGGTGAGCGATCCCGGATCGACATGCCGATCTCGCAGAAGAGCTCGACCGGCACGCCGACAAACGCGACTGGGCCGAGGCGGACGCCGTGCACGAGGAGCGCGTACGAGTCGAGCCCCTGGAGCGCGTCGCCTCGCTCGGCGCGCATGCGGGCGAACTTCGTACGCACGGTGAGCTCTCGCACTTCTCCGTCCGGGGCACCTGCCTCACGCGCCGCGTACGCCTCGTTCTCGCACCGCTCTGCGTCGGCGCGCCATGCCTCCGGGTCGCCGAGATCGTCGCGCAACGGCAGCGGGAGGATCTCGTGCGCGACGCGCACGGTGCCGTCCGGCTCCGCATCCGACTCGTACTCGAACGAGGCGATCCAGGCCGACGCCTCTCCTTCGCGCACTCGCTGCCGGTGTGCCCTCCAGCCAGCACGGAACGCCGTGCCTGCGGCCTCGTGGCCAATCATCGCTCCGAGCCTGCGGTAGGTCGTAAGGTCGGCCGCGAACAGCTCGCTCGGCCCGATGTCGCCGCATGCTCCCTGGACGAAGAGGCAGTGCCCGCCGACCGCGGCCTCGACTACGCGCTTCACGATGCCCGGGTACTCGGGCGTCACGAACGTGTTGTCCGGCCCGAGGATGATCGGATGACAGGCGTAGTGGACGATCGTGGCGACGGGCCGGTCGTCGGCGCCGTCGAGGCGGACGACCGTCATCGTGGGGTCCGAGACGCCGTCGGGATCGAGCCCGACGGCGGCGCGCCCGTCGGGCGTCGTCATGCGCCGGTTCACCGCGAGGGGCGAGCGGCCCGTGGCGGCGCCGACGCGAACGGGGCGCATCGACGCGGAGGCCGCAGCAGCCGCCTGCCCGATCGCCTCGAAGACCGATTCGACATAGGGCACGACGAGCTCGCGGTTCCGGCGGATCCAGGCACCGCCAAGCTCGAGCGTGACGGGCACAGAATGGTTGTGCGTCGTGCCGACGGCGACGCTATCCACCGGAAGGCCCGCCGCGTGGGCGACGATCGCCCGCGCCCGCGCCGCCTGCGCGTCGTCGAGGATGCAGAGGTCGACGTCCACGATCGCGGCACGGCCACCGCCTGCCGCCGACCCGTCGCCTTCGACCACGAGGACGGTCGCCCACAGCTCGAGGTCGTTCCCCTCCGAGATCTCGTGGAGCTGGTTGCCCCAGCCGCCGGCTGGGATCCCGACCGGAGGCGTGATGTCGGCCCGTCCTACGCCGGCGCGCATGCCGCTCACCGCGGCGGCGGGAGTCCCGCCGTCTTCTTCCCGCTGCGCTCATCCTGGTGGCGGGGGCTACTTAACACGATGGTCGACAATCACTGGATGGTTGACAATCTTTTACGGCGCGCCGTAGTCTAACTAAGCAGTTGAAGCTCACCAAGGTCGAGACCACTCCCGTGCGCGTACCGATGCGCGAGCCGCTCAAGTGGGCGGGCGGTACAAGGCATTCAGCATCTGGCTTGCTCGTCCAGATCACAACCGACGAGGGACTCGTGGGCATCGGCGAGTGCCCCGGACCCACCATCCCCACCATCCAGACGATCGTAGAGCGGGAGCTGACCCAGTTCCTCGTCGGGCAGGACCCAATGCGGATTGAGTGGCTCGTCCACCGGATGGAGGAGTTCACCCGCAACTGGTCCCAGCTCGGCGCCTACGCGATTGCCGGGCTCGAGATGGCGCTGCTCGACCTGAAGGGTAAGGCGCTCGGGGTTCCGGTGGCGGAGCTCCTGGGCGGGTTCTGCCGTGAGGAGGTGCCGATCGTCGGCTACCTCTTCATCGACGAGCCCGAGGCGAATGCGGACAAGGCGGCCGAGTTCGTGGAGGCCGGCTACGGGGAGCTGAAGCTCAAGGTCGGGCGGGAGCTCGGTCAGGACTTCGACACGCTGGCGGCGATCCGCGACCGGATCGGCTTCGAGCCCAAGATCCGGATCGACGCCAACATGAACTGGAGCGTGCCCGCGGCGATCAAGTGGATCCGGCAGCTCGAGCGCTTCGACCTCCAGTACGTGGAGCAGCCGGTTCCCGACTTCGACCTCGAGGGCATGGCCCAGGTGCGGCGCTCGGTGGCCGTACCGATCGCCGCCGACGAGGCGTGCGGCGACGTCCGCTCGGTGCTCGCGCTCCTGAAGGCAGAGGCGTGCGACGTCTTCGTGGTCTACACCTCGGAGGCGGGCGGCCTGACGCGGGCGCGCGAGATCGCGGCGATCGCCGACGCCGCCGGGAAGTGGTGCGCGATCGGGAGCTGGGCCGAGCTCGGCGTCGCCACGATGGCGAACGCACACGTGGCCGCCTCGTCGTCCAACTTTCCGTTCGCGAGCGATACGCACCTGCCGCTGCAGGAGAGCGACGTCCTCGGCGAGCCGCTGGCGGTCGATCGAGGCCGCATCGAGGTCGCGCGCAAACCCGGTCTGGGAGTGGCGCTCGATCCGGAACAGGTCGCGACGCTGGCAGGGCTCGAGTTGCGCGAGTCCGTTTTTTACGACGATGTCCACGGGGAAGCCCCGAGGATCGGTCAGATCCTCTAGGCACGAGGGAAGGAAGGAGTACTGCAGATGGCAGAAGATGCATTTCTGGACGAACTGGCGGAGCAGGAGCTGACGCGAAGGCGGCTGCTTGAGCTTGGCGCGCTCGTCGGCGCCGGAGCGGCATTTGCCGGCGGGGTCGCGGGCTCCGCATTCGGCGGCGGCGGGGGAACGCCGAAGCGAGGAGGCAGGATCACGTGGGGCCTCGAGGCGGACCCGGTGCACATTGCCCCCTTCGGAGGGATCCTGACCTCGAACCACTGGGGCAAGGAGTTCATGTACGACTCGCTGCTCGAGTGGGACCGGAACCTGAACATCCGGCCCGCCCTCGCCGAGAAGTACGACGTCGTGAACAAGACGACGGTCGACTTCACGCTCAAGCGCGGGATCCGTTTCCACAACGGCAAGGAGTTCACGGCCGCCGACGCCAAGTACAGCTTCGAACTCCAGTCGAATCCGCCGGCACCGGGCAGCATCGCCGTCCTGGGCCAGTTCCCGAAGATCGCGAACACGCAGGTGCTGAGCAAGTACAAGCTGCGGATCAACCTCAGCCAGCCCGACGCCACGCTCTTCGGGTACCTCGCCTGGAGCCGCTACTCGCCGATGGTGCCGGAGGGCATGTACCAGCAGCTCAACCCCGCCAGAGAGGGCATCGGCACCGGGCCGTTCCGGCTCGTCAACTACACGCCCAACGACCGCGTCGAGTACAACCGCTACCCCAACTTCTGGCGCAAGGGCCAGCCGTACCTCGACGGCCTCACGCTCAGGGTGCTCCCCGACGAGCAGGCCCGGATCGCGGCCCTCCGCGCCGGCGCCGTGGACGGGGCGAGTCTTCTCGTCGACTCGGCCCGTGCCTTCCGCGGCCAGAGCGGCTTCCAGGTGTTGCGAGGCAACACGGCTGCCTTCCGCGAGCTGCAGTTCACGCTCAAGGAGGGCAACCCGAAGCCGTGGTTCGACGGCCGCGTCCGGCGCGCGATCAACCATGCACTCAACCGCCAGGAGATGATCCAACGGGTCTACGACGGCAACGGCGCCTACAGCGGGCACGTTCCGCCCGGCTACGGCCCGTGGCCCCTCACCCAGCAGGAGCTGAAGACGAAGTACGAGAAGTTCGACCTGCCGCTGGCGAAGAAGCTCATGGCCCAAGCGAAGCAGGAGCGGGGCTTCTCGGTGACGATGACGACCTTCTCGACCCCGCCCGACTTCCCGGCGCTCGCGTCGGTGATCAAGCAGCAGCTCCAGCAGATCAACATCGAGGTCAACATCGAGGCCCAGGAGCCCGGCACCTTCGCGGCTCGCAACGGCACCGGCTCGTTCGACTGGGATCTCACGATGCGCGGCATGCGCGGCGACGTGAACGGCTATATGGCCGAGTTCAACCCCAGCGCGTCGATCTACAGCCGCTGGTACCCCGAGTACCGCAACCAGAAGATGTGGCGGCTCGTGGGCACCGGCCAGATCCAGCTCGACCAGAAGAAGCGCCTGGGCATCTACAAGGAGCTGCAGAAGCTGCTTCTGACGCAGGCTCTAATCCAAGTTCCCCTGATCGCCGTCAGCAAGTTCCAGGTCATCCGGAATCCGGTCAAGAACATGTACGTCGCCTTCTCCGACTTCAACACCGGCCTTCGGTACGCCTGGCTCGATCGGTAGCGACCGACCAACTGCGAGGAAGGGTCGCCCCGGCGGCCCTTCCTCCCTGCTGAGGTAGGAATTGTCCTCATGTACCGCCATGTAGCCCGCCGCCTGCTGCTGCTCTTCCCGACGCTGATCGGGATGTCGCTGATCGTGTTTATGGCCGTGCGACTGCTGCCGGGCGACATCGTCGACGTCCTCACCGCCGGCGATACGACCATCACCGATCAGCAACGCGAGCAGATCAGGGAGCAGCTCGGGATCAGCGGGTCGTACCCCGAGCAGTACGCGCGCTGGGTCGGCGACGCAGTCCGGGGGGACTTCGGGATCTCGCTCCGGAACACCACCCCGGTCTCCGAGACGCTGGGCGTCGCGATCCCAATCACGCTCGAGATCGTCCTGCTCGGACTCCTGATCGCGACGGTCGTAGGCGTCCCGCTCGGCGTCATCTCCGCGGTTCGCCGCGACAGCTCTCGCGACTACGCGTCCCGTCTCGCCGGCCTGATCGGCATCTCGATCCCGAGCTTCTGGCTCGCGACGCTCCTGCTCCTCTTCACCTCACGCATCTTCGGCTGGGTGCCGCCATACTCGTACGTCTCGCCCTTCGACGACCCCTGGACGAACCTGCAGCAGTTCATCCTGCCGGCGCTCTCGGTCTCCGTCTTCACAATGGCGATCGTCATGCGCATGGTGCGCGCGACGATGCTCGAGGTGCTGAGCCAGGATTACGTCCGCACCGCCCGCGCGAAGGGCATCGCCTGGCGGCGCGTGATCTTGAAGCATGCGCTCCGGAACGCCCTGATCCCGGTCGTCACGATCGTCGGCTTCGAGGTGGGGGTTCTGATGGGGAGTGCCGCGATCATCGAGTTGATCTTCGGCCTCCCGGGCGTCGGCTGGAACCTGCTGCAGGCGATCTTCAACCGCGACTACCCGATGATCCAGGCGACGGCCATGTTGCTGGCGACGATCTTCATCGTCGTCAACCTGCTCGTCGATCTGCTCTACGGCGTGATCGACCCGAGGATTACCCTGGAATGAGCATTCTTCCCGGCGGAAAGGAGCCGCAGCTCGAGGCGGCTGCCACGGCGGCGGCCGGAGGAGCCGATGCCGCGGTCGCGGCGGCGGGCTTCGCGGCGATGCGCCGGCGGCGGCTCGTGGTTCCGAAGGCCTGGCGGAACCCGATCGGCATCGCCGGTGCGGCGATCGTGGGCCTCAACGTCCTGATCGCGCTCTTCGGCCGCTTCGTCTGGCGCATCGACCCCAACCCGCGCCACGCCAACACCA
>Ga0136615_10001005_pt1 | contig 13281 bp, 19 predicted proteins | sample AntDrymUQ2882206_2_FD_106647 | JGI IMG/M metagenome (GOLD analysis project Ga0136615, IMG submission 106647) | Polar desert sand microbial communities from Dry Valleys, Antarctica - metaG UQ288 (22.06) | ecosystem: Environmental > Terrestrial > Soil > Desert | place: Antarctica: Dry Valley...
CCGTGCTCGAAGCGGATCTCGTCCGCGTGCTCTTCCCAAAGCTGGCGTCCGCGCTCTACTCGAGTGGATGGTGGCGCCGGTTGCGCTAGACTTCTGGTGTCCATTGAGCCTCCGCTCTTTGGGCCGGGCTCCGGGGAGCGGACACTCCCGCGGGGCCGTTTCTTTATCAACACCCGAAGTATCTCACACCCTTCCGTATATTGCAAGGCTATTGCACTTGTTTATAAGAGATTCCCTGATAAAATCGTTGTAGTGTAAGCTATCTCGGTATGGAGGTCGACGGCGTGAGATTACGGGAGTTGAGAGAAGAGAAGGCCTACTCTCAGCGTGAGCTAGCAGCGCGGGCGGGGGTAGGCGCGGATACCGTGTACCGCTTAGAGCGCTCCGATAAAACTAAGGCGCACCCGCGCACCATACGCAAGTTGGCGGAGGCTTTGGGTGTCGAGCCGCGAGAGCTTAAGGGTAAGTGATGACTAACCCAGCCCTAGACGAGTTTATGCACGCAGCACGCCTAATGGGGGCGCTGCCTGTTGACAATGATAAGAGAATAAACAAAGAGCAACTTAGGCTGCTCTTACAGGCTTTCCACGCTTACGACCATTCAGGCATAAGCCTTCTTGATCTCTACGGCGTCAAACCAGACGACGACCGTATATTCGACCTCTTCGACACCTGGCGCATGGAGATTACGGCTAGCCGCAAACAGAAGGAAACGTCCCCCCCCGATATATTCGAAGTAGTCGAAGCCCTCGGGTTCTTCGGCGAGGACGGGTTCTTCGGCGAGGACAAAAGTGCGGCTAGCCGCAAAACCGCCCCGAGCACTAAGCGAGTCAAGGGGTATGCGCCGTGGAATCCGCATAAGAAGACAAAGGTAATCCTCGGGCAGATAAACCGAATTCTAGAGGAATACCGCAACTACCTGCCGCTTACTGGACGTCAGATCTTCTATCGCCTCGTCGGAGTCTACGGCTACCCAAAGGACGAGAAGGCATACGAGCGCCTAACAAACTATCTGGTTCGCGCCCGGCGGGCGGGGCTAATCAGCTTTGAGAAGATACGAGACGACGGTGCGGCGGTCATGGCGCACCACCACTACCGCGACGAAAACGCATTCTATAAGCACGTCCGCAAGCAGGGCGAAGCTTACCGGCGAGACAGCAAGCAGGGCGAAGCTTACCGGCGAGACAAACTAGCTAATCAGAAGGCCGACATCCGCGTCTACTGCGAGGCCGCCGGCATGATGCCCCAGCTACACGATGTCTGTAAACCTTATAGCGTGCCCGTCTACTCGTGCTCGGGTTTTGACTCGCTCACCGCTAAGTGGGATTTGGCGCAAGCGTGTTGGAAGACGTTCGTCTACCAGGGGCGGAAGACCGTAATCTTGCATCTCGGAGACTATGATCCGAGCGGCGAGTCTATCTTTAACGACGGCCTAGTCGAGGACATACACGCTTTTTTATCAAGGGATGTACCACTCAAAGATCCGGCGGATGTCGCCCTCTTTGAGCGAGTGGCCCTCCGGCCCGAGCACGGGGACGAGTTCAAACTTGATCCCGCTCCGCCGAAACAGTCAGACAGCCGCACCGCAAAATGGAGCGGCACCGACACATACCAGCTCGAAGCCCTTCCGCCAGACGTGCTGGCGACCTTGCTCACCAAGGCCATAGAGCGTCACATCGACATGACCATCTACGAGGAGGACGTCGATGCCGAAGAGCAGGAAGCGCAGCGGATCACGAAGGCACTACCCGCTCCTTCGGAGTAAAAACGACCCTGAATCTTTGGTTGAAGGGGTAGACGGTTGAGCCTCTCTCTGTCTGTCTAACGCTCACGCCGCGCCTTTGCGCCCGGTGCGTGAGAAGAACATCCGCACGTCGTCGGGGTCGATAGTCCACGGCATTCCGTCCGGCAAGCATCGGATTATCTGCGAGCCCCAGGGTTTCGAACTAATGCGAGGGTCGAGGATCGCGACCGCGCCTCGGTCCGTGTCGGACCGGATCAAGCGGCCTACTGCTTGCGTGGTAAGTTTCTGCGCTTCAGGTAGCGACACCTTGACGAACCACTCTCGACCCGCTTTGGCCTTAAGCTTTTCGAACACGGGCGAGTTCGGCGGCGAAAATGGTACCTTGTCGATAACGACCAGGGATAACGACTCGCCCGGTATGTCGACGCCTTGCCAGAATGAGCGGGTCGCCACTAGTACCGCGCCCTCGGTCGTCTTCAACCACTCGACCAGCCGAGCCGGGGAATCGTCGCCCTGGTACCGGACCGGGTACGGGTGGGCAAGGGAATCGAACGTACCCCGGAAAGCCTGGACTGCTTTGTGCGTAGCGCACAGGATTAGTGCTCGGCCGCGCGAAGCCCGGACTAAATCCGCCGCTCGATAGATCGCCGCTTCGGTGTGTCGCGGCATGTCGGCGCCAACCGGAGCGGGTAGGTCGGTCGCGACGTAGGCAACCGATTGCGTCGCATAATCAAAGCACTCTGGCCCGAAGTGTTCGACCACCTCGACACGTCGCTCGACACGTCGCTCGACTGGTCGCTCGACACGTCGGGCGACTGGTCGGACGTCGATGCCGAGTTCCTCGCACACGTAGGCGAACGAACCGGCGACCGCGAGCGTTGCCGAGCATAAGACCGTCGAGTGCTCCGAGGAGCGTCGAAGAACGCCGCGAAAGACCGGACCCGGCTCGACCAGCCATGCCCGCAATTTCGACGCTCCTCGGCGAACCTCGACGGCGTAGGCATACGCATCGTCCTCGGGCCGATAGAATGTCGCCAGGTCTGCGAGGACACGCCCGACCGTTCCCGCCAAAACGTTAACCTCCTCGCGAGGGTTGGAGGCGAGCAACGCCTTCAGGCTCGCGAGAGCGTCAGAGAGCGGTCGATAGCTCGGCGGCGCGAGGTCCGGGTCAAAGAGTCGACTGTAATCACCAAGCTCGGAAAAGAACGACTCGGCATAGTTCTTAACCGCTCCGGTCGCTTTGGCGAGATCGGTCGTGCGTTTTTCGACCATCGCACAGATGTACTGCATGCGGCGCCGCGTGACCGCGAGGCCGAGACTGTCGCGCATGATGCCCGCGAGATCGTGTGCTTCGTCAACGATCAAGTGCTTGTCGGCGAGCTTGAATACGGCTTCGTCGCTCGCAATGTTCGCGACCAACAAATGATGGTTGACCACCAGGATATCGGCCTCGACCGCGTGGTCGCGGTGCGCGAAGTAGAAGCAGTCGGGACAAAGCTTGCGGGTACAGTCGTCTCGGTCGGATGCGACGTCGGCCCACCACTCCGGCGCCGGGATCGAAAGCTCCTCGACATCGCCGGTCCTAGTCGAGTGCGCCCACTCGGTGAATGCATCAAATGAATCGTCGAGGGTCGCGCGAGGATCGTACTTCGCGAACTCTTCAACTCTTCAAACCTTCGCGGGCACAGGAAGTTTCCCCGACCCTTTAACAATGCGTAGCTCGGCGGTTCGTGTCCGTCCTCGACCATAGCCTCGGCGAGTGCGGGTAGATCCTTGCCGATCAACTGGCGTTGTAGGGCTTTGCCCGACGTCGAGACGACCACCGCCTCGCGAGGGTCGAGCAGGGCGACCGGCGCGAGGTAGGCGAGTGACTTACCCGTCCCGGTCGGAGCGTCGGCGAGCACAACCATACCGCCCTGGCCGCACGCCTTTTTGACCTTGGCGGCAAGTTCGACCTGCTCGGGGCGGTAGCGGTATCTACCCCCAACCACGCCGGCCAGCGGGCCACCCGGCTCGAAGAATTCCCCCACGCGGCTCATGCCTCACCCCCGCTCGAGTCGTTCGTTTTTGCCGAAATATCGTCAGTAGTTTCATCGCCCAACACCTCGGCGATTGCCCATTTTCGGGCCATGCCTTCGGCGCACAGGCGTTCGACAAAGTGCTCTTGCTCGGCTGTCAGTGTTACCTTGTTACCCTGTGTTACCCGTGATCCGGCATCACCTCTTACGCGAGGGTTTCTATTCGACTTTGGAACGGAATCCGGGTAACCCAAGGTAACACCCTCTGTAGATTCCTCGGTTTTGCAGGACTTTTCGGCGTTACCTTGCGATTCCACAGGGTAACACGTGTTACCCTGTGATTTAGCATTGTTGGCATTAGTGGGCGTTTCGTTACTATCCGTAGGGTAACCCGAGTCTCCCCGTGCGTAGTCGAATCGAGGCCCGCCGCCGTCCGGTCGAGGCGCATCGTCGCGCAAGGTCATGCGCCTGCGGGCCGGTTTGTTGCGCGGCCCGCGCTCCGGCGGATAACCCTTTTCGGTAAGCCGGTCGCCGAAGTGTTTTTTAGACAACGCACCCTCGCCGCTCTGCTTACACCACTCCTGGTAAGCCGGGTAGAGGGTTGACATCAAAACATGGACATCCTCGGGTTGATCTAGGATGCAACACTCATCGAAAAACGCTCCGATAACATCTTGCTCCTCGCGGTATTCGTCGCTCGCCGCGTCGATTTTCTGCGCGCCAGGTAGACCCTCGCGTTGCCACTCCAAGCAACCTTCGATAGCCCATTGCAGAATGCCCGGATACTCCGCGCGCAACTTCGCAGGCAGACTCTTATCTTGCTTTGGCTCGGGTATCGACACCTCGAACGGCACGACCTTTAACCGCCGCCAGATGCCATCGTCGGAACCTTGTACGATTGGCTTGTGATTCGTGAGCAAGAGGAGTTTGTGCGTCGGTTCAAACTCGAAGAAGTCTTGACGCATGTAACGCGCCCGGACGCGCTCGCGCCCGGTCAACTGCTTAACCAGACTTTCATTGAGGCGCACGTTCTCCTCCGGCTCCGCCGAGGCGACCAGTCGGCGCCCGAATAGGTCGGCAAGTTCGGTAGGATGCTCGCGGCGCTTGACCACCAATAAATCCTGTGGTGCTTGTTGGCCGTAGTCGCCGAGGATATCGAGCAGGGCGTTCACTAAGGTTGATTTACCGTTCTTCCCCGTCCCGTAGAAGACCGGCAATATTTCGTGTTTAACGACGCCAGTCAAGCACCAGCCGAACCACCGCTTTAGAAATACCCGTAACTCCTGATCCGGTAGTACCTCCTCAAGGAATCGAAGCCACGCAGGACACTCGGCGCCCTCGACGTACTCGACCGGCGCTATCTTTGTAAGCCGGTCGGCAGGGTTGTGGCGCCGGAGTCCGCCGGTCCTAAGATCGACGGTCCCGTTTGCACAGTTGAAGGTAAACGGGTCGGCGTCGAGCTTGTCGGATGCAACGGCGATCCTCGGGTCGGAGTGGGCGAGGGCGACCATACTCTCGATACGTGGGCGCGCCGAACTGTTAACGCCGTGTTTAGCGAACGCCTTAGCACGCCCGGCGTCGGAGTCGGCGAGTGTCAACGCCTCGGCCATAAACTCTTTAGGTACGGCTTTGGCGTGTTCGAACCGCGAGCCGAGTTCGTCCCGCACGTAACGCCCGTCGCGGTAGGCGGCGTATCCGCCGGTACCGGGACTGTAGATCAACTTACCCTCGAACCGGCGCGCGAACCGTAACGAGTTGCCGAGGTCGGTTAACTCAAGCTCCGGCGGAAGATCGTCGCCGAAATTGCCTCCGTTGCCAGTTTTACCGTTGCGCTCCGGTCCGGTAGAACCGGGATCATCCTCGGCGGTCGGCGGCGGCGCATCGTCCTCGACCGGCCCCGACTCGCCTGCCCTCAATGGCCGATCATTGCGCGACCTCCTCGACGGCGAGTAATGGTCGGTAGTCTCGGCGAGCGCCTTGTCAATTTGAATTGCGAGCCATGTGCTGCCACTCTGGCGCCGGTCAAACTTTGGAGAGTGAGGCGGAGCGTCGAGCTGCGAGCCGCGCATGAGCCGCTCGATCTGCCCACGGTCACCCGACGTGTAGAACGCGAGCTTTTTCAGCAACGCCCAAACAGCGTCGGAGCGCGTAGCGTAATGGTTGCCGAGGATGCCGTCGTAAGCTGCGCGGAACCGCTCGCCGTCGCGAGAGATGCGCTCTAGAACCTCCTCGTCGGCGAGGTGCGAGACGCCGCTATCCTCGACGCGAGGAGCACGGCCGTTGCGCTCCGGCTCCGACCAGAACTCCCGGACCAGGGCGTTTATCTCCGGCTGGTGCTTGCCTATCACTAGCACACCTCCCAGCCCGTGACGGTAAAGAACCGCTCGACGCTGTAAATTTCGACGGTCTTTCCGTCCCGCGTCTTTTTGCCATTGTGCGGTGTCTTGCCGCGCACGATGATATGTAGCCCGGTCCCGGACGGAGATACCTCCGAGTAGCCCTCGGAGAACCGATCAAGCCACGGCTGCGCCCACTCGGCGACCTCGCCGGTTTGAGGGTTGCGGCACTTATCGAGGTCGATGCCTGTGTACGGGTCGCCCGAGGAGAACACGAAACCCACGCCGTTATAGCCGCCGTCCTCGACGGCCTCGACGGCCTCCTCGAAGCTCGCCCACGTCGCCGAGTCGGTTGAACTGGCGCGGTGTCCGCTCGCGGCGTTATACGGCACTTTGGTCGTCTTGCCGTTGCGCTCCTCAAGACGCCAACAGGTCCACTGATTGCGGACCTGCAACTCCTCGGGTACGCTCGCGCGTAGTGTGCCGCTAAACTCTTCCGGTGGTAGCTCAGGGAAATTCCGGTACAATATGTCCACATCCTTTCGGTTCGTCGCTCTTCCTGCTAGCGGAGCGGCGGACCGTTTTCGTTTGCCAGTACGCCCTAGTCTTGAGTATACGCGCTCAGCCGCGCGGTTGCAACTGCGCAATTATCGTGTACTATTGTAGTTAGTCGGCTAAACGGATAAGGAGGCATACTTGAACTTGGCTGAGCGTATGCGGACCGAACGCAAAGAAAGAAAGCTGTCACAAGAGGAGGTGGCGCACCGAGCGAGTGTGTCGTTGCGCACATACAACGCCCTCGAGCGGGGCGAGGCTGTTGACCCACACTTCTCAACGCTACGTGGTATTGCTGACGCGCTGGGCGTGCCTGTTGCTGCGTTGACGGAGCCGGCACCGTCCGGGCCGGGGCCGAGAGGATCGGGTGGCAGGCCGCTTATGGGGGAAGAGCCTGTCCCTTTAGGAAAAGCGTCGTCTGAGTCTTCGGACGAGCAGCGGCGTAAGATGCTCGAGGCAATAGGGCGCTATGCCGAGCGTCGTGCGAGCGATTTTGAACAGGAACTAAACGACCCCAATAGTGCCCATTTCATAGATGCTACGAGGGCTACCCTTTGGATAGCTATGGTTCAAAGCGAGGCCAAGACGTGGGCAGACTGGGCTATCGAAAAGGCTCCCACATTGCTATCTAATAGCAACGGGGAAGAGGATGCTTTGGGGGATACCATACGTGACACATTTCGTATCCTAGGACATCTTCTCACCCTCAACGCCATTACCCGTAAGGCCGAGAAGCGTATCGAATCCATGACCGACGCGCCAGATGAACTGGCGGCTCGAAGGTTGGCGAAGGAACGGCAAGCGGCGCAGGAGAGCCGGCAGCATCTTCAAGAGCTTTGGGGTACCGCGTGAGGGTTTACGCGGCGTGCGCTGTTTGTAAGCACGAGGACCTCCTCCGGATAGACCAGAAGCTGCTCGAGAGAGCGCCTTTTGTGGTGCTCGGCAAGCGTTATGGTCTGACCACCACGGACTTGCAGAGACATGAGGGTGTTTGTGTGCGAAACACTTTTGTCGATGCGAAGAACGATAAGTTCTTTATGCGGTATGCGTGATGAGGAGCAGTAGCAACACTACCCGCCTAGAACTCCTCGAGGCTCAGCTCGGCGAGCTCGAGGCCGAGATCGGACGCCAGCGCCTTCACCGCGAGACGGCGACATATCGGCTCGAATGGGCCGTACGTGAGCGCGAACGCCTCCGGCGGCACCTCGCTTCGTTGGGCCGAGAAGAAGGCGCGGCTTGACTTCCGATAATACTCCGCAGCCGGGTTTTCGCTTCTCGGAGGCATGGCCGTCTCGACCGGGGCGGAGCCCAGCATTCCGTGCGCGCGGAAAAAGGGTGATATCGCGACCGGGAAGGGAGGCTTAGTTTGGTTTTAGACGTAGCGGCCGTCGCGGCCGCCGAGGCGGCGGAGAAGGCGGAGAGGAGCCTCGGCCAAGTCATCGAAGCCCGCTCCCGCTCGCGTAGCCAGGAAGCGGCGAATCGCACCGAGATGGCCTGGAAAGCGAGTACTCAACGATTCAATCAGAGTCGGTCTCGAGAGTATGCACTCTCCTGGTTTGACCACCACTGTAGACAGCTCGCAGCCCTCGAGGAAACTTTCTCTGTCCTCGCCGCTCGCCACCGGAGCGAGCGGGACCGCTTCGCTGTATTGCTGGGCATCAACGTGCCCGCAGACGACGCCGACGGCCCGGAGGCGGCATGATCCCCACAAGGTCTCGGAGTCCTACGCGTCGCAAACCCTGCCGGGTGTGTTCCCTACCATCCTCTGAGCTACAGCTGCTCGAGGCTGGGCTGCTACTGGGCTGGAGCGCGAGGTCCCTGGCATCGAGATTCGGCACCCTGAATCGCAGGGCCGTGACCTATCACCAGCGAAATTGTGTAAGCGAAGCAGGAAAGGAGTAGTAGCTTTTGGTACTTAATACTTCCTCCGGGCCGGTCGAATACGATAGGTCGAGGCCGGGGCACGTGGTCAACACCAGTCGAGTCGTCGACGAGGACATGGTTCAAGCGGACGCCGAGCCGGAAATTATCTCCGTAATGCCCGCGGGGGACTGGCGGGCCGTGGTCGGAGGCGAGGAGCTCGCCCTGGCCGCGTTCGTCGCCTTAGACGACGGCCGAATGCATGGCGTCGTGGTCGGCGACGACGGCAAAATCGACCTCACCGACGATGTAGAGGACCGCAAGGGCTTTGTACGGTACGAGAAAACCAACAGAGAAGAGGAGAACTAATATGCCTACGATACAAGAAATCAAACTTTCCTACGCCGAAGACCAGACCAGGCTCATCAACGAGAGCTTCGAACTTGGGGCTTCGGCTCAGCACCACACAGGCGCGATGTCCTCCGAACTCGAGGGAAAGCTTGGGCCGCAAGAAGCGGACCGGGTGCGGGCCGCCGAAGCATCGGCGTGGGCGGATAGAGATCGCGAGCGTCTTCGGACCCGCTACGAAGAGCTAGACATCGAGAAGCGGGCGGCGATCGAGCTACGGGTCGAGCAAATAGAGCGCGAACTCTCCCCGGGGGAAGTTAACTTCGGGGACCGTTTAGCGGCGTCGGCGGCCTCTCCCGAAGCACTTATCACCGCCATGGACTCGGCCCTCACTTCGGGCGACGAGGACGCGGCTCTCCTCGCTTTTCAAATCGCTCGCCAGCGGGACCTCGAGGAAGTCGTTGCCCACGCCGTCACGGCCGACGAAACCTGGGGAGATTTGTACGGTGAGCTTGCCGAGGCCGCCGAGGACCCCGAGTTGTCTCCAGGCGACCGCTTCGAGATGTTCGCGAAGCCAGCGCCGACCAAGGAGGCGATCCTCGCCTCGCCGCTCGATGACCGGAACATTTACGGGATGATGCGCTAGCCATGCGATACGACAAACGCGGAGAGAAGGCGAAGGAGGCCTCGCCGGGGTTGCAAGTCTTCGCTCCCGGCGAGACGGCCCCCGCCCCCTACACTCCCGCCGCCCCCCGCGAGTTTGAGGCGGGGAGACATCCGCTGGACACCCCACCACGTCCGCCTGTCCGGCTGGTAGGTCGACGGAAGATTGAGCTGTGATGAAAACCATCGTTAAGATAGGGGGCGGGGGGCATGCCCAGGTGTAGCGGAGTAAAGCGGGATAATAGCCAGTGCGAGCGCATCGTGGGGGAGTCCAACGCTTATTGTTTCGCCCATGACCCTCTGCGCAAGGCGGAGCGCTCCGCCAACGCCTCGAAGGCTGGCAAGAGCAAGCAAAGCCAGGCTATCGGTGACCTCCACGCGCTCAAAGAGAAGCTCATCACGTTGGGCGACGACCTGGTCGCCGGTAAAGCCCACCGAGGCAACTCCGCCGTGGCTGCAACCTGCTACGGAATGGCCATCAAGGCCACGGAGGCCGAGGTCAAAGTCCGTGAGCTCCAAGAAAGCAGACTTGTCGAAACGCGGTTGAAGGTCCAGGAGCAAACCGAGCTCATCGCTCGCCTCGAGGCCATTGAGGAGGCCCAGGCGGCAGAGAAGCCGAGTATGGGAGGTGGGAGATGGGGATAAGGAACTGGGTACGTCGTCTGGAACGCGTAACCCAAGACGATCAGCTCGTCATCCTCCAGACCGACGGCACGGTAGAGAAGTTCCCTATGGGAACCGCGGAATCCGCCTTTCTCCACGAGGCCGGCCGTCTGCGCGCTATTCACCGCGGCGAGGACAAGGGCGAAGCGCATCCTCTGACCGTGGCGAAGCGCAACGCCAGGTTTTCTCAGGAGTACATCTTTGACGCGGACGCCCAGCCCAGGAGGACCGAAGGGAAATAGTAGACGGTGGTTTCTTCCCGGCCTCGGCTCCGGGCGGTGTAATGGTCCCTTGAGCCCCCACCACCGTTGGAGCTTTCGGTTTTCCTTTTACGAAAGCCCCAACGTTACAGCCGGGGGCGTCCCCTCGGAGACGAACGAGAGCTTCTCGCGGTTTCTTAGCTCTTGTCCCCCGGCCTCTTTGTAGCGCCACGAGGCGAGCATCCCCGAGCAAACTAACAGGAAGATAACCAGTGCAGCGCTTAGAAGAACAGTTTGAGACCACCGCGGAGTCTGCCGAGCGGTTGGGTTTCGCGCGGGTCACTATCTGCCGATGGTGCCGGCAGGGTCGCTTCCCGGGCGCCCTAAAGTTCGCTAGGGGGTGGTACATCCCTCGGACCGTCGCCTCTGACTTTCCCTTCGAGACCACCACGGACGCCGCGGCGAGACTGGGCCTGTCCTTGCCCTACGTCATTTCCCTCATTGAGCGGGGACATCTCGCCGGCGAACGCGGCCCGTGGAGAAGCTACGCCGTGCGGTCCGGCGCCGTGCCCGCGGCCCAGGAGCTGACGGCGCTTAGGGGCCAGAGACGCGAGACGGGCCCCTGACGTTCGTCGTGGGCTGGGCCCGCGTCCTACCACCACCCCGCTACGCCGGCGCTTAGGATCGATTCTCGAAGCCGCCCGCGAGATCCAACAGAGGGGGGGGCGCAACCCCGTCAATACTGAGGGTCGGCGTGCTCGCCGCACCGAGCCGGTCCAACAGAGGTGGGACCACAACTACCTTCGGAGAGTTTTGATTCAGGCCTGAATCAAAACTCTCCTGTATCTTCTCCGCTTCTATTTCTTGTTGCCGGTTAACAGAGGTAGGACCACAACAGTTTTGCGCCAGGCCTGAATCAAAACTCTCCGAAGAGTTGCCGGTTAACAGAGGTAGGACCACAACCCATATTTGCAGGGAATTCGCCGGACGCCACGGGATCGCCAGAGGCCCCGCGAATCCTATTTCCCTTACCTATTGAGTTTCGGCGTGCGTCGATCCACGGGGGTTATCGCACGACTGGAGGTTGACGCCGTCGAGTACCTAAAGAAGCACGGTATTCAGTAGAGCGTCGATAATATCGATTCTCGGAAACCCGTCGGCTTCTCAGGTGCCGCGAGGATATAGAAGGGCGTCTCGAAGGGTCCGGACTTCTTCCTCGACTACTCGTAGCGCCTGGTCCACGCCCAGCCCCTCGACGAGTACGCGCATGCGGTGTCCTTCGGGGTAAGCCTTAGCGCTTTGGTCCAAACCCTCCAGCCTATCGCGCACCAACTCTGCCTTGCGCAGCTCATCGACCATCGACTCTTGTCTTGCTACCGCCTCTTCGTGCCTTCTCTCCACGGTCACTACCTCTTCCCGATCGACGACCTAGGGTTCATTCTACGCTCGTAGTGATGTGTCGGGAGCTGTGGCTAAGAATCGCGACTGGCCTCTATTCACCCACCTTCCGAGAGCTTCAATTCTCGGAAACCCCCATACAGTTAAGGTAATAACTATGCACGTTTAGCCCTGTTACAGGGTCGTTCGGCCCCCGTCGAGGGCGTCGAGGTAGGCACCTTGCTACAGGCATGGATAGATATTCACCGGCCTGAAGGTTTCGCCCCGGTCGGGTTACTCCCGGCGGACCGGGGCAGAGGCTCCGAAACGTACTACCGGTAGTACAAAGGTCATCCGCAGGAACTGTACCCTGGAGGTCCCGTTCTTGTCGGGGGGATCCTACCCCCGGCGGACCCGTCGCGGGACGTCTCGCGGGATTCTCACGCCTCCTGGAGGCCGCCAAGCCACGGTCGCATAGGACCGTGGCTAAGGGACGTTCGCTGGATATTACGCGTAATACCTGCCCGCAGGACTGCCGCTAAGTAAAGTTCTCGGGAACTCAGTGGGCATGAAAAAGGGCCGGGGCTGTTGGACCCCGGCCCTCTCGTCAGGTGCACCCGCTTCTTAGCAGGAGGCGACTTTTAGTCGGAGGCTGAAGCTGCTTGCTTGACCTCCTGGTCGCTCGACGTCGTGGTCGTGGGACTCACCTCGATCGATGAACCCACATCATCGAACTCGAAGTCGTCCGCCTCAGAACCTATCTGGAAGACCCCTATCTGGTTCTGGGCGTTGCCGGTGTTGGCCACCCCCTGGGTACCCACGGTCTGGTTGGAGTTGTCGCCCGTGCTAGAAACGTCGAAGGACTGGTCTATGTCCCCGCTCTCGGCTTCCTGCTCGAAGTCGCCGAAGCCGTCGCCGCCGAAGAAGAAGCCGTCGTCGAAGCGGTCGTCGTTATTGTTGCAGTCATTGAAGAAGAAGAAGTCGTCGTCGTCGCAGAAGTCGTTGTTGCAGTCATCGAAGTCGTCGTCGCAGTCGACGATGACGAAGAAGCCGTCGTCGATGCCGTCGAAGTCAAGGTCGTCTGCCATGGCGGGGGCGGCGAAAAACACCGACATCGCGGCCATCACCGCGACTAGCCCAAGAACCGTCTTGATACGCGTCATTACACTACCTCCTTGTTAAGTGGGGAGGAGCAGTAGTAGCTGCCGCTCCTCCCCCCGCTACTAGTAACACTTTCGACCATATCCGGGGCTAATGAAACTGTCAATACGGATAGTGAAGCTCGTAACAATGCATAACAACTACGGTGTCTTCGCACCAAATTCGGGGAGCTTGTGTCTACTTGCGTCCATCCTAGGGAGCAAGTTACCTCTATTCACCGAACCGCCGAGAAGAGGCCCTACAGCATCAGTTAGATCGCTCCTGAGCTATCCTTCCGGTGGAACGAGGAAGGGAGCATCATGGTCGCGCAAGATGGGATTGCAGGGCCGGCAGCGGTCGCTGGGTGGTCGAGGGCG
>Ga0136615_10001007_pt1 | contig 13275 bp, 9 predicted proteins | sample AntDrymUQ2882206_2_FD_106647 | JGI IMG/M metagenome (GOLD analysis project Ga0136615, IMG submission 106647) | Polar desert sand microbial communities from Dry Valleys, Antarctica - metaG UQ288 (22.06) | ecosystem: Environmental > Terrestrial > Soil > Desert | place: Antarctica: Dry Valley...
GCCGGTCCGCAAGCTGTGGTGCCGGCGCTACCTGAGCTGGATCGGAGGCGAGCGCCTCGCGCTGATGGGCTACGACTTGGACCTGCTGCGCGCAGAGCTCGACGAAGTGCCCACCCAGTTGTCCTCACTGGCGCCGGATGTTGTCCAGACTGCTCGCGGCGTGGTGTGGAGCGTCGCCGAGCCACGGATCCTGCGCGACAAGCTCGCACGCCTCCCGCGCTGGCACCGCATCTACAGCCACTACTGACCGTCCGGCGCCGTCATGGTCCGGGCGGGCGTCGCACGTGGAAGCCACGATCCGCGGATGCCGGACCGACCCCAGACGACCTGCCGCCTACGCGCGGCCCTTCCTCCGAATGGCTCGAAATGGCCATTCTTTCCCCCAACCAGGGGTGATACATTCCCCCGGCTAGGAATCGTTCGGTGCGGCGGCGGCCCCGTGGGCCGGCACGGGGGGAAGCATGCTGTCAGCCATGTTGCGCGGATCGGTCCCGACATTTCGGGCGCCCCGGTCGATTACCAGACTCTTGGCCGCCGTTTTGGCACTTACTGTCCTCGGGGTATCGGCTCCTGAAGGGGCGGCCTACGCCACCGGCCTCGACGCGACATCTGCGCTCAGCGCAGGGTCCCGCTTGGGCCTGCATGTCACCGCCGAGGAGCTGGCGATTTGGCGTCAGCGCACGGATAGCGGCCCGTACAAGACTAAGGGAGACGTCTCGACGAACTCACCTGGTGACTGGAATATGATCGTTGCAGCCAAGAGCAGCTTTCTGGCCGACCCTACGAAGGCTCGCTGGAACGGTCCGACCAAGAACAATCCAGACGGGTGCGTCCTGGGGAGCCGGACGGGCACCGTCAGCGATCCGGGCGTGGCTCCGCCCAGGGCGGAGACGGAGCAGTTGCGGGACGCCGCCTTCTACGCTTTGGTGGCCCAACCCGCGAACGGCACCGAGATCGCGTCCGTTGTGAAGCGGGAACTCATGTGGCAGGTGGATGCTGCCGGGACCGACTTCACCGATACCGACCGCTATTGTCGAGATCGGTATGGGGCCCAGTACAAACCGATGTTCTTCATGTCGTCCTGGACGGTCAAGCTGCTGTTCGCCTACGATTACCTCCGCATCTTCTCATCGGAGCTCTTCACAGACGCGGAGACTGCGAGGATCAACGCCTGGTTCAATGGTGCGGCAGCGTGGACTGTCCCTTTCGTAGAGAGCCGCCGCAGCGGCATGTTCACCCTGTCAGGTGGTCAGTACACGGCGACCAAGAAGGCGTTGACTATCCCCAGCGACAGCGATCCCATCTGGGCCGGCGGCCCTCAGATGAAATTGATCCAGAAGCGGTACAACAATCACGTGCCCCGCTTGGCTCGACTCGTGACCCTGGTCGGTATCCTGCTCGACATCGAGTCCTACAAGCAGGTTGGACGGAACTACGTCAAGGAGTTCCTCACGTTCGCCTACTACCCTAACGGCGCCGTCAGCGACTTCGAACGCTGGAGCGGCGGAGTGAGCCACCTGGACGGGTGGAGGTACGGGGTAGAGCACACCGGGTCGACGATGGTGATCGCGGATCACCTGGCGCGGGCCGGTGACGACAGCTTGTATCGCTATAGCACCACGCAGGGCGACATCGACACGGCCGGTGCCACACCTACTGATGCCATCACCAATGGGGAGCCCAAGAGCCTGCACACGTTGATGCGGCAGCTGGCGAGTTATGTCGACATCGACCGCCGTCCTGTGCGCTACGCATGTGCCAGTTGCTCCGATGTGGCGCACCGGATCGACTCAGTCGATGAAATCAAAGGTGTTCAACTCGCGAACGAGTGGGAGATGCTGCAGTCCAACCTGTACTACAAGGACGACTACTTCCAGAGCATTTACCTGCGCCAGCGCGGCGGCACGCCCCCGATTCCGAGTAAGCCCAAATCGGTGCAGGGCCGCATCCAGGGTGGCGATACCGGCATCTATCCCGGCGTGCACTTCATGTTTGGCCAGCTTGAAGGACGCGTGCAACCGTACCCCACCGGATAGCCTGGAGTTGATGGTTGGAAGCAGAAGGCCCCGCCGAGGCGGGGCCTTCTGCAGTGTGCGGTCCCGGTCAGGAGCCGGTGAAGGGAGACGACTCGGACTCCATCTGGCCGAACATCATCAGCATCCCGGGGTATGTCCCCCATTCCCCCCCTCGGGGGTCGCCCTGGCTTACGCGGAACTTGGCCGGGTAGGCCGGAGCCTCGCGCCTGGTGTAGATGGAGAGGGCATAGGGGTCGCGGTAATACCTGTTGGCCATCGCCAGCATGGTGTCGTGGATCCAGCCCTCATCCGTGGGATCGATGAGGACGCCGCCCAACGTGTACCTCTTGTACGTCTGATCGACGTAGCGGTACAGGTCCGCGACCAGCGTGTCCAGACTCTTGGGACTTCCCATGTGGTGCCGCCCCTCCGTCCCCAACGCCCCTTGGTTCGTGTTGAAGTCGTACAGGCTGGTGTCGCCGGTGCGAGCGATGCTGTCAGCGATCGTGATCAGGCTTCCCGTTAGTTCGGTGCCGTACTTCCAGCCCTGGTTCGGCGCGGCGTTGCTGCCACGCTCGAACTCCCCGGTGACGCCCTCGGGGAAGTAGGAGTAGGTAAGAAACTCCTTGACGAACCTCTTGCCTGTGGCAATGAGCGACGGGTCGTCGTTGGCGAGCCCGACGAGTGTGACAAAGCGGGTAGCACAGGCGACTCGGTTGTTGTAGCGGCGGTGCAGCGTACGCGCATGAGGGCCACCCTTGTACAGCTGCTCGCGCCAGCTGTCCTGAGCTCGGCTTGTCAGCGTGTAGTTGCCGGCGTCGCGGTTCACATACAGCTCGGCGAGTTTGTCGTCGATGGCCCGTTGCATCCACACCCCGCCTGCCTGAAACCAGACGTCGAGGTGCTCGCGCTCCGCAGCCGTGAACGACGCAGAATCATGGATCCGCAGGTAGTCGTAGGCGTACAGCAGCTTCGTCGCCCAGTTCGCGACGTTGAAAACAGGGTTGTTGTCACCTTCGATCGTGCCCAAGCACCAACGCTTGCGATTGGTAAAGTCCACGCCAGAGACGCGGGTTTGTGCTAGCAGCTCCTGCTTCGCAGCCTTCGCGTGTGAGGGGCTGTCTTGAACCAGTGCCACGAAGGCGGCGTCACGCAGCCGAGCCGGGGCGTTGATGGGAGGCGTGTATCCCATATCTTGGGCACCAGACCCGGAGGAAGCCTCAACGCAGCCGCCCGGGTTGTTCTTGCTAGGGCCAGCCCAACGCTCGGCGCCCAGGCCGGCCATGAAAGACTTGGCCTCTGAAACAATGCGGTTCCAATCCCCCGGAGAGTTCGCGCTGACGTCCGATTGGGCCTTGTACGGCCCTTGCGCTGCGCGCCCTCGCCACCGCGCCAATTCTGCGGCCGTCACATGCAGACCGAGCCGCTGTGTGGCAGTGGGTGGCGTGGGGTCAGGGGTCGGCGTGGGGTCAGGGGTCGGCGTGGGGTCGGGGGTCGGCTGCGGCTCGGGCGTCGGCTCTTGGCCGACGAGGAACCGCGAGCGCACGGCGTTGCGATTGCCGTTGCCATAGACAAAGACGGCGCGCAGCAGGTGCTGCCCAGGGGACAAGCCGGCAGTCGACAGCGGCTTGGCCAGCTGTTGGGTGCCGCCGGCGAGGTCATATGGTGCACGCCACTTCCGCTGGGCAGGTTCACTGTCGAGGAAGTACGTGACGTGGCGGAGAGACCGGGCAGACCGAGCGAAAACGTAGATCTTCCCGGACACGGTGTCACCGTCCAGCCTGCTGGCTTCGCTGCGGTCGGCATTGCTGCTGACAAGAATGAGGTCGGACACTTGCACGACAGCTTGCGCACTGTGCGGTTGCACAAGTCCGGCAACCATTGCAAGCATCACCAATACGACTGCAGTCATGCTGAATCGGGTACGAGAGAGATACATTGAGAGGCTCCTGCTTCCTTAGAGACTTATAGAAGTCTTCGAAGCAAGGCGCGCCTAGCATGAGTTATCAGCCATTAATGGTGCGTGATGCACGAACCCCAGCACCGGCTGAGCAACCTGGCAGCCATAGTCGGCGACTTGCCGACTGAAGGCCCATGGCTTTGCGTCGCCCTGTTTCCAGGGGTTTGCCTAGATACCTAAGGTTCGGCACGCACCGTAAGGTCCTTGAGGAAAAGGTCACATGAGAGTCACGTCGCCTGGCCGGTCTGCGAGGATGCCGCGCGGCTGGTGCGCGCTCGAAAGCCACTTCGAATCGCCAGTGCCGGGGGCTCATGGCAGACTCTTCTCGACCCGCAACAAGGAGGTGTCGTGCGGAGCAACCCAACACCTGACCGGCTACCTGACTTCTTGGTCGTCGGCGCCGCTAAGGCTGGGACGACCGCGCTGCACGAGTACCTTGGGCAGCATCCGGAGGTGTTCCTACCGGCCCATCAGGAGCCGAGCTTCTTCGCCTTTGAGGGCCAGCAGGTCGCCTTCCGCGGGCCGGGGGACAGCCAGGCGGCGGTCAACCGGACCGCCGTAGCGTCGTTGCAGGAATATCAGGCGCTCTTCGCCCCGGCCAGGGCCGACACCGTACGTGGCGAGGTGTCGCCGATCTACCTGTACTGGCCTGGGACTGCGGAGCGAATCCGTGGTCGCCTGCCGAACACCAAGATCTGCGTAATCCTGCGCGATCCCGTCGATCGTGCCTTCAGCAGCTACATGCACGCTGTCCGTGAAGGCAAGGAGCCCTCAAGCGATTTCATGACCGCAGTGGAGGCCGAGCCCCGGCGCATCACCGAGAACTGGGGGTTCTTGTGGCGCTACACCGATCTGGGTCACTATCCGTCACAGCTGCGGCGCTACTTCGAGGCATTCCCGCGCGAGCAGGTCCATGTCGCGCTCTACGACGACCTCCGCGTGGACGCTCTAGGGCTGTGCCAGCGCCTGTTCGCATTTCTCGGGGTCGACCCCTCGTTTCGACCCGACACCGGTGTGCGTCACAACGTCTCCGGGCAACCCCGCAGCCGCACGCTGCATACACTGTTTCGCCGTGACGGACTGCTGGGCGAGCTGGCACGCGCCGTGGCACCGGTCCTGGGCCGCGACCGCCTACGCCGCACGCAGGTCCGGCTGACCACTGCCAACCTCGAGACGCAGACGCTGCCGCCCGACCACCGGGCAGAGCTTGTCGCCCGCTTTCGTCCCGAGGTTGAGGAGCTTGCCGAAATGCTCGGGCGTGACCTATCGGCCTGGCTACAACCGGACTATGCGGGTCCCAGCCAGTCGGGCAGATCGCGGTAGCCGTGCCTCAGCAGCATCGCCGCTACTCGGGCATTGGATTCGGCGTAGAAGTCCTCGAGCTGCTTGCGGGTGTCACTGTCCAGCGGGGCGATCCCCTCAGGCGTTGCGTTGACCGCCAACAATGTGCGCGCGGCGCGTGCATAAAGCCGCGGAGCTCGACGGCGAAGCACCGTGCCCCGCTCGCGTAACTGCAACTGCAGCGAACGTAAGGCCGGGCTGCGGAAGCGGGTAGTGCGGTTGGCGGCCGTGAGATCGACGCCCGACAAGGGCTCGGTCGACAGACCGGCCCACCGACAAATGTGAGCCACGGTCGCCCCGGCATCGGCCTGCAGGTCCTCGAAGAAGACGATATGCAGCCGATCACCGAACGCATCAAGCCATGCTTGGAGCACATCCGCGTAGCATCCGCCCGATAACCCCCAGTAGGCCGTTTGCTGGCGCCGACCGTCGACGCCCGAGGCTCGCAGCTCACGGCACCGCTGCAAGTACCCCGCAGGTGCAAGGTCGACCGGCAGGTCACCTCGGCTCTGGTGGAAGCCGTAATAAGAGTAGAACCGTCCGACCGGGTCCCGCAGGCTCACCAGCACACGCGGGTCATCCAACATACGTTGCATGAGCGCGATGGTGGGCCCGCCCCCGAAAAAGTAGCCCGGCGTAGCCTCCATGACGTAACGCTCGTTCCGGCAGTGGCGGAAGTGGGCGGCGTACTCGTCGAGCGGACCCAGTGGCTCGCCGAACCGCGGGGCCGAAAAGAAGTACAGCTCCTTCTCGTCGGCCGCGCAGACGTCCGGGTGCTGGGCCAGGTAGCTGAACAGCGACGTCGTTCCTGCCTTGGCAACGCCGGCGATGACGAGATTCGGCAGCCGTCGACTCGTGACAGTCATGCGCGGGTTAGCCAGTCCGGCAGCTCCTGGTAGCCCCGCGCTGCCAAGAAGGCCGCCAGCTGCCGGTTGGACGGCTCGTACAGTTCGCGTAGCCGATCGGCGGTCCGCGGCGCCAGCTGGTCCCGCCGCGCGGTGCCGTTGACAGTGCCGTACAGCTGTCGCAGGGATGTCCGCAACTGTGGGCGGCTGTCAAACACCTGCCGGGTCACTGGGCGAAGCAGCTCGGCTGCCCGCGCCAGGAGGTGGCTGCGGGCTTGCATCGTGGTGTTCCGGCTGCCGACGTCGATAGTCGTCGACGGCGATGGGTCAAGTTGCAGCCATGACCACAGCGATGACACCGACGCGCGGGGATCGCGCGCCAAGTCCTCGGCGAACAGCACCCGGACGTCATCGCCGAACGAATCGAACCAATGCGGCAGGTACTCCGCGTACATGCCGACCGTGAGCGCAGACCCGCGCACCGGCGACGACGACGGGTCGCTGCGCCAGTGTTCGCAGGCCTCCAGGTACGCCTCGGCGGACATGTCACGAGCCAGGCGCCCTCGGCTGCGCAAGTACCCATAGGCGGACCAGAACCGCGTGACGGGATCTCGTAGGCTGATCAGGATGCGTGGCTGTGGCAGGGTCCTGGCTACTGCGGCCACGATCTCCGGACCCAACCATGCGTAGCGTGGAGATGCCTCCATCCGATAAGACTCGCCCGCCCACTGTCGGAAGTGTTCCGTGTAGATGTCCAGCGGGGGCAATGGCTTACCGTCCGCCAAGGGCGAGAAGTAGTTCAGCTCCTTGAGATCCGACGCCAGAATTTGAGGATGCTGGCCAAGCATCGAGAACAACGACGTCGTGCCGCACTTCGCCACACCGGCTATCACCAGGTTCGGCAACAAATCGATGTTCGTCTTCATGGTCACGCTCCTGGGCCGAGCCCGAGAGACACCGCGCGCACTCACGGAGTCTCCAAGAACATGAATCGTACTCCCGGGTAGATTCCCCACTCCCCTCCGGTTGGGTCACCCTGACTGCGGGCCGGCTCTACGGGTAGCGGTGGCGCCCCGGCAGACTGCCGGGTCACGACCGATTCCACGTACGCGTTGTCCCAGTAGCGGTTACCGACGAGGAGGAAACCGTCATGGATGAAGGCCCGCCCGCTGCGGCCATCGATGCTGGAGATCAGGTACTCGGGATCGCCAACCTGCCCCGCCTCGCGGGTGGCGTACCGCTCATAGGTACCGTCGACGTAGCGCGCGAGGTCCTCGGCTAGCGTTTCCAAGCTTCTTGGTCCGCCAAGGTGGTGCTCACCCTCGGTTCCCAGCGCTCCCTCAGTTGTCTGATACTCGTACAAACTTTCATCGCCCACCCGAGCCAGCACATCGGCGATGGTGACAAGGCTACCGGTGAATTCCAGCGCATACTTCCATCCCAACGTCGGTTCATGCTGTCGCCAGCGTTCGAATTCGCCAATGACCCCTTGCGGGTAGTAGGTGTACGTGAGGGCGTCCCGCACGAATGTCTTGCTACTGTGGATCAGCCCCTCCTGACGCTGATCCACACCGACAAGGGCGACGTAGCGGGCGGCCGCGGCCGCGCGGTTGTTGTAACGTCTCGCCAGCGTCCGGATTTTCGGGCCGTCGAAATACAGTGGGCGCGTGTAGGAGTCCTCCCCCACCTCCGTCAGGGCATAGTCACCACCGTCGCGATCAACAAACAAGGCATCGAGCTTGCGGTTCACGGCCGGCTGCATCCACTCCGCGCCGCCGCGGAACCATTCATCGAGGGTGCGCTGTTCGGCGTCCGTGAACAGCCGAGCGTCGGCGATCCGCAGGTAATCATAGGCAAACAAGAGTCGGCTCAGCCAGTTAGCCATGAGAAAGATGGGGTTATTGTCCCCCTCGATACCCTCCAGACACCAGCGACCCCGGTCTCCTAAGTCGAGGTTCGGTTCCGCCACTTGGGCAAGCAACTCAGCTTTGGCGAGGCGCGCGTACTGGTCTCGACCTGTCACCATCGCGACGAAGGCAGCGTCACGGAGCTCGCTGGCCTCCTTGAAGGGTGGCACGAACCCGGGGTCGCTGGCCTGACCGCTGCTTCGCAGGACGCAGCCACCGGGGTTGTTCTTTATGGGGCCCGTCCAGCGGCCGGCGGAGGGATCTGCGACGAACGCCGCGGCACGCTCGGTGATTCGTTCCCAGTCGCCGGGCGTGTGCTCGCCCGCGTCCCCGGGACGGCGATACGGACCGGAGCTGGCTCGTTCCCGCCACATCGCCAGCTCGGCTTGGGTGACGTGCAAGCCGAGGCGTCCCTGCACAGGCTTGAATTCCACCGGCGGCGCCTCCGACGCTGCCAGCAGTGCCAGAACGCCGCCAACGGCGACGAGCAGCAGCGCCATGACAAGCGCCACGACGCGACGGTTGCGAGAGCCACCGACCACTTTGGGCGCAGGAGCGGGAGCAGCAGTCCCGCGATCCTGCACGGCTTCGCTCCCAGTCATTCGCGCCTGCTCCCCCCGGTCCGCATTACGGCGACTGGCGCCAAGCCTATACGCTGCGATCACGACGAGCGACGGGGAGGGGACCATCTGTACCCTGTCCATACGGAATCAGGGGACGCAACTGTGGTAGACGAACATTCGGCACCGATCTTCATCGTGGGCTCGTCTCGATCAGGGACTGGCATGATGATGCGAATGCTGCGACGGCATCCTGTCATCCACATCGTTGGCGAGACGCACTATTTTGATGACTTGCGCACGAAGATGCCCAGCCTCGTTCGCGCGCCACTCGATGACGCTGCCCGCCGACGATGCGAGGACTACTTCTTGGGCATCGCTGAACGTGGTTACGGGCGCCGCGGAGATCCGGAAAGCGGTCCTCTGCCGCGAGCCACGCTCCGCGCGACTGCGGATGCCCTCGGTCAGGGATCTGATGCCTACTTCGAGGCCTATTGCCGTCTACAGGCACAGCAGGCCGGAAAAGTGGTGTGGGGTGAGAAGACGCCTCGCCATGTCTTTCGTATCGCGCAAATCCTCGACAGCTTCCCGAGCGCACGTATCGTTTGCATGATGCGCGATCCCCGCGCCGTCGTCGCGTCCTCCAGGGACGCGATTCGCAACCTGAACGATGCCGGAGACCTTCCAGCTGCCGACCTTGAGGAGCAGCTGCGGAAGACGGCATCCTATGATCCGGCGATTGCAAGCCTCCTCTGGCGAAGCGTGACCGGCGCAGCAGTTGCAGCTCAACGTCGCTTTGGTCCTGACACGGTGCGCATCGAACACTACGAGGAGCTGGTCGCACAGCCACACAACCGCCTCCGCGAGCTGGCTGACTGGCTCCGATTGCCATTCTCCGACGACATGCTCGATGTCCCGCAGGCCAACAGCTCGTATCTGAGAAGCGGTCAAGCCCGCGGCGTTGCGATGACCCCGACAGAGCGTTGGCGTCGGACACTCAGCGGCCGCGAAATCCTCATCGTGCAGTCCATTTGCGGCAGCCGCATGGAGCAGCACGGGTATCAGCGCGAACGCGTTGGACTACCGATACATGTCGTCGCTCAAAGCTGGCTTGCACTCCCTCTTACATTGTCCCGGGCGGTATGGGCAAACCGAAGACGTACTGGTAACCTCGCAACATACGTGTGGAAGCGGCTTCGAGCGGCGATGCCTTAGATCCGAGCCGGTGATGGCCCGAGCGACCCTTCCCAGGCGTACTTACTTGGGCCGAGTGTCGAGCGCTCGACGGATGACCGAGTACCTGATGCGACGACTGTCAGCGCCTGGTAGATATCGTTGGAACCAGGAGAGGCAGTGGCGCCCCCTTCGCCTCGGGTATGCCACCATGACGCCGCCGCAAGCCCGGTAACCAGGCCCTGCTCCAAGCCCACCTGCCAGGTGGCGAACCAAATCACCTGCATCACCACCGCGACGAACAACTGCTCCCGCGTCACCAACGGTGTCTTGCCTCCAGTCGTAAGGTCATCCCGGCGCGCGCCCGGACGCAATTGGCGCAACGCCACAGCGAATAACAGGGTCAAGGCCAAAAAGCCGAGCAACCCGGCGCGCAACATCGTCTGCAGGTGAAAGCTGTGCGGCTGGGATTCCACAGTGCGCACCTTGTCGCGGCTGGACAGGACCTCACGGTCGTAGCCGGAGCCCATCGGTATCCCGAGCAGCCACTGGCCTGCTCCATCAGGACCATTGTCGACGATGAGTGACGTCCAACCCTGCAACCGCCAATCCAAAGTACCGGTGTCTGTGGCCGACATGGCAACATCGGAGCTACCGTCAGCTTCTGGCAGAGCTAAGAGCACGGCGGTAACGATGACCGCAACCACTGCCATCGCTGGTCTCGCTCGACCGCCCATGCCCTTGCGCCGCCATAACAGGATGCCGACCCCGACGAGCACGGTGAGCCATGCGGTACGTCGGTTGAGAAGTACGACGATCGTCGCCAAGCCCGCGGCGAGCCAGCGCTGCTTCGGCGTGGCCAACCCGTCGGCCCAACGTGGCAATACCAAGAACAGCGCCTGTGCTAGGAAGAAAGTCTGCGGCCCGTCCAGCACTCGAATCGGTGCACCGTATTCGACACGAAGGAGGGACGGCCTGAAGCCAGTGAGCGCTCCGAACCACCGGAAGCACACGATCCCGCAGAGCACCACGGCGGCGATTAGAATCACTCGACCGATGCGGTCGAGTGACTCTGGTGGTCCATGAAACGTCGCAAAATATAGTGCGGCGCTAAAATAGGCCAGAAACGAACGAAACTCCACTACAGCGGTTTGGAGCCCCCACAGTCCGATACCCTGCACCAGCGAAGCGACCAACAACACGCCCAGGAGCGCCAAGAGGCGCTGAGCAACGGTTACGCGATTGAGCCGCAATAGACGTGCGATTGCAGCCGCCACCAAGATGACGCCCACGGCGTCCAACGCTGATACGTAGGCCCCAATCTCGACGCCGAGCCGCAAGCCCGGCAGGCCGATTTGCAGGATGATTACGCCCAACAGAAGTGCGGCGGCGACGTCAGCGCGACGGATCACGTAGTCGACCAATACCAGGCCGACGACGGCGGCCACACCGAGCCCGGCTATCAGCAGCAACGTGTCAGGTGTCACGCGGCTGGCCCCAGAATGACGCGTGCCATGCGAGTGATCGGAGAGCGCCGAGCAGTCAAGAGGCCGGCGTTACGGAGGCGGGCGGCCAGCAGCTGACGCACCTCGGGCACAGGGTTGAGACGGATCGCTAGCGCCAGTCCGAGGGCTCCCGCGCCAATCTCAGCGACCAGGACCAGTGCGGCCGGGAGGCCGGCGGCCAGCAGCAGCATGCGCACAACTGCTGTCAGCGCCGCAACCACGCTGGCAGCAAAGAAGGCGGGCGCGTACGCCTGCCAGAGGTCTCGGATATTCAGGTCAAGCAGCGAGCGGGCCAGTAGCACAAAACCGATGTGGCGCACCACCTCGCCGACCAACAACACGGCCGCCATGGTCACAACGCCGTAGGGACTCACCAGGACGAGTGCGGCGCCCAGGGCCAGCACATATGCGATCTGCAGACCGAGGTTGCGGTTGAGCTCCCCGCGCGCCTCGCACAGCAGTTCGATTGCTCGGGTGAGAACGTTGAAGCCGATACCCAGGGCGAACAGCGGCACGATCTGGGCGGCGACGTCCCACTGCGGACCGAGCACCGTGGCGACGATCTCTGGTGCGGCCACTGCCATCCCGGCACAAATGGGGTGCATCACGACAGCACCGAGGCTTAGCGCCGATAGCAGCCCCCGCTTGAGTCGTGGGGTGTCCGACTGGATGCTGCTGAACGTCGGGAACAGCACACTGTTGAGTGACGATGCCAAGTAGCGGTTCAACGGTAGGTTGACCAGCACGTAGGCCCTGCTGTACTGGCCGAGGACGGCTGCCGTCATGTACCGGCCCACCGTGATCGTGTCGAGGTTCCGCGCGAAGAACTCCAGCATCCGCAGCACCGAAACGCGGGCGCCGAAGCTGTACAGGGACCGAAACGGGCTGATCGCGAACGTTGGCCGCAATGAGTGGCGCGCCCTGCTGTAGGACAAGACCAGCATGAAGACAGGGCTGGACAGCGCATAGGCGATCAGGCTCCATACGCCTGCACCAGTCACGGCCAGTGCAATCCCAAGCAGTGAGCTGAGCAAGTTCGACACGATGCCGACGATGGCGATTTCACGGAAGCGTAGCTGGCGGCGCAGCAATCCCATGCTGGTCATGGCCAACCCGGTGAAGAGGAACGAGGCGCCCAGCACCCGGAGCAGCGAAGTCACCTCCGGTTTAGCGAACACCGTGCTCAGAGCAGGGGCGGCCAACCACAGCGCGGCGAAACAGAACACGCCGGTGAGCACACCCGAGGTGAACGTCGCACGAATGTCGTCGTCTGAGATGCGCTCCTTCTGCACGAGCGCCTGCGCCACGCCCATGCGAGCAAAGAAGGTCCCGAAGTTGACGACGAGGTTGGCGACGGCCATGAGTCCGAAGACCTCGGGATCCAGCAGTCGTGAGCTGGCCGCCGTCCAGCCGACGAGAATCAACCCGTTACACAGCGCGTCCAGCGACGACCAACGCAGGCCCGCCACGGTCTGTCGCGACAGGTTCGTGGTCGCCGGTGCAGCCACCGGCAGCTCACCGCTACTCACGATGACGCACAAACGGCAACGCTCACGCCGTGCTCCGGGCCTTCGGTCGCGCCACTCTCTCGGCGACCAGGCCCGCCCCGCGACGCACGTACGGGCTCAGCCAGTAGGCCGGCCACAGCGGTCCCGCCCAGCGGCGTACGAAGGTGGCCCAGGGGCGCGGCGGCAACTCCTTGACGCTCCACAATCGCCGCAGCTCGTCGAGTAGCGGCTGCTCGTCGGTCCGCCGGCCGGGGTGCGTGGCACATTCGCCAATCGTTCCGGGCGCTACCCACACTGCACAGCCTTGCTTCCTAGCACGCAGCCCGTAATCGAAGTCGCCCATCTTCTGCCGGTAGGCGGGGTCGATGTTGCCGACCCGTCGTGCGACCTCGCGAGGCACAAGAGCGATGTTGCCGTTCATCGTCTCAGCTGGTTCTGGGTCCTCGCCTGGTGCCACCAAC
>Ga0136615_10001009_pt1 | contig 13269 bp, 15 predicted proteins | sample AntDrymUQ2882206_2_FD_106647 | JGI IMG/M metagenome (GOLD analysis project Ga0136615, IMG submission 106647) | Polar desert sand microbial communities from Dry Valleys, Antarctica - metaG UQ288 (22.06) | ecosystem: Environmental > Terrestrial > Soil > Desert | place: Antarctica: Dry Valley...
GCCACCTTCGAGTCCGACTCTCCCGACTCCTATCTCGGTCTCTTCGAGCGACTCTGTGCGGTCGATCTCTTGGTCCTGACGGACCTGGGAGCGCAGAGGCAGACTGAGTGGGTCGTCGAGCAGCTGCATTCGCTCGTCAATGAGCGTTGGCAGGATTGCCGGGCGATGGTCGTGACGAGCAGCGTCCCCGAAGCCTGTCGCGACGACCTCGAAGAGACCCTCCGATGTGAGATCGCCCGCCTGACCACACTGCGCACCGACGGCCGAAGCACCTATGAGCTGCAACAGGTGGTCGATCGTCTGGAGAAGGTCGTCGCGGAGCTGGGCCGACTCGACTCCAAGCCGTGGTCCAGGCCGATGGACCATCTCCGCCGCCAGCTGGGCACCCGTACGATCGATCGGCTTGAGGCAATCTGTGAAGGGCCCCTGACCGTCATCAAGCCGAGCTTTGGGCTGAGCGCCGCCGGCTAGTGGTCGCGAACGCAATTACGCTTCGCGACCAGTAGCGGCCCGCCTAGACTCGTCTGACGTCATGCCAGGGCTGGTGATAGTCGGCGCCCAGTGGGGCGACGAGGGCAAGGGGAAGGTGGTCGACCTGATCGCCGAGCAGGCGGACGCCGTGATCCGCTTCCAGGGCGGCAACAACGCCGGGCACACGATCGTCCGCGACGGCGAGACGTTCAAGTTCCACCTCGTCCCGTCCGGGATCCTCTATCCAGGCAAGACGTGCGTGATCGGGAACGGGGTCGTGGTCGACCCGCGCGTGCTCACGGAGGAGATCGAGGGCCTGCGCCGCCGGGGCGTCGACCTCAGCGGCCTGCGGATCTCCGCGAACGCCCACCTGATCATGCCCTACCACCTGCTCTTGGATCACGCTGGCGAGGCGAAGCTCGGCAAGCGCGAGATCGGCACCACGAAGCGCGGGATCGGGCCGTGCTACGCCGACAAGGCGGCTCGTCTCGGGATACGGGTCCAGGACCTGCTCGACGAGAAGATCCTCAAGCAGAAGATCGCCGCGGCCATCGAGCCCAAGCGACAGAGCCTGCGTGAGTTCGTCAAGGACCCGCGGCTCGACCTGCACACGATGACCGAGGACTACCTCGCCCTCGGCCACCGCCTGGAGCGCCACATAGCCGACACTCCTCCGATCGCCTGGAAGGCGCTCGACGATGATCGCCTCGTCGTCTTCGAAGGCGCCCAGGGCACGCTGCTTGACATCGACCACGGCACCTATCCGTTCGTCACGTCCTCGAACCCCGTGGCCGGCTCGGCGTGCGTAGGTGCCGGGGTCGGCCCCACGGCGATTGACGAGGTTTGGGGCATCACGAAGGCGTACTGCACCCGCGTCGGCGCCGGCCCGTTCCCGACCGAGCTCCACGAAGAGACCGGCGAGCACCTTCGCCAAGCCGGCGGCGAGTTCGGCACGACGACGGGCCGCCCGCGCCGCTGCGGCTGGCTCGACCTCGTCGCGCTGCGCTACGCCGTCAAGGTCAGCGGCCTGACCGGGCTGGTCGTCACCAAGCTCGACGTGCTCACCGGCATCGACCCGTTATGCGTCGCGGTCCGCTACGGCGGTCCGGAGGGGGCGAGCTTCGATACCTTCCCCTACCACCAGTCGGTCCTGCACAGGGCACGCGGCGAGTACGTCGAGCTGCCGGGCTGGCACGAGGACATAACCGGCGCTCGTAGCCTCGAGGAGCTGCCCGACAACGCCCGCGCCTACCTCAGCTTCGTCTCCGAGCAGCTGGCCATCCCCGTCGTGATGGTCGGGAATGGTCCCTCCCGCGAGGAGATCATCTGGAGCGAGGCCGCGCTCGCGCTGCGCCCCGCGGCGGCCTGACACGACGGCACACCGCGAAGCTCGCGGCTACTCGTGCACCACGAGCGTCGACACGATTATGTCGTGCAGCGCACGGTTGCGGTCATCCCACAGCGGCCACAGGTAGTTGGCCAAAGACGCGATGCCGATCGTGAACGACGACAAGATGCTGAGGCCGAAGTTCTTGATCGCGACCTCACGCAGCGCCGACCACCAGAAGTCCATCGACTGTCCATCGGTACGGACCACCCGGATGCCCAGCGCCTGCTTGCCCCACGTCTGACCGTTTCTGGATCCATCGCGCGCCATCAGCAACGGCGCGTAGATCAGCGACACCACCGTGAACACGAGCAGGGTCAGGATGGCCGCGACGATCACGGCGACGAAGCCTGCGTCGCCGCCGTCGGTCGAAGCGAGGGCCCCGATGCCGAGGATCGCCATCAGGACGAACGCCGGAATGGCGATGATCAGCACGTCGATGATCGTTGCGCCGAGGCGGCGTCCCCAACTCGCCAGTGCGCCGGGGACCGGTCCAGCGATGCCGCCGGCCGTGGTCGGCTGCGACCAGCCGCCCGGGGGGACGGGGCCGCCGTATCGGGAGCCCGCCGCCGGGGACTCCGGCCCTCCAGCGGGTGGCGAATCAACGGCTGGACTCTGCGGTGGTGGCGGCGGAGGGGGAGGGGGAGCTCCTCCCGCCGGGGACTGGGGCCCTCGGCTCGGTGATTGGGGCCCCTTCGGTGGCGACTGGGGCTGCTCCTCGCGACCTCGTCCCGACTCCATGCGCGCGACTCTAGCCCGTGGGGGGCGCGGTCGCCACCCGCGGGGCGTTGCCCGGCGAGGCGAGCACGACGTGCTCGCCTCGCAGCAGGAAGCGAGTAGCGATCGCAAGCGACGCGAGCAGGGCGGTCACGGCGCAGACGATCTGGACACTCACGATCCCCTCCTCGGTCCAGTAGACGTCGTCGAGCTCGAGCAACAGAGCCGACTCGTCCATCGTCAGGCCCATCCCGGCGCCGAAACAGAGGGCGAGCCGGCGGTCCAGCGCCTCGTCGCGGGTCACGATCGCGCCGGTCCCGGAGACGAACGTCAGCAGGATGCCGGGCACGAAGTGGTGGATGTGGCGACGCCCGAGCTTGAGGTTTCTCAACGGGCCAACTCGCTGGCGGCCCCGCAGGATGGTCGTCACACCACGCGCGGCGACGAAGGTCCCGACGAAGGCGGACAACAGGTTGAACATCGCGTTTTCGCTGATTGAGCCCTCTCGGTAGCCGCTGCGAGCGACTGCGGCCGTCTCGACGGCCGCCTCGGCGGCAGCCAATAGGGGCTCGTTGGTATCGGCCAGCGCGGGTGCCGAGCCACGTCGCCATACGCGGCCGTACTCGACCACCGCCGCTCCAACCGTCGCCCCGAGCGCCACCACGCCGAGCGCGAGTGTGAGCCGTTCGTCGGAGCGACCAGCCCGCCGGCGCCCGATCACAGGAAGCGCTCCAGCAGGTCCTCCTCGCCGACCTCACGGATCGCGCGGGCGGGGACGCCCATCACGACCGCGCGCGCGGGCACGTCGCCTGTCACCACCGCCCCCGCGGCGACGACGGCTTCCTCGCCTATCGCGACCCCGGGCAGGAGCACTGCGGCCGCCCCAACGCGGCACGCCCGCTTCAGCGTCGCTCCCCGCAACTCGTGCTCCGGCCGGTGACGGCCAAGGGTTCCGTCGTTGGTGAGCGTGACGCTCGGAGCCACGAACACATCGTCCTCAATCGTCGAGTACGCCGTCACATAGCACCCCGTCTGGATCTTTACTCGGGCTCCGATGCGGACGTCGTTGTCGACAGCGGAGCCGCGGCCGACCACCGAGCTGTCGCCGATCGTACAACGCTCGCGGACGTGCGCCTGATCGCCGACGATCGCGCCGGCTTGAACCGTCGCACCCGCCACGACGACCGCTCCGGCGCAGACGGTCGCCCCGGCACCGATCCGCGCCGGTGACAGCGCCGCTCGCGAGGCGGTGGAACGCTCCCCGAGCACCACCGGCTTACCGATCACGGCGTTGTCCTGCACGCATGCCTCCCCGCCGATGACCGTCCCCTCGTGGATCACGACGTTACCCCCGATCTTTACCGTCGAGGGCAGCTCGACCCCTCCCCCAAGCAGGAGACCGGGCGCTCGGTCAGACGGCCTGAGCACGACGGCTCCGGTCCAGCGAGCTCTGGAGCTCTTCTAGAACGCGTACCACCCTGAGGCCGGACTCGCCGTCCGAACGGGGCGTGCGACCCTCGCGGACGCAGTCCACGAAGTGGCCACATTCGATCCGTAACGGCTCATCGTTGGGGATGCGCGGCGAGTTGATGTCGCCGGAGCGGGCGATGTACTCCCCAAAGGAGGAGAAGTCCTCGTCGAAGCCCTTGTCGTAGATTGTCAACTTGCGCTCGACCTCCATGTCATCGAACGTCGCCATCTTCTTCGACCCCACGACCGTCAAGCGCCGCTCCTTGTGGGGATCCAGCCACGACAGATGCAGATGCGCCGCCAGTCCCGACGGAAACCGCAAGTAGCAGAAGACGACGTCCTCCACGCCGGCGCGCATGTAGCTTTCACCGACCGCCGTGCACTCCACCGGCTCCTCGCCCGCCAAGCGCAGGAGCACGGAGACGTCGTGGGCACCCAGCGACCACAGCGCGTTCTCCTCGGAGCGGAGCTTGCCGAGATTCAGCCGGTTGCCATAGATGTAGTGCACGTCGCCCAGCTCACCTCTGGCGGCGAGGTCGCGCAACATCTCCAGGCCCGGGTGGTACTCCAACAGGTGGCCGACCATCAGGACGCGTCCCGCCGCCCTCGCGGCCTCCACGACCCGCCCGGCCTCCTCCACCGACTGCGCCAACGGCTTTTCTACGAAACAGTGCTTGCCCGCCCCCAGCACCGCCTCCGCAAGCGCCGCGTGCGTAGACACCGGCGTCGCGACGCAGATGGCGTCCAGATCGGGATCGACAAGCGACTCGTTGAAATCCGCCGTCACCCCAGCTCCCGGGTGCGCCGCCGCGCCCCGATCCCGCGCCACCTCCGACCCGTCACACAGCCACGACAACCTCACACCCGGCAGACGACCGAAGTTCCGCGCGAGGTTCGGACCCCAGTACCCCAGGCCCACGACCCCGATGCAGACCGTCACAGGCGCACGAGGTTGGGGGCGTCGATTCGCCGTGTGACGCCGCGGAAGTCGACCACGAGCGGAGCCTCGGCGACGACGCGCTCGATGTCGAGGTCTGGATGTGCGGTCACGATGACGGCCACGTCGGCTCCGTCCAGCGCCTCGGCGAGCGGCATGCTGCGCAGATCCTGCTCTTTCAGCGCGGGGGCATAGTCGTCGTGGTAGACGAGAACCGCGCCGAGCTCGCCCAGAAGCCGCATGATCTTCAGCGCGGGCGACTCGCGCAGGTCGCCGACACCAGGCTTATAGGAGATGCCGAGGATCGCCACCCGCGAGCCGTTGACGGCCTTGCGCTGGTCGTTGAGCGCCCTTGAGATCCGCTCGACGCAGAACTCGGGCATCCGCTGGTTGACCTCGCCGGCGAGCTCGACGAACTCGGTCGGCAGGCCGTACTCGCGGGCCTTCCAAGACAGGTAGAACGGGTCCACGGGTAGGCAGTGGCCGCCCATGCCGGGTCCTGGGTCGAAGCGCATGAAGCCGTACGGCTTGCTAGCCGCGGCGTCAATGACCTCCCAGACGTCGATGCCCATCCGGTCACAGAGCATCGCGAGCTCGTTGACGAGCGCGATATTGACCGAACGGAAGACGTTCTCCAGCAGCTTCGCGAGCTCGGCGGAGTCTGGCCCGGAGACGGGCACCAGGTGATCGCAGACGCGTCCATAGACGTCCATCGCACGGTCGAGGCATGCCGGTGTCAGCCCGGCTACGATCTTGGCCGTCGAGCGCAGCGTGTGGTCGGTGCGGCCGGGGTCGACCCGTTCCGGCGAGTATGCGAGGTGGAAGTCGCGCCCGGCCGCGAGCCCCGACTCCTCGAGCAGCGGCATGAGCCGTTCACGGGTGGTACCGGGGTAGGTCGTCGACTCGAGCACGACGAGTTGACCCTTGCACAGGACGCCGGCAAGCGAGGTGCCCGCCGAGACGAGCGGGCCGAGGTCCGGCTCACGGTTGCGGGTAAGCGGCGTCGGCACGGCGATCAGGATCGCGTCCGCTCGCTCCAGGTCGGCGTAGCGAGTACTGGCGCTCAAGCGCCCCGCGACCGCCTCCAGTCGGGCGGGCAGGACATCCTCGATATAGCTCTCGCCGCGTTGCACCGCGGCCACCCGGCGTTGATCAGGCTCGATGCCGATCACGTCGTGGCCCTCCTCCGCGAAGGCTAGCGCGAGCGGCAGGCCAACGTAGCCGAGGCCAACGACCGCGACGGTCAGTGGCCTGTCGATGGCGCTCTTCATCGCGCGTGAGTGTACGTGTCGATGGCATCGCGCACGCGCTCGGCGGCGCGGCCCCCGCCATACAGCTCCGGCCGATCCTCTAAAGGAGTCGGCCGCGCCAGTGCCGCGACGGCGGCCGCCGAGTCAAGACCCACCAGGACGTTCCAGCCCGCGTCGACGGTCTCGACCCACTCCGTGCTCTCGCGCATGGTCACGCACGGGACGCCCAACAGGTAGGACTCCTTCTGGACCCCACCAGAGTCAGTGAGGATCCGCCGCGCGTGGATCGCAAGCTTCATGAAGTCCAAGTAACCAAGCGGCGGTGTCAGAGTCAGATGGGACGCGCGCTCCAGGCTCTCGCGCAGGCCGGTTGCGTCCAGCCGCGCGGCTGCGCGGGGGTGGAGCGGCAGCACGCAGGGCTGCTCGAGTGCCTCGAACAGCTCGACCAGCCGCGCCAGCCGCTGGGGGTCATCGACGTTTCCCGCCCGGTGCGCAGTCGCGAGGACGTAGGAGCCCGCCTCGACGCCGAGGTCGGTGAGAACGGTCGAGCGTTGCTCGGCGATCGGCCGGAACGTGACCGATACGTCGGCCATGACGTCGCCCACCAGCTCAGCGCGACCGACCGCCGCCTCTCGACGCAGGTTCTCGACCGCGGTCGGGGTCGAGCACAGCAGCAGGTCGCTGGCGTGGTCGGTCAGTACGCGGTTGAGCTCCTCCGGCATCGTGCGGTCAAAGGACCGCATCCCCGCTTCGACGTGGCAGACACCGACCCCCGCCTGGGCGGCGGCGAGCGCACCGGCGAGGGTCGAGTTCGTGTCACCGTAGACGAGCACGAGATCAGGGTCGGACTCGCCCAGGACCCCTTCGAGCCTTCCGAGGATGCGCGCCGTCTGCCCGCTGTTCGTCCCGCCGCCGGCGTCCAGCTGCCGGTCGGGCTCGGGCACGCCGAGCTCCTCGAAGAAGATCCGTGAGAGATCGTCGTCGTAGTGCTGGCCGGTATGGACGAGCACCTCCTGATGGCTCTGGCGCAGCAGGCGTGAGACGGCTGCCGCCTTGACGAACTGCGGACGGTTGCCGATTACGGTCATGATGCGCACGAGGGAGTGGAGCTGCCGGCGGGAGGGTCAGCGGTGCCCGAGGAGCTCGTCCACGTGGGCACGAAAGGCGGCGGCGGACTTCCTGGTCAACTCGCCAGTCTCGGGCAGGCGGTGATCCTCGATCGCGCTGACCGAGTGCACCTCTCGGGTCGTCGAAGCGAGGAACGCCTCGCGAGCCTGCAACAGCTCCTGAGTCGTGACCGTCCGCTTCTCGACGTCGACGAGCTCGAGCAGGTGAGCGCGCGTGATCGATGCCAGAATGTGCTCGTCTAGTGGAGGCGTGCAGAGCAGGCCGCCGTCGTCGACCCAGAACAGCGATGAGGTCGGCGCTTCCAGAATCCGGCCATGTGGGGTGACGAGCAGTGCTTCATCGAAGCCGCGCTCTTGGGCGAGCCGCGTACAGAGCATGTTGGCCGCGTAGGAGAGCGACTTGACGCCGTCGAGGACACGGGTCGGCGCGTAGGTCACGAAGCCGAGGCGGATCCGCTCGGGCGACCGCGGCAGCGGCTCGGTGAGCAGCAGGCGCCGGCCACCGCGCGTGACGACGATCCGCAGGCAGCCGTCGAACGCCTCGCCGCCCCGTGCCTCGAGCAGCGCTCGTGCCTCGGCCTCCAGCTCGGCCCGTGGCAGGGCGGGCAGTAGGAGATTGGCCGCCGATCCCGTCATGCGGTCGAAATGCTCGTCGAGCGCAAACGGCACGCCGTCGTAGATGCGGACGACCTCGAACGCCCCGTCGCCGCGGAGGAACCCCTCGTCGGTCACGGGCAGGGTCGCCTCCGAGCTGGGCGTGACGACTCCGTCGAGGCTCGCTAGTTCGGTGTCCATGCTGGGGTTGTTAGCAGGCCGGGCGGGGAGAAGCGCAGCTCGAGCGCAGTCCGATCGTCGATCGGACGAGCACCGCATCGGACCGCACCTTCAGTGGGCCGTGAAGGGCTCGAACCTTCGACCTTGAGATTAAGAGTCTCCTGCTCTACCAACTGAGCTAACGGCCCTTGAGCCCCGACGCCAGTGCCGGGACCGCGATTGTACGAGCTACGGTCGGATCCCGACTACTCGGCAGCGGCTTGGACGGCGCCGAGCGCCTCCTCACGAGTGGGATGGATCGGAAAGACCCGATCCAGACCGGTGATCTCGAAGATCTTCGTGATGTTCTGGTCCGCACACACGAGCGCGAGCGCCCCATCGGACGGGCGCAGCCGCTTGACCCCGCCCACGAGCACGCCAAGCGTGGTCGAGTCGATGAACGTCGCGTCCGAAAGGTCGACGACGATGTGCTTCTTGCCGCCATCGATCAGCTCGACCAGCCGCTCCTTGAACTCGGGCGCGGTATAGAGGTCGATCTCCCCGCCGAGTTCGATGACATGCGTATGGGCGTCTACTTCCTCGTCCTGGATATGGAAGTTCACTTCGGTCTAGCTCCTTCTCTCGTGCTCCCCGCGTCGCAACTCTACACCGGTCGGTCGATCGGACAGGGTTGGGAGCTCTCGCCCATCCCTCCCGCGGCCAAGGCGGAGTCAGCCTTTGGCCTTCTTCAATTGAGCAGCCTGCTGCTTGACGAGCTTACGCTCCTTCTTCGGAGCAAGATCTACGGCCTTCTTGGCCGCGAGGTCAGCCGTGCGCGAATCCTTCGCCAGCACGGCGTACTGAACCAGGTTGAGGTAGGACCGGGAGTCACCGCGGGCGCGCGCGAGCGTCTGCGCCGCCTCCGCCGCGAGCTTTGGCTTGTTGAGGACCGTCGGGTCGTAGAGCTGGAGCGCAACGGTCGCAAGGCCCGCATCCGGCTTCTCGGGTTCGAGCCTGAGGTAGGCGCGCCAGTTCTCGTCCGCCTTGTCCAGCTCGTCTTGGGCCTCTTTGGGGAAGGTGCCGCTCTGGTTGTCGGTCGTCTGGGCCGAGGCGAGCTGATAGTAGTCGCGCACCAGTTCCTTGCGTGCCGCCTCGCTGCGCGGGTTGACCTCCAGCCGCTTCTCGTTGCGCTCGACGCGCCGCTGGACGATCTCGTTGCCGTTGCCGGTCTGGCCGCGATCGGAGAACGCGTCGAAGAGGCCACCGGAGACGTCGCCCCCGATTCCGAACAAGACAAGACCCCCGCCCATCAGCACCGCGAGAGTCAGGTAGGTGGCCTGCACTACCCGTCTTCGCTTGCCTTTGAGGTCGAACAGCACGGTTTCAGCGTAGACGTTCGGGGCATGGCTTGAGGCCCGTGAAAGACACCTACCGTGTCCCTACCCGCCGCCCTCGGCCGACGCGACATCCGTGCCGGGGGACTCCTTCGAACGCCCAAGAACGGCGGCCAGGATGATGCTCGCCTCGTAGAGCACGATCAGCGGGACCATCTCCAGCAACAGCGTGACGGGGTCGATCGTCGGCAGGAACGCGGCCACGATCGCGATCACCAAAATCGCGTAGCGGCGGTTCTTGCGCAGCTTCTGTGGTGTCGTAAGGCCAACGCGCACCGCCGCGAGGATCGCGACCGGCACTTGGAACCCGATGCCCATGGCGAGCATCGTCAACGTCACGAAGCTGTAGTAGTCGCGCGCCCTGACCTGGGTGTTGAACTCGCCCTCGTTGAAGGAGAGCAGGAACTTCGTCGCCGGCGTGAGCACGATGAAGTAGCAGAAGAGGACGCCCGCAATGAACAGCACCGGGACCATCAGCGCGAGCGGAGTCACGACACGCCGCTCTGCCGGGCTGAAGGCTGGCAGGATGAACGCGTAAAGCTGGTAAAGGATGACCGGCAGCGCGATCAGGACCGCAAAGTAGGCCGAGTTGGTGAGCGTGGTCGTGAACGGCTCGGTGACGCCGAAGGTGATCGGCTCCGGCACGTTGTCGGGCAACGGCCCGTTGACGATCTCCAGGATCAGATCGCTCTGCCACGCACAGGCGGCAAACGCGGCGAGGAACGCCGCCGCCGCCACGATCAGGCGGGAGCGAAGCTCGCCGAGGTGGTCCACGAGCGCCAGGCGATCCTCGTGATCGACCGGTCTCAGGCGCGGCATAGTCCCGCGACCTCCTCAGCCACTGGGCACGAGGGGGTTGGGTTCAGGAGCTCTGGCCGCCGGCGGCGGGAGTGTCGGACTTCTCGGCGTGCACCGGATCCGGCTTCTCGCTCGCCTCGAGCTGGTCGTCGTCCTTGTTGCTGCCGGTCACCGAGTCCTTGAACTCCTTCATCCCGCTGCCCAGCGACCGTCCGAGATCGGGCAGCCGCTTGGGGCCGAAGATGACCAACACGATGAGCAGCACGATTCCGATTTCGAGGGCGCCAAACGGCATTGAGAGCTCCTGGATTGCTCGGGGTTCGCGGCTCGCACCGGCAGGCCGGCCGCGGCTTTATGGTAGCGGTGGGTTCTTCGTGCGGGATGACCGCGCGGATCACGTCCGCGGGTCCGGAGGGCGAGCGACCGTCTCAGGACGCGGGTGGATGCCCGCGGATAGCGCTGCTACTCGAAGTTCTTGAAGAACCTGCTCGGCGTGGGCTCCGCCTGGCCCTGGTACTTCGAGTTGTTCGCCCTGGAGCCGTATGGTCGCTCGACCGGACCGTCCATGCGCATGAACGAGATCTGCCCGATCGGCATGCCCTCGTAGATGGTGATCGGGAGATTGGCGACGTTGGAGAGCTCGAGCGTCAGGTTCCCCGAGAAGCCGCTGTCGACGAAGCCGGCGGTGGAGTGGATCAGCAGGCCGAGCCTACCGAGCGAGCTCTTGCCCTCCAGGCGCGCGACGAGATCGTCTGGCAGCGTGACCCGCTCCAGCGTCTGCCCGAGCACGAACTCACCCGGGTGGAGGATGAACGGGTCGCCGTCGGTGATCTCGACCAGCTCGGTAAGGCCCTCCATCTCCAGGCGGACGTCGATGTAGGGGTAGCGAGCGTTGTTGAAGACGCGGAACCTGCAGTCCACACGCACGTCGACGCTGGACGGTTGGACGAGGCGCCCGTCGTAAGGATCGATGACGATCCTGCCGGCCTCGATCTCGGCGCGGATCGTTCGGTCGCTGAGCACCACGGGCGGCAGTCTATTGGCGAGTCGAGCGGCGGCGGCCGCCCTCGGCGTGCCGGCACCGCCGACCACACAGGATTCTCAAGTCGGGCTGAGACAGTGCCGATAACCGAGGCATGTCGCGTCCCGAAGGAGAAAGCCCCCACTACGTCAAGCGAGTGGTCCTCCCGAGCGGAAAGACGATCGACATCGTGTACTTCAGAGACGCCGTCGCGGAGCAGGCCGGCTCGGCCGGCGAGCTCGAGGCGACCGCGCTTGGCGGGTCGAGCTTCGAGCAGGCTCCCGAGCCCACCCCGCCGGCCGAGCCGCGGCCTCCCAGCGACCCCCAAGCCGAGCCCCACCAGGATCTGCACGTCTGCGGCGACTGCACCTCGACGCTGGTCTACCCGATCGCTTGGGAGGAGGCCGGCCGTGACGCCTGGAGCGTGACGCTGCGCTGCCCGGAATGCGAGACCCACCGCGAGGGTGTGTTCGCTCAGGCGACCGTTGACGCCTTCGACGAGGAGCTGGACAGCGCCAGCGAGTCGCTCACGGCCGACTACCGCCGGTTGTGCCGGTCCAACATGGCCGAGGAGATCGACCGCTTCGCGGCGGCGCTCCAAGCCAACGCGCTGCTACCGGAAGACTTCTAGGACACGAGCCGAGCTGTTGCTCGGCCGCTCCCCGAGGGTCGATGCATACCCGATGTATCTTCGGGTATCGGTCACGAGTAGCGCTCGACGACGCCGTCGGCGACGAGATCGAGCGCCTTCAGACGGGACGGCGGGAGGTCGAGCGTCGCCACGGCCGCCTTGGCCTTTCTGACGAAGCGCAAGGCCTCGGCACGAGCGTCGTGGAGCGCTCCAGTCGCGGCGATCCGGTTGCAGACCGCCTCGGCTGTCGCCGCGTCGCCTTCGAGCGTCCTCAGGTCTAGCCGTTCGAGGTGCCGGTCGCGGCGGCGAGCGATGATCAGGGGAAGCGTGACGGTGCCGTCGAGAAGATCGGCGCCGCGCTGCTTGCCGGTACGGCTGCTGGATCCCGAGATGTCGAGGATGTCGTCGAGAATCTGGAACGCTAGCCCGGTCTCCCGCCCAAAGGAGCCGAGTGTCTGCTCGGATCGCCGGTCGGGCATCCCGAGGGCGGCGCCGATACGACAGGCCGCGGCGAACAGGCTCGCGGTCTTCAACGCGCAGCGGTCGAGATAACGCGCCTTGGTGACGTCGGGCGCGAAGGCGTCGTCGCGTTGCATCAGCTCGCCGCGCGCGAGCTCGGAGGAGGCGGCGGAAAGCGACGCCACCGCGCGCTCGCTGCCAGTCGACGCGAGCTCGGCGAAGGCCCGCGAGAACAAGAGGTCGCCCGTGGCCGTCGCGGCAGCCCGGCCGCCGGTCGCGAACACGGTCGGCTTGCCGCGGCGGAGCGAGGCTCCGTCGAGCACGTCGTCGTGGACGAGAGTTGCCATGTGCAGCAGCTCGACGGCGGCGGCGGCGGCGACCAGACCGGCGCCCGAGTCCCGGCCGCACAGGAAGACCAACATCGGGCGTAGGCGCTTGCCACCGGCAGCGAGCGTCGACGACGCATGGGGAGCGAGATCGGCCCCCTGGTCACCGACGATCTCGACGAGGCGCCGTTCGGTCTGCTCCAGACCTCGCGCGAGCTCGAGGCCCCCGGCCTCGAGCACCGAGCCCAGCGGGGAAGTGGCGCTCATGGAGCCGCGGGAACGGTGCCCACGTGGATGGCGATGATCCCGCCCGCGGTCAGCAGCCAGCGGACGTCCACTAGACCCGCGCGGGAGAGCTCCGTCGCGAGCCCTCCCGCGGGCGGGAAGCGCCGCACCGAGCTCGGCAGGTAGCTGTAGGCGGCGCTGTCGCCTGCCAGGCGGCCCAGCGCCGGCACCGCGCCGTCAAACCAGGCGCGGAAGAACCACGACAGTGGCGGTTGCTGCGGGGTCGTGATCTCGAGCACCACC
>Ga0136615_10001011_pt1 | contig 13267 bp, 9 predicted proteins | sample AntDrymUQ2882206_2_FD_106647 | JGI IMG/M metagenome (GOLD analysis project Ga0136615, IMG submission 106647) | Polar desert sand microbial communities from Dry Valleys, Antarctica - metaG UQ288 (22.06) | ecosystem: Environmental > Terrestrial > Soil > Desert | place: Antarctica: Dry Valley...
CGAGGTAAGCAGTTCGACGAGATCTTCGACCTCATGGGCATCCGTGTCGTGGTCGACAACGTCAAGGATTGCTACGCGTCCCTAGGGGCGATCCACACGCTGTTCACGCCGCTGCCGGGACGCTTCAAGGACTACATCGCGATGCCCAAGTTCAACATGTACCAGTCGCTGCACACGACGGTCATGGGCTCTACCGGGCGTCCCATCGAGATACAGATCCGAACCCACGACATGCACAGGGCGGCGGAGTTCGGAATCGCAGCTCACTGGCTCTACAAGGAGCGTCAGAAGGGCAAAGTGCCGGAGGATGAGATCGCCTGGCTCCAGAGAGTCATGGACTGGCAGAGGGAGTCCGCCGACCCGCGCGAGTTCATGGAGTCCCTGAAGATCGACCTCTACTCGGACGAGGTCTTCGTCTTTACTCCCAAGGGCGACGTGATCGACCTCAGCCGGGGGGCCACGCCACTCGACTTCGCCTACACGATCCACACTGAGGTCGGACACCGCACCGTAGGAGCTCGAGTCAACGGGAAGCTCGTCGCGCTGAACCACGAGCTGCAGAGCGGTGACTCGGTCGACATCATCACCAATAAGGGTCCGAGCAGCCCCTCTCGGGACTGGCTCGCAATCGTCAAGACTCCGCGCGCCCGAAACAAGATCCGGCAGTGGTTCACGCGTGAGCGACGCGAGGACGCGCTCGCCCAAGGTCGTGAGGCGCTCGCGCAGGCCATGCGCAAGCAGGGGCTCCCTGTGGACAAGATCACGAAGGGCCGGGTGCTTGGAACCATCGCCGAAGAGCTCCACTATTCGGATCTCGACTCGATGCACGTCGGTATCGGCGAGGGAAGGTTGTCGACGCAGTCGGTGACCTCGCGCGTGATCCGGTTGTTCGAGCCGGAGACCAAGGAAGAGGAATACGAAGATGTCGACTTTCCCTCGGCGCCACCGCGTCGCCTGCGCCAGCGCAAGAGCCGCGGCAAAGGCGTCATCGTCGAGGGGCACGACGATCTGCTCGTCCGCCTCGCCCGCTGCTGCACTCCGGTTCCGGGCGACCAGATCGTCGGATTCTTGACCAGGGGCCGAGGCGTGTCCGTCCATCGTTACGACTGCCCGAACGCAGCAGCCCTTCGCTCCGTGAACGAGGAGGGCCGCATGATCGATGTGTGGTGGGACAGCCAGCAGCAGGGGACCTTTATCGCGGCCATCCAGATCGAGGCACTGGACCGAGCCAAGCTCCTTCGGGACATCACGGCTGCGATTTCAGACCAGGGCATCCACATCCTGTCCTCGACGACCCGCACAGGGCGCGACGGAATCGCAGCGCTGTCGTTCACGTTCGAGCTCGGCGATCCGAGTCACCTCGAACACGTCATCACCAGCGTCAAGAGCGTGGACTCGGTCTTCGACGCCTACCGAGTCGTCCCCTCAGCGGCAAGGGGCTAACGGTGAGGTTCGGACGATTCGCCCCGAGCCGGGGCCTGCTCATTACGCTGCTGCTGGCCGTCGTGTCGACGGCCTGTACGAACGACCAAGGCGCGGATCAGTCCACGCTGCCTGATCCGAAAGACTCGGCTGATGCCTTCGTCGAGGTGTGGAACTCGAGCGATGTCGCGGGGATGGCGGAGCTTCTCGCTGCGGACGCGACCGTCACTCGATCCGAGCTGGCCAAGGCGATTGCGAAGGCACCGGGACAAGAGGTCGCCCAGGGGTTCGACATCGCGCTGACCGAAGAGATCGAGGTTCCGGAGGGCGACGACGAAGCGGACGACCTCGCGGTGCCCGCGCCCTACGAGATCTCCTACGAGGTCCCCGACTTCGACGATGTGAGTCTCGAGGGGGAGCTCGAGTTGTTATACGAACCCGAGTCGGAGACCTGGGATGTGGTTCCGCCGGACGACCTCATGTTTCCCGGCGTCGACGGGGGAGTGCGGCTCGACCTCGCGGCGGACTGGCCGCGGCGCGACACCATCTTGGATCGCAACGGCAAGCCGATCGCGAAGGGAAACGGGCTCGCGCGGACGTATCCCTTCGGGTCCCTGGCAGGAAGCAGTGTGGGACACATCGAGCGAGTGACCACGAAGACAATCGACGAGGTCGCTCCCGGCCACGAGGTCGGCGACCTAGTTGGCGGCTCGGGTCTCGAGGAGGCGTACGAGGAGCGACTATCGGGCCAACCCGATCTGCGGCTGCGTGTCGTCAACAGGAGGGGCAAGGTTCTCGACCTCTTGGAGAAGGTGGCGGGCGCGCCACCGAAGAACCTGCGAGCCACGCTGGACATGCGCGTCCAACACGCGACCTCGAACGCGTTCGGGTCGACCGTCGGCGGTACCGTCGTGCTGGATCCGAGCAGCGGCGACATTCTCGCCGCCGTGTCCTCCTCCGAGATCGATCCCAACGGCTACGTCGGTGCTGTGGGCGTTGAACCTTTCAACCGGGCACTGTCGGGAACCTACCCTCCCGGCTCCTCGATGAAGGTGGTGACCGCGGGCGCCGCGCTCGACACGGGCGTCGTGAAGCCCTCGACGCAGTTGACCGGTCCGGCGGAATACCAGGGTGTGCGGAATTTCGAATCGGACGCATACGCGAGCCTCGACTTCGCGAGCGCGGTCCGCTTCAGCGTCAACACGGCGTTCGCACAGGTCGCCCTCGATCTCGGGGCCAAGCGACTGATCAAGTACGCCAAGCTGTTTGGGTTCAACCGCGCGCCGGTCATGCCCTTGGAGGCGGCGCGCTCGTCGTTTCCCTTCCCCGAGAACGCCGGTGACCTCATGTGGGGATCGATCGGGCAGGCGCAGGATCTCGCCACGCCGCTGCAGATGGCGTCGGTGGTCGCGACGGTGGCTAACGACGGCGTGCGCATGGAACCGCGCTCTTCGCTGCACGACCCCAAAGAGGGCGCGCGCGTACTGAGGAAGAAGACGGCAACCAAGCTGTCGTTGCTCATGGAGGGCGCAGTGAACGGTGGCACAGGAACCAACGCAAGGATCAGCGGCGTGCGCGTGGCCGGAAAAACGGGAACGGCCGAAGTGGACGTCCACGGCGAGCGCAAGAACCACGCATGGTTCGTAACCTTCGCCCCCGTGGAGGCGCCGGCCATGGCGTTGTCGGTCGTGTCGGAGCTCGGAGGGATCGGAGGCCAGGTCGCGGCCCCCATAGCCCAGAGCATCTACACCGGCGTGTTGCCGCTTGTTCAGTGAGACTCGTGGTCCAGAGAGTGACGAGCGCCGGCGTGCGGGTCGACGAGCGAGTAACGGACGCCATAGGACCCGGGCTCCTCGCGCTGATCGGGATCACCCACACCGACAGTGTCGCGGAGGTCGAGTGGAGCGCTGAGAAACTCTGCACCCTGCGGATCTTCAACGACGCCGACGGAAAGATGAATCGCTCGGTGACCGAAGTCGGCGGTGAGGTGCTGCTCGTGTCGCAGTTCACCCTCTACGGTGACGCCCGCAAGGGGCGGCGGCCCTCCTTCGTCCACGCCGCACAAGGTGATGAGGCGAAAGCTTTGTACGAGGCCGTGGTGGCTGCGATCGGGGCACGAGGGCTCCGTTGCGCCACGGGGGAGTTCGGGGCCGACATGAAGGTGAGCCTGGTCAACGATGGCCCGGTGACGATCCTGCTGGATTCCTCCAAGGTCTTCTGAGGCCGGTCTTTTCAGCCGGGGCCGAAGTTCGAAGTAACGTCGCCGAAGCCCGAACCGGAGGTTCTCGTTTCATCATGAAGCGCAAATCGATATGGCGCGCGGTCCTGGCACTGCTGGTGCTTGCAGGGTCCGCAGCGCTCGTCGGCACACAACCGATACGACTGGGTCTCGACCTGCGCGGCGGAACGCAGATCGTGCTCGAGGCGCAGGACACAGAGGAGGAGTCGGTCACCTCGGACACCGTGGGCCGAACCCTCGAGGTGCTGCGGCGGCGCGTCGATCAGCTCGGTGTCAGCGAGCCGACGCTGCAGGAGTCGGGGGACAGGCGCATCATCGTCGAGCTGCCCGGGGTGACCGATCCTGAGGAGGCCCTCGAGGTCATCGGGCGGACGGCTCAGCTGACGTTTCATCCCGTGCTGGGCACGCCTCGGCCGGACGCGGACGACCCTGGCGGGGACGGCGGGAGGGGTGAACGCGATCGAGACCGAGACGAAGAGGCCGGGGAGGACGACGGCGATGAGCTCGTGCTGGCCGACGAGGACGGCCAGGAACTCAGGCTCGCTCCGGCGGCGCTGACGGGCGACGGCGTCGGGGACGCACAAGCGATCATCGACTCGCAGTTCGGGAGGGCCTGGCAGGTCTCGATCTCGTTTCGTGACGACGGAGGCGAACGGTGGGCGACGCTTACGGGAGAGGCCGCGTGCGAACCGCTGGGGGCTCCGCGACGGCGAGTGGCCATCGTCCTCGATCGCACGGTTCTCTCAAGCCCGGAGGTCGCCGGCGACGTGCAATGCGGGCAGGGGATCACGGGAGGCGACACCCTGATCACAGGCGACTTCGGCGAGGCCGCGGCCAAGGATCTGGCGTTGCTCGTCCGGGCCGGGGCTCTCCCCGTTCCCGTCGAGGTCGTCGAGCAACGAACCGTGGGCCCGACCCTCGGCGCCACTGCCATCGAAGCCAGCCTCCAGGCGGCGCTGTTCGGAGGACTCCTGACGATTGCCTACGTGATCGTCTACTACCGGATGCTGGGACTGATGGCCGCCGTGGCGCTACTAGGCTACGGCCTCATCTCGTATGCGGCGCTCTTGGCTCTGCGGGCGACGCTGACCCTTCCGGGTATCGCCGGTTTAGTGCTGGCGATCGGAATGGCGGTTGACGCGAACGTGCTGGTGTTCGAACGAGGCAAGGAGGAGTTCGCCGAGGGCAGGCGACTCTCGTCCGCGCTGACGAAAGGTTTCAGCAAGGCCTGGACCGCGATTGCCGACTCGAACGCGACCACCGTCCTGGCCGCGCTGATCCTGTTCTTCTTCGCCGCCGGTGCAGTGCGTGGATTCGGCATCACTCTTGCCGTCGGGGTCGCAGCATCCATGTTCTCTGCACTGGTAATAACGCGCGCGCTCGTGGACATTGCGGTGCGCCAACGTTCACTGGCTGCTCATCCGAAATGGTTCGGGATGAACGTCGGTGGGCGTCTACGCAAGTACTTCAAGGAGAAACCGTTCGACATCATGTCGCGCTCGCGCATGTGGTTCGGACTGTCCCTCGCAACCATGGTCCTCGCCCTCGCGGGACTGGTGATGCAGGGGCTCAACTTCGGGATCGAGTTCACCGGAGGGCGGCTGATCGAGTACGAGACCGCGTCGACGGTGGACCTCGACGAGCTTCGAGGTGAGCTTGCCGAGGCGGGGTTCTCGCGCGCCGTGGTGCAGGAATCCGGAGACGGCAACGTCGCGGTGCGAGCAGCAGAGGTATCCGAGTCCGAGGAGCGTGCCATGGAAGCCGCGGTTGTCGCGCTCGGTGGCTCGGCCGAGGTCGTTCGTGACGAGTTCATTGGTCCGACGATCGGAGACGAGCTGCGCCAGAAGGCGCTCATCGCGCTCAGCCTCGGTCTCGGAGTCCAACTGGTGTACCTGGCTTTTCGCTTCAAGTGGACCTATGGGGCGTCCGCCGTCACAGCGCTGTTCCACGACCTCGTGATCCTTCTTGGGATCTTTGCGTGGCTCGGAAGGGACATCGACGGAGTTTTCATTGCGGCATTGCTCACGGTCATCGGCTACTCGATCAACGACACCGTCGTGATCTTCGACCGCATCCGCGAGCAGCGAAGCCTGCGATCGAAGGCACCGCTGGCCGAGGTCGCCAACGACGCCTGTTTGCAGACGGTGCCTCGTACGATCAACACGGGCATGGGCGCCCTGTTCATCCTGCTGGCCCTTTACCTCCTCGGAGGAGAGACGCTGACGGACTTCGCTCTCGCCCTCATCGTGGGCATACTGGTAGGGACCTATTCATCGGTGTTCACGGCCGCCCCGCTGGTCGTGGTCTATGAGAAGTTCGCCTCCCGAAAGCAGCCGCCGGTCGCTTCGAAAGGGGCCCCACGACGCAGCGCGGGTGCGGCAACGACGTCATCAAAGAAGGGGTAAGCGGTTCGAGACGCCGCCGAGCGGGCTCAGTCCTTGAGCACCCGGCGGGCGGCGTCCAGGATCGCGTCGGGCGTGAGGCCGTAGTGCTCGAGTAGCTCGTCGGGCTTGCCCGAAGTGGCATAGGTGTCGCCGATGTCGACGAAGGCCATACGACTGGGACTGTGCTCACCGACCACCATCGCGACGGTTGCGCCCAGGCCCCCATAGGCGAGGTGTTCCTCTGCAATGACGATTCCGCTCGTCTCATTGGCGGCTTTGACGATGGCGCCGGTGTCAATCGGCTTGACGGTGTGCATATCGAGGACGCGCGCCTGCACCCCGTCGGCGACGAGCGCCTCGGCCGCGTCGAGCGCCATCGCGACCATGATGCCGTTGGCGATGATCGTGAGGTCGTCGCCCGGCCGCAGCGTCGTCGCCTTGCCGATGTGGAACTCGGGGCCGTCATCGTAGAGAAGCGGCACGCCGGGACGACCGCAGCGCATGAAGGTCGGACCCTCGCGCTCGAGCAGGGCCTTGGTGGCGAGCGCGGTGCTCGGGCCATCGGCCGGAACGACCACGGTGAAGCCAGGCAGGGCGCATGCAAGGGCGATGTCCTCGATTGCCATCTGGCTCGGGCCGTCCTCGCCGATCGAGATCCCGGCGTGGGTCCCGACCAGCTTCACGTTCAGATTCGGAAACGCGACGCTCATGCGTATCTGATCAAACGCGTTGCTTAGAAGGAAGGTCGAGAACGACGAAACCACAGGGATCTTGCCGGACGCGGCCAGCCCGGCGGCGATGCCGACCATGTTCGACTCGGCGATGCCGGCGTTGAAGAACCGCTTCGGATAGGCGTCCTTGAACTTGTTCGTGTAGGTCGAGTTGTTGACGTCACCGTCAATGACGACGATGTCCTCGTTCGAACCGGCCTCGAGAAGTGCCTCGCCGAAGGCCTCGCGCGTGGCCGGTCCCATCTCGAGAGAGACTCTGCTCAGTCCGAAGCTCATGCGCCGGCTCCAATCTCTTCGAGGGCCCTCGCCTCTTCGTCCTTCGGGATGGGTTTCCCATGCCACTTGCCCGGCGCCTCCTCAAGCAGGGCCACGCCCTTGCCTTTGATCGTGCGAGCGATGATCACCTGCGGCGCGCCGGTGACTGCGCGCGCCCATTCGAAGGCGGCGGTGACCTCGTCGAGATCGTGGCCGTCGATCTCGCGCACCGCCCATCCGAAGGCTTCGAACTTGCCCGCCAGCGGATCGAGTGGCTGGATCTTGTCCACCGCGTCCGTCTGTTGGAAGCCGTTGTGGTCGACGATCAAAGTGAGGTTGTCGAGATCGTGGTTGCCGGCGTACATCGCGGCCTCCCAGACCTGCCCCTGCTCGACTTCACCGTCGCCCGTCATCACGTAGGTGCGAAAGTCGCGCTCGTCCAGGCGCGCCGCGAGCGCGTGGCCGATCCCCAGCGAGAGCCCCTGGCCCAGCGAGCCCGTCGAAGACTCGACGCCGGCGAGCCTGCGCATGTTGGGGTGACCCTCGAGGGGGGAGCCCATCTTTCGCAGCGTCATGAGATCCTCGGTCGGAAAGTAGCCGGCCTCGGCGAGCACGGCGTAGAGGCCCGGGGCGCCGTGGCCCTTGGAGAGGATGAAGCGATCGCGCTCTGGGTGGTGCGGCTGTTGGGGATCGTAGTGCAGCACCCCGCCGAAGTAGAGAACGGTGATGATCTCGACCATCGAGAGCGAGGTCGAAGGATGTCCGGAGCCGGCCTCGGTGGTCGACCTCACGATGTCGCGACGGAGCTGCTTGGTGATGCGGTCGAGCTCGGAGCGCTCCTCGGTGCGAGCCTGCGGCATGCAACCTCCCTGAGGTCTGATCTCGATTCCCTTCTATCCAACCACAAGCGTCCCAATCACTGGGGCCGTCACCTGCAACCACCGACTAAAGGCCGGAAGGGGCGACGATGGGGTGATGAGCAACGGCGTCAAGTGGTCCGTGGGAGCCTGCCTCGCGCTCGCCCTTGTGGTGAGCCTCTTCGGAACCTTCGACTACGCACGGGACACGGCGCGCCGCCCCGAGCTTGCGCCGACGCCCGAGGACGACGACTCTTCGTCACCATCGAGACTCGATCGCTCACGGCGGGGGCCGCGTCCGCTGCCGTTGCAGGGGCCGAGTCATCTCTTGATGCAGTTGAGAAAGATCGGTTTCAAGGAGGCGATCCTGCTGCCCGGTGAACGCCCGCGCCGGCTGACCTTGAGCTTCTCCGGTGATCAGGATGTCTCCGCGCGCACCTTCTACGAAGTGAACGGGCGGCTTCTCTCCATCGCCCAGATCTACGGAGCACCGCTACCCGAAGCGGGGACTATCGTCAAGCTGTCCTCCCGGCGAGCGGGCATCGTGGTGGGAGACGTCATCTACTGGTCTGAGCGCGGTTATCTCGTGGCGATCCCAGAGGAGTCTCGAGCTTTGATCACGCGTCTGCGCTGGCGCCCGGTCGCCTGAGCCGGCACAGGGTGATCGCCTACTAGACTGGCGCGATGTCCGACCAACCCACTTCATTCAGCGCGCCCAAGGGGACGCGTGACATCCTGCCCCCGGAGTCGTGGCGCCGCCTGCGCGTCGTGGACGTCGCCAGAGAGATTTTCGGCCGGGCCGGCTACGCGCCGGTTGAAACTCCCGTTTTCGAGCACACGGAGATCTTCGAACGTGGCGTGGGCGAGGCCACCGAGGTCGTCAGCAAGCAGATGTACACCTTCACCGACAGCGCAGGTCGTTCTCTGACGCTCCGCCCCGAGGCGACCGCGGGCCTCGTACGCGCGGTGCTCGAGAATCGTCTCGACAAGGGGCCTCTTCCGATCAAGCTCATGTACTGGGGACCGATGTTCCGCCAGGAGCGGCCCCAGAAGGGCCGCTACCGCGAGTTCGCCCAAATCGACATCGAGGTCATGGGGTCGGACCTTCCGGCGGTCGATGCCGAGGTCATCGAGCTGGGGGCGCGTTTTCTCGCCGCCTGCGGAGTCGATTGCACGCTGTTGCTCAACTCGATCGGGCACCTGGACGACTCCTGCCGCCTCGGCTATCTGGCCACGCTCGTCGCCTACCTCAGGGCGCACGAGGGAGAGCTCGCGGTAGAGGATCGCGCCCGCATCGACGCCAATCCGCTACGCACCTTCGATTCAAAGGAAGCCCCGACGATAGAGGTCATGCGAGGTGCTCCGGCGATCACGGACCACCTCTGTACGAGCTGCGCCGAGCACTTCGCCTCGGTGAGGGCGCTGCTCGACGATGTGGGCGTCGATTACGTCATCGAGCCGAAGCTGGTGCGCGGTCTCGATTACTACACGCGCACCGCGTTCGAGTTCGTGTCCGATGCGCTCGGCGCGCAGTCGACGGTGCTGGGTGGTGGGCGTTACGACGGACTGGCCGAGGTACTCGGCGGGAGCCACCTTCCGGCTATCGGTTTCGCTCTCGGCGTCGACCGTCTGCTGCTCGCATCGAAGGAACTGGAGGAGTGGTCACCTCGGCTCGTGGACGTCTACGTCGTCGCCGTGGGCTCCAGGGCGGCGCGCGCTTCGCTCGCGCTCGTCACCGAACTGAGGCGGGCCGGAATCGGGGCGGACTTCGATCTTATGGGCCGTGGCATGAAAGCCCAGATGAAGGGCGCCGATCGCTCCCGGGCGCGCTGGGCGGCGATCGTCGGAGATGACGAGCTCGACGCGGGCGAGGTCACGCTTAGAGACATGGGCTCCGGGGACCAGGAGCGAATCGCCGGGGACCAACTGCTCGATCGAGTACGAACGAAGGAGTCATGAATGCTGCGCTCGCACCGTTGCGGTGATCTGAGGGCCGACCAGGTCGACGAGAGCGTCACGCTTTGCGGCTGGGTTCACACGCGCCGCGACCACGGCGGCGTGATCTTCATCGACCTCCGAGACGTCGCCGGACTGGTGCAGGTCGTGTTCAATCCCGAGGTCGCGCGCGATGCCTACGACACGGCCGAAACGCTGAGAAGCGAGTTCTGCATTCAGGTGTCCGGTCCGGTGCGAGCGCGCCCCCAGGGCACGATCAACGAGCGGATCGGCACAGGCATGATCGAGATCGCCGCGCAAAGCGTCACGATCCTGTCGCAAAGTCAGACGCCGCCCTTTCCGGTCGAGGAGCGCCTCGAGCCGAGCGAAACGAAGGGGGGCGTCGTCGATGAGACCCTTCGCCTCAAGTACCGCTATCTCGACCTTCGCAAAGAACGCATGCAGCGCAACCTGCAGATCCGTCACCGGATCATCAGCGCAATCCGGCGCTTCTACGACGCCGAAGGCTTCACCGAGGTCGAGACGCCGATGCTCACCAGGGCGACGCCCGAGGGAGCGCGCGACTATCTCGTACCCTCCCGCGTGCATCCGGGTTCGTTCTACGCGCTGCCGCAGAGCCCTCAGCTCTTCAAGCAGCTTCTGATGGTGGCCGGCCTCGATCGCTACTACCAGATAGTGCGCTGCTTTCGCGACGAAGATCTACGAGCGGATCGCCAGCCCGACTTCACGCAGCTCGACGTCGAGATGAGCTTCGTCGAGGTCGACGACGTGCTTGAATCCACCGAGCGGATGTTCAGGTCGGTGTGGCGAGAGGTGCTAGGGGTCGAGGTAGCTCCATTCGCCCGCATCTCTTTCGGCGAGTCAATGGAGCGCTTCGGGACGGATAAACCCGATCTGCGCTACGGCATGGAGCTGGTCGATCTCGGTGAGGTTTTCAACTCCACGGAGGCCAAGGTCTTTCGTTCGGTCCTCGACGGTGGAGGTCTCGTCAAGGCGCTCGTCGTCGAGGGACAAGGCGGCCTCGCCCGCAAGGCGCTCGACGCACTCGTGGACCAGACCAAGGCGCTGGGAGCCGGCGGCCTTGTGTGGATCGGCGTCACGCCCGACGGGTTCAAGTCTCCACTCGACAAGTTCTTCTCGGACGAGGAGCGCGCCGGACTGCTCGAGACGACGGGCGCGAACGAAGGCGACCTCGTGTTGGTGGTTGCAGACTTTCGACACAGCGTCGTCTACAAGGTGTTGGGGGGGCTTCGCACCCGGCTTGCAGAGCGCTTCGGCCTCGTTCCCGATTACGCGCCGGATGATCCCGGCTACTGGCGCTTCGCCTGGATCGTCGACTTCCCGTGGTTCGAGCGCAACGAGGAGGAGGAGCGCTGGGACCCGATCCACCACCCTTTCACGGGCGTCGTCGAGGACACCATCGATTACCTCGAGAGCGACCCGGCCAAGGTCATAAGCAAGAGCTACGACATCACCCTCAATGGCTGGGAGCTGGCGTCGGGCTCGATCCGTATCCACGACGCCGCTATGCAGAGCCGCGTCTTTGATGCGCTCGGCATCAGCGAGGAGGAGCAGCGCGAGAAGTTTGGCTTCCTGCTCGACGCCTTCAAGTTCGGCCCGCCTCCGCACGGCGGCATCGCTCCGGGGATCGATCGCATCGTGGCGCTGGCGGCCGGCGAGACGAACATCCGCGAGGTCATCGCTTTCCCCAAGACGCAGACGGCCGCCGATCCACTGACCGGGGCGCCGGCTTCCGTCGCCGGCGACCAACTCGAGCTACTCCACCTCCGGGTCGAGATGCCCAACAACGACAAATAATGTCGCCGTTGGGTAAGTGGAGCGCACGGGGCAACCGGGTGGCCCTGCCGTCCCGGTCCTCACCTGCCACCCGGGTTTCTGACCGTGGCTCCGCTCCCCTCTGGAGCGCCGGGGACGCGTGGGAGCATGGGGGGGTGGATCTGTTCGAGAGCAACATGGAGTCGCAATTCGACTCGTTCGCGCCTCTTGCCGCACGGATGCGTCCCGCCACGGTCGACGACTTCGTCGGCCAGGACCATCTGCTGAGCGAAGGCAGGGCGCTGCGGGCGCTGATCACGTCGGGGTCATTGTCCTCGATCGTGTTGTGGGGACCGGCGGGGACCGGCAAGACCACGCTTGCGAACATCATCGCCTCGACCACGGAGGCTCACTTCGAGGCCATGAGTGCGGTGAGCGCCGGAGTGGCGGAGGTGCGCAAGCAGATTCAGGCGGCGAGGGACCGGCTCGGTCAACACGATCGCCGCACGGTGCTGTTTCTCGACGAGATCCACCGCTTCAACAAGGCCCAGCAGGACGCGCTCCTTCCTGCGGTCGAGAATGGGTGGATCGTGCTCGTCGGCGCGACAACCGAGAATCCCGGTTTCGAGATCAACTCCCCGCTCATGAGCCGGAGTCTGTTGTTCCGCCTCGAGTCGCTCACCGACGAGGACATCAAAGAGATCGTGGGACGAGCGCTGGCCGACGGCGAGCGTGGGCTCGGGGGCCTGGACGTCACCATCGCCCAAGACGCGCTCGACCACATCGCCGAGCGCAGCGGTGGCGACGCGCGCAGCGCGCTGAACGTCCTCGAGGCGGCCGCGATGATAGCGACCGCGACCACCGGAAAAATCGAGCTGAGCATCGCCGAGGAGGCGCTGCAGCAGCGCGCGCTTCCCTACGACAAGGGCGGTGACTATCACTACGACGTCATCAGCGCCTTCATCAAGTCGATGCGGGGAAGCGATCCCGACGCGGCCGTGTACTGGATGGCCCGGATGCTCGACGCGGGGGAGGACCCTCGCTTCATCGCACGCCGCATGGCGGTGTTCGCGAGCGAGGACGTCGGCAACGCGGATCCAGGGGCTCTTGCAGTTGCGGTCGCCGCCCACCACGCCCTCGAATTCGTCGGGCTCCCTGAAGCCCGCATCAATCTCGCCCAGGCGGCGACCTACCTGGCGCTCGCGCCCAAGTCCAACGCGGCCTACAAGGCGATCGATGCGGCGCTCGAAGACGTTCGCTCGCGCGGCCCCCAGCTCGTCCCCGATCATCTGCGCGATGCGAATTCACCCGCGTCCCGAGCCATCGGGGCGGGCAAGGGCTACCGCTACCCCCACGATCACGGGGGGTGGGTCGATCAGCAGTACCTGCCGGACGACCTCGTGGAACGCCGCTACTACAAGCCGGTCAGGGGACGCGAGGCCGAGCTCGAGCGACAGCTCGACGCCAAGAAGGGCGACGCCGAATCCGGCGACTCGTCAAGGTAGGCTGGGAGCATGATTAAGACAGTCATCAAGCTCGCGTTGGGTGCCGCGCTCGCTCTTAGCCTCGACCGTTGGCTGGAGGAACGTCGCAAGAAATGGAATCCGAACGCGCTCATTGGGCGGGGGCTCGACACGGCCAATCAGC
>Ga0136615_10001012_pt1 | contig 13252 bp, 9 predicted proteins | sample AntDrymUQ2882206_2_FD_106647 | JGI IMG/M metagenome (GOLD analysis project Ga0136615, IMG submission 106647) | Polar desert sand microbial communities from Dry Valleys, Antarctica - metaG UQ288 (22.06) | ecosystem: Environmental > Terrestrial > Soil > Desert | place: Antarctica: Dry Valley...
GCTCGAGGAGCAGGTCGCCGACGCGCTGGCCCGCCTCGAGCAGCTCGCCGGCAAGCGACTCGGCGACCCCGATGACCCGCTGCTCGTCTCGGTCCGCTCCGGCGCGCGCGAGTCGATGCCGGGGATGCTCGACACGGTCCTCAACCTCGGGCTCAACGACGCAACAGTCGCCGGGCTGGCGGCGAGCACCGGCGACGAGCGCTTCGCCCGCGACTGCCACCGGCGCTTCGTGCAGATGTTCGCCAACGTCTGCCACGGCGTGCCGGGCGCCGAGCTCGAGGCGGCGATCACCGAGTGCAGGCGCTCGGCCGGCGTCGAGCTCGACAGCGAGCTGGAAACGGCGGACCTGCGCGCGCTGACGGAGTCGTTCGAGGAGCTCTACCGCGCGCGCACCGGCGAGGAGTTCCCCGCCGACCCGATGCAGCAGCTTCGCCAAGCGATCCGGGCGGTGTTCGACTCGTGGATGGGCGAGCGGGCGGTGAGCTACCGGCGAATCAACCGGATACCCGATGAGTGGGGCACGGCGGTCAACGTCCAGCAGATGGTCTTCGGCAACCGCGGAGAGCGCTCGTGCTCGGGCGTCGCCTTCTCGCGCGACGAGACCACCGGCGCCCCGGAGCCCTCCGGCGACTTCCTGGTGGGCGCCCAGGGCGAGGACGTGGTGGCGGGCACGAGGACGCCCACCGATCTGGCCGAGATGGCGAAGCTCATGCCGGCCGTGCACGCCGAGCTCCTCGAGATCCTGCGGACGCTCGAGTCGCACTACCGCGACATGCAGGACACCGAGTTCACGGTCGAGGAGGGGCATCTCTACATGCTCCAGACGCGGACGGCCAAGCGCCCCGCACAGGCGGCCGTGCGTTTCGCGGTGGACGCGGTGACCGAGGGCTTCCTGTCGCGCGAGGAGGTGCTGGCGACGATCGACTCCGGCGCGCTCGACGCGCTGCTGCATCCCACCTTCGAGCGCGACGCCGACTTCGAGGTGCTGGCGAGGGGCGTGAACGCCTCGCCGGGGGCGGCGAAGGGCGCGATCGTCTTCACGGCTCAGGACGCCATCGCGGCCGCCGACGAAGGGCGCGCCGTCATCCTGGTCCGGCCGTTCACGGAGGCCGACGACGTCGCCGGGTTCTACGCGGCGCGCGGCATCCTGACCTCGGAGGGCGGCAAGGCGAGCCACGCCGCGCTCGTGGCGCGCGGCATGGGGAAGCCCTGCGTCTGCGGTGCGTCGGCGCTCGAGATCGACCTGGCCGCCGGCGAGGTGCGGGTGGACGGGACCGTGCTGCACGCGGGCGATCCGATCACGATCGACGGCACGGGCGGGGTGGTTACGACGCAGGACGTGCAGCTGGTCGAGCCGGAGCTGGACCCCAACTTCGAGCGCGTGCTCGAGTGGGCGGACGAGACGCGCCGGCTCGGGGTGCGGGCGAACGCGGACACCCCCGACGAGGCGGCGAAGGCGCGCGGCTTCGGCGCCGAGGGCATCGGCCTGTGCCGCACCGAGCACATGTTCCGCGAGGGCGACCGCGCTCCGAAGATGCGCGCGATGATCATGGCCGACGGCGAGGAGGACCGCCGCGCCGCCCTGTCCGAGCTGCTGCCGCTCCAGCAGCGCGACTTCGAGGGCCTCTTCGGCGAGATGGCCGGCCTGCCGGTAACGATCCGGCTGCTCGACCCACCGCTCCACGAGTTCCTCCCGGACCCCGAGGAGCTCGCGGAGAAGGTCGAGCGTGCCCGAAGCGAGGGCTCGGACGACCTCGAGGGCCTCGAGCGGACGCTCGACCGCGTCCACGCGCTCGCCGAGGAGAACCCGATGCTCGGCACGCGCGGCTGCCGCCTCGGGGTCGTCCACCCGGAGATCTACGAGATGCAGGTCCGCGCAGTCCTGCGCGCCGCGCGCGCCGTTGGCGAGGTGAGCGGAGGGCCGTCGCGGATCGAGATCATGGTCCCGCTGGTGGCGTACGAGCAGGAGCTCGAGCTGATGCGCGCTCTGGTGGACCGCGTCGTCGACGAGGAGAGGGACGGCGGCGAGGAGCCCGAGCTGAGCGTCGGCACAATGATCGAGCTGCCGCGCGCCTGCTTCGTAGCCGACCGGATCGCGCGCGTCGCCGACTTCTTCTCGTTCGGGACGAACGATCTCACGCAGACCGCGCTGGGTTTCTCACGCGACGACGTGGAGAGCAAGTTCCTGGCGCGCTACATCGACCAGAAGCTCGTCGACCGCAGCCCGTTCGAGACCATCGACGAGCCCGGGGTCGGTTGGCTCGTGCGGCTCGCGGCGTGGGTCGGCCGCGAGGCGAAGCCCGACCTCGAGCTCGGCATCTGCGGGGAGCACGGCGGAGACCCGGGCTCGATCGGCTTCTTTCACGACGCCGGCCTCGACTACGTGAGCTGCTCGCCGTACCGGATTCCGATCGCCCGGGTGGCTGCGGCGCAGGCGGCGATCGCCGGTCGCTGAGCGGCGGCGGCGACCGTCCCCGGGTGGGGTACCATCGGCACCGTGACGGGAGGGGCTGTGCCGAGGGGCGGAGACGGACCGGGGCGCCGCCTCGCGGTCGTGCTCTTCGCCACGCTGGCGGCGGCGGCGGCGCTGCCCGCGACATCGCTCGGCCACCCCGAGCGCCCAACCTCGTTCCCCGATCCGAACGCCGGCACGGTGCCAAAGCAGCCCCGCGGCGCCCCGGACCTCGTCGTCTGCAAGGCCGACTCCGAGGAGCGGATCAGGGACGACCTGAAGGGGAAGAAGCGCAAGCGCAACCTGCGGCTGCTCGACCGCTGCCGCTTCAACCACATCCAGGAGGCCGTGGACGCCGCCGGCAACGGCACCCACATCGGGCTGCTGCCCGGCGTCTACCGCGAGGTGCCGAGCCGGCGCGTGCCCGAGCCGAATCCGGACTGCGCCGGAGAGCGATTCTACACGCAGGCCGACGGGGACGCGATCGGCGGCGTCAACGACCCGACGCGCGGCGAGACGGCCAACTACCGCTACCAGCGCCGCTGCCCCAACGCCCAGAACCTGATCGCGATCATCGGCGACTCCGATGGCGACGGCGACTGCGACGACAAGTGCAACATCGCGATCGAGGGCCAGGCCGGCCGCAAGGACGTGCTCATTCGGGGCGCGGGCTACGGGACGACCGACGGCGCGAAGCTGAACCTCATCCGCGCGGACCGCGCCGACGGCATCTACCTCGCGAACTTCACGATCAAGTTCTCGGACTTCAACAACATCTACGCGCTCGAGACGAATGGCTTCCGCTTCCGCAACATCGAGTCGAAGTTCAGCCGCGAGTACGGCTTCCTGTCGTTCACCTCGGACAACGGCCTTTACGAGCGGCTCGAGGCGTCGGGCTCCGGCGACTCCGGCATCTATCCCGGGTCGGGTCCCGAGTGCGAGACCGGCGTCGGCCTGCGGGACAAGTACGGCATCGAGATCCGCCGCGTGAACTCGCACGGCAACACGATCGGCTACTCAGGAACCGCCGGCAACGGCATCTTCGCGCACGAGAATCGATTCCATGGCAACGCCACCGGCATGACCACGGACTCGTTCGCCAGCGGGCACCCGGGCATGCCGCAGGACTGCGCGCGGTGGGTCGACAACCGGGTCTACTCGAACAACGTCAACCTCTTCAACGAGCGGCGCGACGAGTACTGCGAGACCGACAACCGGCCGGTCGAGGAGCGCGACCCCAAGGTCGTCTGCCCGACCTTCCAGGTGCCGGTCGGGACCGGGATCCTGATCGCCGGTGGGAACGAGAACCTCGTGACCGGCAACCGCATCTACAACAACTGGCGTGACGGGATCAAGCTGTTCTTCGTGCCGGCGGCCTTCCGCGGCGAGGGCGAGGACGGGATCGACACCTCGTTCGAGAACCGCTTCCTGAGCAACAAGATGGGGATCGGCCCCGGCGGCACGGCCCGGCCCAACGGCAACGACTTCTGGTGGGACACCCAGGGCTACGGGAACTGCTGGGACGGCAACCGGGCGGCGCCGGGCCGGCAGCTGACGGCTAACTTCCGGCTCGCGCTGAACGACTGCCCTGGGCTGCCCGCCGGCCCGCCGCCATCGCCGGGCAACCCCGCCAAGACCTCCAGCCAGGCGCCGTGCGCCGCGTGGGACCCGCAGGACGAGGTCCTCCAGGACCCGCCCGGCTGCGACTGGTTCAAGCGCCCGCCCAAGCCCTGACCGTGGGGCGGCGAGCGCTCGCCGCGCTCGCGCTCGCTGGGGCGCTGACCGGGCTTGCCGCGTGCGGCGGCGACGGCGCATCGCTCGGCGCCGGCGACATCGGTTGGGTGGAGGAGCCGCAGGTGGTCGTCCCGGAGACGCTCCCGAAGGACCGGATTCTCACTGGAACGGTTCGCAACGACGCGTTCCGAGAGGCGAAGCTCGTCGCCCGGGAACTGCGACTGGTGGACGCCGACGGCGACGAGGTAGAGAGCGCCGCGACCTTCAACGCAGGCTTCGGACGCAGCTACTACTCGCCCTCGCGAGAGCCGCTGCCGGAGGCCGAGTTGATCCGCGTTGGCCAGGAGGCGGTGCTCCAACCGGGGGACACCGTGCCGCTGACGGTCTCCTGGAGCACCGACGACGGGTCCGATGCCCCCGTTGCGATCGAGTACGAGGCGGGATCGCTGCCGGTGCCGTAGGGGGCGGCGGCGCGGTTCGGGGCTCGTGGAGCATGGTGCAGTGAGTTGCGATACTCAGCGCATGGCTGCCACCAGCCCCCGGCTGCGCGCCACTGCCGCGCTTGCGGTCGGCGCGTTGGCGCTGCACCAGGGTCGCTACCTGCTCGGCTACGGAGGCGCGAGCGGCGACGCGCTCTCGGCGCACGGTCACGGCTATCTCACGCTCCTCGTTCCCCTGCTGGCGCTGCTCGCCGCGGCCGCCGCCGCCCAGTTCCTGACAGCTCTCGCTCGAGCCGATGGCGGCGCGGCGATGGGCGCCCGGCGCGCCCGCTTCGCCACCGTCTGGCTGGCCGCCACGCTCGCGCTGCTCGCCACGTACGCGGGGCAGGAGCTTCTCGAGGGGCTGCTCGCCGCCGGCCACCCGGCCGGCGCGGCGGCCCTGCTGGCCGGAGGCGGATGGTGGGCGCTGCCGCTCGCCGTGGCGGTCGGCCTCGCCTTGGCGTTGCTGCTCCGCGCGGCGACAGTCGCCATCGAGGCCGCTGCCCGCCGCCGCTGCCCGCCGGCGCGCCGCGCAAGCCCGCTTGCCACGTCGCCGGCCTCGGCCGACCTTCCGACCCTCAGCATCTTCGGCCGCAACCTCGCCGGCCGCGCGCCGCCGCCGCTCAGCGTCTGACTGAAGCGGGCCGGCTCCAGCGTGGTGCCGCCCCGCCGACCTGAGCGGCGCGCCGCCCGAGGGGCAGCGCCCGAAACGAGATTGGCAGGAGGTTCATCAAAGATGCAGTCGAATCGAAGTCGCGTCGCGCTGGCCGTGGTCGCGGTCGCCCTGGCGGCGGTCGCGTTCCTGGTCCTGCGCCCCGCGGACGACGAGGAGGGCGCCTCGGCGCCGTCGGCGGCGCAGGGGTCGTCGCCGGCGCCGGATGAAGAGGACTCCGGCTCCGGCGGCGGAGGTGGAGAGGACGGAGGCGTGAAGCGGGACAAGCCCGACTCCGTCGAGATCGAGGTCACGAACGGCGCGCCCGTCGGCGGCGTGGCCGACGTCGAGGTCGCGAAGGGGAACGAGGTCCTCCTGGAAGTCAGCGCCGACACCGAGGACGTGGTGCACGTCCACGGCTACGACCAGTTCGCCGGCGTGGCGCCCGATGACCCCGCCAAGTTCAAGTTCATCGCCGACCTCGAGGGGATCTACGAGATCGAGCTCGAGGGGTCGCATACGCAGATCGCACGGCTTGAGGTGACGCCGTGACGAGGCGCCGCCTGGCGGCCGCGCTCGGGATCGCGGGGCTGGTGGCGGCGCTTGTCCCGGCGCAGGCCGCGGCCCACGGGCTCGTGGTGCGCGCGGACTTGCCGATCCCCGAGTGGCTGTTCGCCTGGGGGGCGGCCATCGTCCTGATCGTCTCGTTCGTTGCGCTGGCGGTGCTGTGGCCAAAGCCGCGGCTCGAGCCGGAGCGCTGGCGCCCGCTCTCGGCGAGGGTCGGCCGTGCGCTGACGAGCGTCCCCGTCGAGCTTCTCGCCGGTGCGATCGGCGTGGCGCTGCTCCTGATCGTGGTGTGGAGCGGGCTGGCCGGGGTCCAGAGTCCACAGGCGAATTTTGCCCCGACGTTCGTCTACGTGATCTTCTGGCTCGGGCTCGTGCCGGTGAGTCTCATCTTCGGCGACCTCTTCCGGGCGTTCAACCCTTGGCGCGCGATCGGGCGCGGCTTCTCGTGGGTCGCGCGCCGAGGGTCGCGGGGTGGGCTTCCCGAGCCGCTCCCGTACCCGCCGTGGCTCGGACGGTGGCCGGCGGCACTCGCGCTCGTGGCGTTCGTGTGGCTCGAGATCGTCGCCGAGAGCGGCAACACCCCGAGCACGGTCGCGATCGCGACGTTGGTCTACTCGGGTGTCACCTTCCTCGGGATGGCGCTCTACGGGGTCGAGGCGTGGATCGACCGCGCCGAGGGGTTCTCGGTCTACTTCAACCTGATCTCGCGCGTGTCGCCGCTCGAGCGGCGCGGCCGCGAGATCGGCGTCCGCCGGCCGCTGTCGGGGCTAGCGGCGCTCACGCCGCTGCCCGGGACGGTCGCGCTGCTGATGGTGATGATCGGGTCGGTGAGCTTCGACGGGCTGAGCGACGGGCCCACCTGGCAGAGCATCGTCCCGGGGCTCCAGGACTTCTTCGCCTCGCTCGGGTTCGGGCCCGCGCGCACGCTGGAGCTCGCCTTCGGCGTCGGCCTGATCGGGACGATCCTGCTCGTGTCGGGCTTCTACGCGCTCGGGGCGGCGGGCGTGCGCAGCGTGGGCGGCGCGCGCTCGGAGACCGGCGCGGCGCGCGCGTTCGTGCACTCGCTCGTGCCGATCGCGATCGTGTACGCGGCGGCGCACTACGTCTCCTTCCTGCTGATCCAGGGGCAGGCGATCGCTTTCCTCGCCTCCGACCCGCTCGGCGAAGGGTGGAACCTGCTCGGCACCGCCGCCAGCACGATCGACTACGGCGTGATCGGTACGAACGCCGTCTGGTACCTCCAGGTCGGCTTCGTGGTGGCCGGGCACGTTTCGGCCCTCGTGCTCGCCCACGACCGGGCGCTCGTCCTCTACGAGAAGGCGCACGTGGCGGTGCGGTCGCAGTACTGGATGCTCGCCGTGATGGTCGGCTTCACGACCCTCGCACTCTGGCTGCTCTCGCAGGCGAACCAGGGATAGGCGGAACTGGCCCGACGCCGTGCGCGGTGGGACAATCGCCGTGTGGCCGAGACGATCGAGGATCCCCGCGCCGGACCCGCCGCCGGGCTCGCCACGCGCTCGCTTCGCGAGCGCGTGGAGGCCCGTGAGCGCGACCACCTGTCGGCGCTCGCCGAGCGTTCGTACCCGGCACTGCGGGTCACGTCGGAGGACGACTCGCCGCTGCGCACGCCCTTCCAGCGCGACCGCGACCGGATCGTCCACTCGAAGGCGTTCCGCCGCCTCAAGCACAAGACGCAGGTCTTCATCGCCCCCGAGGGCGACCACTACCGGACGCGCCTGACGCACACGCTCGAGACCTGCGGCATCGCCCGCACGGTCGCGCGCGCGCTCGGGTTGAACGAGGACCTGACGGAGGCGATCGGCCTGGGACACGATCTCGGCCACCCGCCATTCGGACACATCGGCGAGTCCGTGCTCGACGCCTGCCTTCGCGAGCGCTACGAGGTCGGCTTTCGCCACAACCATCACTCGCTGCGGGTCGTCGAGCGCCTCGAGCGCGAGGGAAGGGGCCTGAACCTGACCGAGCAGGTCCGCGACGGCATCCTTCGACACACCGGTCCCGAGCCGCCCGCCTCGCTGGAGGCCCAGATCGTGAGGCTGGTGGATCGGATCGCCTACATCAACCACGACATCGACGACGCCGTGCGCGCCGGCGTCCTGGCCCAGGACGAGCTGCCCGCCGAGGACCTTGCGATCCTGGGCGCGAGGGGGTCCGAGCGAATCGACACGCTGGTCCGCGACCTGGTGGAGCGCTCGGCGGCGGCGGGACGAATCGAGCAGGGCGAGCCCGTCGGCGCAGCGATGGCGCGCCTGCGCGACTTCATGTTCGAGCGGGTTTACCTGGGCTCGTCGGTCCGCAGCGAGCACGGGCGGATCGAGCAGACGCTGCGCGGGCTGTTCGAGCACCTGGCGGCCGATCCTCCGTCGAGCGCCGCGCCGGGGGCGAGTGACGCCGAGCGCGTCACCGACTACCTCGCCGGGATGACCGACCGCTTCGCCACGCGGGCGTTCGAGCGTCTGGCGACGGCCTAACCGGCAGCGCGGCGGATGGCGCTCTACACGAAGGACTCGGTCGAGGCGCTCAAGGAGGCCCTCGACATCGTCGAGGTGGTCGGCTCGCGCACGGACCTGCGGCGCGTCGGCCAGCGCCACACCGGGCTGTGCCCGTTCCACGACGAGCGGACGCCGTCGTTCTCCGTGAGCGGGGACCTCGGCCTCTACCACTGCTTCGGCTGCGGCGAGTCCGGCGACGCGATCCGCTTCGTCCAGCAGACCGAGGGGCTCGACTTTCGGCAGGCGATCGAGCTGCTTGCCGACCGCTACGGGGTCGAGCTGAAGGCCGAGCACGAGGACCCGCGCGCCGAGGAGCGCCGGCGCCGGCGCGAGCGCCTGATGAGGCTGGTCGAGCGCGCCACCGCCTACTACGCGCGCTACCTGTGGGAGTCGGAGGAGGCCGGCCGAGCGCGCGCGTACCTCGCCGGACGCGGGCTTGGCGAGGAGGTGCTGCGCGAGTTCCGCGTCGGCTACGCGCCGAGCGCCTGGGACAAGGTGCTCACGCGAGCGCAGCGCGACGGCTACGCGGTCGAGGAGATCGCGGCTGCCGGCCTCGGGCAGCGCGGCTCGCGCGGCGGCCTCTACGACCGCTTTCGCGCGCGCATCATGTTCCCGCTCGCCGACCCGCGCGGGCGAGTGCTCGGGTTCGGCGCGCGCGCCGCGCGCGAGGAGCAGCAGCCGAAGTACCTCAATACCGCGGAGAACGAGATCTACCACAAGGGGCGTCAGTTGTTCGGGATCGATCGCGCCAGGGCGGCCGCGGCCAAGGCGGGGGTGGTCGTGGCGGTGGAGGGCTACACCGACGTGCTTGCGCTGCACCAGGCCGGCGTCCCGGAGTCGGTGGCGATCATGGGCACGGCGCTGACGCAGGAGCAGCTTGCCGAGCTGCACCGCGCCGCGGGCACGGTCTGCCTGGCGCTCGACGCGGACCGCTCGGGTCGCGAGGCGATGCTACGCGCCGGTCGCGCCGCCCAGAGCCGCGGCCTCGATCTGCGCGTGGTCGGCCTTCCCGAGGGGCGCGACCCCGCCGACTTGGTGGCGGACGAGGGTGTCGAGGCCTTCCGGTCGTTGCTCGAATCGGCGATGTCGGTGGCCGAGTTCGAGGTCCGGCGCGTGCTCGCGGAGGCCGACATGGACACGGCCGGCGGACGCGACCGCGCGCTCGCCGCGGTTGGTCCGCTGATCGCCTCGGTGGGCGACCGTCAGGCCACGCGTGACGAGCTCGTGAGACGGGTTGCGGACCGACTGGACGTGCCGACCGCGTACGTGGTGGCGCAGCTGTCCGCTTCGGGCGCGCAGGGTCCCGCGGGCGCCGCGGCTCCCTCCGGCGCGCGCAAGACAGCGGTTCCTGATCCCGCCGCTCGATCCGCCGGCACGTCCGACCGGCCGGGGGACGCGCCGGCCGTCGCGCCGGCGATCGAGACTGCGATGCGCGCGGAGCGCTCCTTCCTCGCGATGTGCGTGGCGGAGCCGGCGCTCGGGCGGCGGTACCTCGCTCGGCTCGAGGAGGAGCACCTGTCCTCGCCGGCGCTTCGACGCGTGCGCGGGCACCTCGCCGATCACCTCCACTCTCCGCTGTCCGGCCTGGCGGACGACGACCCGGCGCTCGCGGCGGGGGTGGCGCAGGTCGTGATGCTTTCCGACGAGGAGCCCTCCTCGGAGGCGGCGCTGCGGCTCGGGTTCCTACAGCTTGACCTCAGGCGTATCGAGCGGGCGCTCCGTGCCGCCCGCGAGCGCAGCGACTTCGGGCGCCAGCGCGACCTCTGGGGCGCGCGCGAGGAGGTGAGGGGGGAGCTCGACTCGTTGATGGGGGAGGCGGTGTGAGCGGGTGCTGCACGAACAAACGTTCGCTTTTCCGTCCGGTCCGACCCGTATCGTCGCAGCCATGGCGGCTCCCGCTCGACAGGTGTTGGCAGATCTGGTCGACAGGGAGATGACCGTTGCCCAGATCGCATCAACGCTGGGCTGGAGCCTAAAGAGGGTGCGCTACTGGCTCGGTCGTCACGGTCTCGAGACCAATGACTGGACGGCCAAACGCACCGCATCAAGCGGGGGCCGCGAAGTCACCCGCACGTGCAAAGCGCACGGGCCAACGAAATTCGTTCTCGAGGGCCGGGGCTACTACCGGTGCGGCCGCTGCCGCCAGGAACGTGTAGTCGCCTCACGGCGAAGGACGCGGAGACGGCTTGTGGACGAAGCGGGCGGTCGATGTGCGATCTGCGGCTATTCCCGATGCGTCGGTGCGCTCGCGTTTCACCACGTCGATCCATCTGAGAAGGAGTTCGGCCTATCGTGGCGTGGTCTCACGCGTTCGTTCGAGGACCTCAGGAAAGAGGCAAGCAAGTGTCTGTTGCTGTGCTCGAATTGCCACGCGGAGGTCGAGGCCGGGATGATTTCGGTCGCAGAGCGTCGATCACAGATCTCTCTATCCTCAGAACCCGTTGCGGAGTAGCTCAATTCGGCAGAGCGGCGCCCTGTTAAGGCGACGGTTGTGGGTTCGAGTCCCACCTCCGCAGCTCCGCTTGTCAGTCAGTTCGCGGCCGTCGTGACCATGGACTCCAAGGCGTCAGCCGCGGTGGCCGCGCCGTCGTGCTCTGCTGCCCACGACGCCAGCGCCGCCGCTGTCCGCGCGTAGCGCTCCTGCGCAAGCAGCTTTCGCACCGCGAGCCTGACCCCACGCGGCGTGATCAGGCGTCTCGGTAGCGACACGCCGGCGCCCGCCCACGACACGCGCGCGGCGTTCTCGCCCATGTCGCCCGCCGCGGGGCACGCGACCACCGGCACGCCGCACGAGAACGCGCGCGCCAGCGTGCCGTGCCCGGCGTGGCACACGACAGCCGTGCAGCGCGGCATCTCGCGCGCGTAGGACAGCCAGTCGACGAGGCGGGCGTTCGCCGGCACGGCGATCGGCGTCCGCGGCGGGCGGCGATTGGTCGTCGCGAGCACCCGCACCGGCTCGCCCGCCAGCCCCTCGAGCGCCGCGGCGAGCATCCGCTGGTCGGGGTCCTGGGAGGTGCTGGGCGCGACGAGCACCAGCGGCTCGTCGCCCGGTGGCGGCTCGGTGTCGCCGTATGGCCGCTCCCATAGCAGCGGCCCCGTGACGCGCGCCCACTCGGGCCACGGTGAGCGCGGGTACTCGAGCCGAGGGAACGTGGCGACGAGGGCGAGCCGGCGCGAGATGCCACCGTGCAGATGTCCGATCGGCTCGAGCCCCACTCGCTGGCGCGCTCCGTTCAGCTCCGCCCGACCGCGACGCTCGCCATTGCGCACGAGCGGGTCGAGCAGGGACCAGAACGCACGCCCCGCCTCGGTCCGCGGCAGGCGCGCGCCAATCGAGAACGGGGGGAAGGCGCGCTCGCGCGTGGGGAGGAGGTGGGGGATGAGCGTCGCCCAGGGGCGGCGATCGAGCTCCGCCGCGAGCGCGCCCGCGACCGTGAGGATGTCCACCACCACCGCGTCGGGATCGAAGTCGCGCACCACTCGAACGGTCTCGCGCGAAGCCCGCACAGCGGCGACATACGGCTTGAGCCGGCGCTCGGGGGTAGGGAACACCTCGTACTCGGGCGCGGCGGCAAAGCGCATCCCCTCGCGCTCCACGTCCTCGCGCCAGCGCGACCAGGTCTCGATGCAGACGTCGTGGCCGCGTCGAACGAGCTCGCTGCCGAGGGCGATCGCCGGGAAGGCGTGACCCGGCTCGCCAAACGCGGCCAGTAGAAAGCGACGCGGCGTCGAAGCCGCATCGGCGGGCGCCGAGCCCGAAGCCACCTCCTCGCCGGCGACTCTCAGAGCGCCTCGGCCAGCGCGCGGACGATCTGCCCGCGTCCCTCCGCAGTCGCCGCGATCGGGCTCACGACCAGGGTGCCTACCCCGGCCTCGCGGTAGACGGCCAGCCGCTCCGCCACCCGTTCCCGCGGCCCGCACAGCGTGAGCTGGTCGATCAGCTCCGCGGGAAGCGCGCCCGCCGCTTCCTCCTTCTTCCCCGACAGGTAGAGGTCCTGGACCTCGTCCGCGGCGTCCTCGAAGCCGTAGCGGCGCACCATCGCGTTGTAGAAGTTGCGCTCCCGCGACCCCATGCCGCCGACGTAGAGTGCGATGAAGGGGCGCATCACATCGCGCGCGCGGTCGACGTCGTCATCGATGCACACGTTCACGTTCGGCGCGATGTCGAACGAGCCGTCGATCTCGCGGCCAGCGCGAGCCGCACCGTCCCGCAGCAGCGCGAGCGAGTCGTCCATGTGCTCGGGCGAGACGAAGAAGGGCATCCAGCCGTCGGCGATCTCGCCGGTGAGCTGGGTGTTCTTCGGCCCGATCGCCGCCACGTAGATCGGGATCCGGTCCTGAACCGGAGCGATCGTCAGCTTCAGCGCCTTGCCCGGCCCGTCCGGCAGCGGGAGCGTGTACGTCTCGCCCTCGAACTCGAGGCGCTCGCGGGCCAGCGCCTTGCGCAGGATCGCCACGTACTCGCGCGTGCGTTGAAGCTGCTTGCCGAAGCGCTGCCCGTGCCAACCCTCGGCGACCTGCGGGCCCGACGACCCGATGCCGAGCAGCATCCGTCCGTTGGAGAGGTTGTCGAGCGTCGCGGCGGTCATCGCCGTCATGGCCGGTGAGCGTGCCGGCATCTGAAAGATCGCCGAGCCGATCTTGATCCGCTCGGTCTGTCCGGCGAGCCAGGCGAGCACGGTCGCGGTGTCGGACCCGTATGCCTCAGCCGCCCAGACGGAGTCAAACCCGGCCGCCTCGGCCTCCCGCACCAAGCCGAGCTGGTCCTCCTGTGACATCCCGAGGCCCCAGTAGCCGATGTGCAGGCCGAGGCGCATGCAGGTCTCCTCTCAGGCGCCGACTACCCTTGAAGCGA
>Ga0136615_10001017_pt1 | contig 13223 bp, 11 predicted proteins | sample AntDrymUQ2882206_2_FD_106647 | JGI IMG/M metagenome (GOLD analysis project Ga0136615, IMG submission 106647) | Polar desert sand microbial communities from Dry Valleys, Antarctica - metaG UQ288 (22.06) | ecosystem: Environmental > Terrestrial > Soil > Desert | place: Antarctica: Dry Valley...
TATGGGCGTCGATGACCAGGTCCCGCGCGATGGACGCCCGCGAACCAGGTCAGGTCCGGGAGGAAGCAGCCTTAAGCGATCCCGTCCATGCGCCGCGGGGAAGCCTGATCGGAGTCCAGGACCAGCGACACGCTCGGGGCCCAATCTCGACGACGGGTGCACGGTCCGCTTTTCGATTCGCAGGGGTGGTTGAGGTTGTGCGCGGTATGCGAGCTCACCGTCAACCACCCAGGCAGCGCGAACCCGGTTCGAGCGGATGCCGAGGCTACGATGGCCGAGCCGATGCTCTCGCTCTATCGACGCCATCGCCCGCGGTCATTCGACGACGTCGTCGGGCAGGAGCCCATCGTCCGCACGCTCCGAAACGCGGTGGCGCTCGGCAAGGTGCATCACGCCTACCTCTTCGTCGGGTCGCGCGGAACCGGCAAGACGAGCATGGCGAAGCTCCTGGCCTGCGCCCTCAACGCCGAGGGCGGGCCGCGCGCCGACTTCTCGCCGGACGATCCCGGCTGCCGCGCGATCGCCGACGGCACCTCCCTCGACGTGGTCGAGATGGACGCCGCCTCGAACAACTCGGTGGACGACATCCGCGAGCTGCGCGAGAACGTGGTGCTGGCGCCGATGGGCGGCGGCAGCCGCGTCTACATCCTCGACGAGGCGCACATGCTCACCACGGCCGCGTGGAACGCGTTCCTCAAGACGCTCGAGGAGCCCCCTCCGCACGTGGTGTTCGTGCTCGCCACGACCGAGGCGCACAAGGTGCCGGCGACGATCGTGGACCGCTGCCACCGCTTCGACTTCCAGCGACCCTCGCTTCAGCAGGTCGCGACCGTCCTCGAGCGGGTGGCCACGCACGAGCAGATCCAGGTGCCCGACGCGGCGGTGGCCATGATCGCGCGGGCGGCCACCGGCAGCTTCCGCGACGCGCTCGGCACGCTCGAGCAGCTCGTCACCTACGGCGGCAACGCGGTGAACCTCGACGACGTGCTGGAGATCCTCGGCGTGGCCGACGCCGAGCTCGTGCTGGAGGCGGCTGACTCGCTCGTCAACCACGACCCGAAGGCGGCGCTGATCGCCGTCGAGCGGCTGTCGGCCTCGGGCCGCGACCTGACCCAGTTCATGCGCGACCTGGCCGCCCACCTGCGCCACGTCTACGTCGTGCAGACGATCGGCGAGGTTCCAGACTCCTTCTCGGTCACGGCCGAGCACACCGATCGCGTCGGCGCCCAGGCCGACCGCCTGGCGCAGGGCGAGGTCCTGCGCGCCATCGACCTGCTCGGGCAGGCGCTGAGCGCGGTCAAGGACGGCTCGGAGCCGCGGATCCGCCTGGAGCTTGCGCTCCTCAAGGCGGTCCAACCGCAGGCCGACCTGTCGCTGCAGGCCCTGATGTTCAGGATCGAGCAACTGGAGGAGCGTCTTGCGGGGGTCGCGGCGCCGAGCGCCACGGCGGGCGAGCCGTCGCAGGGGGGCGGGGCGGCCTCCACCGCCCCGGTAGCCGCGGCGGCGACCCCGGCCGGAGGCGCCTCGCCGGAGGCGAGTTCCCGGGTGACCCCCGCGACCACGGAGCCGGTCGCCACGGGGGCTCCGGCGACCAGGGTTCAGCCGGCCACGCCCGCGTCCGCCTCGCCGGCGCTCGGCTCGGCGTCACCCGAGCCGAGCACAGCGCCCCGCGCAGGGGCCACCGTCGCCGCCGCCCCCGCGGCGGCCACGCAGCCGAGCGTCCCTCCACCGCCGCCGCTTGATCCCGAGCGGCTGAAGACGCTCTGGCCCGCGGTGATCGACGCCGTCAGAGAGGAGAACGCGATGGTCGCCGCGCGCCTGGGCGAGGCGCAGCCATCGGGCCTGGATGGCGACTGCCTCGTGCTCGACTTCCCCACCGACGCCGAGTTCTCGAAGAAGAAGGCGATGGGCAACGCGCGGCTGATCGAGCAATCGATCAAGGCGCTCACCGGCCACGCCGTCAAGCTCGATTGCCGCTCGAACGGCGAGCGCGCGGCCGAACCGGTGCTCCTCTCCAAGAAGGAGCTCCTCGCGCGGCTGAAGGCGGAGTTCGACGCGCGCGAGCTGTTCGTCGAGCCGCCCACCCACGACGAGCCGCTGGTCGGCGACCCGGGCGCCGACGACGCGAGTTGACGGGCCCCTACCAAGAGGATCGACACCATGCCCAAGCAGCCCAACATGAACCAGATGATGAAGCAGGTCCAGCAGATGCAGGCCGACATGATGAAGGCGCAGGAGGAGCTGAACTCCGAGGTCGTCGAGGCGAGCGCCGGGGGCGGGATGGTCACGGTCAAGGTCAGCGGCGGGCTCGAGGTGAGGGAGATCGTGATCGACCCGCAGGCCGTCGACCCCGACGACCTCGAGTTGCTCCAGGACATGGTGCTGGCGGCCACGAACGAGGCGATCCGCTCGGCGCAGGAGCTGGCCTCGAAGCGAATGAGCGCGGCGAGCGGCGGGCTCGATCAGCTCACCGGTCCGGGCGGACCGCTCGGGGGGTTGGGGCTGCCCGGCGCCTAGCGTCGCCGGTCGGCGTGTCGCCGCCCCGGTCGCGGCCGCCGCCGCGTCTAAGCTCGACCGCCGTGTTCTCGCCCCCGGTCAATCGCCTGATCACCGAGTTGTCGCGCCTGCCGGGCATCGGCCAGCGCACCGCGCAGCGGCTCGCCTTTCACATCCTCCGTCAATCCAAGGACGAGGCGCTCGCGCTCGCCGACGCCATCCGCGAGGTCAAGGAGACGGTGGGCCTGTGCGAGGTCTGCTTCAACCTGGCGGTGGGCCCGCGCTGCCGGATCTGCGAGGACGAGCGTCGCGAGGCCGGCCTGATCTGCGTCGTCGAGGAGCCGAGCGACGTGATCCCGATCGAGCGCACCAACGAGTACCACGGCCGTTACCACGTGCTCGGCGGGGCACTGTCGCCGATCGACGGCGTGGACCCCGAGGACCTTCACATCGGCGAGCTGGTCGGTCGCGTCGCGAACGGCGACACGCGCGAGGTCGTCATGGCCACCAACGCGACGACGACCGGCGAGGCCACCGCCCTCTTCATCGCCGACGCGCTGAGGGAACGGGCGCCCGACGTCGCCGTCACCCGCCTGGCCAGCGGCCTGCCGGTGGGCGCCGACCTCGAGTACGCGGACGAGATGACGCTCGGCCGGGCGCTGCGCGGCCGGCGCGAGCTGTAGGCGCTTACCTGCCGGTTCAGGCGTGTGTCGTAACGGGCACTCTCGCAAAGACCGAACGCAGCGTCACGAGGACCGCTTCGGGCTCGGCGTGGATGCGCCGATGCGTGAAGCGCAGGACCTTGTACCCGAGCGTCTGGAGCGCGGCGTCGCGGACCCTGTCGCGCTCGAAGTGGAGGTGGGCCGCCTACCCGCCGCCGCCCGAGCCGCCGTCGCTCGAGCCGCCGTCCTCGCTCGGCTCGCCCGAGCCGCCGCCCTCGATCTCCAGCACCCCCGCCTCGTGCTTGGCCACCAGCGTCCGTGTCACGGCCTCGTCGAGCCGCTCGCGCGTGATCACCTTCTTGCGGACGGCCTCCGAGAGAGCGTCGAAGACGTCGCGCTGAAGCTCGTCGTCCTGCGAGACGTAGACGGTGTCGATGCCGGCCGTCACCGCGTCCACCGCGGCCGCCGTCGTCCTGAAGCTGGAGGTGATCGCCGGAGCGGTCAGGTCGTCCGCGATGGCCACGCCCTCGAAGCCGAGGTCGTCGCGCAGGACGTCGGTGACGATCGTCTCCGATGTCGAGGCCGGCGTGACGAAGTCGTCCACCCCGTAGAGCCCGTGGCCGACGACGATGCCCGGCACGTTCGCCTCGACTGCCGCGCGGAAGGGCACGAGGTCGCGCACCTCCAGCTCGTCCAGGGTGAGGCCGACGTTGGCTGGACCGAGCTCCGTGGACTGGGATGCGCTGCCGAGGCCGGGGAAGTGCTTGGCGGCCGCGAAGATGTCTACCTCCTCGTAGGCGTCCACGGTGGCGATCGCGTAGCCCGTCACCTGGTCCGCGACGTCCGAGTAGGCGCGCTCGCCAACGGCGCCGCCGCCCGACGGCCCGACGTCGAGCACCGGGGCGAGGATGCCGTTCAAGCCGAGGTCGAGCAGCGCCTCGCCTGCCTCCTCGGCGAGCTGCGCAGCCTCGCGCGTCGAGCCGACCTGCGCCGGCGCGTCCTCCGGTGGGACCCCCTCGAAGGCATTGAACTCGCCGCCCTCCTGCGGCGCCATGACCCACGGCGCGGTGTGATCGGCATCGCCGGACACCGACGACGCTTCGTCCGCCAGAGCGGTGACCTGCTCTTCGCTGACGAAGTTGCGCGCGCCGATGACGATGCCCGCGTAGTCCAGCTCCTCGAGCGAGTCGAAGACGGGGTCGCCGGTGTCGAATCCCTCGAGGCCGACGAGCATCAGCTGGGCGACCTTGCGGTCGGTGGACATCTCCTCGACGAGCTCCGAGATCGCGCGCGGCACGCCGGGCCCGCGAGGGGCAGCAGCGCGAGACGGACGGTCCCCGCCCTGCGCCGCGGTCGGCGCCTGAGGGGCGTCCTCGCCCCCGGAGAGGGCGAGCACGATCAGCAGCGCCGACAGCGCGGCCACAGCGGCGGCTCGAAGCCGGCCGCCGCGCGTGGCGAGCGCACCGCGGAGGGTCCTCTCGACGCGCGGGGCGGCGCGTGCGAGCGCCCGCCGCGCACCCTCGAGAGCACGCCCTAGGCGATCCATCGCGCGACTCCGCTCGCTTCCAGGCCCTTCATCGTATGAAAGCTATCTTTTGCCGCCATGCCGGACGCCGATTCGAAGCGGCACCAGACCGTGGTGATGAAGTTCGGCGGCACCTCCGTCGCCAGCGCCGAGCGCATCAAGCACGCCGCCCAGCGGATCGTCCAGTCCAAGGAGGCGGGCAGCCGCGTCGTCGCGGTGCTGTCCGCGCGCGGGACCACGACCAACGAGCTGATGGCGATGGCGAGCGAGGTCTCGCCGCGGCCGGACCCCCGCGAGCTCGACATGCTGCTCTCGACCGGGGAGCGCATCTCGTGCGCGCTCGCGGCCATGGTCATCAAGGACCTCGGACACGGGGCCGAGTCCCTGACCGGGTCCCAGGCCGGCATCGTCACCGACACCTCGCACACGAAGGCGCGCATCCTCGACGTGCGCGCGGACCGCATCCGCGCAGCGCTCGAGCAGGACCGGATCGTGCTGGTGGCGGGATTCCAGGGAGTCTCGACGTCGCGCGACGTGACCACGCTCGGCCGCGGCGGCTCTGACACCACCGCGGTGGCACTTGCAGCGGCGCTCGGGGCGGACGTGTGCGAGATCTACACCGACGTGGCCGGGGTCTACAGCGCCGACCCGCGGATTGTGCCGGACGCGCGCAAGCTCCCGCGCGTCTCGTTCGAGGAGATGCTCGAGATGGCCGCCTCGGGCGCCAAGGTCCTCCAGCTGCGGTCGGTCGAGTACGCGCGCAACCACGGCGTGCGCATCCACTGCCGATCGAGCTTCGACGACCGACCCGGTACCTTCGTGCTGACCGAGGACGAGACGATGGAACGCCCGCTGATAACCGCCGTGACGCACTCGACCGACGAGGCGCGGCTGACGCTCACCGACCTGCCCGACACGCCGGGCGTCGCGGGGCGCGTGATGACCGCGCTGGCGGAGGCGAACGTGAACGTGGACATGATCATCCAGAACGAGCCGGCCCCGCGGACAGACGGCCAGGAGGAGCGCGCCGACATGTCGTTCACGGTGCCCCGCTCGGATGCCCGCGGCGCCGCGGACGCGATCGAGGCGCTCGCGACCGAGCTCGGGATCGGCGGCGTCGTGACGGACGCCAGCATGGGCAAGGTCTCGCTCGTGGGCGCCGGCATGAAGAGTCACCCCGGCGTGGCGGCAAAGGCGTTCTCGGTGCTCGGGGACGCCGGCGTGAACATCGAGATGATCTCCACCTCGCCGATCAAGATCTCCTGTGTGGTTCGCGAGGAGGACGTGGCGCGAGCCGTCACCGAGCTGCACCAGGCCTTCGAGCTGGGCGCGGAAGCGGTGCTGCGCGAGGACGTGGCGGGAGACCATCGCCCGGTCGTCGAGTCGCGCGGCCGCAGCGAGGCGCCGATCGGGAACGGGTCCTGATGCGCGTCGCGGTCGTTGGCGCGACCGGCGCCGTGGGCTCGACGATCCTTGGGATCATGCGCGAGCGCGGCTTCCCAGCCGACGAGGTCGTGCCGTTCGCCTCGCCGCGCTCTGCCGGGCGAAGGATCGACCACGGCGACGAGCGGCTGACCGTGAGGGCCCTGGCCGACGACGCGATCGACGGCTTCGAGCTGGCGCTGTTCTCGGCCGGCTCGACGATCAGCGCGCAATGGGCGCCTCGCTTCGCGGAGGCGGGCACGGTGGTGGTGGACAACTCGTCGTACTGGCGGATGAAGGACGACGTACCGCTCGTGGTGGCCGAGGTGAACCCGGAAGCGCTTCGCGCGCACCGCGGGATCGTGGCCAATCCCAACTGCTCGACGATGCAGATGGTCGTGGCGCTCGCGCCGATCCGCGCGGCCGCCGGTATCGAGCGACTCGTGGTCTCGACCTACCAGTCGGTGTCGGGCACCGGCCAGCGCGCCGTGGAGGAGCTCCACGAGCAGACGGCCGCCATGGTGGAGGCGCACGAGCTTCCGCCGCCCAGCGTCTACCCCCACCGGATCGCGTTCAACGTGCTGCCGCAGGTCGAGACGTTCAAGGACGGCGACGACTACACGACCGAGGAGCGCAAGGTGATGGGCGAGACGCGCAAGATCCTCGGCGACGAGGCCATCGGCATCTCGGCTACGTGCGCCAGGGTCCCGGTCTACACCGGGCACTCCGAGTCGGTGAACGTGCAGACGCGCGAGCCGCTGCACCCGGCGGCCTGTCGCGAGCTGCTCGCCCGCGCGCCCGGCGTGGTGGTGGTCGACGAGCCGGGCAGCGCCATCTACCCGCTCGCGATCGACGCGGCGGGGCGCGACGAGGTGCTGGTGGGCCGCATCCGCCGAGACCCCTCGCACGAGCGCTGCCTGAACCTCTGGATCGTCGGCGACAATCTCCGCAAGGGCGCCGCCACCAACGCCGTGCAGCTCGCGGAGCTCCTTCACGCGCGCGAGCTTCTGCCCCAGGCGCGCGCCGCCTAGCGCGGCGCTCCCGTCGTGCCGCGCCCCTGACGGAAGGAATGTTTACCCGCGCTCGAGAGTCTCGGGTCGCGATAGGCGCGCCAGATCGCGGCGCGACGCCACGCCCAGCTTGCGGTAGATGTTGCGCGCGTGCGTGCGCACGGTCTCGATCCCGATCGACAGCTCATGAGCGATCGCGGCGTTGGTACGCCCGTCCTGGAGCAGTTCGAGCACGTCGGCCTCACGCGGCGTGAGAAGGTCGGGGCCGGGCGGCACGAGCCCGTTTCCGGCGCTCGTTGAGCGCGGCAGCATGTTCATACCCCGCGAGGCGAGGTGGATCGCCGTGATGATGTCGCGTGCCTGAGTCTCCTTCGAGATGCAGGCGGCGGCGCCGAACGACAGCATCTGGGTGGCCTCCGCGGCGCTCGGCCGGTTCGCCAGCACGACGATGTGGGTCTGTGGGTGGGACCGCTGGAGGTCGTAGACGACCGACGCGCTGGGAAGCGCACCGAGGTTGAGCAGCGCCACGGCCGGCGGCTCGTGCTCTTCGAGGAGGGCCTCGAGCCGCTCGAGCGAGACGTCGCTCGCCACGAGGTCCACGCTGGCGTCGTCGTCGAGTAGGCGGCGCAGCCCGAACGTAACCAGGTCCTCGAACTCGCCGGCGACCACGTGCACGCGCTTCGGCATGGGTGGAACTCTAGGGGGAGGGTGAGGGTTAGTCCACCCCTAACCCTTTTTGCCCGAAGGGTTAGGGAAAAGCTCCCCCGAAGTTCACCCGCCGCAACCCCCGCAAATCACACCGTCGAGGGGAAGCGCAAACGCGGCGGACCGGGGAGGATTCATTTGTCGGTATGGACACCGGCACGAGTGAAGAGGCAGAGGGAAACTTCTCGAGGGACGGCTTCGGGGTACGGCTCTCGCGACGAAAACCGGCCAAGATGGCCGGTTTTCTCGCGTCTGGGGCTCTTCCAGCTACGCCGTGGCGAGCTCGGACACCTTGCGCTGTACCTCGCGCGTGCCCACCACGTGCTTGTTCATCCCGAGCTCTCGAGGCTCGAGCCCCAGCGCCAGTCCAACGAGCTGGGGCAGGTGGAGCACCGGCAGCCCCAGGTCGCGCTCGACGTATTTGGCGGCGTCGGGCTGCTGCAGGTCGAGGTTCAGGTGGCAGAGCGGGCAGGGGGTGACCATGCAGTCGGCCTCCGCATCGATCGCGTCGGCGAGGTGGCGGCCGGCCTGGCGAAGCGAGGTCTCCTTGGCCATCGTGATCAGCGGGAAGCCGCAGCAGCGATGCTTGCCGGCGTAGTCGACCGGCGTGCCGCCCAGCACCTCGATCAGCTGCTCGAGGTAGCGGTCGCGGTTGGGGAACCGGTCGTAGCCCAGGCGCGAGGTGGGGCGGACGATGTAGCACCCGTAGAAAGGGGCGACACGAAGGCCCTCGAGCGGCCGGACCACGCGCTCACGAACGGTCTCGAGGCCGACCTCCTCGACCAGCAGCCAGAGGAAGTTCTTGTTCCACCACTCCCCGTCGAGCTGATAGCCGAGCCCATCGGGCTCGAGGTGGCCGTTTACGTGCTCGCGGTAGGCGGTGTCGGCGTCGAGGCGCTGCTGGCACTCCGACTGCGCGCCCTGACAGGTGGAGCAGATGTTCATCATCCCGGCGGCGCCGTCCACCTTCTGCGCCATCGCGAAAGTGCGCGCGTTGAGCGTGTCGACGAGCTCCTGATTGTGCTCGGCGATCACGCCCGCGCCGCAGCAGTTGGCGCGGTCGAGCTCCACGAGCTCGATGTCGAGCTTCGGGGCGACGAGCGCCATCGACCCGTGCAGCTCGGGGGTGAAGCCACGAGAGACGCAGCCGGGCCAGTAGGCGACCTTCATCGCTCGGCTTCCTCGTCGGGCTCCGGCTCGTCCGCGCCCTCTCCGACGATGTAGAGGTTCAGCTCGAGGCGCTCGTCCTTCGACTCGATCGCGTGGTAGATGCGACGCACCTGGTCCTGGTCGGGCAGCTTCGGGTGGCGGAGGACCTTGAGCGGCGACACCTTTCCGGAGCGCAGGCCGTTTAAGACCGTCGGCAACGACTCCGCGAGCTGCTTGAGCGAGCTGGGGTCGGTCTGCGACCGGACCAGGCTCCCCTGTCCGTACGAGCGCGGCAGCAGCTGGGCCTCGTGGAGCGTCCCGTACTTCTCGACGATGTCGGTGAACGCCTTCTCATGGCCGTAACCGTTGTTGCGGTCCTTGATCTCGTGGTCGGCCGTGGCGTGGCGGCGCAGGCGCATGATCTGGTTCATCGGCGCGACGTCCTTCGGGCAGACCTCGATGCACGCGAAGCAGTGGGTGCAGTCGTAGATCCCGTGTGGGTCTTCGGCGAGGTCCTCGAGCCGCTCCTTGGTGTGGGCGTCGCGCGGGTCGCCGACGAAGCGGTAGGCCTTGGCCAGCGCGCGCGGGCCGATGAACTCGGGGTCGACCTCCATCGACAGGCACGCCGACACGCAGGCGCCGCAGTCGATGCAGGCCACCGCCTGCGTCACGTCGATCATCGCCTCGGCGTCCACGACGTACTCGCGCTCAGGCGGGTCGCCCTCCGGCAGGAGCCACGGGACGATCCGCTGCACCTTCTTCCAGTGGACCGCGTCCATGTCCACGATCAGGTCCTTCAGCACCGGCATGTTGCCCATCGGCTCGACGACGATCGCGCCGTTTTGCGCGCGCTTGGCCGCGTCAGAGATCCGCGTGTTGCAGGCGAGCTTCGACTGGCCGTTGATCTTCACGCCGCAGGAGCCGCAGATCGCGGCGCGGCAGGAGCAGCGGATGCCGATCGAAGCGTCCTCGTCTTCCCTGACCTTGAGGATCCCGTCCAGCACGGAGCGCTCGGGGGCGAGGTCGACCTCGAAGTCCTGCCAGTAGGCCGCCTCTCCGGACTCCGGGTCGTAGCGGCGGATCTTCAGCGCGTAGTCGGGCATTGCGTGCGGGGCTCGGCGAACGTCGGCTCGCCTAGTACTTGCGCTCCTCGGGCTGCCACTGGGTGAGCGTGACCTCAGAGTAGGAGACCTCGGGCTCGGCGCCGTTGCGGCTCACGTTGATGTGCTTCAGCCAGTCCTCGTCGTCGCGCTCGGGATGGTCCGTACGGTACTGCGCGCCGCGGCTCTCCCTGCGCTCGAGCGCGCTCAGGACGATCGCCTCGGCGTTGTCGAGCATGAAGCCGAGCTCGACCACCCCGAGCACGTCCTGGTTGAAGACCGTTCCCTTGTCGTCGGTGGCGACCGTCGCCGCCTCCTCCTTGAGGCGCCGCACGACCTCCAGCGCCTCGGTGAGGCCGGCCTCCTCGCGGAACACCGCCACGTGCCTGTCCATCGTCTGGCCGAGCTCGCGCTTGAGCTCCGCGACCCGGCGTCCGGTGCGCTCGCGCGCGACGACGTCGAGGATCAGCCGGCGCTCGTCCTCGAGCTGCGACTCGGCCGCCTTCGGCGCTCCCATCGACCTGCTGCGCTTGGCCGCGTGGGCGCCCGAGCGGCGGCCGAAGATCAGGGTGTCGAGCAGCGAGTTGGCGCCGAGGCGGTTGCCGCCGTGGACGGACACGCACGCGACCTCTCCCGCCGCGTAGAGGCCGGGCACCGATGTTCGGCCGTCGGTGTCGGTCTTGACCCCGCCCATCGCGTAGTGGTTGCCGGGCTTGATGTGGATCGGCTCCTTGGTGATGTCCACGTTGGCGAAGTCGCGCCCCACGTTGACGATCTCCCGCAGCGCTTCGTGGATGCGCTTGCGCGGCACGACGGTGATGTCGAGCGCGACGGTGCCGTCCTCGAAGCCGCGCCCCTCGTCGATCTCCGTCTGCTCCGCCCGCGAGACCACGTCGCGCGAGGCGAGCTCCATCTTGTTCGGCGCGTACTTCTCCATGAAGCGCTCGCCCTCGGCGTTGTAGAGGTGCGCGCCCTCGCCGCGGGCGCCCTCGGTGATCAGGAGGCCCAGCCCGGCGAGCGTGGTCGGGTGGTACTGGACCATCTCCATGTCCATCAGCGGCGCCCCGACGCGGTAGGCCATCGCGATGCCGTCGCCCGTGCAGACGAGCGCGTTGGTCGTGGGCTGGTAGAGCTGGCCGTTGCCCCCGCAGGCGAGGATTACGGACTTGGCCCCGAACAGCTCCATCGAGCCGTCGCGGAGGTTGCGGGCGACGCAGCCCGCGATCCGGCCGTCGCCGTCCTGGACGAGCGCCGTCGTGAACCACTCCTCGTAGCGGTAGACCTCGGCGCGCTTCATCAGCTGCTCGTATAGGACGTGCAGGAGAGCCTGACCCGTGATGTCGGCCACGTAGTAGGTGCGGGCGGCGGACGCCCCGCCGAAGGCCCGCGTGCCGAGCCGGCCCTCCTCGTTGCGGTGGAAGGTGACGCCGAGGTGCTCCAGATCGAGGATCTCCTGCGGCGCCTCGCGGCACATGATCTCAATGGCGTCCTGGTCGCCGAGGTAGTCGGAGCCCTTGACCGTGTCAAAGGCGTGCGACTCCCAGCTGTCCTCGGGATTGAGGGCCGCGTTGATGCCCCCCTGGGCGGCGTTCGAGTGCGAGCGGACGGGATGAATCTTCGACAGGATCCCCACCGAGACGCCCTCGTCGGCGGCGGCAAGGGCCGCGCGCTGGCCGGCCAGGCCGGCTCCGATGACGAGGACGTCGTGCTGGGGCATCAGTGGGTGTACGAGCGTGGGCGCGCTCGGGCGCAAGGCGCGTGCCGACGGCCGCTCGGCCCCGGCGTCCGCGCGCGCGGCAGTCTACGCAAAGCCGTGGTGCCGGTACCGTGCTGGATTCCCATCGCATATCGATGGCAATGCAGCACAGCGCACCCCCGGCCGCCGCGGGGGTGGCCGAAGGGTCAGCCGGCCGCGCCGGCCGGCGCCAGCGCCCGGCGCACCTGCTGAAGCGTCACGACGCCGCGCAGGATCCCGTCGCGATCCACGGCCATGACCGCGCCGAGCCGCTGGAGCCCCTCGGTGCGAGAGCCGATGACCTCTTCGAGCGAGTCCTCGGTGCCCACCTTCATCGTCCCGGCCGCGTCGCGCGTCATCACCGAGTCGATCGTCGTCGCGCGCCGCCGCTCCTCGTCGATCGACTCCACCTCGCCGCTGGTCACGAGACCGAGCAGGCGGCCGCCCGCGTCGACGACCGGGAACCACGGCCAGCGGTAGCGCAGGAAGAACTCCTCGTGCGCTCGCTCGAGGCTGGCGTCCGCCGGGATCGCGACCGGCTGGGCGTCCATGACGTCGGCCACGCGGACGCCTGCGATCTGCGAGGACACGCGCGACTGGACCACCGCCGTGCGCGCGGCCTGACCGAGCATCAGCCCGATCAGGATCAGCCATATCCCGGTGACGAAGAAGCCGTCGAAGAGCAGCAGCAGCGCGGCGCCGCCGGCGATCATCAGGTAGGAGAAGCCGCGCCCGAGCGTCGCGGCGAAGCGCGTCGCCTTCTCGCGGTCGCCCGTGACCTTCCAGGCGATCGAGCGCGCGATGCGCCCGCCGTCGAGCGGAAAGCCGGGAAGCAAGTTGAACAACAGCACCAGCAGGTTGACGAACGCCAGGTAGCCGAGCACGGTCTCGACCGCCCCCGCCCGCGTGTCGAGCAGCACCGCCCGCTCGAAGCCGTCGGCGCCGACGAGCAGCACGCCCGCCACGGCGCACGCCACGACGATCGCGAGCGTGACGAGCGGCCCGGCGACGGCGATCCGGAACTCCACTCCCGCGGAGTCGGAGTCACGGCGCATCTTCGCCACGCCACCGAAGAGCCAGAGGTCGATCCCGGCGATCCCGATGCCGTTGCGGATCGCGACGAGCGCGTGGCCGAGCTCGTGGAGCACGACCGAGGTGAAGAACAGCAGCGCGCTGACGGTGGCGAGCGCGAACGCGAGGATCGGCTCGTCGGGGAAGAGCGCGTCGTAGGTCCCCGACAGCAGGTAGATGATCAGGAACAGGACGAGGAACCAGCTCGGGTCCACGCCGATGCGAACGCCGGCGACGGTCGCAAGCTTTAGCGAGCGGCCCCCGAGCACGTTCTCATGGTTTCATACCGGCCGTGCCGCACAGCGTCACTTTCATCCGCGGCGACGGGACCGGTCCCGAGATCTCCGA
>Ga0136615_10001018_pt1 | contig 13218 bp, 12 predicted proteins | sample AntDrymUQ2882206_2_FD_106647 | JGI IMG/M metagenome (GOLD analysis project Ga0136615, IMG submission 106647) | Polar desert sand microbial communities from Dry Valleys, Antarctica - metaG UQ288 (22.06) | ecosystem: Environmental > Terrestrial > Soil > Desert | place: Antarctica: Dry Valley...
CACCGCCAGCGCCGCGATCCCGGCGATCAGCGTCTCGTTGAACACGCCGCCTTCCTCCTCCTCGCCGCCGTCCTCGGTGCCCTCGAGCAACAGCTCCTCGCCGGTCAGCGAAACCTCTCCGCCACCGATGCGTGCCTCCCCCACGGCCTGCCGCGCCGCGTCAAGCGCCTTCGGGTCGAGGTCGTCGTCGAAGGGAGCCCCGGGATCGACGCGGGTGTGCGCGACCGCGAAGGCATAACGTCCATCGTCCGATACGTAGGCGTCGTCGCCGGTCGAACCGTAGGAGGCGATGCGCGCGCCCGGGAGCGCGTGGGCGAGCTGGCGCTCGAGCGCCTGCAGGTCGGCCCGGACGACCGGGTCGCGGGCGTCGGCGCCCGCGGGAAGCTCGGCGACAGCGACCAGCGGCGTGTGAGCGCCGCCGCTGTCGAACCGCTCCAGGATCGCCTCGTTGGTCGCAAAGCCCGGGCTGCTGGGAGTGCCGAACTCGGTCTGCAGCGCGTCGGGAACGCGGCCGGCAGCGAACATGCCGGCGAGCATCATCACCGCCCAGAAGCTCACGACGATGCGCTTGTGCGCGAGCGCCCAGCGAGTGAGCGCGTCGACGATGGTCGGAGACTGGGGGTGCGGTCCTCGCCCGATCGACGATCGAGCTGCGCTCCTCCCCGGGGCAGGTGGCGGCGATGGCGATCTCATACCAGCCACGCTAGATCGGCTCGCGCCCCCCGCCGACGCCCTGAGGGACGAAGTTCGCCCTCCTCCTCGGGGAGGAGACAGACCACCCTCCAGGGCGTTGCGGACGGTCACACCAGCCGTACGCTGTCCCCATGGCCGAGTGGCTGACATCGCAGCGGACGCGCCGCGTCGCCGTCGACGTCGCGCTGACCGCCTTAGTCTGGTGGGTGACCGTCGTCCAGTTCGGCAGCCAGGGGCTCGGCCAGTTCGTCGACGTCGCGCGCGAGCCCGACGGCGTCGGCTTCCTGCTCGTCCTCGTCGCCTCGGTGCCGGTGCTCGCGCGGCGCCGAAGCCCGCTCGGGGTGCTGCTGCTGACGGGCACCGCGAGCGTCGGGTTCGCCGCGCTTCAGTACGGCGTGCTCGTCTACCTCGGTCCCGCGGTCGCCCTGTACGGCCTTGCGACCAGCCGGACGGAGGACGACGCGCGCGTGGCGGTCGGGATCGGCGTCGCCATCGCCGCGTGGGCGGCGAGCTCGGCCCTCCAGCTTCTACGGCTGGATGCCGACGGCAGCGCGCTGACGGTCGGCACGCTGATCTGGATCGGGGCCTGGATCCTCGGCGACCGCGTCCGCGAGGGCGGGCGCCGGCGTACCGAGCGCACCCAACGCACGGTCGCCGAAGAGCGCGCCCACATCGCGCGCGAGCTTCACGACTCGGCCGGCCACGCGATCAACGTGATCCTCGTGCAGGCGGGCGCAGCGCGGGTGCTGCAGGAACGCGACCCCTCCCGTTCGCGCGATGCGCTGGCGACCGTCGAGACGGTCGCACGCGAGACGCTCGGCGAGATCGACCGGCTTGTCGGCGCGCTGCGCGACGATGACAGCCACGGCACGGCGCCGCTGCCGGGGATCAGCGCGATCGACACGCTCGTGCGGCGTCACCGCGAGACCGGGCTGGCCGTCAGCGCGGAGACCCACGGGATCCACCGCCCCATAGGCGGCACGGTCGACCGTGCCGCCTACCGGATCGCCCAGGAGGCGCTGACCAACGCCGCCCGCCACGGCGGCGGCAGCGCAAGCGTGACGCTCGACTACGGCGCCGAGCAGCTCGGGCTGACGGTCTCCAACCCGGTCGATGCCACGGCGCCGCCGAGCCGCGGTGGCGGTCGCGGCCTCGTCGGGATGCGCGAGCGCGCGACGCTGCTCGGCGGCGCAATCGAGATCGCGCGCGACGGCGGCGACTTCCGCGTCACCGCCGTCCTCCCCTACGACGCCCCAGAGGCCCGGTGAACGAGCAACCCGTGCGCGTGCTCGTCGTCGACGACGACGACCTGATGCGAGCCGGCCTGCGCTCAGTGCTCTCCAGCGACGACGCGATCGAGGTCGTCGGCGAGGCGCGCGATGGCCGCGCGGCCGTCGCGCGCGCGCCGCGGCTGGAGCCGGACGTCGTGCTGATGGACGTGCGGATGCCCGAGCTGGACGGCATCGCGGCGACGTCGGAGCTGCTGGCCGCCGCGCCCGCGGCACGGGTCCTAATCGTGACGACCTTCGAGCACGACGAGTACGTCTTCGGCGCCCTCAAGGCCGGCGCCAGCGGCTTCCTGCTCAAGCGCAGCTCGCCCGAGGAGCTGATCGCCGGAATCCACACGGTCGCCGCCGGCGAGGCCTTGCTCTCGCCCTCGGTCACCCGCCGGGTCGTCGACCGGATGGCCCGCCAGCCGATCCTGCGCGCGGACGCAGGACTCGACGAGCTGACCCCACGCGAGCGCGAGGTGCTCGGGCTGATTGCCCAGGGCCTGAGCAATCGCGAGATCGCGACTGCACTCGTCGTGGAGGAGACGACCGTGAAGAGCCACGTCAAGCGGATCCTGATGAAGCTCTCGCTGCGCGACCGCGTCCAGGCGGTGATCCTGGCCTACGAGTCTGGGCTGGTCTCGCCCGGAACGGGCGACGCCGGACCGCCCTCCGGCTAGCCCTACCTCCAGACGCCGCCACCCCGCAGCGCAGTACACCGACACATCGCTGCCCGTTCCCACTGGTTGACCCTGTGATGCGAGGGTCGGGACGCGGGTGCGGGCTCAGCGCACTCTCGACCCCGCGACGACGCACTCGGCGTACAGCGCCTCGACCTGAAACGCCACGTCCGCCCAGTCGAACGTCAACACGTGCTCGGAGGCCTCGGCCACGAGGCGATCGCGCAGCGCCGCGTCGGTCAGCAGCCGCTCGGCCATCTGCCCCAGCGACTCGGGATCGCGGGAGCGGAAACGCAGGCCGACGTCCTCGTGGGGGACGACCTCGCGCAGGCCACCGGTGTCGGCGACCAGGCAGGGCGAGCCGGAGGCCATCGCCTCGAGCGCTACGAGCCCGAAGGGCTCGTAGATGGAGGGCACCACCGTCAGGTCGGAGATGCGGTAGAGCGAGTGCAGGACGTCGTCGCCGATCCAGCCGAGGAAGGTCCCGTGACCGTCGAGGCCAAGCTCGGCCGCCTGACGTTTGAGGTCCTCCTCCGCGGTACCCGAGCCCGCGACGATGAAGCGCACGTCGCCGACCCGCTCGACCAGCCCGGGCAGCGCCTCCAGTGCGAGCTGGAAGCCCTTCTCATAGACCAGCCGGCCGACCAGCAGCACCAGCTTCTCGTGCGGAGCGGCGTAGCGCGCACGCAGCGTTTCGAGGTCGTCGATGGGCACGAGCTCCTTCGGGTCGATCCCGTTCGGGATCACCGCGATCCGCTCCTCGTCGAGCCCGTAGATATCGGCTACGTGCTCGCGCATGTAGGACGAGCAGGTGATCACGCGCTCCGCGCGGTTGGTCATCCACCGCTCGACGCCGTGGATGTGGGACTGCGGGTGCCTGTCGACCCAGCCCTGGTGGCGACCGTACTCGGTCGCGTGGACGGTCATCACCAGCGGGCAGCGGAAGCGCTTGGCCAGGTGGTCACCCGCGCCCGCGACGAGCCAGTCGTGGCCGTGGACGACGTCGAAGCTGTAGCGGTCTCCGACCTCCACGCCCGCGGCGAGCATGTCGGCGTTCATGTGCTCGATCCAGGTGACGAACTCGGTCAGGTCGCTCGGGCGTTCCGGCTCGCGGACGCGGTGGACGATCACGCCGCCCTGCTCCTCCTCGGCGGGCGACTCCTCGCGTCCTCGCGCGAGCACGTGGACGTCGGCGTCGCGAGCGGCGAGTCCCTCCGCGAGCTTGCGCACGTGGCGAGCGAGGCCGCCCTCGATCAGTGGCGGGTACTCCCAGGAGAGGATGAGGACACGAGAGCTCACGGGGCGAGCAGGGACGCTGGATCGAGGTCGGGAGCTAGGTTGCGCAGAGCGCCCTCCAGCATCGACGCGGAAGCGTAGTCGCCGGAGGCTCCCGCCGGCGCTCGGGTGGACCGCAGAGCGTCGGCAAGCGCATTCATGTGGCCACGCACCCGGCGGCGCGGATAGTCCCCCGCGAGCTCACCGGTGATCTGGAACGCCCAGTCGCTGGACTGCAACGCCAGCAGCTCGCGCGCGGCGCGTTCGAACGCCTCCGGCGCGCCGCGCTGCAGCTCGCCCGCCCGGGCGACCGTCAGCAGCTCGGCCCGGCGCACGTCGAAGACCAGCTCGGCGACCTGCGGTGAGTCCCAGGTCGACATGTCGCGCCGCCGGCCCCACGTAGATGCAGTCAGGGGCCGCTGGACCAGATCGGTGCGCTCGATCGCGTCGCTCACGGTCGCGAGCTCCAGGCCCCGCTCCCGCGCGGTTGCGAGAGCCGCCCGCAGCCAGGTCAGACCCTCGTACCACCAGTGTCCGAGCAGCTCGGTGTCCAACGCGCAGCACAGCACCCCGCGCCGTCCTCGCTCCCGCGCATAGGAGTCGAGCCGCTCGATGCAATGCTCGACGAAGTCCCGCGCGTGCTCCGTGGCGAGCGCATTCGCCGCGTCAGCGTCATACGCCTGGCCGGAGTTGGCCCAGGGGCGCAGATCGCGGGTGGTGCGGCGGTGGTAGTCACGGTAGGTCGCGTCGGCGGGGTAGCCGCTGCCCTTCCCCCACACGAGCCCTATCGACTGCCAGTCGATCGGCACGGCGACCACGCCGGCATCTGTCAGGACGGGCTCGAGTGCGTCGAGCGAGCCCAGGCCATGGGCGTCGGTCTGGTCGACGCAGATCACGCGAGCGCCGTGGGCGGCGACCTGCCGCTCGAGGCCAGGCTCATACGCGCACTCGGGCAGCCACAGCCCGCCGCCGAAGGAGCCGAAGCGCCGCTTGTGGGCCGCGAAGCCGGTCGCGAGCTGGAGCCGCCGGCCGGCATCGGTCGCCACCAACGGCAGCACCGCGTGCGTGGCGGCCGAGGTCCACAGCTCGACGGGACCTCCGACAGCGGGGCCCGCGAGCTCTCCGAGCACGTCGGCGCCGTTCTCGCGCAGCGCATCCGCAGCCGAGCTGTAGTCCAGCGCCGCGCGGCGCACCTCGGCAGCGAGCGCCGGCTCGCCGCCGTCCTCGAGGCCCGCGGCGTCCTCGGCGTGGACGATCGCGCGCGTCTCGTCGAGGAAGCCTAGGAGCCGCTGGCCGGCCGGGCCGGTGAGCGTCTCGAGCTGGTCGCAGAGCACCGGCGTCAGCCCGAGCGTGACCGACGCACCAGCCTCGGCGAGCAGCTCGGCGAGCGGCAGGTAGACGGTCGCGATCGCCTCCCACAGCCATTCCTCGCCGAAGGGCCAGGTTCCGAAGCCCTCTACGTAGGGCATGTGGGAGTGCAACACGAGCGCCAGAGCGCCGCGCTCGCGGCTCACGCCCGAACCGAGCCGACGAACTCGACGAGCGCCCTCAACCCAGCACCGCGAGAAAGTCGAGCGCCCGGTCCAGCGGCGCCGGCCGGAGGCGGAAGTCCGCGGCGCAGATCGCCGGGGTGAAGCGGTCGTAGAAGGGCCTGGTGAGGCCGAGCCTTGCGTGTACCGCGTCCCAGCCGGCGCGCAGCGCGAGCTCATGGACCCACAGCTTGCGCGCGTGGAAGAGGCCGACCAACTCGACCCGGTCGAACGCCGACCGACACAGCTCGCGAAACTCCTCGGCGCGGTACTCGTGTAGGTGCCACGGGTTGCCCGACCGCTGCGCCCCCGCCGGCGCGAGCGTCAGGACGTTGGGCGTCGAGACGTAGGCGACGCCTCCGGGCCGCACCATCGAGCGCATGTGGGCGAGCACCTCGGCTGGGTTCTCGACGTGCTCGATCGTCTGCAGGAGCACGATCGCATCGCACGGGCAGACGTAGCGGTCGATCAAGTCGCACTCGAAACGGACGCCGGGTCGGGTGTAGCGGGCGCGCGCGTGCGCGTGGGCCTCGGGATTGGCGTCGACGCCGGTGACGCGGGCCGCGCGCCGGGCGAGCACCTCCGTCCCGTAGCCCTCGCCGCACGCCATGTCGACCACGTCCAGGCCGCGACAGCGCTCGGCGATCCACTCGTAGACCGCGAGGTGACGCCGATACCAGTAGTTCTCCTCGGGCACGTCGGGCAGCGTGCGCTCGCCGGTCAGCTCGAGCGGCGGCACGCCGTCGGGCTGGTCGCGCTGCAAGTACTGAGGAGCGGCTGCCAAAGCGAGGGGAGTGTAGAACCGCGGTCGGCCCGCCCGGGAAACGGTGGCTCGCTAGCCTGGCCGCGCGATGACGCCGACGAGGACCACCGAGATCCACGCGGCCAACGCCCGCTACCACGACCTCGCCGCGCCCCACTACGACGCGAAGTGGGCGATCGACTACGGCGAGATCGGCCGACGCCAGGTGACCGTCAAGCTCGCGAAGGCGCTCGGCGGCGAGCCGCTTCGGTTCGCGCGCGGACTGGAGATCGGTGCCGGGACCGGGTACTTCGGACTGAATCTCCTGCGCGCGGGCGTGATCGAGCGCTATACGGCGACCGACATCTCGCCCGGCATGCTCGCTGCTCTGCGCGCCACTGCCGACCGTCTCGGCGCCGAGGTCGAGACGGCACGATGCGCCGCCGAGTGGCTGCCCTTCGAGGACGACTCCTTCGACGTCGTCTTCGGACACGCCGTTCTCCACCACCTGCCCGACCTCGAGCGCGCCTTCTCCGAGATGCGCCGCGTGCTCGCACCCGGCGGCGTTGTCGTCTTTTGCGGCGAGCCCTCACACCGCGGCAACCGGCTCGCCGAGCTGCCCAAGCGTGCCGCCTTTCGCGCGGCCCCGCTATGGCGCAAGCTCGTCGGCGCACCGGTGGCCGAGCGCAACGGACACCACCGCGGACCCGAGGAGGACGAACTCGAGCGGGTGGTCGACGTTCACGCCTTCACGCCTCAAGTACTCATCGACCACGCGAGAGCGGCCGGACTCGAGGACGTACAGGTCCACGGAGAGGAGCTCGCCGCGAGCGTGTTCGGCTGGACCAACCGCGCCCTGGAGGCCACCGCCGATCCCGACGGCGTGCCGTGGCTGTGGCAGCAGTACGCCTACCGCGGATACCTGGCGCTGCAGAGAGTAGACCGGGCGGTGTTCGAGCCGCGCTTGCCCGCCGCGCTGTTCTACAACCTGCTCGTCTCGGCGCGGGTGCCGACCAGCTAGACGGGCCGACGGTGATGTCAGTGGGCCCTCAGCCCACGAGCGTGAGCACCGGCGCGGCCATCACCGCCAAGAGCGCGAGATCGCCGCCGCCCAGGCGCAGGAGCAAAGGGCCGCGCGGCGGGTGCGAGCGGAACCGTCCGGCCTCCGACGCGACCCACGCCAGTACCGCGTCGACAACCTCCAACGTGTCCCGCGGACCGTCGCGTAGGCGATCGCGCAGCGACCGGCCGGCCGCCGCGATGCGCCCCTCCGCCCCGATCGCCTCCAACACACGCCCCGCCTGAGTCGCGGCGGGAATCCAGGCCAGGCGAGCCAGCGCGCGGCGGCCGACCTCGCGCAGCCCCTGCGGTCGGGCCGCGGCACGCAGCCAGGTCGCGACGGCTACCAGCAGCGCGGCCCGCAGGGCACGTCGAAGCGCGACGTCCAGCCCCAGGCCACCCCCGAGCGAGAAGGCGAACGCACCAAGAGCGAGGATGGCCCCGAGCACCAGGCCGGTCGGCAGCGCGCGGACGTCTGGCCGGGAGAGCGACCACGCAAGCGCGAGCGCTCCCGTCACGGCGCCGAGCAGCTCCCAGCTCGTGCTCGCAAGCAGTAGCCCGAAGCCGATCGCCGCAGCGACAGCGGCCGCGCGCGGATCGAACCGGCCCGGAACGACCTCGGCCTCGGCCGGCGGTGGCTCGGCGTCGGGTGCGCGCTCGGGCCACCGCTCCAAACCGCGCCGGTAGACGAGCACCTGTACGACGCTTGCCATGACCCCCCAGAACAGCAGTCCGGCGAGCGACACCGCCAGCGTCCCGCCCTGCCCCAGCTCGAGCCCGAACAGCCCAACGATCCTGTCGTAGGAGCCGGCGTAGGCGTCCAGCCCACCCGCGATCACCCAGACGAAGAACGCGAAGCCAATCGCGTTCGACAGGACGCGGACGGCACCCGCGGCCGCGACCTGGGCGGCGACGTGGCGGCCGGTCGCCTCCATGCGGCCCAACAGCGGCGCGCTGATCGCCTGTGTCAGTGGCACGCCGAAGCGTGCCGGCCCCATGATCGCGACAGTCTCGACCATGGCGGCGATGCTCGCGCCGTACCCCTCTCGCCAACCGCGGCGGTAGGCGACCCGTGCCAGCGCGGTACCGCCCGCCAGCGCGACCACGAAGCCGGCGCTCGGCACGGCGCGCGCGGCGAGAAACGAGACCGTCGCCACGTGCGCGGGCCCCGCTGCCTCGACCAGCGCCTCGGCGTCAGACTCGGTAGCGCTCGAGTGCATGCTGCCGCGCCTCCCTGTGGTCGACGATCGGCGTCGGGTAGTCGCTGCCGATCACTCAGCCGACCTTGCCCTGCAGCTCGTGCGACATCGTCCAGGGCTTAGCGAGGTGTTCGTCGGGCACGTCGCGCAGCTCGCGAACGAAGCGGCGGACGTAGGTCCCGTCGGGATCGAAGCGCTCCTGCTGGCGGGTCGGATTGAAGATGCGCCGAAACGCCGGCTGCGGGTCGGCGCCGACCGAGCCGATCCACCGCCAGTTGCCGTTGTTGTTGGCTTCGTCTCCGTCGAGCGGCACGCGCATAAACCCATCGGGATCATGGGTTCGCCGCGCCTGAGCGCCGCCGTCAACGCGGGGTGGTCGTGCAGGCGCAGGTCGCGCCGGAACCAGACGATCGAGGCCACGCGCGAGCGGTCCTAGGCCGCGACCGCGGCCCACCCGAGCCCGGGCTCGCGGGCGAGCGTGGCCACCGACAGCCCGAGGCGGGAGGGATCGACGACTGCCAGGGCGTCGCGGAGGAGCACAAGGGCTAGCCTACGGAACCCGATGGGCGAGTCGATCGAGCGCTTCCCCCTGTTCCCGCTGGGCCTGGTGTTGCTGCCCGGCGAGACGGCCCCATTGCACATCTTCGAGGAGCGCTACAAGACCATGATCGGCGACTGCCTCGAGGGCGACACGTCGTTCGGAATCGTGTGGATGGGCGACGACGGTCTGCGCGAGGTTGGTTGCTCGGCCGACGTGAGCCAGCTGCTCGAACAGGCCGACGACGGGCGAATGAACATCCTCGTCGAGGGAACACAGCCGTTCCGGCTGCTGCGCCGGATCGACGACATGGCCTATCCCGCCGGCGACGTCGAGCTGCTCGAGGACGAGGACGGCGCGGGTCCCGCGCCGGAATCGATCGCGAGCGCGCGGCGGGCCTACGCGAACCTCGTCGAGCGAGTTACCGAGTCGGCGCCATCCGACGAGGATCTCGACACCCTCGACGCCTACGGCATGGCCGCGACGATCGCCTTCGAGCTCGATGCCAAGCAGGAGCTTCTGGAGCTCCGATCCGAGACCGCGCGCCTTGATCGCCTCGCGTCGCTCTGCGCGCGGGCGCTTGAGCGCTTCGAGTACGCCGAGGACGCGGCCGAGCGTGCGCAGAGCAACGGAAAGGTCCATCGCTAGTCCGTTTCCTCCGGTGGCCGGTCCGGGTATGTAGCCCTCAGCTGCGTAGCCGGCGAGGCGTCGCAGGACCAACGGAAGGTATCCACGTGCGCCTGCGAGCTCTTCTCACCGTCGTTGCCCTATTCGTCGTCCCGTTGACGGTGGCGGATGGCGCCGAAGCCGCCGCGCGAACCGTCGACGCGGATACGGTCATCGTGAAGTACCGCGCCGGAGTCTCCGCCGGTGAGCGCGCGCGCCTGTTCAGACGCACCGGCGTGCGGCGCACGCTGGGCTCCGTGCGCGGGACCGGCGCCAAGGTGGTCCGTGTGAAGCACAGTCCACGGAGAGTCGCCAAGCGACTGAACCGCAGCGCCAGCGTGCTCTACGCCGAGCCCAACCGCATACTGCGGACCCAGGGCACACCCGACGACGCCCATTTCGGCGATCTGTACGGCCTCGCCAACAGTGGTCAGACCGGTGGCCGCGCCGACGCCGACATCGACGCCCCGGAAGGCTGGGACGCGGCCGGCCTGTCGGCGTTCCCGACCGCCGGCGGGGTCAAGGTCGGGATCGTCGACACCGGCATCGACGACACCCACCCCGATTTGAGCGGCAAGACAGTATCGTGCGCCCAGTCGCTCTACGCGGCCGCGACGGTCACCGAAGACTCCTGCGACGACGACAACGAGCACGGCACCCACGTCGCGGGCACGATCGCCGCGAAAGCGAACAACGGCATCGGCGTGGCCGGCGTCGCCTTCGACTCCGACCTGATCGTCTGCAAGGCGCTGGACGCCTCCGGCAGCGGCTACACGTCGGACGTAGCCAACTGCATCGACTGGGTCGCCGCACGGGGAGCCAAGGTGATCTCGATCAGCAGCGGTGCGGACGCCTCGACGACCCTGCGCAACGCCGTTCGCAACGTCTGGGCCGGCGGCGGCGCCGGCGGCTCGGTCGTCGTCGCCGCGGCTGGAAACGACGGCAACTCAACGGTCTACTACCCCGCCGGCTTCGCCGAGGCCATATCGGTCGCGGCGACCGACGCCGACGACGGACGTGCGTGGTTCTCTAACGCCAACCCCGACGTCGAGGTCGCCGCGCCGGGCGTCGAGATCCTCTCGGCGGTGCCGGGCGGAGGCTACGCGTCGTTCAGCGGCACGTCGATGGCAACGCCGCACGCCGCCGGTATCGCCGCGGTGCTGTGGCGACTGAACCCTGGCAAGACCGCGAGTGGCATCCGTGCGCTGCTCGGCTCGTCAGCCGACGACATCGGCGTGATCGGCCGCGACAGGAGCTTTGGCTTGGGCCGCGTCAACCTCTGCCGCGCCGCGGGCGGCAGCTGCACCTACACCGGCGGAGGCTTGATCCCCACCGCGCCACAATCACCCGGTGCCCACCGTCGACGCCCGTGGCCTGCAGTGCCCAATACCACTCGTAATGACCAAGGTCGCGGTTGAGCGGCTCGCCGCTGGGGATGAGCTGCTCGTGATGACGACCGATCCCGAGGCGGCGATCGACATCGCCGCCTGGGCCGGTGACGAGGGGCACGAGCTGAGCCAGCGCGAGCTGGAGGCGTGGACGGAGCTCCGTGTCCGTAGGGGCTGACTGCACGGCGACGGAGGGTCGCTGCGCGGTTCGAGCTCTCGCCACGCAGCTAGGGGACGGTGACCACCACACCGCCGCGGCGCGGGTCGCCGCCCCCGGTGACCGAGCCGCCCGCGGCGCTTCCCGTCGCGTGCGCGACCGCCTGGACACCGCCGAAGTAGAGGTTGCGATCCTCCCAGCGACGTAGCCGCCAGCCGGCCTGCTCTAGCGCGGCGAGCGCCGCCGGATCGACGCCGGGCTCGAAGTCGATCAGATCGCCCTCGACGTGCATGCGGGGCGCATCGACCGCGTCCTGCGCGTTCATGCGCCCGTCGATGACGGCTGCGATCGTCTGGGTGATCGCCGAGCGGATGCGGTTCGATCCGGCGGAGCCGAGCGCGATCTCCGGATGGCCCTCGTTGACCACGATCGTCGGCGCCATCATGCTCGGCACCCGCTCGCCGGGTGTATGGCGGTGAAAGCCGCGGGGGTTGAGGTCCTGCTCGCCGAGCATGTTGTTGAGATGGAGGCCCGTGCCGGACACGATCACGCCCGAGCCGGAGCCGTTGGAGCACGTGACCGAGGCACAGTCACCGGCGCCATCGATCGCGGCGAGGTGGGTTGTCGACCCCAGCCGACCCGCGATCTCGGCGGCGACGCGGTCGAGCGCGCGGGGTGCGAGGAACCGGCGGGCGAAGCCGGCCTGCGTCAGCCCATCGATGAAGTCCTCATCGCGGGCCCGGTTGGTGGAGGCGATCACCTCGGCGAGCGCGCGTGTGTCGCCGGGTCGATCGATGCGCTCGAGCAGCGCGAGCGCATCCACGATCAGGATCCCTCCCGACGAGGGTGGAGGATTGGTCAGCACCTCCCGACCCCTGAATGACGCGCGTACGGGCTCACGCTCGATCGCCTCATAGGCGGCAAGGTCGTCACGGGTGAGCAGGCCGCCGCGCCCGAGCACCCAATCGCTGACCGCGCCCGCGACGTCACCCTTGTAGAGGAAGCCCGGCCCCTCCCGGCCGAGCCGGTCTAGCAGGTCACCGAGCTCGGGTATACGGATTCGCTCCCCGGCACGCAGCGGGCGGCCCCGGGGCTCGTAGATCGCCGCTGCCTCGGGGGTAGCCCGCATGATCGGCGCGAGGATTCCCATCAAGTGGGCCTGACTCGGGGTGACCTCGACTCCTCCGCGCGCTGACCGAGCGGGGGCGGCAGTCAGATCGGCCAGCGACGCCGTCCCGAACCGCCTCAGCGCCTCAGCGATGCCCGCCGGGGTCCCGAAAGCACCGCACGACGACGGTCCGCAGTTGAATCGCTGCACCGCACCCGGCGCGAACTCGACGTCGACGGGCACCAACGGCGCTGGCCGCGGATCGTCGAGGCCCCTCCCCGGCGCGGCGACGAAGAAGTCGAGCAGGTGGCTCTCGCCGCCGATGTGCACGAGCATGTAGCCGCCTGCGCCCGGGCCGGTCAACGGCGACTCGGTCACAAACGACATCAGCACGGCGGCCACGGCAGCGTCCACCGCGTTCCCGCCCTCCCGCAGCACCTCGGCTCCCGCCTCGGCGGTCAGCGGGTGACCGGCTGCGACTACGCCCTTCACGGGCGGAAGTCTGTAGGAAAGAGCACCCGCGTGCTGGTCGTGGCTGACGAGCGGCGGGACGTAGCGCCGCCAGGCGCGTCCAGACGCCGTCAGGCGCGATCAGCCCCGGGGGATGAACTCGGGCACGTCGAGATCGCTGAGGCCGCTCCCCACACGGTCGCGCTCACGGCGTGGAGCGCGGGTCACGCGTGGCTCGTGATCGACGTCCTCGGGGCCGCCGTTCGACCCGTCCCAGACCGACGGCTGGTCACGCCCGAAGCGCTGGGCCCCGCGGTCGCCGTAGCCGGTGGCGACGACCGTGATCCAGACCTCGTCCTGCAGCTTCTCGTCGACCATCGCGCCGAAGATGATGTTCGCGTCGGGGTGCGCGGCCTCCGCTACGGCCTTGGCCGCCTCGTTGACCTCCCACAGCGACAGATCG
>Ga0136615_10001019_pt1 | contig 13217 bp, 11 predicted proteins | sample AntDrymUQ2882206_2_FD_106647 | JGI IMG/M metagenome (GOLD analysis project Ga0136615, IMG submission 106647) | Polar desert sand microbial communities from Dry Valleys, Antarctica - metaG UQ288 (22.06) | ecosystem: Environmental > Terrestrial > Soil > Desert | place: Antarctica: Dry Valley...
CCGGCCCGTGCACGCCTTCTTCGTCTGTTCGTTCGGCCGCGCGTGCGGCCTCCCGCACCGGAGGTGCCTCATGAACGACTACCCCACACCTGCCCGCCCCGGCGATGGCCGGCCCACGCCGGCCGAGGTCGCCGCGCTGACCCGCCGGCTGCGCGAGCTGTCCACGCCCGGCCGCACCGTCGACCCGCGGGAGCGGGCGGCGTTCCTCGCCGACAAGGACGCCTTGCTCGCCCGGATCACCGACACCGGAGTCCGGGCCGAGCAGGCGGGCGGGGAGCTGCACCGACACGACGCCCACCCCGACCGCCCCGCACCGACCGACCAGACGACCGCGTGGTGGGCGCGCGCGGAGAGCCCCGATCCCGGGATCCCGCCGGTCACGTTCGACGCGTCGGGCTACTACAGCGACGCCCAGCTCGCCGCGATCGCCGCAGCGCGCGAGGCGGGCGACCACGAGCAGGCCGAGGCGTTGCAGAACGCGCCCTGGACCGCCCAGGGCGCCACCGCCGACACCGCACACACCGCGGTCACCGACGACCCGCACGCCGAGCCCTATGTCGCGGTCACCCGCGCCCGCGCGGACTGGGACGCAGTGCGCGGGGACGACCCTCGCAGCTACTCCGAGATGATGGGTGACGCCGCGCGAGCGTTCCACGACGCGCCCCGGCCCGACGTCGAGGAGAACCAGGCGCGGCTGGAGCAGCTCACCCGCTGGCACCACGACGACCACCCCGACGGTGACCACTACGTCACCGATCTCGGTGTCCCGATGGGGCCCCGGGCCGTCGATGACGGCGTCGACCGGCAGGGCGACGGCGACGGGGCGGGGTGGGACCGGTGACCCCGCCGACCACGCCCGGCCCCGCCGGCGGCGGGGCGGGTGCGGAGTTCGCCCGGGCGGACGCGCTGGCCGGGCTCGCCCGGGAGGTCGAGGGGCTGCGCCGCGCGGTCGACCCGCTCCGTGAGGTGCCCGGCCGGCTCGATGACCTGGCCCGGCTGGTCGCCCAGCTCACCGACACCGTGACCGCCCTGTCGCGCCGTCCCGGTCCGGCGCCGGCGCCGTCGTGGCTGATGGCCCCCGCCGACCCGGCCGTGGTCGAGCGGGTGCTGACCGAGTTGTGCGCGTGGCTACACGCGATCTACCTGCGCTACCCCGACGGCGCCGCCGCGCTCCCGCAGTGCTGGCTCAACCACCCGGATGTCGTCGAGGAACTCCTGTGGCTGATGCACGCCTGGTGCGTCGCCTACCAGGGCAAGACCGCCTCAGTGCAACTCGCGGGGGACTGGCACGACCGCCAACGCCCCGGCGTCGTCCGCCGCATCCGCACCAGCGCGGGGTCGTGCTCGATCGAGCGGCACCAGACCCGCCCCGACTGGGACCAGCACCCCACCGGCGCCACCACCGTGCCCGGCGTTGACACGGTCGCGTCAATCGCCGGGTGGTGGGCCGACCGGCGCGACGAGCCCGCCCCCGAACCGCCCGTCGCCGGGTTCGTGACGAACGGAGCGCACCACCGATGACCACCACCACGAACACCAGCAGCACCGACAGCAGCGGGGAGCCGGGGCGGCGTGTGGTGCGGGCCGCGATCTGGCTGCCCGGGCTGGCCGTCGCGATCGGCGCCGCGGTCGCCACCGCGCACGGGCTCTACGAGGTCGCCGTCGCCGCCCGGGTGCCCGCGGCGATCGCGTGGCTCTACCCGCTGATCACCGACGGGTTGGCGTTGGTTGCCTACGCCGCCACGGCCCGCCTGCACGGATCGGCGGCCCGCTACGCGTGGGCGGTGGTTGTGCTGGCCGCCGGGCTGTCCGGGCTCGCCCAGGCGATGTATCTCGCCAGCGATCCCGCGCCCGTCCCGGCCGGGGAACCCGTGCCCGTCGACGGCGAGGTGGCCGGGCCGGTGTTCGTCGCGTCCGCGGTGCTGCGCTTCGGCGTCGGCGCCTGGCCCGCCATCGCCGCGGCGATCGTCGCGCACCTGCTCTACCTGCTCGCCACCGACGACCCCGCGCCGCGCTCGGTCACCGAGTCCGGTCCGCCGTCCGCGGTCGGTGTTCAGCCCCCGCCGTACAGCCCGACTGTTCAGCCCGAGCACGCCGCCGTTCAGTCCGTCGCCGTTCAGCCCGCGCCCGGTGTTCAGCCGGTGACCGCTGCCCGTGTTCAGCGTCCGATCGAGGTGGCGCGGTCCGCGGATCGTCCGGCGCTCGCCCCGGCCCCGGTTGAACAGCCCGGCGTGCGGTCGGGTGCGTCCCCGGCGCGGGACCGGGCGCGGGCGTCCGCGACGCGGCACGCCCACCGCCACGGCGCCCTGCCCACCGTCTCGGAGCTGGAAGCCGCCGCCGAGGTCTCCCGAGGCACAGCCGCCGCCGCGTTGAAGGACCTCCGCGACCAGCCCACACCCCTGCCCCTGATCACCAGCAGCACCGAGCCCGACGACCCGAGCATCGAGGAGCACGCCCAGCCATGACCTCCACGAGCCGAACGACCATCACCACCAGCCCGAGCATGAGCACCGAGACGACGACACCAGCACCCAGCAAGCACTACTCCATTAGCAGTAACGAGGACCAGGAACGAGCAAGACCAGAGACAAGAACGAAGGACTCACACCTTTGCATCACGATCGACGGGGCCGGGCCGGCCTTCGGCCGGCCACAACCGACGCCCTGCGCGGTTGATCATGCCCAGACCACTCTCAAGATTGTTTCTGTGGGTGGGTGGTTGTCGTGGTGATGCGGATCTCCGGCGGTTACAGCCCCGAGTACCTGTTGAAGGAGGTCGCGACCGGGCGGGAGAGCTACTACACCGGCGCGGTCGCCGAGGGTGAGCCGCCCGGGCGCTGGTGGGGTGCCGGAGCCGAGCGACTCGGCCTGTCCGGGCTGGTCGACGCCCAGGACATGCGGGCGATCTACGAGCGCTACCTCGACCCGCGCGCCGAGGGTTTCAAGAACCCCGAGAAGTGGGAGGAGATGGCCACGCTGGGGCACACCGGCCGTGCGTACAAGTCCGAGGACGACTTGTACGCCGCCGCGCTTGAACGCGAGCCGGGTGCCAGCGCTGAACGCCGCGCTGAACTCCGTACAGAGGCGGGCAAGGCCGCCCGGCACAACGTGGCGTTCTTCGACATGACGTTCAGCGTTCAAAAGTCGGTGACGCTGCTACACACCGCGTTCGAAGCCGAGGAGGTCAAGGCCCGCGCCGCCGGCGACGAGGAAGGCGCCGCGGCGTGGGGGGAGTACCGCCGCGCGGTGGAGGACGCGATCTGGGCGGGAAACAACGCCGGGCTGTCCTACATGCAGGATCGCGCCGGCTACACCCGGACCGGGCACCACGGCGGCGCCGCCGGCCGGTGGGCGGATGCCCACGAGTGGACCGTTGCGAGCTTCTTCCAGCACGACTCCCGCGATCACGACCCGCAGCTGCACATCCACAACGCGATCCTCAACCGCGTGCAGGGCCCCGACGGGCAGTGGATCACCTTGGACGGGCGCAGCATGTTTCGGTGGCGCGCCGCGGGGGCCGCGGTCGCGGAGCGCACCACCGAGGAGCGGCTCACCCACGCGTTGGGGATGGTCGTGGCAACCCGGCCGGACGGGAAAGCCCGCGAGGTCGTCGGGGTCTCGCAGCAGGCGATGAGCCTGATCTCGACCCGGCGCCACGCGGTCACCGCGAAGGCCGGCGAGCTGATCGAGGCGTTCGAGACCCGCCACGGCCGGGCCCCGAACGGGTTGGAGCGCGAACGCCTCTCGCAGCAGGCCACGCTGATGACCCGGGCGGCGAAGTCGCACACCGGGGAGAGCCGCGAGCAGATGCTCGACCGGATCGACGCCCGCATCCGCGGCGACGTCGACGGCGGTCTCGCCGGCGTCGCCCAAGCCGCGCTCGCCGCACGCGAGCACGGACCGGCCGCGCAGGAGTGGTCCCCGTCCGCGGTGATCGAGACCGCACTTGCCGACGTCCAGGCCCGCAAGGCCGGCTGGACCGAGGCCGACCTGATCAGCACACTCAACGCCGCCCTGCCCGACTACCTCGGCACCCCGGACGGCCAGGACGTCGCGAAGCTGCTCGACCAGCTCGCCACGGACGCCGTGCGCTACGCGACCAGCCTGGACACCGCCCGCCCGGGCGATGAGCACCTGCCCGCGCACCTGCGGCTCGCCAACGGCGACTCCGCCTACCAAGCGCCCGGCGCGCGGCTCTACGCCACCCCCGACCACGTCCGCACCGAACGCGCGCTACTCGCCGCGACGACCGCGGGCGGAGCGACTGCGCTGCGCCACGAGGTGGCGCAGCGGCTCCTCGGCGGGCTCGCCGAGGGCGGGACCGAACTCGGCGTCGACCAGGCCGCCGCCGTCCGCGGCGTCCTCACCTCCGGCGCAAAGGTCGAAACCCTGGTCGGACCGGCCGGCACGGGCAAGTCGTTCGTCGTCGGGGCGATCGCCCGCGGCTGGACCGACCCCGTCACCACCGGCGGCAGCGTCGAGGAAGGGGTCCCGCGGCGGGTGTTCGGGCTCGCCACGTCGCAGATCGCGACCGAGGTCCTCACCGCCGAAGGTCTCAACGCGCGCAACGTCGCAGCGTGGCTCGCCGCGCAGAACCGCCTCACCACCGGCCCGGGTGCGGGCGGGCTGCGCTCGACCGGCGACGACGAATCGCTGCGGCTGCACGCGGGCGATCTGGTGGTGGTCGACGAGTCCGCGATGACCGACACCGCCGCGCTGGCCGCGATCCACGCCCGTGTCGACGCTGCCGGGGCGAAGCTCCTGCTGGTCGGGGACCACAAGCAGTTGGCCGCCGTCGGCGCCGGCGGTGGCATGGACCTGATCGCGTCCTCCGGCGCGCGGTATGAGCTGACCGAAGCCCGCCGGTTCAGCAACGAGTGGGAGCGCGGCGCGTCGCTGCGGCTACGAGCCGGGGACGACACGGTGCTGCGCGACTACCACCATCACGGCCGGTTGCTCGACTCCGGCACCGCCGAGCAGGCCGAGCAGTCCGCCGCCCGCGCCTGGCTGGGCGACACCCTCGCCGGTCGTCGGTCGCTGCTGCTCGTGGACACCAACGAGCAGGCCGCACGCGTCTCCGCCGCCATTCGCGCCGAGCTCGTCCGGCTCGGACAGGTCCAGGAGCACGGGGTCGCGCTCGGGCTGCAAGGCACCGTGGCTGGGGTGGGGGATCTGGTCGAGGCCCGCAAGCTCGACTGGACCATCACCGGCTACGAGGGCAACCGCCGGCACGCGATCAACCGCGAGCACTACCGCGTGCAGGCCGTCCGCCCCGACGGCGCGCTCGAGGTCGCCGTCGTCGAGGGCCGCACCGTCGACGGCGACGTCCTCGGCGAACACCTTGTGCTCCCGCCGCAGTACGTGGCGGAGCACCTCGCACTGGGCTACGCGTCCACGGTGCATGCCGCGCAGGGCGGCACCGTGGACACCACCCACACCGTGGTCACCGCCCGCACCGGCCCGGCCGCGCTCTACGTCGGGATGTCGCGGGGCCGTGATACCAACACCGCCCACGTCACCACCTGGACCGGGGTCGACGACCCCGCCCAGGGCACCGACGCGCACACGCTGCACCGCGACCCTGTCGCGGTGCTCGCCCGCACGCTGGACACCGGCGACCAGGCCGACGCGGCGAACCGCTCCGCGGTCGCCACCGCCACCGAGGCCGCCGCGGACGCCGGCAGCGTCCGGACCGCGGCGGAGCTGCTCGCCGACGCCTCCCATCTCGCCGCGACCGAGCGGACCGCGACCTGGCTGGACCAGCTCACCGACTCCGGCGCAATCAGCCCCGCGGATCGGGCGCGGATCGCCGCCGAGGACGGCGCCGCCTCGCTGACCCGCATCCTGCGCCGCGCCGAACTCGCCGGCCACGACCCCCAACAGGTACTCACCGGGGCCGTTGATGGGCGCTCGTTCGACGGGCTGCGGAACCTGTCGAACGGGATCTACACCCGCATCCGCCACGACTACGCCGACCGGCTCGACCCGGTCGGCGAGTCCTTCACCGACTGGGTACCCCGCGTGGACAACCCCGAATGGGCCGCCTACTTGTCAGCGCTCGCCGAGGCCGCCGATATCCGCGCCGTCGAGTTGGGCCAGGAAGCAGGTGATCAGGCTGCGCCGTGGGCGGTCGAGTCGTTCGGTGCGGTTCCCGCCGATCCGGGCGAGCGGGGCGCGTGGGAGCTACGAGTCGGCACGGTCGCGGCCGCGCGGGAGCTTGCCGGGCACGCCGACGAGGTCGACGCGCTCGGGCCCGCGCCGAAGCCGGGGCAGGTCGAGGGCTACGCCGCCTACCGTGCCGCGTGGCGCACGCTGGGCCGTCCGGAAATCGACCGGGAGGAACTGGAGCTGTCCGACGGTCAGCTCCGCGTCAGGGTCCGCGCCCACGACCGCGAAGCGACCTGGGCGCCCCGCTACGTCGGCAACGAACTCGCCGGCACCCGCCAGGCTGCAGCGAGCCACGAGCAGGCCGCTGCCCTGCTCGCGACCGAGGCAGCCGACGCCACCGACCTCGCCGAGCGCGACCGGCTGCACGCCGAGGCCACCCAGGCCTGCGCGCTGGCCGACACCCTCACCGCGCGGGCGGGGGAGTTGCAGGCCGTCGACGACTCCCGCGCCCGGTGGCTCGCCCACACCGCGGGCACCCGGGCGGCCGCAGAGCGGGCCAAGGCCGAACTCGGGGCCCGGCACGTCGACGACACCGAACCCGAGCAACAGGTCACCGCACAGGAATGGCTCGCCGCCCACCACGCCGACGCCATCGCGGAGGACCCGCACCGAGCCATCACCGAGACCGACGTCGACCACCAGACCGACCAGCACGTCGACGACGACATGCTCGACGACGGCCCCGTGCGAACGGAGCAGCCGGACGACACCGCGCCCCAACGCGAAGTGGTCGAGGTGCCGGAGCCGGATGTGCGCGAGGTCGCCGCAGTGGAACCGGCGCCGGTGGAGGAGGACGTCGTACGGGTCCCGTCCGCCGGCGAGACCGCCCGCGCAATCGAGGACGCCAACCGCGCCCTGATCGAGATGCAGGCCCGCGAAGCTGCCGACGCGCAAGCCGAGGAGGAGCACCGTGCCGCCGAGCTGACCCGGTGGCACACCAACGACCAGACCGCCGACGTCGACTCGACGGAACGCGACGTCGAGATGTACGACGGCGCAGACGACGCGCGTGCCGATTAACGACAGCTATGAATCGGCAGGTTCCTGACGGGTGGTCCGGCTCAGCCCGCGTGCCCGACCGGCGCGGGCTGAGCCGGCGCCGGCAGATCAAGCGGCATCGGGCCATTGCGGCGCCACACCCACCGCAACGTCGCCCGAATCCCATCGCACCAGCCCGGCCGCGACGCCGCCAAGCGCGGCTGCCGGACGTCGAGCAGCTCCGCGGCCAGGTACTCCGCCTCGATCAGCTCCTCGTACGCCGTCGCAGACTTCCCAGTAGCCGGGGAGTAGGCGGGAAACCGCTGGCCGTTGCTGGTCCGGACGATGATTCCGGCCAGCCACTGGCACGTCGTCACGATTCCGCCGAGATACCAGTCGGTCACGCCCTGGTCGGCGCGCTCGCGGGACAACCGCTGTGCCTCGATCCAGAGCGCGACGAACTCGTCCCGGGGCACGCGGAGGTTGCGCACCGGGATGCGCGCGATGTCGTGCTCGGTGACCTCCACAAGTTCCAGGGTCGCACAGGGCACCGACAGTTTCCGTCGTCCAAGCAGGTCACCGGGCCGTCGGTCCGGTCACGGGTTGGGTCTGCGCTCAGGGCCGCGCGGGCCGAGCGAACTGCCTTGTTCGACCGCCTTCGGCGGGGCCTGGCGGCCCTTGGCTTACCACGGCCTGACTCCCCGTCAAGGGTGCTCCGCTGCGCTCCGCATCGCTACGCGACGGCCTTCGGCCCCCCTTGACGGCGAGCCTCGCAGGCCGCGGTGGACCGCCTTACGGCGGCGGGGAACACAGCGCCCCGCCACCCCAAGGGGACGGGCCACCAGGCCCAACAACTACCGGGAGGCCACCATGAGCATCAGCACCACCACCGGCGCGCAGACGGATCGGCGGTTCGTCGACCCCGACGACCTGATCTTGCCCCGTGTGCGGGGAGCCGGTGATCGGCGTACCGCCCGCGTACTGGCCGGTCCGTGACGAGCTGCCGGTCCCGACGTTCTCGCACCCGGACCGGTCGGCGCTGTGCCGCACATCGGCGGGGCGGATCGGCGAGCCGGTCGAGGTGACCCGGTGACCGCGCCGGTAGTGGCGTCGCCGATGGTTGACGCGGACGTGTCAACAGCGGGCGGGGTGTCCGGGCCGATCAGCGCTCCGATGGTGGCCGCGCTCGAATCGGCGTGGGCCGCGATCCGGGCCCGACACCCGGAGGTTCCCGCGGTGGTGCTGGTGCTCGGTGCCGGGTCGATCGGGAACGCGGGCGGGTTGCGGCTGGGGCACTTCGCCGCGATGCGCTGGGCCGACCCCGACCAGACCCGTGAGACCGCCGACGAGCCCGGCGCCGACGTCGAGGCGGTCGGGCCGGTGCGGCTGCCGGAGGTGTTCGTGGGCGGGGAGGGACTCGTCCGAGGCGCCGCGGATGTGCTCGGGACGTGTTGCTGCACGAGGCCGCCCACGCGCTGGCGCACGTCCGCGACATCAAGGACACCTCTCGGCAGGGCAGGTGGCACAACGCGAAGTTCAAGGCCCTGGCCGAGCAACTCGAGATCGAGGTCACGAAGGACCCGCGGATCGGGTGGTCCCCGACCACGATCCCCGCCAGCACGCGCGAGCAGTACGCGGAGGTGATCGCCGAGCTGGGGCGGGTGCTGCGGCTGCACCGCTCCGTGGAGATCGGCGGTGGGAAGGAGAAGAAGCCGAGCCCGCCACCGTGCGTGTGCGAGTGCGGCCGCAAGATCCGCGTCTCCCCGACCGTGCTCGCCGCCGGTCCGATCACCTGCGGGGTCTGCGGGACGGAGTTCACCACCGAGCCCGGCGACGAGACGGCAGACGAGCAGGAGAACACGTGATCGAGCAGGCAGCGGGGGTGTCCGGCGGGATGGTTACAGGGGTGGTTGCGCCGGGTGGCGGTCGCACCGCCCGTTCGGAGGCGCAACCCTTCCGCGGTCACCGGAGTTGCGTCATCGGGCGGGCCGGCGTGGTCCGCCCGGCGGCCGCGGTGAAGGGGTGAGGATGGGCGAGCAGCTCGCGTGGCAGCCCCCCGCGCCCGCTACCTCCCCGGAACAGGAGATCGCCCAGCACGCGGCCGTGCTGATGGGCTGGGCCGGGGTGGTCCTTCCCGAGCTGACGATCTTCGGGTCGCGAGTGCTGCCGGTCGTCGTGCCCGATCCCGCCGTGCACCAGGCGCGACAGCACAGCGGGGATACCCCGGAGTCCGACAGCGACACGCTCACGGTGTGGGAGTGTCCCGAAGCCGTCGCGCCGGCACCGGCGGTCCGGCTCGCCGGGGCGCTGTTCCCAGTCCGCGAGGGCACGGTGCGTGGATTCGGCCGGGTGGTGGGGGAGGCGCGTCGGTGGCGCCCGTCCGGGCCCGCTGCTGTGCTCGCGCCGCCCGCGGTCCTGGATGATGGGGTGAGCGGCTGGGAGTGCGCCCTACACGGTGTTGGGCTCGCCCCCACCAGTTCGGTCCCGGCTGGCGAGGTCGTACGGGCCGAGCCGGGCCGGCGGGCCCCGGCCCGGCGACGCTACTTGCCTGGCCCACCGGGCTGGCCGCTCCGTTGACGCCCGACTCCTCGGTACGCCCACCGCTGTAGCATGGATCACAACCGGATAGTTGAGCTACTGCTGGAGTGACCGCGCATTGAAACTCGTCAGCTTTCGAGTCCGCATGTTCCGAAACGTTCTTGATTCTACCGAATGCACGGTGGGGTCTGCCGCGACGTGCCTAGTAGGGATGAATGAATCAGGAAAGAGTACGCTGCTTGAAGCGCTATACCGCCTGAGTCCAGCTTACGGCGAAGAGTTTCAAGAGCAGCGCGATTACCCGCGGTGGAGACTGTCGCAGGACCGACGCCGAAACAAGATCCAGCAGACGGCGCCGATAACGGCAGCTTTCGAACTCGAACCCTCGGATGTCGAGGTGGTCAATAGAGCATTGGGGCCTGGTGTCTTAAGCTCGACGCAAGTCACGATTTCGCGCAGATACGACAATATCTACACCGTCTCTGTCCGGATCGACGACAAGAAGATCGTCAAGCAGCTAGTTGAAAGCCAAAAACTTCCAGCCGATGTTTCTGGTCGTTTGCTCAAGCTCGAAGACCTTTCGTCTCTTGCGACGCTCGAAGCGTCCGACTTCGTCGACGCGACGACCGATGCGCAGGACGAGGCTGTCGCTGACGAGCGAACCGCTATCACGCAATCTCTGAATGAGCTGAAAGCAGATGCGGCCGCGCGACTCGGCAGATCGTCAGATGCAAACGCAGTCGCGCGAGCAATCGTGCTGAAGCGCCTTCCAAAGGTTTTCCTCTTTTCACGCTACCAAGAACTGCCGGGACGAATTGACGTGCGTGAGTTGGAGGGTTCGAATGAGGAGGCGCCGGGCGCCTCCAGCCTTCAAACAGCACGGTCACTTCTCGCGCTAGCAAGCACCACTCCTAGTGCGCTGGCATCTGACGACTACGAAGACCGAGTCTCGGAGCTCGAAGCAGTTTCGAACGAACTGTCCGAACAAGTAGCGGAATACTGGAGTCAGAACCCAGAGCTCCGCGTCAGGATGAGCGTTGACATCACGACGGAGAGCAGTCCGAACGGTAGAACGGCAGTTGCACGATACATTGACGTCCGAGTAGAGGACCGACGACACGAGTTTACAAACAACTTCTCGCTGCGATCGTCCGGTTTCAAATGGTTCTTCTCGTTCCTAGCGGCCTTTACTGAGTTTGTCGAACGCGGAGAACCAGTGATCGTCCTCCTGGACGAACCAGCCCTAAGGAGCCGTAATGGAATAACTAAAGCACGTTAATCGGCATCCCCCCTGGTCAGAGGCTTGGGGGCTGTCTCAAGAAAGTAACTTATTTCATTACAGCTACTAACTCTGCACGCGAAAGCGCAAAAAGATTTCCTGCAGTTCATTGACGATCGGCTGGCTAGCGAGTATCAAACGTTATACTCGACCCACTCTCCGTTTATGATCGGGCCACTTGACCAGATTCGGCTAGTTGAAGATCGAGGACGAGTTGATGGCGCAGTCGTCACTGATCAGGTACTTGAAGTCGGAGCCGAGAGTGCATTCCCTCTACAGGCCGCCCTGGGCTACGACCTTTCGCAGCACCTCTTCATAGGAGATGCAAACCTGTTAGTCGAGGGATCATCCGACTTTGTCTATATTGACGTCATGAGCCGCTTCTTGCGGGAGTCAGGCCGCGAAGGTATTGATGCAAGTTGGCGAGTCCTTCCGGCAGGCGGTGCGTCTAATGTTCCCGCATTCGTCACTCTCTTGGGAGCAAAGCTCTCAGTCACCGTGCTGGTCGATTCGGGAACGGAGGGGTTAGGTCGTGTGCATGCTGCCATCGAGAGCGGTAAACTCAGATCTGACAGGCTGGTCACTATAGGCGAGGTAATCGGTTCACGGCACGCAGATATTGAGGATTTGTTCTCGCCTGGCGACTACCTGACGCTCTACAATGCAGCCTATGGCAAGACACACAAAGTAACTGATTTGCAATCCGGTATCGACCGGATTGTCAAACGTCTGGAGCAGATCGACGGGAAGTTCGATCACTGGCTGCCTGCCCAAGAGTTGCTTCGCTCGACTGATAAGCGACTGCGAGGGCTTTCAGCCACGACGCTGGACAACTTCGAGAACCTGGCGCGGCGCATCAATCGAACGCTGTAGCTGGCGCGCGCGCCGGACGGGGAATCCATCTGAGGCCGCACGCTCCGGTACGCAGGGCGACGGGAGGGTTGATCTCGGTCCACGGATCGGTCCACGAACTGCCGTCGACTCGTGCCAGTGATGCCCAATCCTGCGCCCACGAATCCTGCGATAGTGCTGGCAGCCGCGTGTGCGGGCGTCGGCGTCCCAACTACGGATCAGGTGGTTGTCTTCACGTCGAACTCGGTCGTCTAGGCACCCACCAGCCTCAGGGCAGTCGGTAGCCGTCATGAACCTGGGTGCCGTAGCAGTATCAGTGCTCCCGCTTCTTCTCGGCTCGCAGCTCCTCGATTGCCGCGGCGACCTTGTCTTCCCAGGGGAGTTTCGGGTCAGTGGCAGGGTCGTAGGCGGGGAGGGTGGGGATGTCGGCGCCGAGGGTGTCCAACAGGTGTGCTGCGCGTTCCAGTTGGTATCGGTGGATGTGGGGCTCGCCGTCGGCCCAGGCGTGCCGGTAGGCGGCCAGGGCGTGCTCGGTTGCCCGTCCGACGTCGCCGATGGCCTGGCACAGCTCGGCCAGCGGCAGGTGCGCGGGCTGGCGGAGCCCGGCCAGGCGCTCGGCTTCCTGGGCGGGGGCGGGTAGCTGTCCGAGCTGGAGGTGGGCCAGCGCGAGCTGGGTCTCCGCCCCGGGGTCGCTGGTGCCTGCTTCGCGGGCCATGCGGACCGCCTCGGTGAGGCTGTCCGCGGCGCGGGCCCATTCGCCCCGCCGGAGCAGCCACTCCCCACGCAGCGTGTGCAGTTGACGGACGGTGCGCCGGTTCCGGCCTGAGCGGGCCAGCTGCTCGGCGCGGACCAGGTGCTCCTCGGTCAGGGTCTTGCGGTCGAGCTGGAAGCGCGCGTAGTGCGTCTCGGCGTATCCGGGACGGTACTGGGAGCGTGACCAGTTCCGGCCCATCGGATCGAGCAACCGCCACATGCGCTCGGCGTCCGCCACCCGCCCGGCGTCCGCCAACCGTGCGAAAGTGTTGAGCCGGGCAATGAAGATGTCCTTGGTGTCATCGATCAGTTCCGCCAGCTCAAGGGCGAGAGCGAGACAGCTGTCGCTTCGGGCGAGACGGTTCTGCTCGTCGAGCACGATTCCGAGGTTCGTCAGACCGTTCCTGACATCGCTCCAGGACCCGCGCTCGAGGTCGGCCTCCAGGGCGAATCCGAATGCGGCGAGTGCCTGGTCCTGCTCGCCGAGCCCCCTCAGGGCCGCGGCCATGTCGGTTACCAGGTTGGCGACGTGATCATCTGTCAGGTCGGCTGATGGTGATGTCCAGCCGTGCGCGAAGAAGGGGCGCAGCAGCGACAGGATCTCGGCGTACGCCTCCAGGTTGAAGAGCAAGGCATGTGACAAGTCTCC
>Ga0136615_10001021_pt1 | contig 13202 bp, 11 predicted proteins | sample AntDrymUQ2882206_2_FD_106647 | JGI IMG/M metagenome (GOLD analysis project Ga0136615, IMG submission 106647) | Polar desert sand microbial communities from Dry Valleys, Antarctica - metaG UQ288 (22.06) | ecosystem: Environmental > Terrestrial > Soil > Desert | place: Antarctica: Dry Valley...
GACGCGGCAGGGCAGCCGAGCGGTGACGTACGCAGCCAACCGTCCGAGCGCGACCACGGGGTCGGCCACGACGACGCAGGTGGTGTCCACCCGGCGCGAGCACAGCACACCGGCAGCACCGGCGCGCACGGCGTCGACGGCGTAGTCGTGACCGTCGACGTGCACTCCGGCCAACGCCACGAACAACCCGTCAGGCTCGGGGCAACGCGAGTCGACGAATGCCGGTCGGGTGACCCGATGCCCGACGCCTTCGGCGTACGCCACGCCGTCGACGACCGCGGCGATCTCGGCCGGCGTCAGCGCGAGCACGACGTGCCACCCAGCCGAGACAGCACCTCGAGCGCGACGGCACGGTCGTCGAACGGATGCACCTCGCCCTCGATCTCCTGTCCCTGCTCGTGGCCCTTGCCAGCGATCACCACGCAGTCCCCCGCGGTGGCCCGGCCGAGCGCCTCGCGGATCGCCTCGCCGCGCTCGCCGATCTCGAGTACGTCGGCGCGCTCGTCGGCCGGCACCTCGTTCGCACCGGTGATCAGCATGGCCCGGATGTCCGCGGGGTCCTCGCTGCGCGGGTTGTCGTCGGTGACCACCACGACATCGGCCAGCCGGCCCGCGGTCTCGCCCATCAGCAACCGCTTGCCGCGGTCACGGTCCCCACCGGCCCCGATCACGAGGACGATCCGGCCCGGTGTGACCGGGCGCAGTGCAGTCAGTACGGCGCTCACCGCGTCCGGCTTGTGCGCGTAGTCCAGCAGCGTGACGAAGTCCTGCCCCGCGTCGATCCGCTCCATCCGGCCCGGCACACCATCCAGCCGCGCCACCCCACGCGCCACCGCGCCCACGTCATAGCCGGCGCAGCCGCAGATCGCGATCGCGGCGAGGGCATTGGCGACGTTGAAAGCACCGGGCAGACGGACCGACGCGTCGTGGCGGCCACCGTCGGGAGTGGTCAGCACGAACTCGGTGCCACCGGCATGGCTGCGCACGTCCGTGCAACCCCAGTCGGCGTCTGCGCCGACTGCACTGAACGTCTCGGCCGGCAGGCTGCGACGCGCCAGCAGCCTTCGCCCGTGCTCGTCGTCGAGGTTGACCAGCGCCCGCGCTGCTCGCCCAGGCGTGAACAGCGTCGCCTTGGCCTCGAAGTAGTCCTCGGCGTCACGGTGGAAGTCGAGGTGGTCGCGGCCGAGGTTGAGGAACGCCGCGACGTCGAAGCGGACGCCGTCGACCCGCCCCATCACCAGCGCATGGCTCGACACCTCCATCGCGCACGCATCGACGCCGCGCTCCCGCATCAGGGCAAACAGTGCATGCAGCTCCGGTGCCTCCGGCGTGGTGAGCGCGGTCTGCACTGGGGCACCGCCGATGCGTGAACCCACCGTGCCGACCAGGCCCGGCACGACTCCGGCGCCGCGCAGCCCGGCCTCCACCAGGTACGCCGTGGTGGTCTTGCCCTGCGTGCCGGTGATCCCGAGCATCGTGAGTGCCTCCGCGGGCCGGCCGTACATCCCGGCGGCCAGCCGGCCGAGTACGGCACGCGGGTCGTCGACGATGCAGTGCGGCACCGGGACCGGACCGAGACGCGAGGCACCCTCGGGGTCGGTCAGCACCGCGACCGCGCCGGCCCCGACCGCGGCGGCGGCGAAGTCGGCCCCGTGTGCTCGGGCTCCGGGCACGGCGACGTAGAGGTCGCCGGGCAGCACAGCCCGCGAGTTGAGCGTGAGCCCGGTCAGCAGGGGGACGGTCGCGCCCGGGTCGAGGTCTGCACCGACCCAGCCGGCCGCGGTCACCAGGCTCACCGGGGAGACTGCCTGGGGCCGCCCGCCGGGCGGCGAGGTCGGCACCGCAGTCCGCGTCGCGGACAGGCTGCGGTCGTCGGCGGGCACGGCGTGAGGTTACCGGCGCTCACCAGGTCAGGGGCAGTTCGGGTGCCGTGCGACCGGTCGGGGGTACGGCGTACTTCTGCAGGGCGTAGCTCATGATGTCGTTGAAGACCGGACCTCCGGCGCTCCCGCCGCCGTCGCCGCTCGACGGCTTCTGCAGCACGACGTAGGTCAGGAAGCGGGGATCGTCGGCGGGTGCGAAGCCGGCGAAGGAGAGCGTGAACCCGCCGCCTGCGTAGCCGCCGCTCACCGGGTCCACGCGCTGCGCCGTACCGGTCTTGCCGGCCACCCGGTAGCCGGGGATCGCCGCCGACGGCGCCGTCCCATCGGGCGCGGTCACCATCTCCATCATCGAAGTGACCTGGCGCGCGGCCCGGGCGCTGACGACGCGATGCCGCTCCGGTGGGTCCGCCGGCGTCACGATGCCGTCCTCCTCGATGTAGCCCCTGACCAGCGACGGGTCGACGCGGACCCCTGCATTGGCGATCGTCGCGACCGCGGCCGCCATCTGCACCGCGTTGACCGACAGGCCCTGTCCGAACGCGACCGTGTCCCGCGTGATCGGCAGCCAGCTGGCCGGGTCCGGCAGCAGGCCCTGACTCTCACCGCGCAGCCGTAGGCCGGTGGGCTCACCGAAGCCGAAGCCACGCAGGTAGCGGTACAGGCGGCCCGGCTTGATCCGCTCCGTGGCCAGGACGGTGCCGATGTTGGAGGACTGCGCCAGGACACCTGCCAGCGTCAGTCTCAGCCGCCCGTGGGGGAACCAGTCCTTGATGCTCTGGCCACCGGGTCGCGACAACAGCGGCGGCACGCTGATCTTCGTCCTGGCGGTCACCTTGCCCGCGTCGATCAGTGCCGCGGCGGTCAGCACCTTTTCGACGCTGCCGGGCTCGTAGACGTCCTGAAGGGCACGGCTGCCCCGGTCACCGTCCTCGGCGGTGGCCACCGAGTTGGGGTCGAAGCTGGGGTAGTCCGCGAGCGCGAGCACCTCGAAGGTTCGGGTGTCGAGCACGACCGCGGCACCCGAGATCGAGCCGGTGTCCTCCACCGCCTGCCGCAGCCGGCGCTGAGCGAACCACTGCAGGTCCCGGTCGATGGTGAGCTGGACGTCGGTGCCGGGCACCGGCTCCTCGACGGAGGAGTCGGCGAGCGGGATGCGCGTGCCGTTGGCATCGGTGACGTAGGTGGCCCGCCCGTCGGTGCCGGCGAGCACCGTCTCCAGGGCGTACTCCACCCCCGCGAGGCCGGCGCCGTCGATGCCGACGAAGCCGACGAGGTTGCTGCCGACGTCGCGTGCGGGGTAGGTCCGCAGCGGGTCGGCGTCCACGAAGACGCCCGTCAGGTTGCGTCGGTCCAGCACGCGCACCACCGCGGCGGCGTCACGGGGCAGCACCTGGCGGGCCAGGTAGACGAACTCCGTGTCGGTGCGGCGCAGGATGGCGAGCAGGTCGAAGTAGCTCAGTCCGAGGCGGCTGGAGATCACCGCGGCAATCTCCGGTGCCTGGGCCGCGGTCATCGTCGGGTCGGCGGTCAGCATCCGCGCATCCACGGTCTCGGCCAGCGCGATCCCGAAGCGGTCGAGGATGTCCCCGCGGGGGGCGCTGAGCGGAACCGGGAGGGATCCGTCGTACTCGCTGGCCAGCTCGCCATAAGCGTGCGCCTCGATGCCCTGGATCTGCACCAGGCGCCCGGCGAACATCGTCAGCACGAAGACCAGCACGAACAGGCTCGAGCGCAGGCGGAACGCCGAACCGGCGAGCTGCAGCCGGCGCCGTGAGCGGGGCCGGCTGCGACTCGGGCGGGGACGTGTGGAGCGCGGGGGGCGGCGGACGCTGCGTCGCGCGGGGGACCTTCCGGCGGGGGTGGTCACCGTCCCTCCCCCCGATGTTGGCCATCCCCCCGCTGCCGGCCGCTACCCCGAGCCCCGTCACTGGCCCGATCACGGGTGCGGGCCGGCTCTCCGACCGGCTCCACGACCGGCTGGGGGCGCGGTGGTTGCGGCTGCAGCCGCAGGTCACTTCCTCGTTGCGCGGGCGCAGGGTCGCCGAGGACCCGCCCGTCGGACAGCCGCAGGAACGCCGGATTGACGTTGGGCACCATGCCGAGGTCACGGGCGACCGTCGCCACCCGCTGTGGGTCGCGGAGCGCGTCCACTCTGAGCTCGAGCGCCTGCCGCTCGAGCTCGAGCCCGGTCATCCGGGCCTGCAGCTGGGTAGCCTGCACCGCGCCTTGTTGCAGCGACGTGTTGAGCAGCAGCAGCCCGACCAGGCCGACGCCGAGAAAGCCGAGCACGAGCGCGGCGAACGGCACCCGCGGCGACGTACGACTGCTGCCGCTGACGACCGAGAGCCGGGTCCGCTGCTGAGCCACGGCATCGGCGAGCCTCGGGACACGGGCCCGGGTCTGTGCCAGGAACGAGCTCATGCGACCTCCCGGATGCGTTCGGCGGCGCGCAACCGCACGGACGCGGCTCGCGGGTTTGCGTCGACCTCGCGCGGGTCCGCCCTTTCCGCGCCGCGAGTCAGCAGCCGCAGCTCGGGCTGGTGACCGGCGGGTACGACGGGCAGGTCTGGCGGCACGTCGCTGTGCACACGGGCGGCGAGCGACCGCTTGGCCAAACGGTCCTCCAGCGAGTGGTAGGACATGACCACGATGCGGCCCCCGAGGGCGAGTGCGTCGATCGCTGCCGGCAGCGCACGTCGCAGCACCCTGATCTCGTCGTTGACCTCGATCCGCAGGGCCTGGAACGTGCGCTTGGCCGGGTGCCCACCCGTGCGCCGGGTAGCCGCCGGGATCGCCGCGCGGACCAGCTCGACGAACCGCGCGCTGGTGCTGAACGGCTCCCGCGAGCGCTCGCGCACGACCGACGCGGCGATGCGCCGGGCGAAGCGCTCCTCACCGTAGGTCCTCAACACCTCGGCGAGCTCGTCGAGCGGATAGGTGTTGAGCACGTCGGCGGCGGTCTGGCCGCGGCTCGGGTCCATCCGCATGTCGAGCGGGGCGTCCTCGGCGTAGGCGAAGCCGCGGGTGCGCAGGTCGAGCTGCATCGACGAGACGCCGAGGTCGAAGAGCACGCCCTGCACGTGCTCGAGCCCGGCCCGGTGCAGCACGTCGGGCAACTCGTCGTACACGGCGTGGACGAGAGTGATGCGCGCACCGAAGCCGGCCAGCCGGGTGGCCGCCTGCTCCAGAGCGCGAGGGTCGCGGTCGACGCCGATGACCGACGCGTGCGGGCAACGCCGCAGCACGGCCTCGGTATGGCCGCCGAGGCCGAGTGTGGCGTCGACGAGGACGGTTCCAGGGCGGTCGAGCGCAGGCGACACCAGCGCAACCACCCGGTCGACCAAGACCGGGACGTGGCTGGGTGAGGTCATGTCGGCGTCTCGTTCCCTAACCCGCGAGTGACCTGAGGACCAGCAGGGCGACGGCCGCAGCGCTGGAGGCGACTATGGAGAATGCGATGACGGCGATCCCGTCACGGACCTCGTCCCGGACCCGACGCGGCGGGGTCTCCGCCGCCGTGTGCAGTGCGTTCATGTCGACCCCTCGGTCGGTGCTGAGCGTCAGTCGGTGGTGAGCGGTGCTGCGCGATCGTCGTACGGGTGGTGGTCCTCTTGCCGGCGGTCGTCGTACGGCCAGGTCCCGCCCGCTTGACCTAGAAGTCGTCGTCTGGCGCCGGGGAAGGTGCGTCAGAAGACGGGAGAAGCGGGCCGAGACCTCGTCGTACGCGCGTGCCATCTGGATGGATCGACTCAGATCACGCCGGGAAGCACCTCCTCCGACAGGTCGGCGAAGGCCTGCTCCTGCTCGCCGGAGTAGCGCTGCCAGGCACCGGCGTCCCACACCTCCACCCGAGTCATGGCACCGATCACTACGCAGTCGCGATCGAGTCCGGCGTAGGTGCGCAGTGTCGGCGGGATGGTGATGCGCCCCTGCTTGTCAGGAACCTCGTTCGACGCGCCGGCGAACAGCACCCGCATGTAGTCGCGTGCACGCTTGTTCGTGACCGGAGCGGAACGCATCTGCTCGGTGAGCGCGACGAACTCCTCCATCGACCACACGTACAGACACCGCTCCTGCCCGGCAGTGATGACCAGTCCCCCCTGCAGCTCGTCGCGGAACTTCGCCGGCAGGAAGAGTCGGCCCTTGTCATCGAGGCGGGGCGTGTGGGTCCCGAGGAACATCCGCCTCACCTCCGTCCTCCAGTGCGCCCCACCATACTCCACTTCTCCCCACCGTCAACCAACTCCACCCCTTTGGCCGGGATTGTTCGACCGGTCAGCCCCCTGGTCGGCCCCGGGCAGGACCGCCAGTCGGGGACGGCGAGGTCGGTGTGGGGACGTGGTGCGTTTCTGGGACCCAGGCCCGGCAGCGGCTACCGTGATGACATCGTTACCGCGGTCGCCACTGCACGAGCCGGTGCCTTGCGAAGATCGAGATGACGCGCCAGAGACCGAGGGGAGAACCAGTGACGACTCAGCCTGCGCCGCCCGCGCCGGGGGCCGGTGAGCCGGACTTCACCCGGCTGAGCAAGGCGGCGCACGGCATCTGCGAGTCGGTCGAGACCGTGATCGAGGGCAAGAGCGAGGTGGTTCGGCTGGCGGTCACCGTGCTGCTGGCCGAGGGGCACCTGCTGATCGAGGACGTCCCCGGCGTCGGTAAGACGATGCTGGCAAAGGCCCTCGCCCGCACCATCGACTGCACCGTCAAACGGGTGCAGTTCACCCCCGACCTGCTCCCGGCCGACATCACCGGTGTCTCGGTCTACAACCAGGAAACGCGCGACTTCGAGTTCCGTCCCGGCGGCGTCTTCGCCAACATCGTGGTCGGTGACGAGATCAACCGCGCCTCGCCAAAGGCCCAGTCGGCGTTGCTCGAGGCGATGGAGGAGGCCCAGGTCACCGTCGACGGTACGACGTACGAGCTGGCGCAGCCGTTCATGGTGATCGCGACCCAGAACCCGATCGAGATGGAGGGGACCTACCCGCTGCCCGAGGCGCAGCGCGACCGTTTCATGGTCCGGGTGTCGATGGGCTATCCCGTCGAGTCCGCCGAGTTGGCGATGCTGGGCAACCGCACCGGCGCCAACCCCCTCGACGACCTGCGTCCGGTCACCGACGCCACGCAGGTGGCGCGGCTGATCCAGACGGTCTCGCGGGTCTTCGTCTCCGACGCGGTGCAGCAGTACGCCGTGGCGCTGACCACCGCGACACGGCGCTCCGCAGACCTCCGCCTCGGTGCGTCCCCGCGGGCGACCCTGCACCTCGTCCGGGCAGCTCGGGCCGCCGCAGCGCTTGACGACCGTGACTACGTCGTCCCCGACGACGTTCAGGCGCTCGTCGCTCCCGTGCTCGCGCACCGGCTGCTGCCCAACGCGGAGGCGCACCTGGCCGGACGATCGGCAGAGCGCATCGTGCACGACATCGTCCGCCACGTGCCCATGCCCGAGGCGCGGCACCGCAACGGCGGCCGGTGATCTCGTGCGGGAGGGACTGTCGGCACTCACCACCCGCGGACGTGCGTTCCTGGCAGCCGGACTCACCTGTCTGGTGTGCGCGGTGGTCCTGGGGCAGAAGGATCTCCTGCGCGTCGGGCTGCTGGTGCTGCTGCTGCCCCTCATCACCGTGGCGATGGTCGGGCGAGCGCGGTACCGGCTGTCCTGCAACCGGGCGATCCAGCCCAGGCGGGTGCCGGTCGGCCAGCCGGCGAACGTCACGTTGTCTCTGCACAACAACGGTCGGATGCCGTCGAGCCTGTTGATGCTGGAGGACCAGGTGCCCTACGCCCTCGGCACCCGCCCCCGCTTCGTCCTCGACCAGATGGGTCCGCGCTGGCACCGCGACATCGTCTACCCGATCCGCTCCGACGTACGCGGCCACTTCGTCGTCGGACCGCTCAGCGTGCGGGTGAGCGACCCGTTCGGGCTGATCGAGCTGACCCGCTCCTTCACTGCGCGCACGGCGCTGACCGTGACACCGGAGGTGCAGCCGCTTCCGGGCGGTCGACTCACCGGTGAGTGGTCCGGGAGCGGCGACAACCGACCGCGGGCGTTCGCCGCGGCCGGCACCGAGGACGTCACCGTGCGCGAGTACCACCACGGGGACGACCTGCGCCGGGTGCACTGGCCCTCGACGGCGCGGATGGGCGAGCTGATGGTGCGGCGCGAGGAGCAGCCGTGGCAGAGCCGTGCATCCCTGGTCGTCGACACCCGGGCGGTCGCGCACCGGGGCAACGGTCCCGGCTCGTCGTTCGAGTGGATGATCACGGCCGCCGCGTCCGTCGGCGTACACCTGGCCCGGCAGGGATACGCCCTGCGGTTGATCAGTGAGTCCGGGGACGACTCCAGCGGTCACTGGCACGACCGCGGCTCCGGAGCCGTCGGTGACACCGAAGACCTGCTCGACCAGCTCGCGGTGATCCAGCCTAGCGGGCGTCGGCCGCTGGACCTGCCGGCCACGCGTGACGACCATCGTGGTGTGGTGGTCGCGGTTGTCGGGGTCCTGGACGGTGGCGCCACCGCCTCGCTGCGGCGGATGGCACAAGGCGCGGGCGCCGGTTATGCGCTGGTGGCCGACGCGTCGCGATGGATGCGCACCGAGGCGCCCGAGCGCGCGCGGGTCGCCGACCAGGTGCGCCGTTCGGTCTCGGAGCTGCGCGGAAACGGGTGGCGCGTCGCGGTGGCAGGACCCGGTGACCGGGTGGGGCCACTGTGGACCCAGCTGCAGCGGCCGCTGCGCGGTGCGCCGGTGCCCCTGCCCGCCGAGGAGCTTCGGGCTTCGGCCGCTCGCGTCGACCTCGGGATGCGGCCATGAGCGGGCAGGCCGCCGCGCAGGTGCAGACATCCCTGTTTGGCTGGGTGGCCGCGCTCGCGGCCGCGCTGGCGTTCTCGCCGCTCTTCGAGCAGAAGGGCTTCCTGCTGGCGGCGGCGGTGATGTCGACGCTGCCGCTGTTCGTCGGCGTCGGTCTGCGCTGGTTGCGGGCGCCGTGGTTCGCGGTGCTGCCCGCGCAACTGCTGGTGCTGCCGTCGTGGCTCACGATCCTCTGGGTTCCCGAGACGGCCCGTTACGCGATCCTGCCGAGCGGTGAGTCGGTGACGACGCTGGTCGGCCTGGGCGTGCAGGGGATCGAGTCGTCCCGGCTGCTGCCACCCCCGGTGGCCGGTGAACCAGGCATCATCTTTCTCACCGCGCTCGGGATCACGGCCTGCTTCCTGCTCGTCGACCTGCTCGGAGCGGGACTGGGCCGGGTCCCTCTGGTGGGACTTCCGCTGCTCGCGCTCTACACGGTGCCCGCGGCGATCGCGCCGGGCGGCGTACCCACGTTGTCGTTCGTGCTCGGCGCGCTCGTGTACGTCGCCTTCCTCGCCGCGGAGGGTCGTGAGCGCCTCGCCCACTGGGGCCGCCAGCTCTCACTGGCCTCGGGTTCGGCGTCGGAGGCGGAGCGACGGCGCCTCAACACCAGCGCCGTCAACGCCTCCGCACAGCGGATCGGACTCGCCGCCATCGCGACCGCAGCGGTGATCCCCCTGCTCCTACCGGCGTTCTCCCACAACCTGCTGTTCGCCGGCGGCAACGGCGCCGGCGGTGACGGCGTGCGGGTCGACAACCCGATCGTCGACCTGCAGCGTGACCTGGTCGAACGCAGCACCGAGCAGGCGATGCTCGTGCGCACCCCAGGCCCCGCGCCGGAGTACTTCCGGTTGGCCGCCCTCGACCAGTTCGACGGTGAGCGGTGGACCATCTCCGATCGCGACCTGAGCTCCTCCGTCCCGCTGGACCGGGTGCTCGCCGTACCGCCTGGACTCACCTCCGAGGTGACCAGGCAGCGGCAGCGTTTCGTCGTCGGCGTCGCCAGCGACTTCGCGTCCGACTGGCTGCCGGCGCCCTACGCACCCCGCCGGGTCATCGGCCTGGACGGTGAGTGGCGCTTCGACGCGGCGATGCTCGACATCGTGACCGGAAGCTCGGACCAGACCGCCGCCGGCACGCAGTACGCGCTGGAAGTCACCGTCCCGCGGCCCACCGCGGAGCAGCTGGCCGACCCGTTGATCTCCGTCCCGGCCAGTGTCGCCACCCGCTACGGCGAGCTGCCCGATGACCTGCCCGACGAGGTTGGCGCGATCGCGGACGAGGTGACCGGCAGCGCGAGTGACGACTTCGCCAAAGCCATCGCGTTGCAGGAGTACTTCACCGGCGGCCAGTTCGAGTACTCCCTGACCCGGGCGGAGTCCGGGCACGACGGCGAGGCGCTCGTGGACTTCCTCGAGCAGAAGGTGGGCTACTGCGAGCAGTTCGCGGCAACGATGGCGGTGATGGCCCGGCTGGAGGGCATCCCGTCGCGGGTCTCGGTGGGTTTCCTGCGGGCCCGCAGCGTCGACCCGGAGTCGTCGCTGTACCAGTTCACCTACGCCGACATGCATGCGTGGCCGGAGCTGTACTTCGGGGGCGTCGGCTGGGTCCGGTTCGAACCGACGCCCGCGGACCGGGTCGGCGCTAGACCGCCTGGATACACCACCGGCGCCCTCGAGCCTGAGCCGACCGCAGACCCGACGGCCAACCAGAGCCTTCAACCGTCGGCCACCGCGACGCCGAGCCTGCCCGATCGTCAGCTCGACCCTGGTGCGATCGCACCCGCTGGCCAGGACGGCACCGGCGGCGGAGAGACCTGGTCGCTGCTGGTGGCCGCTGTCCTCCTCGTCCTGCTACTCGGCCCGGCTGTGGCCCGGCTACTCGTCAGGCGACTCCGCTGGGCGGGTGCCGACGGCGACGCCGCGCGGGCCGAGGCGGCCTGGGCAGAGCTGCGCGACTGTGTGCTCGACGTGCACCGGGAGTGGCCTGCCCTGCAGACCCCTCGCCGCACCGTGACCTCGGTGGGTCGACTGGTGGCTCACGACGCGGCCGCGACAGTGGCCCTGCAGCGGATCGCCTTGGCCGTCGAACGAGCCCGGTTCTCGCGTCGGCCGCTCGACGGGATAGGACTGCGCCATGACGTGGCAGACGTGCGGGGCGCCCTGCAGAGCCGTCAGTCGCGTTGGGACCGCGTGCGCGGCGTACTGCTGCCTGTCTCGCTGCGGGTGGCCTGGCGGGAGCGGACCACCAGACGCTCGGCTGAGCTCAGGAGCCGGACTCGCGGCGACGACGCCAGCGCTCTTCCATCCGTTCCATGAACGAGGACGAGCCCCGGCTCGCACCGCCGCCGGCGCGGCGGCCTGGACCGCGGGGAGCACCCTTGGTCGTCCGGCGTTGGCCGGCGCGACGGTCGGCCGAGCGCTCTGAGGGCCGCTCGGAGGAACGCTCGGAACCCACCACGTGCAGCGGCTCCGGTTGGGTCGACCTGCGCCACGACGTGAGCCCGAGGTAGGCGCCACCGAGCATCAGCACGAAACCGATGACGCCGACCACGGGCTCGGGCAGGATCACCCCAGTCATCAGCAGCACGATCCCGAGCAGGAAGACACCGCCCGCACCAAAGGCCAACCGCCGGTAGTGCGCCGAGGTTCTGGAGCCGCGCAGGGTCGACGCGAACTTCGGGTCCTCGGCTGCCAGCGCTTGTTCCAGCTGCTCGAGCAGCCGCTGCTCCTCCTCAGAGAGCGGCACCGTGACCTCCAACCCGGTCGAGGGCGCCCCAAGTGCGGTGCTTCGGGCTGCCGTCCCACCAGTCTAGGCAGCGATTCGGCGGACCGGAACCCGCCGAGCGAAACCGCCTGGGAACTCGAACGCAAAGATTCCGGCGGCGGCGCAACCAACGGGTCGAACCGCGCGTCTATTCAGCAACGATGCAAGACCCGTGATCGTTTCGGGGGCACGCCGGCCTTACAGTGTGACCGCCCCCGTCGTGCATGGAGGCTGGTCCAGCGTTGGCCGGACCACGACAGCGGAGGTTTGGCAGATGAAGAAGCTCTCGGGCGGCCTGGTCGTGGCGGTCGTCGCGTTGGTGCTGGCCTTGGTCGCACCGGGTACGGCGACGGGGGCGGGTGACGGGTTCTCGATGCGGGACCGGTTTGCTCGGGAGCAGGCGCGCCACGGCGACAACGACGCCTCGCCGTACTCCATCGAGCACGTGACCGAGCTGCAGTACCGCCTCAAGCGGGTGAACCTGATGCGCGGCGTCTCGGCCACCGGCTACTACGGTGACGTGACCCGCCGGGCGGTGAAGACGTTCCAGCGCCGGGTCGGTCTGAAGGCGAGCGGCGTCGCCACCCACAAGACCTGGTCGCGCTTGATCCAACGGTCGAACCGCAACCTCGACGCTGCCCGCCGACGCTGCGACGGCGGTGGCTGGCACGTCTGCTACGACCGGAATCGTCACCAGGCCACCCTGTGGCGCAACGGTAGGTTGTGGAACTCCTGGCTGGTTCGCGGCGGCGCCGCGGACTCCAAGACCCGCAAAGGCGCCAACGCGGTCTACTACCGCGACCGGGACCACGTGAGCGGCATGTTCGATGACGCGCCGATGCCCTTCTCGCAGTTCTTCGACGGTGGCCAGGCCTTGCATGGCTCACGGAGCATGATGGACCCCTGGGTGGGACACAGCCACGGTTGCATCAACATGTACGTCGAGGATGCCCGCCAGCTGTGGAGACTCACCCACAAGAGACGCCTGGTAGTCCACGTCTACGGCGCCTGGGACTGAGCCGGCCAGGCCAAGCGTGCCCGCCCGTCCGCCCTCGTCAGGGTGCCGGGTCAGGGGCGCCGCGTGGTGAGCAGCGACGCCGGACAGACCACCGCGGACCCGAAGCGGTCGGTCGCCCGGTCGACGGCCCGCTCGGCCTCCGGCCAGCCTCGTTCGCGAGCGCCGAGCACCAGTTGCCGTGTCATGGCGTGCGCGTCGAGGAGATTCTCCACCCGTACGCCGACCAGTCGCATCCGGGCCCGCTCCAGCCGCAGCGCGGCATAGATCTCCGCGGCGACGGTGTAGATCTCGGCGGCGAGGTCGGTCGGGTCACGCAGCGTGCGGGAGCGTGTGATCGTGCTGAAGTCGGCGAACCGCAGCTTCAACGTCACCGTGCGGCCGGCGAGGGAGGCTGCGCGTAGTCGGCCGCCGACCTTGGTCGACAGTCGCAACAGCTCGCGTCGGATCACCACCGGGTCGTCGGTGTCGCGACGAAAAGTCTCTTCGGAGCCGATCGAGCGCTCCGGCTCGTCGATGCTGTGTCGTGGAGTGACCGTGTGCTGGTCCCCGCCCCAGGCCAGCACCTCGAGCTGAGCTCCCATCGCCGGCCCGAGGGCGCGCCGCAAGATGGCGATCGGGGTATGGGCGACGTCGCCCACGGTCATCAGCCCCAGTCGGCGCAGCTGGTCGGCGGTCTTGTCGCCCACGCCC
>Ga0136615_10001022_pt1 | contig 13198 bp, 12 predicted proteins | sample AntDrymUQ2882206_2_FD_106647 | JGI IMG/M metagenome (GOLD analysis project Ga0136615, IMG submission 106647) | Polar desert sand microbial communities from Dry Valleys, Antarctica - metaG UQ288 (22.06) | ecosystem: Environmental > Terrestrial > Soil > Desert | place: Antarctica: Dry Valley...
GCCGACGAGGCACGCCGCCACGAGCGCGAGGTCGGTCTGGCGCGTCGTGAACGTGATCGCGATGTAGGCCAGCAGCACGATCGCCGAGCAGCCGGCGGCCAGGCCGTCGAGCCCGTCGGTGAGGTTCACCGCCGACGTCGTGCCTGCCAGCACGAGGTAGATCAGGACGGGATAGAAGTAGCCGAGGTTGATCGTGTAGTCCACGACGCGCAGCGCCAGGTCGTCGGACAGGTCCGCCCAGCGGGTCGCGACGAGCCACAGGCCGACCGAGATGCCCATCGTGATGAGCAGCTTCCATCGCCCCTTCAGCCCGAGCGAGCGCTTCTTGACGAGCTTCATGTAGTCGTCGGCGAAGCCGAGCGCCGCGCAGGCGAGCGCCACGCCGATCACGCCGACCGAGCGGGCGTCGAGCTCGGTCAGCAGCAGGAACGGGACGGCGATCGCCGTGAAGATGATGATGCCACCCATCGTCGGGGTGCCCGCCTTGGCGTGGTGCTCCTGCGGCCCCTCCTCGCGGATCTGCTGCCCGAACTCCCGCTCGCGCAGGAACTCGATGAACCTCGGCGAGAGGAAGATGCAGATGAGCAGCGACGCGGTGCCGCCGATCAGGACCTCGCCCATCAGCCCGCGTCCCCGGCCGCGAGCGCCTCGGCCACGATCTCGAGCCCGACGCCGCGCGACGCCTTGACCAGCACGAGGTCGCCCGGGCCGACGAGCTCGCTCGCCAGCCGCGCGGCCGCCGCCGCGTCGGGCACCGCGTGCGCCTCGCCGCCGAACGCGCCGAGCATCGCGGCGGAACGCGGCCCGACGGCGATCAGCAGCTCGACGCCCGCCGCGGCGGCGCGGGCGCCGACCTCCGCGTGGTGCTCGCGCTCGTCGGGCCCGAGCTCGAGCATGTCGCCGAGCACCGCGACGCGCCGGCCGGCGGTCTCCTGCATGGCGAGGTCATCCAGGGCGGCACGCATGGACAGCGGGTTGGCGTTGTAGCAGTCGTTGATGACGGTTGCGCCGCGGGTCAGCACCACGCGCTCGCCGCGCAGCGCCCCGAAGCGGACGTCCACGCGCCCTGCGGGTCGCACCCCGACCGCACGCGCCGCGGCCACCGCGGCGAGCGTGTTGCGCAGGTTGTGCGGCGCCGCGAACGGCAGCGCGAGCGGGAGGCGATCGTCGCCCGCGACGACGACGCGGTGCTCGGAGCCATCGCCTTCCTCCGCGAAGTCCACGTCGCCGCCGGGGCCGAACGTGACGACCTCGAGCGCGGCACGCAGGTACGGCGCCAGCAGCGGCTCGCCGGCCGGCACGACCGCCACGGCGCCGTCATGCATCCCCACCAGCACCTCGGCCTTCGCCTTCGCCACGCCCTCGAGCGACCCCAGCTGCTCGAGGTGGACCGGCCCGACGTTCGTGATCACGCCCACGTCGGGCTCGCAGATCGACGTCAGCTCGGCGATCTGACCGGCGCCGCGCATGGCGAGCTCGAGCACGACCACGTCGGTGCCGGGCGGCACGGCGAGCAGCTCGAGCGGCAGCCCGATCTCCGTGTTGAAGTTGGCACGGCTGGCCGCCACGCTGCGGTGCGGGGCGATCAGCGCCGCGATCAGGTCCTTGGTCGAGGTCTTGCCGACCGAGCCGGTCACCGCGATCACCTGCGCACCGAGCTCGCGCCGCCACGCGCGGGCCAGCGCGCCCAGCGAGGCGAGCGGCTCCTCGGCGGCGAGCACGGCGCCGCGCCCGCCGGCCGCGGCGGCTTCACGAGCCCACGCCGGCGCCGCGAGCACCCCCCATGCGCCCGCGCGCAGCGCGTCGGCGGCGAAGCGCCCACCGTCCACCCGCTCGCCCGGCAGCGCGACGAACAGGTCGCCGGGCGCGATCGCGCGCGAGTCGATCACCACCCGCGCCGGGCCTCCGGCCGCCGGATCGGCGCCGCGGCCGAGAGCGGCCCCGGCCGCGTCGGCGACCCGCACGTCGCTCCACCGGTTCATGCCCGGCCCGCGCCCCGCGACCCGGCCCCGGTGCCCGCCGCCCGGCGGTCGCGCAGCAGCGTGCGCGCGACCTCGACGTCGTCGAACGGCGCCGTGCGGCCGCCCGCCACCTCCTGGCCCTGCTCGTGACCTTTGCCCGCGATCACGACGACGTCGCCCGGCGCCGCCCGATCCAGGGCACGACCGATGGCGGCGCGCCGGTCGAGCTCGCGCTCCACGTGGAGCGCCCCGGCGGGGACGCCGGCGAGGATCTCGTCCACGATCGCCTCGGGCGGCTCGGAGCGCGGGTTGTCGGAGGTGACGATCACCACGTCCGCGAGCCGCGCGGCGATCTCCCCCATCAGCGGCCGCTTCGCGCGATCACGGTCGCCGCCCGCCCCGAACACGACGAGCACCCGCCCGCCGGCCAGCTCGCGCGCCGAGCGCAGCACCGTCTCCAGCGCCCCCGGCTTGTGCGCGTAGTCCACCAGCAGCGCGAAGCCCTGCCCCTCCTCGACGGCCTGCACGCGGCCGGGGACGGGCGGCACCGTGCCGAGCGCGGAAGCCATCGTCTCCAGCTCCAGTCCCACGGCGTCCCCGGCGGCCATCGCGACCAGCGCGTTGGCGGTGTTGAAGCGGCCGCGGAGCGGCAGCGCGACGACCGCCTCGCCGGCCGGCGAGCAGACGGTGAACGCGTTCCCGCCGAGCCCGGCGCAGTGGTCGACCGCCCGCCAGTCCACGTCGCCGTCCAGCCCCACGGTCACCGCGCCGGGCAGCGAGGCGGCCAGCCGGCGGCCCCAGTCGTCGTCCACCACCACGACGGCACGGCCGACGTCGAACGCCTCGAACAGGCGCCGCTTGGCCGCGAAGTAGCCCTCCATGTCGGGATGGAAGTCCAGGTGGTCCTGGCTGAGGTTGGTGAACGCGGCGACGGCGAAGCGCGTTCCGTCGACCCGGCGCAGCTCGAGCGCGTGCGAGGAGACCTCCATCGCGCACGCGCGGTCGCCGCCGTCGAGCATCGCGCGGAACGTCGCCTGCAGGTCGATCGCCTCGGGGGTGGTGCGGACCGCGGGGCGCTCCCGGCCCCCGATCACGGTGGTCACGCCGCCCAGCAGGCCGCACGGCCGGCCGGCGGACTCGAGCAGGTGGCGGACGAGATGCGTCGTCGTCGTCTTGCCGCTCGTGCCGGTGATGCCGATCACGTCCAGCGTGGCCGTCGGGTCGCCGTGCAGGCGCACCGCGGCCCGCGCCATCGCGCTCCGCACGTCGGCGACCACGACCTCGGGCACCCCGAGGCCGAGCGGCCGCTGCACCACGAGGGCGACGGCGCCGCGGGCGACCGCGTCGCCGGCGAAGTCGTGGCCGTCTCGGGTGTGCCCGGGCACGCAGAAGAACAGGGTCCCCGGCTGCACCGCCCGGTTGTCGTAGGCCAGGGCGGCGACGTCCACGTCGGGCCCGTCGCCGAGCAGGTCGCGCAGCGTCATGCGGCGCCCAGGCTACCGGCGGCCGCGGCGCCCGAACCGTCAGACGGCGAGCGCGCGGGCGACGATCGCCGCACCGTCGATCCCGCGGGGCAGCGTCCCGAACGCCCGCCCGCGGGCGTCGCCGCGCCGGCCCGCGCAGAACGCGTCGGCGACCGCCGGCGGAGCGTGGCGGACGAGCAGGGCGGCCTGGAACGCCAGCCCGAGGTCCTCGACGACGTCGGCCTCGAAGAAGTCGACGTCCTCGAACGGCGGCGGCTGGTCGGCGACGTCGTGCGCGCGGCGATCGGTCAGCGGCATGGTCGCGGTAGACCGTATCGCCCGCGGTCGGCTACTCGGGGGCGATCCGGAGCTTCGTCAGCGCGTACGAGGTGATCGCCTTGAACGCCGGGCCGGCGACGACGCCGCCGTAGATGTCGCCCTGCGGCTCGTCGACCATCACGGCGACCAGGAGCCGTGGGTGCTCCGCGGGCGCGAAGCCCACGAACGAGGCGACGAACTTCGTGTCCGAGTAGCCGCCGGTCTCGTCCGGCTTCTCGGCGGTGCCGGTCTTGCCGGCGAGCTCGTAGCCGTCGATCGCCGCACCGGTCGCCGTGCCGCCGGGGCCGAGGACCCCCTCGAGCATCTCGCGCACCGTGGCGGCAGTCTGCTCGGACAGGATCCGCTTCCCCGCCGGGGTCGGGCGCTCGCGCCCGCCGATCGAGGCGACGATGTGCGGCGGCCGCAGGATCCCGCCGTTCGCGATCGCGGCGTACGCGGCGCCCATCTGCATCGGCGTCACCGCCAGCCCTTGGCCCATCGCCATGTTGCCGGCGGTCGAGCCGGAGTACTCCGCGTAGTCGAGCACGATGCCGCGCTCCTCGCCGGGCAGGTCGACCCCGGTGGGCGTGTCGAAGCCGAAGCGCCGGACCCACTCGTCGAAGCGCCGGGCGCCCAGCCGGCGGCCGATGAGCGCGGCGCCGACGTTGGAGGACTGCTGGAGGATGCCGGAGACGTCGCGCGTCTCCCAACCGCGGGGGTGCGCGTCGGTGATCTTACGGTCGGCGACCTGCAGCACCGGCGGAAGGCTGAAGGGGGTGCTGGGCGTCACCTTGCCGTCCTCGAGGGCCGCGGCGACCGTGAACGCCTTGAACGTCGAGCCGGGCTCGTAGACGGCGCCGGTCGCGCGGTTGCTCATCGCGTAGGCGGGCGCCTCGTGCAGCTTGTTGGCGTTCACGCGCGGCCAGTTGGCGAGCGCGAGGATGGCGCCGTCGCCGGGGTCCATGACGAGCGCGGTGGCGCCCTTCGGCTTCCACGTCTCCCCGACCTCGTCGAGCACCTCCTCCGTGTGGTCCTGGAGGTCGGCGTCGAGCGTCAGCCGCACGTCCTCGCCGCGCTCCGTGCGCTGCTCCTCGCGCAACTCGATGGTGTCGCCGAGCGCGTCGCGGACGAGTCGGCGCCTCCCCTCCTGCCCGCGCAGCTGCCCGTCGAGGTGCTGCTCGAGCCCCGACAGGCCGGATCCCTCCGCGCCGACGTTGCCCAGCAGCTGCGACGCCATCCAGGTGCGCGGGTACGCGCGCCGGTACTCGGGGATCAGCTCGAGGCCCTCGATCGGCTTGCCGTCGATGCGCAGCGCCTGCACCTTCCGGGCGCGTCGGGGCGACACCTTGCGGGCGAGGTAGACGAAGCCGGTGTCGCGGCGCACGAGCTGGCGCAGCAGCTTGGCCTCGCGCTCGTCCAGGGCCGTCGCGAGCAGCGCGGCGACGCGGACGGGCTCGTCGATCAGGTACGGGGTCGCGGCGATTGTCTGGGCGGGCTTCGAGACCGCCAGCTCGGTGCCGTCGGCGTCGGTGATCGTCCCGCGCCGGGCGGGAACGTGGATGTCGACCTCCTGCTGGGTGGCGGCCGCGTCCTGCAGGCTGCCGGCGCGCACGACGCCAAGCCACCCGGCGCGCGCGCCGGCCAACACCAGCATGCCCAGGAAGACGGCGAAGAGCAGGCCGATGCGGCGCTCGATCATGCCGCGTCAGGGGACGACCGCGGCGGACGTCGTCGTGGCCTCGGGCGCCACGGCGGTCGTAGCCGCTGTGGCCTCGGGCGCCACGGCGGTCGTAGCCGCTGTGGCCTCGGGCGCCACGGCGGTCGTGGCCGCTGCCGCCTCGGGCGTCACGGCGGTCGCTGGCACGGGCGACCCCGGGACGATGCCCCCGTTGGCCAGCAGCGCCGCGGCCTCCTCGCTCGGCGGGCGCATCCGGCGCGCCGCACGCGTGGCATCGCTCGGGCGCGCGTCGAGGTAGGACACGTCGCCGGCGGGCGGCATCACCATCCCCAGCGACTGCGCGCCCACCTCGATCCGATCGGTCGCCGAGAGCCGTGCGATCGCCGCCTCCAGCTCCGCGTTCTGGCGCTCGAGCGTCGTCGTGGTGGTCACCGCGCGCGAGATGCCCGAGTTCAGCTTGAGCAGCGACACCTGCATCGCGACGATCCCGCCGAGCAGCGCGCCCAGCGCCCAGATCCACGCCCGGCTGCGCAGCAGGCGGTCGATGACGCGGTGCTCGGGCAGCGCGCGGATGCGGCCGAACGCCGAGGTGGTCCCCCGCCGCGGCAGCGCCGGCGCGGGGACGGCACGGCGCGCGACCGGCCCGGAGACCCGGCGCGGTGCGCGCGGGGTGACGACCGTCTGGGCGTGCGTCCGTCCCCGGGCGCGTGCGGGCGCCGGCGTCATGCGCGCGCCTCCGCCTCGGTCAGCCGCCGGGCGGCCCGCAGGCGAGCCGACTTCGAGCGCGGGTTGGCGGCGACCTCGCCCGGCGTTGCCGTCACGGAGCGGCGAAAGACCAGCTCGGCCTCCGGGATGCGCCCGCAGCCGCACACCGGCAGGTCGGGCGGGCAGATGCAGCCGCGGGTGCGCGCGGCCAGGAAGCGCTTGACGCGGCGGTCCTCGAGCGAGTGGAAGGAGATCGCGGCGAGCCGGCCGCCGACCCGCAGCAGGTCCCAGGCGCGCGGCAGCGCCTCGTCGAGCTGGCCGAGCTCGTCGTTGACCGCGATCCGGATCGCCTGGAACGTGCGCTTGGCCGGATGGCCGCCGGCGAAGCGGGCGGGCGCCGGGATGGCGGCCGTGACGGCGTCGACCAGCGCGAACGTCGTCGTCAGCTCGCTGCGCTCCCGCCGGCGCGCGATCTCGCGCGCGATCCGGTCGGCGTAGCGCTCCTCGCCGTAGTCGCGCAGCAGCCGGCTCAGCCGCCGCGGCTCCCACGTGTTCACGATCTCGGCCGCGGTGACGGGCTGATCGGGGTCCATCCGCATGTCGAGCGGCGCGTCGTAGGCGTAGGAGAAGCCGCGCTCGCGCGTGTCGACTTGCATCGAGGACATGCCCAGGTCGAGGTAGGCCATGTCGGCCCGGACGCCCTCGGCGCGCAGGGTCTCGAGACCGGTGGCGAAGTCGGCGCGCACGAACCGCGTCCGGCAGGCCACCTCGGCGGTCAGCTCCGCGAACGCCTCCTCGGCGAGGGGGTCGCGGTCGATGCCGATCAGCAGGCCGGCCGGCCCCAGCCGTCCGGCGATCAGCCGCGCGTGACCCGCCGCGCCGAGCGTGCAGTCCACGGCGATCTGGCCGGGCTGCGGATCGAGCGCCTCGATCAGCTCGCCGGCGAGAACCGGGACATGGGTCTTGGGCATGTCAAGCAGGATGGCCAAGTGATGCGGTGAGGTCAGGCGCCCGTTCGGTGAGGCCGGCGTCGTAGGTCTCCCACGTGCTGCGATCCCACAGCTCGAGGCAAGCCCCGGCGCCCGCGACGACCACGTCGCGCGAGGTGATGCCGGCGTGTTCCATGAAGCGCGGCGGGAGCATGATGCGGCCCGCGCCGTCGAGCTCGGACTCCATCGCGTTCGAGTAGAAGAGCCGCGACAGCTCCCGTGCCTGGGTCGAGAGCGGGTTGAGCCCGGCCAGCGCCGAGACCGTCATGCGCGTGTACGTCTCCTCCGGATACACGCTCAGGCAGGGTTCGCCGCCCTTGACGAGGAAGACCTTGCCCGCGAGCGTCGAACGGAACTTCGACGGCACCGTCAGCCGGTTCTTCGCGTCGAGGGTGTGGTCGAAGGTTCCGTGAAATGCCAAGGCCCATGGCCGATCGCGTCGTCGTCTGGGCGGAAAGGAGTCGAACCGAGGTGGCGGAGTGGGAGGAGCCCCGCCACCCCGGTCCGGCCTTGCCACGGGGTTGTACCCCACTACGCCCCACTCTGCAACACAATTGTCGTCTTCCGTCCCACCTGACTTGAGCCGATGACCGCGAAATGACGCGAAGTGACCGGTTTGCAGGCAAAGTCCGGTGGGTCGCGGGGCGAACGGGCGCGTGCACCGGCGCAGGATCCGCTGCAGGAGACGCGACTGCACGGCGGCTTGCGTGTTTCGACGGGGGCTTCTACGCTTGGCGAGCCTTCCGCCGGACGATGTGGGAGGAGCCGCGCCAGCCACTCCGAAGGGAATCGACGCCATGCTCCGGGCCGCCGCGCTCACCCTCACCTGCACCGCGCTGGCGCTCGGCGCCACCGCGTGCGGCGAAGCCGGCTCCTCCGGCGACGGCGACCCGGCGACGCTCGTCCCCGCCGGCGCCTCGGTCTACGTGGAGGCCGCGGTGCAGCCCACCGGCGACCGGCGCGAGGACGCGCTGGCCGCCGCCGGCAAGCTCCTGCGGACGGAGGATCCGGCGGCCAGGCTGCGCGAACTGGTCGACCAGGGGCTCGACGACGACGACCTGACCTGGGAGAAGGACTTCGCCCCGTGGATCGGCGAGGACGCCGGCCTCTGGGCCACCGACCTCGAGCAGGAGGAGCCCACCTTCGCGATCGTCGTCGCCACGAAGGACATGGAGGCCGCGCAGGAGGCGCTCACCCGATTCCGGGCGACCGAGGGCGGCAGCACCACCAAGCGCTCGCACGCGGGCGCCGACTACGAGGTCGACGCCGAGGGCCAGGCCTCCGGCATGGTCGGCGACTTCCTGGTCGCGGGCTCCGAGGCCGCGTTCAAGCGCACCGCGGAGCTCGACGGGGACGGCGAGAGCCTGGCCGAGGCCGACCGGTACACGGCCGCGATCGGCGAGCTCGAGGAGGAGCGCCTGGGGCACTACTACCTGGACGCCGCGCGGTTGCTTGACGCCGCGTTGGCGCAAGACCCCGCGGGAGCGGCGCAGTTCGAGCAGTTCAAGTCCTTCCTGCCGCTCGACAAGCTCGGTCCGGTCACCGGCGCCTTCCAGGCCGACGGCGACGGGATGACGCTCGACACCGTGCTCACCGGGATCCCGGAGGGGCCGTTCCGCGAGCTCGCCGCGCTGTGGTCGGGGGGCGAGCCGGGGCTGATGGCCGAGCTGCCCGGCGACGCCTGGGCCGCGTACGCCGTGCCCAAGCTGGGCGACGCGGCCCGCCGGCTCTTCTCCTCGTTCGCCGGTCCGATCGGCGGCGCCGCCATCGCCGCGCAGGTCAAGCAGTCGACGGGCCTCGACCTGCAGGAGGACATCTTCGCCTGGGTCGGCGACGCCGGCGTGTTCGCCCGCGGGACCCGGGAGGCGGACCTGGGCGGGGCGCTGGTGATCGAGGCGACCGACGACGCCAAGGCCGCCACGGCGTTCACCAAGATCGTCGGGCTGATCGGGAGGGAGGCGGGCCTCACGCCGGAGCCGGTGCGCCTCGACGGCGCCGAGGCGGCGTTCGAGGTCGCGCTGCCGGGCGAGCCGCAGAGGCTCGTGCTCGCGCGCGGGCCGGGGCGCGTGGTGGCGGCGTACGGTCAGCAGGCGGCGACCGACGCGCTCGGCGCCGACGCCAAGCTCGGCGACGCCGACGCCTACGAGGAGGCCGCGGGCATCCTGGGCGACGACATCGTGCCGGCGTTCCTCCTCTCCGTGCCCGCGGCGCTCGCGCTCGCGGACGCGATGGGCGCCTCCGACGCGGACTTCGAGGAGGCGCGACCGTACTTCGAGGCGCTCGGCATCGTCACGTCGGGCGGCGCTGCGGAGGACGACCAGGTCCGGTCGCGGCTCGCGGTGACGCTGAAGTAGCCGGCGCCGCGGGCGGCGGCGTCATGGGGCGGCGCCGGTCAGCGCCGGCACGAGCGCGGCGGCGACGAGCAGCAGGACCGACGGGACGAGCAGCAGCGCCACGACGAGCTGGATCTTCGGCGCCGCGCGGGCCGCGTGCTCGGCCGCCCGCCGCGCCTGGCGCGTGCGCGCCTCCTCCGCGAGCGCGGCGAGGGCGCGCGTGGGCGACGCGCCCAGCCGGTCCGCGCGGCGCAGGATGGCGGTCAGGGCCGGGACGCCGGTCGCGGGGCAGCGGCGCTCGAGCCGGGCGAGGGCGGCGGCGGCCGGCACGCCGAGCGCGGCGCGCCGGGCTGCCGCGCCGAGCTCACCGGCCAGCACTCCGGGGTGCCGGTGGCCGACCTCGGCCAGCGCACGCCACGGGCTGAGCCCTGCGCCCACCGCGACGCGCAGCAGATCGAGCACATCGGCCTGCTCGGCCTCGATCAGGCGCGCGCGCCGGCGAGCGCGAGCGCGCAGCCAGGCGTCGGGCGCGAGGAAGCCGGCCACGGGCGCGGCGACGATCAGCGCGAGGCCGAGCCGCCCGGGTGCGAGCGGCGTGCAGGCCAGGGCGGCGAGCGCGGCCGCCGGGACCGCCCCGAGCTTGACGGCCATCACCTCCTCCACCCCGACGCGCAGCCCGGCGGCATCGATGCGCGCCGCCAGTGAGCCAGGAGCGTCCCGGCCGGCACCGATCCGCCGGCCGAGCACCCGCGCAGCGCTCGCGGCGGCCTCCCCCCGCCGCCGCCCGCTTCGCCGCGGCCCGCGCGCCGCCGCCAGCTCGACGATCCCACCCGCGGCGAGCGCGCCCGCGAGCCCGGCGAGCACCCACGCCCGCATCACGGCCGTGCCCGAGCGAGCCGGCCGATGCAGGCGAGCGCCGTCAGTTGCAGCAGCACCGCCAGGACCGCGAACGTCGCCGAAAGCGGATGGCCGGCAAGCGAGGCGGCGAAGCCGGGGGCCGCGAGCTCGGCGAGGACGGCGCCGCCCATGGGCAGCCCGAGCACGAGCCAGGCGGTGAAGCGGGCCTGCGCGGTGGCGGCACGGGCGTCGCGCTCCGCGCGGTCGGCGGCCTCGCCCGACCCCGCCAGCTCTCGCAGCAGCGCGGCGAGATCGCCGCCCGCGTCGCGCTGGAGCAGGATCGCGGCGACCAGCGCGTCCCACGCCGGCGAGCCGGCGCGGCTGCGCAGGCGGAGGAGGACCGCCTCCGTCGGCTCGCCCAGCGCGAGCGAGCGGGCGGCGCTGCCGAGCTCGTGCGCGGCGGCACCCTCGGCCGAGACCGCGGCGTCGGCGATCGCCGACCGGATCGACCGACCCGCCCCGAGCGCATCGGCGATCGCGCGTGCGCACGCCGGTGCCGAGCGGCGCAGCTCCTCCCGGAAGCGCCGCCTTCGCGCCCGCGTCACGCCGAGCACCGCGCAGGGTCCGGCGAGCGCGGAGAGCACCCCGAAGGCGGCGCCGCCGACGAGCCACCCGGCCACGAGCAGGGCGACGGCGGCGAGCGACCACAGCCGGCGGCGCTCAGGCGCGGTCGGCGCCCGGCCCTCGCGGCCGGCGCGCACGAGCGGCTCGAGCATCCGTGCCGCCGCGGCGGCGACCCGCGTGCGCTCCACGGCGGCCAGCGCCTCCCACGCCCCCACCACCCCGGCGCCCGCGGCACCCGCCGCCAGCCAGACGGCGCGGCTCATCGCGGCGTCCGCGGCGGAAGGAACCCCGGCGTGGCCGCGGCAACCCCGCTTTCGACCGACGCCGGGGCGGCGCCCTCGCCGTCGACCACTGCAGCCGCCGTTGCCGCGGCGCCCTCGCCGTCGACCACTGCAGCCGTCGTTGCCGCGGCGCCCGCGCGATCGACCGCCGCCAGGCGCCCCGCGCGCGTGTCCCCCAGCGGCGCACGCCAGCTCGGGCGGCCGCCGCGGACCGTGAACAGCTCGCGTACGGCCGGACCGCCGGCCACCCGCACGACCTCTGCGACCTCGACGATCCGGCGCACCCCGTCGGCGCCGCGCTCCTGGCGGACGACGAGGTCGAGCGCGTCGGCGACCTGGTCGCGGATCGCCGCCAAGGGAAGGCCGACGTCGGCCATCAGCGCGAGCGTCTCGAGCCGCCGCAGCGCCTCGGCCGCGCTGCCGGCGTGGATCGTGCAGAGCGAGCCGGCGTGGCCGGTGCTCAGCGCGACGAGCAGGTCGAGCGCCTCCGCGCCGCGAACCTCGCCGACGATGAGCCGGTCGGGCCGCATCCGCAGCGCGTTGCGCACGAGCCGCCGGATGGTGACCTCGCCGCGGCCTTCGAGGTTGGGTGGGCGCGCCTCGAGCCGCACGACGTGCGGCAGCCCGAGGCGCAGCTCGGCGGCGTCCTCGATCGTGACCACCCGCTCCGCGGGATCGACGAACGCGGCGAGAACGCCGAGCGTCGTGGTCTTGCCGGATCCGGTGCCACCGCAGATCAGCAGCGTGCAGCGGGCGCGCACGGCCCGGCCGAGGAAGTCGAGCAGCGGCGGTGCGAGCGTCCCGTGCGCGACGAGATCGGCCGGCGTGAAGCCGCGCGGGCGGAAGCGGCGGATGCTGAGCAGTGGGCCGTCGAGCGCCAGCGGCGGAAGGACCACGTTGACGCGCGAGCCGTCGGGCAGTCGAGCGTCGCACAGCGGCTCCGCCTCGTCCGCGCGACGCCCGAGCGGCGCGAGGATCCGCTCGATCACGTGCCGCAGCTCGGCTTCGCCGGCGAAGCGGATCCCGGTCTGCTCCAGCCGGCCGCCCCGCTCCACCCAGACCGGGGCGGTGCCGCACACGAGCACCTCGTCCACCGCGGGGTCGGCCAGCAGCGGCTCGAGCGGGCCGAGCCCGACCGCCTGCTCGGTGACCCTCGCCTCCAGCTCCGCGCGGGTCGACGGGTCGAGCACCCCCGCCTCGCGCTCGACCAGCGCCCGGATGCCGGCGGCGGGATCGCTGCCTTCCGCCTCCGACCCGGCGGCGTCGACCAGCCGGTCGCGCAGCGCCGAGGCAAGGGTCTCGATCGCGTCACTCGCCGGCTCCATGATCCCTCTAGGCGCCGGCCGGAGCGTTCTCGCCCCCTTGCCATCCTTCTCTTGGATGTTCCGCGTGCCTGCAGCCCTGATCGCCGCCGCCGCGCTTGCCGCGGCCGGCTGCGACGCGGGCGCGACGGCGCCGGACGACGCGCCCGCTTCCGGCGCTTCGGCGACGGCGACCGCGCAGCCACAGCGCGAGGAGGAGCGGCCGCGGATCCGCCGCGCCCGCTGCGCACCGGCGGTCGCGAACTGCGTCGCAGTCACGGGACGGGTGATCTACGTCGAGGCCGTCGACCCCGACGGCGACGGCGACGCCCACTACGTGCTCGCCGGCGGCAGCGTCACCGCGCCGGGCCTGACCGCCGTCGACGTGGCGCCGGAGCTCCGGCCGCGCCGGCTGCCGCGCCGCGGCGAGCTCGTCAGCGCCGCGGGCCCCGTGTACACCGGGTCCTTCGGCCAGCGGCAGATCGAGGCCACGGAGATCCACCACGAGCGCCGGTAGTGCCTCCCGGCGTCAGCCCGTGCGCAGCCCGGGGCCGACCGTCACCTGGCCGGCGCGCCGGCGATCGCCGGCTGCGCGGGGCAGGAGGCGCAGCTCGCGCGCGAACGACTGCGCGGCGGCGAGGTAGACCGCTTCGCGCACGGTCACGCGCAGACTCGCGGCGACGCGCGCGCCGCCGTCGTCGCGAGCGC
>Ga0136615_10001024_pt1 | contig 13174 bp, 16 predicted proteins | sample AntDrymUQ2882206_2_FD_106647 | JGI IMG/M metagenome (GOLD analysis project Ga0136615, IMG submission 106647) | Polar desert sand microbial communities from Dry Valleys, Antarctica - metaG UQ288 (22.06) | ecosystem: Environmental > Terrestrial > Soil > Desert | place: Antarctica: Dry Valley...
ACCTTCTTCATGGCGGTTCCTCCTGTCCTCTCGGACTTGGTTAGCGCCCCGAACGCTCCCAACGGGAGCGGACAGGGCGGGAGGACCGCCGACCAAAGTTCCACGAGGTTCCGGACAACCTCCACGACATAGTCGACCAATTCAGGCGGGCGTGGTCATGAATCGCGCAAGCTGACTTGTTTGCGTCACGTCCCACCCGGGACCGGCCTTACTGGCTGCTGCTATTGGACGAACGCGAGAGTAGCCGGCGCTGTCGCAATGCGCGAATAGCAGCGGTGTCCGGACATCGACGAGGCCTGGCCCTCGTCTTCAGCGACACGCTGCTCGGCATGGCGCGAGACGCTTGCTCTCCCACGAGTGCAGCGGTGCCCTCGCCAGGGCCACCGCGCGTAGCCGCCGGGAGGACCGGGTCAGTTGACGGTGAGCCGCGCTCCGACCGCGAATGTGGTCTGGGCGCCGAAGCTGCTGCCGGCGCCGCTCGGCAGCACCGACACGTTGTCAGAGTCCTCGTTGGCGCTGCCATCGGCAAGCGTGGTCTGCGGGTCGAACAGATCGGCGCGGCGCGGCCGGCGCGATGGCGACCAGACCAACCGACACAGGTCAGCACGGCGCCAGTGACGCTGGTTCCAAACATGCGGGCCGCCCCTCTTGTTGGCGACCACGGTATCCAAGCGCCGCGTCACCTGGCCCGTCGAGCATCGCCGCGCGGAGTGCTACCTCGCAATACGGCCGGTTAGCGGGCACACAGGCCCTTGCGTGAACACTCCGCCTGTAATCAGCTACGGATACGTTTCCACCACGGGCGCGTCGACCTCGTCGGCGGCGGAGTCGGCTGCAGAACTACGCGCGTGAAAACCCGTTGATGACATGAGGGGCACCGTTGGTCTGGACGGATCTCGCGATGGTCGACCAGTTCGCGGCATTCAATGCACTTGCCAAGGCGCGCCGGCGCGGCGTAGGAATCGGCAGGATCCGTTTGTCGGTCGGCGGGATCGTGCAAGGACATCGACTCAACGGTACTCCCCAGATCCGGCGAGCCTCACGCGATCGACCGTTGCCGTCAAGACAGGCGTCGCGGCCAGCAGCCCGCCCAGCAGTTCGGCGCGCAGGACCTTCAGCGCCCAGCCCGCACTCTGGTCTTACGAGCCGATGAGTTTCGTCGGCCCGGGAGGTCTCTATGTCACGAGCCAACTCGTCGACGAGTACCTGAAGGAGGAAGGACCACGATGAACATGCCGCCGATCGTGTCGCTGTCGGAGTGGGAGGCCGCCCGCCAGGAAGTGCTGGTCAAGGAGAAGGAGCTCACCCGTGCCCGTGATGCGCTGGCGGCCGAGCGTCGCCGGATGCCGCGGCTGGCCGTGGAGAAGGACTATGCGTTTGAGGGCCCGAATGGCCCGGCGAGCCTGCTCGACCTGTTCGAGGGGCGCCGTCAGCTGATCGTCTACCGCTTCTTCTTCGAGCCCGGCGTCGCCGGCTGGCCCGAGAGCGGCTGCGGCGGCTGCTCGTTTCTCGCCGATCAGGTCGCTCACCTCGCCCACCTGAACGCCCGCGGCGTCACGCTCGCGTTCGTCTCGCGCGCGCCGCAGCCCGACATCGAGCGCTGGAAGGCCCGGATGGGCTGGGAGATCCCGTGGTACACGATCACCGACGACTTCGACGCCGACTTCGGCGTGGACCAGTGGCACGGCACCAACGCCTTCTTCCGCGACGGCGACAGGATCTCGCGCACGTACTTCATCAACAGCCGCGGTGACGAGGCGATGGGGAGCACCTGGAGCTACCTCGACCTGACGGCGCTCGGGCGCCAGGAGGAATGGGAGGACTCGCCGGAGGGCTACCCGCAGACTCCGCCCTACCAGTGGTGGAACCTGCACGACGAGTACGGCGACACCGCGTGATGCCTGCGGTGCTTCAGTCGCCTTCGAGGGCGCGTTTCAGGCGACGGTGAAAACGCCGGAACACGAGCAGGGTCGCACGGACGATGAGCGGCTCGAGGTGCCGGCGGTAGCCACCGAGTCGCACGATCGGCGTGAAGGTCAGCCGGGTGCCCGCGACGGTAGCGGCAACGTCCCAGCGCCCGTCGACTGGAGGGCCGTCCACCACGCGAATCTCGAAGCGCTGCCCGGGCTCGTAGACGACGAACTCCGTGATCTCGACGCGCCGCCGGCCGAGGACCTTGTGGACCTCGCGCAGACGGGTGCCAACGCCGAGCGGCCCCGGCGTGAGCTGGGTGACCTCCTCGGCGTCCTGCCAGAGCGGCAGTTTCGACGGATCGGTGAGAAACGCGAACACCTCGTCGGGGGACCGCGCGATCTCGATGCTCTGCGTTGCCGTCATGCGCCTGTGCGTCCACGAGCCGGCGCTGGCTGCACACCCATGCCCGGATGCTAATCGGCGCGCCGTTGCCGCGCGACCGATGAGCTTTCGCGCCGCCGTCGTCTCATCAGGTAGGTGATCGTCCCGGTCACCGCAACGACCACCACGCAAGGAGGGTGTCCCATGGACATGAAGCTCGAGCTTGTCATCCTGCCCGTGTCGGACGTGGACCGTGCCAAGGCGTTCTACGAGCAGGCCGGCTTCCGGGTCGACGTCGACCACCGCGCCGGGGAGGAATTCCGCGTCGTGCAGCTCACGCCGCCGGGCTCGGCGTGCTCGATCACGATCGGCACCGGCATCGGCTGCGCCGCCGCGCCGGGTAGTTACGCGGGGCTGCACCTCGTCGTGGTCGACCTCGAAGCGGCGCTGGCCACGCTTGGCGAGCGCGGGATCGAGGTCAGCGAGCCGTTTCACTTCGGCGGCCAGGGCCAGACGCCCGGGCTGCATCCCGAGCGGACCGACTACGGCTCGTTCGCGAGCTTCAACGACCCCGACGGGAACGCGTGGCTGCTGCAGGAGGTCGGGCAGCACGTGCGCTGAGCGCCCGTCATCGCCGCCCGCGTCGACGTCGCCGGGGCTTGAAGACCGACAGCCCTGTGGCCACCGTGAGCGCCACGACGTCGTACGCGGAGCCGGCGATGAGGCGCGCCTCCGCGCCGCCGTCACCGGTCCGCATCGCCTCCGTGCCCGGGCCGAGGACGAGCGCGCCGACGAGGATCACGCCGACCAGCAGCACGAGCTTCGCCGTGACCCAGGCGTGCCGCACGACACCCCAGGCTGACGACATACCGAGGAGGATGCCGCTGCCGAGCGCGGCAAAGCTCAGCGGGATGCCGAAGAGCACGGTGAACATCGCCAGCAGCTCGTAGGAGGCAGCGGCAAGTGCGGGATCGTCGGTGGTGGCGGCGCGGACGTTGATCGCGAGGACCGCGGCGACGTCACCGAGCAGCCCGACTCCAGCGATGATGTGCACGGTGAGCAGCGCCCGGCGGGCGGCGGGGCGCAACCGGAGGCGGACGACCTTGGACGCGCCCGACGGGGCGGATCGCGGTGCCGACGGCGCCGAAGCAGTGTGGGGAAGAGGGTGGTTGGCCGACATGAAGCCAGTGTGCGGCCGGTACCGCTCGCTGTCGTCGGCCAGCGTGGGGAACCGCGCCTCCTCCGCAGGTACCGCTCGCTCGGCCCGCTCCTCCTCGAGGAGGAGATCGGGCTCGTCGCCGCGGACGACCGCCTGTGTACGCGCCTGGCCGCGCATCAAGAACGCCATCGCATCAGCCGATAGACCCATGGAGCGGATGGTTCCTGTTCGCTCCACATCTACGTACGGAGACTCGTTGACCCGGATTACCCGTCACAGGCCGTCCCCGGCCATGATCGTCAGCTCGCTGGCCCTGTTCGTCGCCCTCGGCGGCACGAGCTACGCGGCGATCGTCCTGCCGAGGAACAGCGTGGGTTCCGCACAGATCAAGCCCAACGCCGTCGGGGGCTCGGAGATCGCCAGCGACGCCGTCACGTCAGGCAAGGTCAAGGGTGGATCGCTGCTGAAGAAGGACTTCAAGCTCGGACAGCTGCCCGCCGGAGCTGCCGGCGCTCGAGGCGCAGCGGGGGCGGACGGAGCCGCGGGCGCAGCAGGACCGCAGGGCGCCAAGGGCGCCGATGGCACGGGCGGGACGAACGGCGACGATGGCGACATGGGCCCGCGTGGCCCGAGCAACGCCTATTACACGGGGCGCTTTGATTCGAGCGATGTCATCGGGGGTGATGGCGAGCTGCCGACCATCGAGACCGTCATTCACACGCTGGCCCTTCCCCAGGGCGACTACACCATCGCGGTAAACGCCTTGGTCGACGGAACCAACCCCGGACAGGCCATCGACGCCACGTGCAGCCTCTACGAGGGCCTCGATGAGACCGGGACGCTCCTCGCCACGACGGGTTTCACCGCCGCCCCGGCTGGCAATGAAGCGCACGGCCCGCTCACGATCGACTCCGTGGTCACGATGACCGCGCCCGACGGCGGCTCGGTCAACCTGAGCTGCAGGGGCTTCGGCGACGAGACGCTCACCCAGGGGCGGATCATCGCGACAAAGGTCGCGACCCTGACACTCGTTCCGTAGATGGTTGATTTCGCGGCTGGTGCCGGCCGCGCAAATCAACCATCTGTCCGGTGGGGCGAGCTCGCCGGCGAAGCGCGCCGGCGAGGCTCCCCAGCAGCGTCAGGTGGCTTTTGCATGACGACCGTGAGCGGCTTGGACGGAGAATTGCGCCTTGGGGGAGGGTCGTCGCCGTGGCTTCGGAGGAGCACTACGTCTGGGGGAGGGCATACCGCGAGGGTTCGCTCGTCTGCGGGCGGGTGCAGGTGAGGATCGGCCGCGCCGATCGCCGCCGCCGCGCGCCGCAGAAACGCCGCTACGTCGCCGCGCGGTTCGTCGATCGGCTGCATCCGCAACTTCGCGCGGAACTCACCGAGTTGGCGCACAGCGGTGGCGCGGCCGCCTGGCACGCCGCCGAGGGCATGGAGCAGATCGTCGTGGTCATCGACGACCCATCGTTAGGACGCGAGCGGATCGTCGCGCGGATCGAGCCCCCGCAGGTGCCCCGCGGCTACCTGCGCGACGTCGAGTTCGGACTTCGCGAGCTGGGGCAGTGAGCGGGCCACGATCCGTGCTCGCTGCAGATCTGCGCGACACGCTCACGGAAGCCGTGTACGGCCGGCTCGCGGGGGTGCTGGCGCTCCAAGGCCACCGCAATCTCGCTTGCGATTGAGCACAGCCAACGGTCATGCGTTTTCGCCGGCGATCTGTGCGGTGTGGACAGAGAATTCAGCGGCCGGCACGGTCGTCCCTGTGGCCGGGGAACAGCGCTGCGCCTGGGGGAGGGCATACCGCGAGGGGTCGCTCGTCTGCGGTCGGGTGCACGTCAGGATCGGCGGCTCCGACAACCTCGGGATCGCGCGTTACGGACGCCGCTATGTCGCCGCGCGGTTCCTCGACCGGTTGCATCCCCAGCTTCGCACCGAGCTCACGGAGCTGGCGTCCCGCGATGGCCCGGACGCCCGGCGCGCCGCCGAAGGCATCCAGCCGATCGTCGTGGTCATCGACGACCCGTCGCGGGGGCGCGAGATCGTCGGGAGCATCGAGCCGCCGCAGGTGCGCCGCGGGTTTCTCGGCGACGTCGAGTTCGGACTTCGCGAGCGGGCGCGGTGAGCGGACGCCGGCGCGGCGGCTGTCCGGCAACGAGATTCGGTAGTCGGAGGACCGCGGCAGACGCCGCTACGCGGCGTCGCTGCCGAGTGCCGACTCGGGCACGACGTAGTAGCGCCGGCCGACCGGCTTGGGCACCGCGCTCGTACCACGCCGCGTGCCGGCGACGGGGATCGTGCGGTCCTCGTGACCGCCGACGGATTCGACCCACTCGCGCACAGCGTCGAGGTCGGCGCCGGCGTCGACGACTTTGTCTTCCATGATCACGACGCAGCCCTTCTCGGCCCAGATGAAGGGCTGCGGCGGGATGCCCGCGAGCAGCGTGCGGATCGAGTCGGCTGTGGCCATGGCGCGAGCAGTGTAGCCGTCAGCGTCAGCGCGGCTCGTGGCGGCTCGCGAGGACGCCGCCGTACGAGCCGGCTGACGCGCGGCGTCCTCTCAGCCAGTGAACCGGGGCCGCACGTCTGCCGCGGCGCAGCGCTGGTAGGCGAAGCGCAGCGTGCGGGTCTTCGCGCCGCTGGCGGCCGTGAAGCGGACCCTCGCGTTGATGCGGTGCACACCGCCGCCCTGCCGGCGCGGGTCCACGCGCAGCGTGAACACCGTCCGGCCCGGCGCGGCTCTGACGGTGCGATGGCGCCTGCCGTCGACGAAGAACGTGACCGCGGCGATCCGGCGGCCGCGGACGCGGGCCCGGAAGTCACCTGCGACGCAGTGCCGCGGGCCGCTCAGCCGGGCGGAGGCGCCAGCGGCGCGACCGGACGGCGAGTTGCCGCTCGTGCTGCCGGTCTGGCTGCCGGCTCCCGGGGCGCCGCCAGGCGCCGTCGAGCCCGAGGTCGGGGTCGCGCATGCGGCCTTGGTGATGGTGTTGGTGTCCAGGGTGACCGCGCCGTTGCGGGCGAGCGCTCTGCCGTCGAGCGTCGCACCGGTCGTCAGCGAGATCGACATCATGGCCAAGACGTTGCCGGCGAACGCGCTGGCCGAACCGATGGTCGCCGAGCTGCCGACCTGCCAGAACACGTTGCAGGCCTGCGCCCCGCCGGTCAGCACAACCCGGCTGGCGGAGCCGACGGTCAGCGTCGAGCCGGCTTGAAAGACGAACACCGCGTTGGGGTCGCCACGCGCGTCGAGCGTCAAAGCCCCACTGAGGCCAAGCGAGCTCGCCGACGTGTAGACGCCTGCCGTCAACGTGCTGCCGGCAAGGTCGGCGGAGATCGCGGCCGTCGAGCTTCGCCCGGCGGCGTTGTCGTAGGCGAGAATCAGATCGCGCTGAGCCAGCAGGGCGACAGCATCGGTGCGATGAACCGTGCCGGCCGTCACCGTGCCCGGCGGAAATCCCGTCACCGCCGTGCCCGGGCTCAGACCAAGATCGCCGCTGATGACGCTCGGTCCGGTGTTGGTGACGGTGCTGGCCGCCAGGACCGCGAAGTTGTCCGCGGTTCCGAGCGGCACCGTGGCGGCCTGCGCACTCGAGGCCGGCCAAGCCACGAGCAGCAACGCGAGGAACAGCAGGCTCGCGGCCTGCCGAGGACACGATCGGCGGGGCATGGCGTTTCCTCGCTGGCCTGTGCTGGTCAGACCGGGGACGCGACGCCGAGCGAGGCAAGCAGCGCGAGCACCTGCGGGGCGATGGCGTTGATGGCGCCGTTGATGATGCCGACGAGGGAGACCATGAGGCCCCCAGGAATCTGAACGACAGGCATGAGGAACACTTCGCTTTCTGGGACCGCCGAGTTGTAGAAACGTCTGAGTCGGTCCCTGTTCTGCCAACCTACAGCGGCCTGATAAAACTAGCAAGCAATTTCTAGAATCTCTCGCGTCCAGGGGTCGGGTCTTGCTATTCGGCGGGTGGGGTGATCCGATCTCCGCTACCCCTCACAGATCCCGCTGCGATCCGGCCGGGCGATCCTCGCGCGGCGCTCAGAACTGCGTGAGCGACAGCGTGTTGGCGTCGGGGTCCTTGAACCAGGCGACCTGGGCGCCGCCCGGCGAGCGCCAGATCCCGAGCTCGTCCTGCGCGACGCCCTCGAAGCGGTCGAAGGCGACGCCGCGCGTGGTCAGTGCCGCGACGGTGGCCTTGATGTCCTCGACGCTCCAGCCCAGCAGCGTGAACGGAAACGGCGTCAGCTGCTCGACGACGATGACGCGCAGCAGCACGCCGTTGGCCCGAAACGCGCAGGCGACCGGGCTCTCGCCCTCCATCGGCAGGCCGAGCGTCTTCTCGTAGAACGGGCGCGCCTTGCCCATGTCCTTCGTCGGCACGAACGCGATCAGGTCCGCGCTGCCGAGCGAGACCGCCGGCGCCCGCGCGGCCGCGAGCTCCTTGTCGGGCACGATGTAGAACATCAGCTCGCGCTCGGTCGCATCGGGCGGGGCGAACATCGGCGGGACGCGCTTGGCCCAGCCGAGCACCGAGCGCACCCAGGTCTCGACCTCGGCCGGATCGGCGCCCGCCTCGAGCACCGGCGCCGCCGGGATCGCCGACATGTTCGGCGGGACCGCGATCGCCATCTCGGACGGCGCGGCGACGGAGGCCAGGAGGGTGCGGATCTCCTCGGCGTCCATCTACGCCTGCGACTTCCCGGGCTCCCAGAGCGGCTCGTCGCCGTCGTTGGCGCCGCGGCTGAGGATGAACAGCAGGTCAGACAGGCGGTTGAGGTAGCGCACGACCTCGGGGTTGGCGTCCGTGACGAGCAGCGCGCGGCGCTCGGCGCGGCGGCAGACCGTGCGGCAGACGTGCAGCCGCGCGGCCGCCGCGTTTCCTCCCGGCAGGACGAACGACTTCAGCGGCGCAAGCGTCGCGTTGACCTCGTCGCAGGCGCCCTCCAGCCACGTCGTCTGCGCGGCGCTGACGCGCAGGCGCTCGCGCTCGCCGCCGTGCGGCACCGCCAGGTCGGCGCCGACGTCGAACAGATCGTTCTGGACGCGGCGCAGCCAGCTCGCGTACTGCTCGGGCAGGCCGGCCACGGTGAGCGTGACGCCGATCTGCGCGTTGAGCTCGTCGACGTCGCCGTAGGCCTCGATCCGCGGGTGCGTCTTGGGCACGCGGCTCATGTCGCCGAGGTGCGTCTCGCCGCCGTCACCGAGCTTCGTGTAGATGCGTGTGAGGTTGACCGTCATGGCGCTGACCAACGCTACAGTGGCGCGCCAGATGTCGCCGAGAAGACCCACGGGCTCCGTTCGCGCCGTGGCGCTCGTGCTCGCCGTGGCGGCGCTCGCGGGCTGCGGATCCTCGACGGGCGAGGACAGCGACGGGATCTCGATCATGGTCACGCGCGACTACGGTGCCACCGACCTCGCGCCGCTCACGCGCGAGCCGGTCCCGCCGGCGGGCGGTCTGGCGCGCATCCTCGCGCGCCACCCGAACCCTCGCGGCGGGCAGAGCCTCTTCGTCAACGGGATCGGCACCGACGAGCCGCTGAGCGAGCTGGAGGTCCACGGCGGCGACCGCGTCTGGCTCGACCAGCACAAGCCCGGTGCCGCGCGCGATGTCCGCGCCGTGGTGGGGGCGTTCCCGGAGCCCTTCGTACACGGCATCGACGGCAAGCGCCTGCCGGTCCGCGTGGAGTGCGACGACCCGCGCGCCGGCGCCTGCGCCGCGGTCGCCGAGAAGCTCGTCGCGCTCGGTGTCGTCGCCGGGCGCAGCATCATCAGCCGCAGCGCGGCGGACGAGACCGTCCGGATCCTTGTCGCGCCGTGGAAGCGCATGCGCGGGCGCGAGTTCGAGGCCGACAGCATCGACGCGGGCCCGCGCTCCAGCGGTGTCTTCGCCCGGTTCGACGGATCCGGCGAGCGCCTGCTCGTGCTTGACAGGGATGGGAGGGTCGCGCGGACGCTCGGCGCGGGCAGCGGGCTGATCGCCGCCACACGCTCGCAGGCCCGCCAGCCGGTGTGGTTTGTGACCGGCACCGACGCCGCGGGCGTCGACGCGGCGGCGCGGGCGCTGGACGAATCGGTCCTCGCCGGGCGCTTCGCGCTGGCGATCTTCGACGATCTGCCGGTCGCCGTTCCGCAGCCATGACCGTGTGTTGACTGGTCAGTCAGGTATGTTCTCCGCCGCATGAAAGTCGGAGTGCCCAAGGAGACCGCAGCGGGCGAGACACGGGTCGCGCTCGTCCCAGAGATCGTTCGCAAGCTGACGGCGAAGGACTTCGAGGTCGCCGTGGAATCGGGCGCGGGGGAGGGTTCGATGCTCGCCGACGCCCTCTACGAGGACGCTGGCGCCACGATCTCCGACGACGTCTGGACCGCCGACGTCGTCGTGAAGGTCGCCGCACCGTCCGCGGAGGAGATCGCCAAGCTCGGCAAGGACACCGTCCTGATCGGCTTCCTCGGCCCGCTGTCGGCGCCGAAGACGACGCAGGCGCTCGCCGAGGCCGGCGCGACGGCGTTCGCGATGGAGGCGATCCCGCGGATCTCGCGCGCGCAGTCGATGGACGCGCTGTCCTCGCAGTCCAACGTGGCGGGCTACAAGTCGGTGCTCGTCGCGACGAACCACCTCGGCCGCTTCCTGCCGATGATGATGACCGCCGCGGGCACCGTGCCGCCGGCCAAGGTGCTCGTGCTCGGCGCGGGGGTGGCCGGCCTGCAGGCGATCGCCACCGCGCGCCGGCTCGGCGCGCAGGTCACCGGCTACGACGTGCGCGCCGCCGTCGCCGAGCAGGTCCAGTCGCTCGGCGCGACCTTCCTCGAGCTCGAAGCCGGCAAGGGTGCCGAGGGCGAGGGCGGTTACGCGCGCGAGCTGACCGACGAGGAGAAGAAGGCCCAGCAGCAGGAGCTCGCCGACAAGATCGCGACCTTCGACGTCGTCATCACGACGGCGCTCGTGCCCGGCCGCCCGGCGCCGCGGCTCGTGACCGCCGAGAGCGTCGAGAAGATGAAGGCCGGCAGCGTGATCGTCGACCTCGCCGGCGAGACCGGCGGCAACTGCGAGCTGACCGAGCCCGGCGAGACCGTCGTCAAGCACGACGTCACGATCATGTCACCGCTGAACCTGCCGGCCTCGATGGCCGAGCACTCGTCCTCGCTGTACGCGCGCAACGTCCAGTCGCTGCTGGAGCTGCTGATCGGCGAGGACGGCCAGCTGGAGCTGAACTTCGACGACGAGATCATCGCCGGCGCCTGCATCACGCGCGACGGCGAGATCGTCCACGCGGGCGCCAAGAAGACCGTGGAGGCCGCCGCGCCCGCACCGGCCGGCGCCGGCGCAGACGACGACGAGGCATAGGAGATCCGTGCAGACGCATGCCGCCATCACGACGCTGGCCGCCGACACTGGCAGCCCGCTGCTGACCGAGCTGGCGATCCTGATCCTCGCCGCGTTCGTCGGCTTTCAGGTCATCTCGAAGGTCCCGAACACGCTGCACACGCCACTCATGTCGGGCACGAACGCGATCCACGGCATCGTCCTCCTCGGCGGGCTGGTCGCGATCGCCCACGCCGAGGGCTTCCTCAACCAGCTCATCCTCGTCATCGCGATCGCCTTCGGGACGATCAACGTCGTCGGCGGCTTTCTCGTCACCGACCGCATGCTGAGCATGTTCAAGCGCAAGCCCGAGCCGGTCGCCGAGGAGTCCGACACGTGAGCGTCGCGACGGCGTTCTTCCAGGACGTCAACTTCATCAACGCGTGCTACATCGTCGCGTTCTCGCTGTTCATCACCGGTCTCGCGAAGCTGACGAGCCCGACGACCGCCGTCCAGGGCAACAAGATCGCCGCCTGGGGCATGCTGCTGGCGGTCGTCGCGACGCTGCTCAACTCCGGCCTCGACGGCGGTGAGTTCGCGCTCATCGCGATCGGCCTGATCGTCGGCACACTCGTCGGCGTCCCGGCGGCGCGCAACGTGAAGATGACCGCGATGCCGCAGATGGTGGCGCTGTTCAACGGCGTCGGCGGCGGTGCGGTCGCGTTGATCGCCTGGGCGGAGTTTCGCCAGCAGGGCGGCAACCTGTCCGACAACCTCGACGTCGGGATCCCGCTCGTCTTCGCGGCGATCATCGGCTCGATCTCGTTCTGGGGCTCGAACATCGCCTTCGGCAAGCTGCAGGGCCTGATCTCCGGCAGCCCGGTGAAGATCCCCGCCGGCCTGTTCGTGAACATCGCGCTGCTGGCGACCGCGATCGGCGCGGGCGCCGCGATCCTGCTCGGATCGACGTCGGAGGGCCTGTTCCTGCTGATCCTCGTCGCGGCGGCGATCCTCGGCAACCTCGCCGTGCTGCCGATCGGCGGCGCCGACATGCCGGTCGTGATCTCGACGCTGAACGCCTTCACCGGCCTGAGCGCCGCGGCCGCCGGCGTCGCGCTGGACAACTACGCGCTGATCGTCGCGGGCATGATCGTCGGCGCGTCGGGCACGATCCTCACCGACCAGATGGCCAAGGCGATGAACCGCTCGATCGGCTCCGTGCTGCTCGGCGGCTTCGGTGGCGAGGCCCCGGCGGTCGAGGGCGGTGGTGGCGAGACGGGCGGCACCGTGCGCTCCACGAGCGCCGCCGACGTCGCGATCCTGCTCGCCTACGCGCGCCAGGTCGTCGTCGTGCCGGGCTACGGCATGGCCGTCGCGCAGGCCCAGCACGCCGTCCGCGAGATGTCCAAGGCGCTGGAGAAGAAGGGCATCGAGGTGAAGTTCGCGATCCACCCGGTCGCGGGCCGCATGCCGGGACATATGAACGTCCTGCTCGCCGAGGCCGACGTGCCCTACGACCAGCTCAAGGAGATGGACGACATCAACCCGGAGTTCGGCCGCACCGACGTCTCGCTCGTGATCGGCGCCAACGACGTCACGAACCCGGACGCGCGCCTGAAGCCCGACTCGCCGATCTACGGCATGCCGATCCTCAACGTCGACGAGTCCAAGCAGGTCATCGTCCTCAAGCGCTCGATGGCGTCGGGCTTCGCGGGGATCGAGAACCCGCTGTTCTACGGCGAGAAGACGCAGATGCTCTTCGGCGACGCGAAGGCCAGCGTCGCGGAGATCACCTCAGAGCTCGGCGGCCTGTAGGCGCACAGAAATCTCCGGCGGCGCCGCTGCTTCTGAGGGCAGCGGGCGCTACGAGGGCAGGCTCGTGCTCCGCTGACCCCACAACGGCTGACGGCCCGCGGCACGCGCATCGCCTGTTCGGCTTCGCCGCGTGGCCTTCGGGCCGTCGCCTTCCCATCGATTTGCACGAAAGGAGCGCCCCCGCGCGGCGCGAGCCACGACGCGAGCATGCGTTTAAGATCGGCACGAACGCGCGGTTGCTTGAGCTGCCCTGGATAGGTTCGTCAGAGCAGATCACCGGGTCACACCGCGTCGCTCACGCTCAACTGACGTCAGGGAAGCAGTCCGCCATCGCCGCCGAGCGTCTGGTCCAGCGTGCCCACCGTGTCCGCACGCGGTGACGGCGCCGCCGACCGCGAACATAGGTCCTCATCGGGCACGTTTGGCCTCGTCCTTTAGTCGGAAGTTTTCGCCGGGTTGAGGCCCGATCCCCCGTGTTTCTGGGTTCGGGCCTTCTTTTGACGGCGTAGCGTAGACACTAAGCATCCTTGCGTTCCGGGCGGGTATGTGGCAGGATCGCCATGTGCCAGCGCGTGAGGGAAAGGTGCATGTAGCGACG
>Ga0136615_10001026_pt1 | contig 13160 bp, 11 predicted proteins | sample AntDrymUQ2882206_2_FD_106647 | JGI IMG/M metagenome (GOLD analysis project Ga0136615, IMG submission 106647) | Polar desert sand microbial communities from Dry Valleys, Antarctica - metaG UQ288 (22.06) | ecosystem: Environmental > Terrestrial > Soil > Desert | place: Antarctica: Dry Valley...
CTTCTCCCGCCCGGCTAGATATCCCACGCCCCGAAGTTGTCAAGCAGCCCGCTCCATAAGAGAGGGCCAAGCGACCGATTCGTCGTAAGGCTGTCGGTGCCGAAGACAGCCGTGGAGAATTCCAACTAAGCGATTGGCAAGAGAGCGCAGCGCCTGGTTGTTCGTCTTGCCACGGGCTCGCTGGAGGTCGTAGTAGGCGCGCGCTCCGGGTGACTTTGTGAGCGACGAGAAGGCCCACAGGAAGCAGGCGTCGAAGAGCTGCTCGTTGCGGGCGAAGCGGGCGAGCACTACTCGCTTCGTTCCGGAGGCCTTTGTGATCGGCGAGGTCCCCGCATAGTTCTTCCTGCCTCTAGCATCAAGGTAGCGGGTTCGGTCGTCTCCGAACTCCGCGAGCACCCGGGCGCCGAGGACGGTGCCGAGTCCGGGAAGACTGCGCAGGATCTTGGCGTCCGGGTGATCTTCAAAAGCCTCTTCGAGCTCCTGCTCGAGGCCTGCGATCTGGTCGTTGAGGCCGGCGATCAGCGTCACCAGGGAGGACACAATCGAGCCATAGGCGCGTGTCACCGTCTGCGGCGCCTGCAGCTGCTCGGAACGCAGCGCCGCCTGGATCTTCTCCGCACGGGTCTCGGCGTTGCGCTGGCGTCCCGCCCTTGTGAGAGCGCCGGCGATCTTGGAGCGTGACAGACACCGACCGAGCTCGGGGGTCGGCGCAACTCCGAGAACCGCGACCGCATCCCGATGGGCGAGCTCGGTGCCGAAAGCCTCGAGTGCCTGGGGATAGAACTCCCGCAGTGCGTTGCGGAGGCGGTTGACGTGTCTCTGGCGGTCCCAGACGAAGCTCTGATGCGCCCTCGTGAGCAGCTTGATTGCGTCGGCGAGCTCGCTGTCCCCTGCTATAGGGCGGTGGTTGTGGCGGTCCGTGCGCACGATGTCGGCCAGGACCTTGGCGTCACCGGGGTCTGACTTCGCCCGAGGTCGAGTGACGGTCGCGGTAGCGGTCGACCGACAAGGGGCTTATCGCGAACACCTGGTAGCCCCCGGCGAGAAGCGCCTCGACCAAGACCGCGATCGGTCTCGATGCCCACGATGGCGTCCTCGGGCTCCTCGACGTGCTCCGCCACCATTTCGTGCAACCGGGCGATCCCCTCGATTCCTTCCGAGGCCCGGCCCTTGGCGAGGATCTCGCCCTCTTGATCCACGATGCAGATGTCGTCCTGCTTCTCTGACCAGTCGATCCCGACGAAGACCAACATCCCTCCTTCCCTCGTGACGAACAACGGCATCAGCCTCGAGGAGATTGGCGGCGTCCTAATGGATCAGTGCTCTCGATGGCACGCATCCCACGAGCCCTCATCACTCCTCGCCGACCGAAGGGGGCACGATCTAACCCTGGAGCTCGAAGCCCGGGGGACCCTCGGTGCTCACCCCTCGGCTGGCTGAGAAGTCACCTTCCCATGAGGTGATGCAGACCCATTAGGGGACGCAGAGCGCGGTTTTCCGCACTCTGAGGCGCTCAAAACGCGGGAGGGCGAGAGAGGGGTCATTCTCCCGGGCTCTCCTCGGCCCCCGGCACGTCCTCGGCCGTGGCGTCCACTATCTGCTGAGTTTGCAGGTCGAGCTCCCCGTAACGAGGGTTGACGTCGATGTCGGCGTCCTTGTACGCGTCGATGATCCAGCCCTGCCACACCTGTTCGGGTGACTCCCCGCCGACCTCGGCCGCGATCTGTTCCTTGACCGCGTCGTAAGGAAGGGCTCGACGGCCCTCGACCTTGATGATGTGGAAGCCAAACTCAGTTTCGACCGGGCGGGAAACTTTGCCGATCGGCAGCGTCAAGGTCGCCTCGCCGAAGGGCTCGACGTAGCCTGCCGGGTCGGCCCACCCCAGGTCGCCGCCATCGGCAGCCGAGCCGTCCTGGGAGAACTCCTTGGCCAGGGAAGCAAAGAGGGCGTCGACCTTGGCGGCGGGAGCGTCCTGAAGCTGCGAGTAGAGCTTGTCCGCTTGTTTCTTGACGGCCGTCTGGTCCGATTTGAGCAGGATGTGAGAAGCGCGCACCTCCTGGTAGTCGCCCTTGTGCCCGTCGTAATAGGCGCGCAGCTCATCCTCGGGTGGTCCCTCGTCCTCAGTCACCTTGGTCCTCAGCTCCTGCTCGAGCACCTGGTCCTCGACGAAGCGCCTCAGCAGAGCGGCGGTGAGCCCTTGCTGCTCGAGCGCATCCTCGAACTTCTGCTCGTCGTCACCGAACTGAGCCTTGATCTGATCCAGCTGATCGGCCACGTCGGCAGCGGGAACCGTCACGCCGAGGGCGTCGGCGCGGGTCTGGAGCACCTCACGACGGATGAGGCGGGAGAGATAGCCCTGCTCGAACAGGCGGCGAGCCTTGCCCTTGCCGTTCTGCTGGCTGAGCTGGTCGAAGGCCTGCGTCTCCTCGAACGTTCCGAGCGCGTCGGTGATGGTTCCGGCGGAGATACCGTCGGCGCCCACCGTGGCCGCGGTCGAGCCCGAGGGACTGCCCGACCCTCCCCCACCCCCGCAGGCGCCGGCGAGAACGGCGACGATCACAAGCGTACATAGTTGTCTTTTCATGGTTATGAGATTAGCTGGTCGAGAATCTTTGTGACCCACGCCACTACGCCCGTCTTGGGCACGAGCCGCTCGGGCACGATCAGGGTCCTGGTCTCGGGCCGGAAGCTGGCCTCGGGCAGGAGCCGCTCGAGCCGGACCTGGCGGGAGTCCTCCAGCTCCAGTGGCCGGATGCGAAGGTTGCCCGCCACCGTGGCCGCTTCGGTGATGCCCGCGTCCGACATCAGGCGTCTCAGCCCGGCGACCTCGAAGAGCGACTCGACCGGCGCGGGCACGGGAGCCCCGTAGCGGTCCTCGAGCTCTTTTCTGACCTCATCCAGGTCCTCGGCGGCCCGTGCCGAGGCCACCTTGCGATAGGCCTCGAGCCTCAGGTTCTCGTCGGCCACGTAGGACTTGGGGATGAACGCCTGCAGCGGGAGATCGATCCTGACCTCGAGCTCCTCTCGCCACGGTTGGCCTTTGGCCTCGTCCACCGCCTGAGCCACGAGCTTGACGTAGAGATCGAAGCCCACCTCGGAGATGTGCCCGTGTTGCTCGGCCCCCAGCAGGTTGCCGGCGCCCCTGATCTCCAGGTCCCGCATGGCGATGCGAAATCCGGACCCGAGGCCCGAATGCTCGGCGATCGTCTTGAGCCGCTCGTGCGCGCCCTCGGTGAGCGAGAGGGTGGGAGGAAAGAAGAGATAGGCATAGGCTCGCTCGTGTGCCCTCCCCACGCGGCCTCGGAGCTGATACATCTGCGACAGCCCCAGGAGATCGGCCCGGCCCACGATGAGTGTGTTGACTGTGGGGATATCGAGCCCCGACTCGATGATCGTTGTACACACCAGCACGTTGGTCTTCGACTCTCCGAAGTCGAGCATTGCCTGCTCCAAAGCGCGCTCGTCCATCTGACCGTGGGCGATGCCTATGCGGGCTTCGGGCACGAGCTCGCGTAGATTCCGAGCCGCCGCCTCGATCGTCGCAACTCGGTGATGGACGTAGAAGACTTGCCCGTCGCGCAACAGCTCGCGTCGCACAGCCGAGGACAGAATTTCGTCGTCTTGATCGCCGACGAAGGTCATCACCGGATGCCGGTTCTCGGGCGGAGTGTCGACGATCGACATGTCTCTGATGCCCGACATCGCCATCTCGAGCGTGCGCGGGATCGGGGTGGCGGTGAGTGTGAGGATGTCGACGCTCGCCCGCAGCGTCTTGAGCCTCTCCTTCTGCTGCACGCCGAAGCGCTGCTCCTCGTCGACCACCACCAGGCCGAGGTCCTTGAAGGTCACGCCGTCCTGGAGCAACTTGTGGGTGCCGACCACCACATCGATCTTTCCGGCTGCGAGATCCTCGAGCACCTGACGTGACTCTGCCTGGGACAGAAAGCGCGACAGCATCGCGACCCGGACCGGGAAGTTTCTGAAACGTTCGACGAAAGTGGCGTGATGCTGCTGCGCCAGGATCGTCGTCGGCACGAGCACCGCAACCTGCTTGCCGGCCGCTACCGCCTTGAACGCGGCCCGGACGGCGATCTCGGTCTTGCCGTAGCCGACGTCGCCGCACACCAGCCGGTCCATGGGCCCGGGTCGCTCCATGTCGTCCTTGACCTCGTCCACGGCCCGGAGCTGATCCGGAGTCTCCTCATAGGGAAACGAGTCCTCGAGCTCACGCTGCCAGGGCGTGTCGGGCCCGAACGAAAATCCCGCAGCTCTGATCCTGCGCGCGTAGAGCGCCACCAGCTCCTGCGCGATCTCACGCGCTCTGCGCCTGACTCGCGACTTGGTGCGGGCCCAGTCGCCCGAGCCGAGACGGTTGATCTTGGGCGCCTCGCCCCCGATGTACTTGGAGATGAGGTCGATCTGATCGCTGGGAACGTAGAGGCGGTCGCCCTTGGCGTAAGAGATGACCAGGTACTCGCGGTGGACGCCGAGGAGGTCCCGGTCCACCATCCCCACGAAGGTCCCAATTCCGTGCACCTCGTGCACCACGTGGTCGCCCTCTGAGAGGTCGAGGGGTCCCGCCATCTGTCGGCGGCGGGCCTGGATGCGACGCCGCGCTGCTCCCGAGCGGCGGCCGGTGATGTCGGACTCGGCGACCAACGCTAGCCGGGCGCTGGGAAGCACGAACCCACGATGCAACTCGGCAACCACGATCGAGCCGCCGGGGGGTGAGCTTGCCTCGGGAGCGGACTCGGCCGCGGCCAGCTCCAGCCCGGCCGCCTTGAAGTTCGCCCCCAGCCTCTGAGCCGTTTCCGGCAACGACGCCGCCACCACCGCCCGGTACCCGTCGCGAACGAGTCCCGACAGTCGTTCGACCAGGACCTCGGGCTTGCCCGCCGCCTGCGTCCAGGTGTCGACCTCGAGACTGTCCGAGCCCGGCTCCGAGAAGCTCGACAGCAGCGTCACAGATGAGGCCCGCTCGAGCACTTTCTCCAGCGGGGCGAAGTGGTCACCCTCGAGGCCGGAGATCTCGCTCCACTCGCCGACCTGCTCTAGCACCTCCTCGGCCCGGTCCCTGACCCTCTTCGGCTCGAGAATCAGGACGGGGGAACCGGGCGGCAGAAAAGTTGTCAGCGGCTCGAGCGAGACGAGTTTTTGCAGCAACCGCTCCGCCCCCGGCAGCAGCACTCCCTCTGCGAGCTGAGCCAGCGCTTCCTCGGGCGCCTCGGTGTTCAAGCGGGCGGCCCGATCCCGAGTCGCCGCGTCGGTCAACAGCTCCCGGCAGGCGACCACCTCGGCCCCCTCGATCTCCTCCAGGGAGCGTTGCGAGGCGAGGGCGAACTGGCGCAGTGAGGTGATCTCGTCGCCCCACAGCTCTGCCCGCAGGGGTCGCTCCTCCGCAGGAGGAAAGACATCGAGGATGCCTCCCCTCACCGCGAACTCTCCCCGGCGCTCGACGATGTAGTTGCGCTCGTAGCCGAGCTCGACGAGCCGGGCCGTCACCTCTTCGAGGGAGATCTCGGCGCCGCGCCGCAGGACCAGCGCGTCAAGGTCACCCCGAGGCGGCGCCACCAACTGAGTGGCGCCCTGAGCGGTCGCCACCGTGACGTAGGCACCTCCTCGCCGCAGGCGGTTTAGAACATCGAGGCGGCGGCCCATGGTCTCCACGGAGGGCGACACCGGCTCGCCGGGGAGCACCTCCCAACCGGGAAAGACTTGCGCGCCGCTGCGGCCCAAGAACGCTTGAACGTCGCGCGCAAGCTGCTCCGCCTCCTCCGTGCGCGCCGACACCGCCAGCACCGGGGCGTCGAGATGGCGGGCGATCGACGCGAGCAAGAAGGGCCGGGCGGCCTCGGCAACGGTGACGGCTCCGGGCGCGTCGAGCAGAGCCCGGACGCGTTCGTCGGGCAAATGGTCGAGTAGGGGAGACAGCGGAGCCAATGCGTAATGAAGTCTAAGGTCGATTCACGGCCGGGTGGTCGCCAGATGTCGTATAGCAGCGATCAACGACCACTCGGTGGATTTCCGAGGTACTCCACCGCCCGAAGATGGACCTCGTGCGCCACAGGCACGATCACCTCCTGCTCCTCCTTGTCGAGCTGCTCGACGAGCTCTAGCATGCGGGCGTCGCTCTCTTGGATAACCTCGGGAGGACCTTGTTCGCCGAGGGCCACTCCGAGATCGTGGAGCACCGCGCGCGCCTCGACCAGCTCGGGGGACTCGACCGGGAGCCCGGCCGAGTGCAGCGCGGCCCGCACGGGCGTAGGGATATCAGTGGCAAAGACCACTCCCGAGGCGAAAGCCAGAAGGCACACCAGGGCGGCGGCAACCAGCAGGGCTCGCTGAGCGTGGCCGCGACGGCGTTCCAACTCCATGAGTCGCCTGCCCGCCTCCGCGCGCGCCCGCACCCGCTGGACGCCCTCGTCGGCCGGATCCATGGGGCTCGAGACGAGCGCGGCCCTCAGTTCGTGAAGAAGAGTCTCCTCGTCGCCGCGTCTCATGAGTACTGCTCCGCCATCAGGGCACGCAAGCGGGTCAGCGCGCGCGATTGCGCCATGCGCGCCGCTCCGGGTCTCCGACCCAGCACCGCTCCTGTGTCTTTGGCGTCGAGCCCGCCGACCACCCTCAGCTCCAGCAGCTCGCGATCGTCCTCTGGGAGTCGCTCGAAGGCGGCTCTGACATGGTCTTTCTCTTCGAGCGCAAGTACCTCCTCGGCCGGGCCGGGATTGAGATCGGCTTGATCGTGCTCACCCAAGGCGATCTGCCGCGCCGACGCCCTATGGGCCTCCAGCAAAACGTTCCTGAGAATTCCGAAGAGCCACGCGTAGACGCCCCCGCCCCGCCAGGTGAACCGGTCGATGCGCTCGTAGGCGCGAGCAAAGGCCTCACTTACGGCATCGTCCGCAGCCTCTCGGTTGTTGAGGCGGCGCGCGGCGTAGGTCAGCAGGGGCGTGTAAGCATCCCTGTAGAGAGCTTCCCACGCATCGGGGTCGCTGCGCTTAGCTCGCTCCACGAGAACCCTCAACTCTTTCCCTGTCCGGGGTTGCCTCTCGTTCCTCCTGCTCACGTCGTCCTTCTATGACCGCGACCGGGTGTTCATCACACTCTTGATTGAAGCTTGCCAAGGCAGGAGCGGAATCCGGCTCGACAGACCGTGAATCTATCGTTTCAGATCGCCTGTGACGCTCGGCGGAGCTGCCGCATAAGTGGGATGAGATCTCTCTGCAGGACGATAGTGCCCACGACTTACGAAAGGGGAACACAACGTGACCAAGTCACTGCTACGGATAGTGATGCTCATGACTCTGCTCATGGGCCTTGGAGGCAGCGCCTATGCGCACGGAAGCGACGGCGACGGCGACTTGCCCAGGGGCAAACGGCTCCGAGCCATCTCCTACATCAATCCTGACCTGGGCCTGCCCACCGCGAACCCCAGCGTCGACGACGACTCCTCGTGTGAGAGCCCGGACCGGGACGACCGCCAGCGGCTCAGCACGGCGACCAAGGACCGCAACGTCCACAACGACGCCTGTCTGGTGCGGTACGGCAAGAGGGTGAGCCGTCCGGTGGCGTGGATCTCGACCGGCGTTGGCTACATCAGCGCCTGCCCCGACCCCGACGACCTCAGGCAACCGGTGGCCAGAACGGCCCCGAGACCGCTCGCACCGAGGACACCGACGGCGACGGCTTTGCGGATGAGTGCTACCAGAGTGCCTATGAGGAAGCCAACGAGGAGTTCCACATTCGGCTGAACAACCTCGACGACCCCGGCAGCCAGTACGTCGAGTTCTGTCTCGACCGTGACGGAGACGGTTGTGATGACGTCAACAAGCGTGTACGAGACTCGATCTCGATCAAGTGGCTCGACAACTAGCAGCTAGATCGCGCTAGGCAAGCACCCGCATTACCCGGGGCCGGCTTTCCGACAAGGGAGGCCGGCCTCGGCGTGCGCAATCCCCGTCCGCCTGGCGCCGTGGTGGTTGCTGTGCGACAGTCTCACGTGAACCATCGGCGGTCGGGTGGCCCGCCGGCTCTCGCCGGCGCTAGTGGCGCTCGTTGACCTCGTTCATCGCCCGCTCGGCCCCCACCTCGACCACACGCTCCACCGCGTCCGCCGCGTCCGAGATCACCAGGGGCAGTTCCTTGCGCTCCGAAGAAGAGAAGCGCGCGAGGACGAAATCAACCGGATCCTGACGGCCCGTCGGACGGCCGATCCCGACTCGCACACGTACGAAGTCCTTGGAGGAGAGGTGGGATGCTACGGAGCGCACCCCGTTGTGCCCGGCGGTGCCACCACCGGATTTGACGCGCACGACCCCGAAGGGGATGTCGAGCTCATCGTGAACAACGACGACTTGTTCGGCGGAGACGCGATAGAAGCGCGCCAGCCCACTGACCTGGCCGCCCGACTCGTTCATGAAAGAGGTGGGGCGCGCCAAGACGACCGGCACGGAGCCGAGGCGCGCCTCTGCTGCAAGACAGCCGCTGCGATGGCGCTTCAACTGAACCCCGGAACGCGCGGCCACCTCGTCGAGTACCGCGGCCCCGGCGTTGTGACGGGTGGCGGCGTAGCGCTCGCCCGGGTTGCCGAGCCCGGCGATGACAAGCCTGTCGCCGCCGGGGCGCACCCGCCACAACGGTGACATGAAGGCTCTGGACTGAGGCGGGGCTTAGGAGCTCTCGGGCTGAGATTCGCCCTGAGGGTCGCCGGCTTCCGCGCCTTCGGCAGCCTCCTCGTCCGAGGGCTCTTCTTCGGCCGCTTCGGCCATGGCCTCGACGCCCCCGGCGGCCTCGATTGCGGCCGCCGATTCCATCGCCTCGAGCTCCTCCTGGGAGACGGGCGCAAGGACGGATGCGACCACTGCTTCGGGATCGGTGAGGATCTCGAAACTCCCCAGAGACGATAGGTCCGAAACGCGCAGGGAGTCTCCGATGGCAAGTCCGGAGACGTCCGCAGCGACGAATTCCGGCACCTCGGTGGGCAGGCACTTGACGTGCACGGTGAACAGGGGGTTCTCGAGCACTCCGCCCTCATTGACGCCGGGTGAGCTGCCCACGACATGGATAGGTACCTCGACCTCCACCGCCTGCGTGCGGTCGACTCGGACGAAGTCTGCGTGCAGCAGGGTGCCCTTGACGGGATCTCTCTGCAACTCGCGGGTCAAGGCCAGCGTGCCCTTGCCCTCGATCTGCAGGTCCAGCAGAACGTTCATGCCGGCGTCCGAGTTGAGGGCGGTGGCGAGCTCACGCCGGTTGAGCTGAATGGCGGTGGTCTCTATTCCCCGGCCGTAGATCACCGCCGGCACCTTTCCCTGGGCTCGCACCTTGCGCGCCACTCCCGTGCCGCTCAAGTGCTTGAGCTCTGCATCGATCCTTACCTCAGCCATCGAACTCCTCCATCATTCACATTCGGTTCACTCATCTGCTGGCAACGCCATCTCAGTATCGCCACCCTTACATACAACCGAGCTAGGCCTGGTTCTCTCCGTGGAACAGCTCGGAGACCGAGTCCTCCTCGAACACCGCCTTGATCGTCGACGCGATCGTGGGTGCGATCGACAGAACCACGAGCTTGTCGAGCATTTTCTCGGAAGGGATCGGAAGGGTGTTGGTCACCACGACCTGGCGAATCGACGAGTTCTTCAGCCTGTCGGTGGCGGGGTCGGACAACACCGCATGGGTGGCCGCGGCGTAAACCTCGGTGGCGCCCGCCTCAATCAGCGTCTCTGCCCCCCTGACCAGAGTTCCCGCAGTGTCGATGATGTCGTCTACTACCACGCACACCCGGTCGTGGACGTCTCCGACGACGGCGCGCGTCTCGCTGACGTTGCGGACGTCGCGCCGACGCTGCTTGTGCAGGAACGCGAGCTGACAGGCGCGCCCGGCGAACTCACTCATATGCTGCGTCCACTTCTCCGCCAGTCGCACCCGTCCCGCGTCGGGAGTCACCACCACGAAGTCATCGTCGATCAAGCTGGCGAAGTAGTCGGCCAGCAACGGCAACGCAGTTAGGTGATCGAAGGGAACATTGAAGAACCCCTGGATCTGGCCCGTGTGCAAATCGACCGATAAGACGCGATCCACCCCGGCAACCTCGTAGAAGTCAGCCACCAGTCTCGCCGTGATCGGCTCGCGGCCGAGAGTCTTTTTGTCCTGGCGCGCGTAGGGAAAGAACGGCACCACCGCGGTTATGCGCTTGGCGGAGGCCCGCTGCAACGCGTCGATCATGATGAGGTGTTGCATGAGGTGGAGATCCACCGGATCACTTGCGCTCTGGATGACGAACGCATCTTTGCCCCTCACCGACTCCGCGAAGCGAACATAGGTCTCGGAGCTGGCGAAGCTAGAGACCTCGACCTCACCGAGTTTCATGCCGAGATGGGTGGCGATCTCCTCGGCGAGCCCGTAATTGGCGGTCCCGCTGAAGAGCATCAGCCTCTTATAGGTGGGGACTTGCATTCACGCCTCCCGGCTTGCTCGACTGGAGTCTATTGTCGCGGCTCTTCGGGCTCTCCGGTGCGCTCCTTGCGCGCCTTTCGACCCATGCGGTCGCCGCGCCCCAAGAGCAGCCTGGCCGGGGCGCCAACCGCTAGCGCATCTTCGGGAACGTCTCTTGTCACCACGGCCCCCGCGCCGGTGGCGGCTCGCTCCCCCACCGTCACCGGCGCCACCAACATCGTGTCCGAACCTATGTAAGCGTCGTCCCCTATCACCGTTTCGTGCTTGGTCTGACCATCCCAATTGCATGTGACCGTGCCCGCTCCGACGTTGACCCCGGCGCCCAAGCATGCGTCCCCTACATAGGAGAGGTGATTGACCTTGCTGCCGGGGCCGACCACCGCGTTCTTGAGCTCGACGAACGAGCCCGCTTGGGCGCCCTGCTCGAGGCGCGTACCGGGCCGCAGGGAGGCAAAGGGGCCGACCGAGACTTCCGGACCCACGTCCGAGGACAAGACCACCGAATAACCAACCGTCGCGCCGGCTCCGATGCTCGAGTCGACGATACGAGTGTGCGGGCCGATCTCGGCGTTTTCATCTATGTGAGTGGCGCCCTCGAGGAAAGTGAAAGGGTGGACGATCGCGTCCCTCCCGATCGTGACGGTCGAATCGATATAGGTCACATCGGGGTCGATGACCGTCACGCCTTCGAGCATCCAGCGCTCGCAAGCTCTGCGCCTCAACACCTTGGATACCAACGCCAGATGGGCGCGCGTCTTGACCCCCACGATCTCGCCGGGATCGGTCCGCTCGGCGTGAACGCTGAGTCCCTGTGAACGAAGGAGCTCGACAACGTCGGGAAGGTAGTACTCGCCCTGAGAGTTCTCCGCGTCGACCTTCGGGAGAACCGATCCCAGCGCGTCCACATCGAACACATAGACACCTGCATTCACCTCTCGCACCTCACGCTCCTGGGGGCTCGCGTCCCGCTCTTCGACGATCTTCGTGGGTTTGTTCCCGATCCTGAGCATGCGCCCGTAGCCGGTGGGGTCCTGCATCATCGCAGTCAGTACGGTCACCCCCGCGGATCGCTCGGCGTGGGCCTCGAGCAGCGCTCTCAGAGTCTGCGTGGACAGCAGGGGTGTTGCGCCCTGCACGACCAGAAGCACGGCGCTGTGAGTGGAGGCAGCCTCGAGCGCGACCCGGACGGCATCGGCGGTGCCCCGAGGGGGCTCCTGCACGACGTAGGAGACATCGGCGACCAGACCCTCGGGTGCGATCGCCGCCTTGATCTCATCGATCCTGCGCGAGCAGACAACGATCCGGTCGTCCAGGGCGAGGGGATCGAGCGCGGTGAGCACATGAGCCAGTAGTGGCCGGCCGGCGGCCACCTGGAGGACCTTGGGAACGCTCGACTTCATGCGCTCCCCGTCGCCGGCGGCGAGCACAACCGCAGTCGCTCGAGCTTGTCCCACGATCACCTCCCTCGACACCTGACGCTGCCCCGCCTGGATTCGAACCAGAACTTAGGGATCCAAAATCCCTCGGGCTGCCACTTACCCCACGGGGCATTGCACGGGGCGAACGTAGCCTACGACGGCGCCCCCGCTGTTCCACCCGGTCCTCAATCGTCCATAACGCGCGTTCGACCACCGAATCGGTACTCGGTCGACCATTACGCGCGCATGACTACCTAGGCACGCCGAGACCGGTGGCCGACTCGACGCAGGCCGGCCGCGACGAAACCACCGCGACCTTCTCGAAAACCCCCTCTACCCCTGTGGCCACCTCGTGGGCATGGGCCTCGCATTGGGCGAGGGCGAATAGCGTCGGGCCCGAGCCGGAGAGGCCGGCACCCAGGGCCCCGGCGTCGAGCAAGGCGGCCTTGGCATGCCGAAGCTCCGGCCGCAGCTCGAGCGCAACGGGCTCCAGGTCGTTGTGCAGAAGCCCCGAGAGGCGCTCCGGGTCTCCGGCGGCCAGGGCGGCCAGCAGCAGCTCGGGCTCCGGCTCGTGAGGTGAGAGCCCCGGAGACCACGCCCGATAGACCTCTGTAGTTGACAGAGGCTCGCGGGTCATCCCGAGCACGAAGGACAACGGCTGTGGCGCCTCGACCTTCCTCACGACCTCGCCGCGCCCGGTCGCCAGCGCAGTGCCGCCGACCAGGCAATAGGGGACGTCGCTCCCGAGCTCGGCTCCCATGCGGTTCAGCTCGGCGGCACCGATCTCGGCCGCCCACAGCCGATTGAGCGCGATCAAAGCGCCGGCGGCGTTGGCGCTGCCGCCCCCGAGCCCAGCCCCCAGTGGGATGCGCTTACGCAGACACACCTCGAGGCCGCTCCTGCGACCCGCGCGTGTCGAGACGAGATCAGCTGCCCGGGTCACGAGGTTCTGCTCCGCAGGAATGGCCGCCTCCCCCAGCCACGGCTCGAAGTCGACCTCGATGTGATCAGGCGGCCCGGCCCTCTCTGTCACGATCAGATCATCGGCCAAGGAGACCGAGTGCAACACGGTGGCGATCTCGTGATAGCCGTCCTTTCGGCGGCCCCGAACCACCAAGTAGAGATTGACCTTGGCGTTCGTTACAAGCCTGATGGGAGCGCGAGCGACTGGAGTGGGAGCGGGAGCGACGGGAGTGGAGGGAGCGGGAGCGACTGGAGTGGGAGCGGGAGCGACGGGAGTGGAGGGAGCGGGAGCGACTGGAGTGGGAGCGGGAGCGACTGGAA
>Ga0136615_10001027_pt1 | contig 13159 bp, 10 predicted proteins | sample AntDrymUQ2882206_2_FD_106647 | JGI IMG/M metagenome (GOLD analysis project Ga0136615, IMG submission 106647) | Polar desert sand microbial communities from Dry Valleys, Antarctica - metaG UQ288 (22.06) | ecosystem: Environmental > Terrestrial > Soil > Desert | place: Antarctica: Dry Valley...
CAGGGCGATGATGGCGATCCGGCCCCACTGCCGCCGCTCCGCCGCCTCGGCCAGCGCCGCGGGATCCTCCGCGACCGCCACGGTCTCGACGTAGCCGCCGGCCATCGCCGCCTCCAGCGCGGCGAGGAACGCGTCGGCGTCCTGGAAGCGGTCCGCCGGCTCCTTGCGCAGCGCGCGCATCACCACGGCGTCCAGCGCGGGCGGCACGGCCGGATTGCGCAGCCGCGGGGAGATCGGCTCCTCGGAGACCTGCTTGAGCGCGATGCTCACGGTGGAGTCGCCGTCGAACGGCGGCGCGCCGGTCAGCAGCTCGTACAGCACGACGCCGATCGAGTAGAGGTCCGAGCGCGCGTCCACGGGCCGGCTCTGCGCCTGCTCGGGCGAGAGGTACTGGGCGGTGCCCATGATCGAGCCGGTCTCGGTCATGTCCGACGCCCCGGCGCGGGCGATCCCGAAGTCGGTGACCTTGGCGCGGCCCTCCTGGTCGACGATCACGTTGTGCGGCTTGATGTCGCGGTGCACGACGCCGCGGCGGTGCGCGAAGCGCGCGGCCTTGAGGATCTGCGCGACCAGGTCGACGGCGAGCGCCGGCTTCAGCGCGCCGTGGTCGAACACGATCTGCTTGAGGTTGCGGCCCTCGAGCAGCTCCATCGCGATGTAGTACGTGCCGTCCCACTCGCCGCGGTCGAACACCTGCACGACGTTGGGATGCTGGAGCCCGGCGGCGCTCGAGGCCTCGCGCCGGAAGCGCTCGACGAACTCCGCGTCCTCGGCGAAGCGCCGGTAGAGCAGCTTGAGCGCGACGCGGCGGCCCAGCTGGGTGTCCGTCGCGCAGTACACGTCGGCCATCCCGCCCGAGCCGATCCGGTCGACGATCCGGTAGCGGCCGTCGACCATCGTGTCGCGGTCGATCCGCTGCACCGCTACTGCCCCAGCGCCTGCAGGACGCGCTTGGCGATCGGGGCGGCGTTCACGCCGCCCGTCCCGCCCTGGAAGCGCTCGAGCGTGACCGCGATCGCCACGTCGGGCGTGAAGGCCATGAACCACGGCTGGTTGAGGCCGCTGTCGTTGAGCTCCGCGGTGCCCGTCTTGCCGGCCACGTCGACGCCCTCGAGCGCGGCGGCGGTGCCGGTGCCCTCCTCGACGACCTGGGTCATCATCCCGGTGAGGTCACGCGCCGTCTGGCGGGAGATCACCCGCTCGGCCTCGTCCGGCTCGACCTCCTCGACGGTCCGCCCGTCCGGGTCGATCGACTTGGCCATCAGCCGCGGCTCGAGCCGTACGCCGCCGTTGCCGATGGCCTGCGCCACGGTGGCCATCTGGAGCGGCGTGGCGAACAGGTCGCCCTGGCCGATCGCGACGCGGCCGACGTCGACCGCGTCGCTCGTCATCGGGGTCAGGGCCGCGCGCTTGCGCACCCCCGAGGCGGACATCTGCCCCTCGGGATAGTCCAGCGGCGGATCGGCGTAGAAGCCGAAGCGCTCCATGTAGCGCTGCATCACGCGGCCGCCGAGCTGCTCGCCGACGTCCGCCCAGACCGTGTTGACCGAGTTCGTGAGCGCGAACGTGAGGTCGACCTCGCCGAAGTCCTGCCCGCCGAAGTTGTCGAGCGGCACGCCGGAGATCGGCTTGCCGTTGGCGCCGTCCACGCGCGAGTCGGGCCGGAAGCGCCCGCTGTCGAGCGCCGCGGCGGCGGTCACGACCTTCATCGTCGAGCCGGGCGGGAAGCCGTTCTGGGTCGCGCGGTTGACCAGCGGGTCGTTCTCCTCGTCGCGGTTGAGCTGCGCGAACGTGTCGCGGTCGTCGATGCCGTTGGGGTCGTAGCTCGGGTCCGACGCCATCACCAGGACGCCGCCGGTATCGACGTCCAGCGCCACGACCGCCCCGCTGTGGCCGGCCGCGCGCAGCCCGTCGACCGCGGCCTGCTGGGCGCCGGCGTCCAGCGTGGTGGTGACGTCGTCGCCACGGTTCGAGCGGCCGAGGATCGACTCGAAGGCGGACACCAGCTCGGTCCGCTCCCCGGTCAGCGCCTCGTTGCGCGAGCGCTCGAGGCCGGCGCGCCCGATCGTCACGTAGGAGTAGCCGATCGCGTGCGCGAACAGCTCCCCGCTCGGGTAGCGCCGGCCGAACGTGTCGCCGGCCCGTGGCACGGCGCGGGCGAGCACCTCGCCGTCGGCCGCCCGGATCGTGCCGCGCCGGATCTTCTGCTCCTGCAGGAGCTGGCGCCGGTTGAGCTCGTTGTCGCGCAGCGCCTCCGCCTCGAACACGGTCCAGCGCGACGTGAACACGACGAGGACGCCGAACAGCACGACGACGAGGCCGTACAGGCGCAGGACGGGCCGGTTCATCGCGTGCGCGCAGGCCGTCGCGCGCGGTCGGAGATCAGCAGCAGCAGCGCCAGCAGCACGAAGTTGGCCACGATCGAGGAGCCGCCGTAGGACACGAACGGCAGCGTCACGCCGGTGAGCGGGATGACCTTGGTGACGCCCCCGACGATCACGAACACCTGCAGCGCGAAGACCGCGGTCAGCCCGGTGGCCAGCAGCTTGGAGAACGAGTCCTGCGCGAGCATGGCGATCTTGAAGCCGCGCTCCGCCACCATCAGGTACACGAGCAGCAGTCCGCAGGCCCCGGCGAGCCCCAGCTCGTTCGTGATCACGGCGTAGATCAGGTCGGTCTGCGGCGCCGGCAGGATCGACGCGCCGTTCGCCTGCGTGATCGTCGCCTGGCCGAAGCCGGTCCCGAACAACCCGCCGTCGGCCTGCGCGAACAGCGACTGGGCGATCTGGTAGGAGCCGCCTTCGGCGTCGTAGAGCGTGCGGTCGAACGGGTCGCGCCAGGTGTCGATCCGGTTCTGCACGTGCCCCACGGTGGCGGCGAAGAACCACGAGCCGAGCCCGAACAGCGCGAGGCCGACGGCCACGAACGAGAGCCGGTTGGTCGCCACGTAGAGGAGCGCGAGGAAGCCGCCGAAGAACATCAGCGAGGAGCCGAGGTCGCGGATGAAGACCAGCATCACCATCGCGCCGCCCCAGACCAGCAGCAGCGGCCCGAAGTGCTTGAGCGGCGGGATCGTGACGCCGAGGAAGCGGCGCGATTCCTGCACCAGCAGCTGGCGCGTGTCGCGCAGGTAGGCCGCGAGGAAGACGACGATGGCGATCTTGCCGAACTCCGCGGGCTGGAACGAGATCGGGCCGATCCCCACGCCGAGGTAGGCGCCGTTGACCTGCTGGCCGATGATCGGCACGCGCGGCAGGAGCAGGAGCAGCAGGCCCGCGGCCGCGACCGTGTAGCGGTAGCGCTCGAGCACGCGGAAGTCGCGCAGGAACACGATCGTGGCCGCGAACAGCACGAGCCCGGCGACGAACCACTGCGCCTGCTCGCGCGCCAGGTCCTCGTCGATCCGGTAGATCACGACGAGCCCGAAGCAGGCGAGCACCGCCACCAGCGGGAACAGGTACGGGTCGGCGTGGGGCAGCGTCCACCGGATCACGAGGTGGCCGCACAGGCACAGCGCGAGGAACGCCGCCCCGTACGTGAGCGAGACGTCGGAGAGCGCGGCGGACTCCTGGATGAAGATCGCCGCGAAGCCCGCGGTGAGGAGCAGGGAGGCCGGCACGAGCGCGAGCAGCTCGCGGTTGCGCGCGTTCACTCGATCTGGTCCTTCTCCAGCGCGATCACGAGGTCCTCCGCGTCGTCGCGCGAGCGGAGCCGGTGATCGGTGAAGCTCGCGCGGCGCTCGGCGGGCACGTCGGCCAGCGTCACGCCGGACTCGTAGTAGCGCTCGTAGAGGTCGACGCCGAACGGGAGCTCGTACGGCAGGCCGCGGAAGATCGTGACCGTGCGGCCGTCCTCGGCGTCCGTGCCGACGAAGTAGACGGCCCGGGTGGCGAGCCAGGCGCCCACGATCAGCGGCAGGACGACGGCGAGCAGGAGGAGCAGCAGGCCGCCGCCCGAGCGCCGGCGGCGGCGCTTGCCCCGTCGGGGTGGCTCGCGGGCCGGAGCCGCTGCACCGCCCTCCGGGCGCTCCGCGCGCGTCGCGGCCGCCGACGGCGCCCGGAGCGCGACCGTGGCCTGGCCGCCCGCGGCGACCTCGTGCTCGGCCGTGACCGCCGCCTCTGCGGCGCCGGCGCGGCGATCGTCGACCTCCTCGAGGCGGAACAGGATCACGGTGATGTTGTCGCGCCCGCCCGCCTCGTTGGCCGCCGCGATCAGCGCCCGCCCGATCTGTTCCAGCGAGCGGTCGGACGCCTCGAGCAGCGGCTTGAGCGCGGGCTCGTGGACCATCCCGGTCAGGCCGTCCGAGCAGAGCAGGAAGAGGTCGCCGGCGCGCGCCGGGAACGCCTCGATGTCGACGTCGACGTCCGGGTAGGCGCCGAGCGCGCGCGTGATCACCGAGCGCTGCGGGTGCGTCTCCGCCTGCTCCTCGGTGAGCTTGCCGCGGGCGACCAGCTCGCCGACCAGCGAGTGGTCGTGCGTCAGCCGGATCAGGTCGCCGTCGCGGAGCAGGTAGCAGCGCGAGTCGCCGACGTGGGCGACGACGACGACGTCGTCGTCCACGTATGCGGCCGTGACCGTGGTCCCCATGCCCGCGCGATCGGGGTCCGTGCTCGCCTGCTCGTGGATCCGAGCGTTGGCCTCCTTGATCATGCCGACGAGCGCCTCGGCCGGCTCGCGCCCGTCCGGCAGCCCGCGCTCGAACTGCTGCACGGCGAGCTCGGAGGCCACCTCGCCGGCCTGCGCGCCGCCCATCCCGTCGGCGACCACGAACAGCGGGGCGCGGACGTAGTAGGAGTCCTCGTTGCCCTGACGCTGGCGGCCGAGGTCGGTGTCGTGGAAGTGCTCGGCGATCCGCAGCATCAGCGCTCGAAGGTGAAGGACGTGTCGCCGATCCGGACGCGGTCGCCCGGGTGCAGCGGCTGCGGCCCGCGCAGCGGCTCGTCGTTGAGGTAGGTCCCGTTGGTGGAGCCGAGATCCTCCAACACGATCACGTCGCCGCGCGGGACGAGCCGCGCATGTCGCGACGACGCGAACGAGTCCTCGAGCACGATGTCGGCCTGGTCGCCGCGTCCGAGCAGCGCGCCCTCCGAGAGGTCGTAGGCCGAGCCGGCCCGCAGCCCTGCGCCGGAGCCGACGCGCAGCAGCGGTGCGCCGCCTGGCCGGGCGCCGGAGCTCGCGGTGTGCAGGCCGGTGGCGTCGGCGTAGTCGGGTGCCGGCGCAGCGCCGTCGGGATCGCCGGCACTGCGGCGCAAGTCCCGGAGCGCCGAGCGCGCCATCCAGAGCAGGAACAGGTAGAGGATCGCGAGGAACCCGAACTTCAGCGCGACGGCGACGGGGTCGAGCATGCGGCCGTCCTACTCCAGCTCGAAGGTCGCGCGCGACGTGCCCAGCTCGATCACGTCGCCGGGCTTGAGCGACTGGGCGCCGTCGATGCGCCTTCCGTTGACGCGGACGCCGTTCGTGGAGCCGAGGTCGCGCACGGTCCACGAGCCGCCCGAGGGCCGCACCTCGGCGTGCTTGCGCGACACGTTGGCGTCGTCGAGCACGATGTCCGCGTCGCGCGAGCGGCCCAGCGTCGCCCCGCCCGACCCGAGCAGCTCCGCCTTCCCGCCGACGCGCAGCCGCGCCATCCCGCGGCGCGGGTCGGGCTCGCGCAGCGGCTTGGAGATCCGATCGGAGGTCGAGTAGACCATCGTGTGGCCCTCCTCCGCCGGCTTCGGCGCCGCCGCGGGATCCTCGTCGGGGCGCACGAGGCGGGCCTGAATGCCGAACTCGCCGAGCCGCAGCTGCTCGTCGGTCTTGAACGTGATCTCCGGCGGCGTGAGCAGCGCGACGCGCTCGCGCCGGGCGTGCTCGAGCAGGTAGCCCGACAGCTCGGAGCGCAGCTCGTCCTCGTAGCCGGAGAACTGCTCGCGGTCCTCCGGGGAGAGCCAGACGGCGTACTCGTTCGGCACGTAGGTGCGGCTCAGCGACTGGACGCGATGCTCGTCCATCTCGCGTGCGAGCTTGCGCGCGAGCTCCACCGGCCGCACCTCCGACTTGAAGGCGCGCGAGAACGTGCCCTCCACGAGGCCGGCCAGCTTTGACTCGAGGTTGCGCAGCATGCTCATCGCGAACGACCCGGTCGCATGCGGCACAAGTATGGCGGCAGGGGTCAGGGCTCGTCGGGGGCGGGAAGGCGGGCGTGGGCGAGCGCCAGGGCGACGGCTGCGGCGGCGACCGCGCCGGCGAGCAGCCCGTGCGGCGCGGCCTGCCCGACGCGGTCGCCGAGCCATCCCCCCAGCGCGGCGGTCGTGCCGGCGAGGCCCGCGGCCCAGATGGTGGCCCCGACCGCGTCGAAGGCCAGCGAGCGGCCGCGCACGAACCACGGGGCCACGAGCGCGGCGATCCCCCAGACAGCGGCGAGCAGCAGGGCGCCCGACGTGGCGGCCGGCGCGATCACGTCGCCGGCGACGATCCCGGGTGCGCCGTCGAAGCTCGGGCGGTCCGCCGTTCCCGGCGCCGGGCCGAAGACCAGCGCGCGGGCGACGAGCGGCTCGGCCAGCACGACCCACCAGGCGCCGAGCGCGCCGAGCGCGAGCCGAGCGCTCCAGCGCGGCACGCGCCCCGCGAGCGCGGGATACGCGCCGGCGAGGCCGAGCAGGCCGAGGGCCGGCGCGAAGGCCGGCAGCGACCAGGCGCGCCCGTCGGCGCGCAGCAGCAGCGGGGGCGCGGCGGCGAGCGCGAGCAGCAGCACGGCGGCGCCGGGGCGCGGCACCGGGCCGAGCGCGAGCAGCAGCGCGACGGCGAGCGCGGCGAGCAGCCAGCCCACGCGCGGCAGCAGCGCGACCAGCGCCGCGGTGGCCGTCGCGACGAACACCGGCGGCACCGCCGGCTCGGGCGTCAGCCCGGCCAGGGCGGCCCAGGCGAGCGCCCCGGCGGCCGCCGGGGCGACCAGCCGGCCGACCGCGGGTGGCAGCGCCGGGATGCCGCGCTCGAGCGGGTGCGGGGCGATCCGGCCGCCGTCGTCCGCGACGTCCGGGAGCGCATCGGCCAGCGCGTCGAACAGGTCGTCGAGCTCCCCCCGCCGCTCCGCGGCCGGGAGCACGGCCCGGTCGATCGCGGCGCACAGCTCGGCGGGCAGGTCGCCGCGGTGGCGGGCGAGCGGCGGCAGGACGGTGCCGATCCGCCGCGCGGTCGCCGACGGCGATCCGGCGGCGACCGGGTTGGCGCCGGCGAGCGCCTCGTAGAGCACGAGGGCGAGGGCGTAGAGGTCGGCGCGCTCGTCCACCGGCAGGCCGCCCGCCTGCTCCGGGGCCATGTAGGCCAGCGTGCCGACCACGTCGCCGGTGTGCGTGAGCGCGTCCTCGCCGGCGAGGTGCGCGACGCCGAAGTCCGTCAGCTTGGCCGCGCCGCGGCGCGAGCTCGCGCTATCGGGGACGATCACGTTCTGCGGCTTGACGTCGCGGTGGATCACGCCCCGCTCGTGCGCGTGGTCGAGCGCGTCCGCCAACGCGAGCCCGATGCGCAGGACGTCGCGGTCCGACAGCTCGCCGGCGGCCTCGAGCTGGGCGAGCGTGCGCCCCTCCACCAGCTCGGAGACGAGGTAGCGGCAGCCGTCCTCCTCCCCCGCGTCGAACAATGCGACGATCGCATCGTGATCGAGCCGGGCCACGGCACGCGCCTCGCGCTGCGCGCGCTCGGGCGCCGCGCCGCCGGCCGGGATCACCTTGACCGCGACGGGCCGCCCGAGGCGCTCGTCGCGCGCGGCATAAACCGTGCCGAAGCCGCCGGCCCCAAGCCGCGCGCCCAGCCGGTAGCGCCCCATCGCCAGCCCGGGATCCGCCACCAGCTCCTCGGTCGCCTGCACGTGGGCGGGCTTCCACGCGCGCGAGGCGGCACCTTCCGGCTGCACGGAAGGGTTCAGCGCGGACGGTGCCGAACTGTCCCGCCGACGCGCCTCATATCCTTCACGTCAGCTCATGAGCCGCGCGACGAGCGTGCGGCTGCACCAGGAGATCCATTTCACGTGTCCTTCTTCGACGAGGACGACGAGCCCCGCACCCGGGTCCGGCCCAGGCGGATGGCGTCCTCCCGCGGCGCCGCCTCTCCGGACCGTCAGACCGTGCTCGTGCGCCAGCTCGTGCTGTTCGTCGGCGCCATCCTGGTGCTGGCGCTGCTGATCTTCGTCATCGACGGCTGCCGCGACTCGGCCCGGGAGAACGGCCTGCGCGACTACAACCGCGACGTCGCCTCGATCGTGAGCGACTCCGACAGCCTCGTCGGCGAGCCGTTCTTCAACCTGCTGCGCAACCCCAGCTCGGGCGACCTCTCGACGCAGATCGCCAGCTTCCGGGCCGAGGCCGAGACGCAGTACCAGCGGGCCCGGCGCGTCTCGACGCCGGACGACCTGACCGCCGCGCAGCGCTCGTTCCTGATGGCGATGGAGATGCGCCGCGACGGTCTGCAGTCGGTCGCCGACCGCATCCGCACCGCGCTCAGCTCCGACGCCGAGGCGGCGGACACCGCGATCGAGCAGATCGCCGGCGCGATGCAGATGTTCCTCAGCTCGGACGTGATCTACGCCTCACGCGTGCTGCCGTTCATCGAGTCCGAGCTGCAGGAGGCCGACGTCGGCGCCCAGCGGCTCCAGCAGTCGCAGTTCCTCCCGGGTCGGGAGTGGCTCGACCCGACCGTCGTGGCCGACGCCCTGGGCCAGCAGCTCTCGGCCGGCGGGGGCAACGGGCGCGAGCCGGCGCCCGGGCTGCACGGCACGGGCATCGACTCGGTCCAGGTCGGCGACGTGACGCTGGAGGCCGGGGTGGCGAACCGGATCGCCTACGGGCCCGACACCGAGTTCACGGTCAACTTCACCAACCAGGGCGAGAACGACGAGGTGGACATCGTCGTCGTGCTCCGGATCGAGGGCGGGCCGGAGCCGCTGCGCGTCCAGAAGAGCGTCGCGTCGGTCACCGCGGGCAGCGCCGCCTCCGCGACGCTCAGCCTGGACACGGCGCCGCCGCTCGAGACCGCGGTCACGATCGTCGTCCAGGTCAAGCCCGTGCCCGGCGAGGAGAAGCGCGACAACAACACGGCCGAGTACGACGCCGCGTTCCTGCAGGGATAGGCCCGGGTTGACGGCGGCGTCGACGTCCCGCGTTCCTGCAGGGGCAGGGGTCCGAGTGACGGCGGCGCCGACGTCCCGCGTTCCTGCAGGGGCAGGGGTCGGAGTGACGGCGGCGTGGAGGAGCTGACCGATCCGGCTGGTCTGGTGGCGATGGCCGCCGCCGCGCTCGCCCTGGTCGCGCTCGCCCTCGCGAGCGTGGTGACGCTGCGCGTGCGGCGGCTGCGCGCCGCCCAGCAGGTGGTGCTGGGCGGCAGCGGGCGCGACGACCTCGTGCACCACGCCGCCGGGCTGCACGAGGCGTTCGTGTCGCTGCACGACCGCGTCGAGGAGGTCGCGGACCGGCTGGAGGCGCGAGTGCAGGCGGCCGAGCAGCGGCTCGACGGCGCGATCGCCTACCGCGCGCTCGTGCGCTACGACGCCTACGGCGAGCTGTCCGGGCACCAGTCCGCGTCGCTCGCGCTGCTCGACGCCGAGCGCAACGGCGTCGTGCTCTCCTCGATCGCCCACCGTGACTCGGCGCGGCTGTACTGCAAGCAGGTGGTCGCGGGGCGCGGCGAGCACGTGCTCTCGCCCGAGGAGGACGAGGCCATCCGCCGCGCGCTTGCCGGGGAGCGCGGCACGGTGGTGCTCGAGGACTAGATGCGCGCCGCCTACCTCGGCCCGCCGGGCACCAACTCGCACGACGCGCTGCTCGGCGTCGGGATCGACGTCGAGCTCGAGCCGCGGCCGACGGTCGGCGCCGTCGTGGAGGCCGTGCAGTCCGGCGCGGCCGAGCGCGGCCTGGTCCCGATCGAGAACTCGCGCGAGGGCGCCGTCGGCGCGACGCTCGACGCGCTCGTGTTCGACGCGCCGGACGTCGTGATCGTCGGCGAGCTCGTGCATCGCGTCAGCTACTGCCTCACTGCCGCCGAGCCGGTCGCGCCGGACGAGGTCCGCACCGTCCACTCGCATCCCCAGGCGAGCGGGCAGTGCGCGCGGTTCCTCGGCGCCCAGCTGCCCGGCGCGGCGGTGATCGCCGCCGCCTCGACGGCCGGCGCCGTGCGTGCCGTCGCGGAAGGGGAGGCGCTGGCCGGCTCCCCGCCGCACGCCGCGATCGGCACCGGCCACGCGGCGCGGCTCTACGGCGCGGTCGTGCTGGCCGAGGGGATCGAGGACGACGCCGAGAACGCGACGCGCTTCGCGTGGCTCGCGCGAGCCGGGGAAGCGGCAGGCGGCGATGCGGACACGGTGGTGGCCGGCGTCGGCGCCCACAAGACCGCGCTGGTGTTCTGGGGTGGCGGCGACCTGAGCCCGGGCTGGCTGGTCGGGTGCCTGGCCGAGTTCGCCTCGCGGGCGATCAACCTGACGCGGATCGAGTCGCGGCCACGGCGGGTCGGCCTCGGCCACTACATGTTCTTCTGCGACCTCGAGGGCCCGCTGGACGACCCCGCGGTCGCGGCCGCCGTGACCGGCCTGCGCACCCGCTGCGAGGCGGTCCGGGTGCTCGGATCCTTCCCCGCCGCATCCCCCGCCGCATCCCCCGACGCCGGCTGAGCCGCCGGAGCCATTGTCTACACTCCGGGCCAGCGATGGCCACCGCCGTACCCCCAGCGCCAACGGGGTCCGTGCCGCTCGTCGACCACCGGCGGCACGGATCGACCGCTGACGGCTCAGGCCGTTGGTCGGGTGGTCGTGTGCTGGTGCTCAACGCGACGTACGAGCCCATCAACGTCTGCACCGTACGGCGCGCGACGGTGCTGCTGCTCAAGGAGAAGGCCGAGGTCATCGAGATCGGGCCGCACGAGCTGCGCTGGGCGCGCGGCTCGATGACCAAGCCCGTCGTGATCCGGCTGATCTCCTACGTCCGCATCCCGCGCGACTCCCACAAGCGCAAGATCACGCGCCGCGCGGTGTTCGCCCGCGACGGCTGGCAGTGCATGTACTGCGGCGCGCGGACCAGCCTCACCGTCGACCACGTGATCCCGCGCTCCAAGGGCGGCGGCTCGGACTGGGAGAACATCGTCTCCTCGTGCGCCCCCTGCAACCGGCGCAAGGGCGACCGGCTGCCGCACCAGATCAACATGCACCCGCGGGTCAAGCCGCGGATGCCGAGCCCGAACGTGTTCATCCAGCTCGCCTCGCCCACGATCCCGGCGACCTGGAAGCAGTACCTGCTCCCCGAAGCGGCGTAGAAGCCGTCCCGCCGGTTCGCTACTCTGCGAGAACCAGAGAAAGGGGGTGGTCCGAAGTTGAGTGACAGTTATTGCGGGACCCTGGAGGTACCCGGCCGCTGAGCACCAGCCTGGTGCTGGACCCGCTGGTCAGCGGAATCCACACCGAGGTGCCGCCGCCGTCAGTGCCGGAGCTCGTCCCCCCGGCCGCACAGACCAGCTGACGACGGCCAAGCAGTCCAGCAAGCAGTGACCGAGGGCTCCGGTGTCGACCGGGGCCCTCGGTGGTTGTGGGGCCTACTCCTCGACGTCGGTGTCGGGCATGCCGTCCGACTCGACGTCGGGCAGGCCGAGCAGCGCGTCCTCGTCGGGATCGCCGATCTGGACGCCGTCGCCGGCGAGCGCCGGCTCGTCGGCGACGCCGGAGGCGTCGAGCGAGACCGGGGCGTCGTCGGCCACCGCGTCGGCCGTCTCGGACTCCATGACGAGGGCGACCGCGGAGACCAGGTCGTCCTCGCGCACGTTCATGAGCTTGAAGCCCTGCGCGTTGCGACCGAGCGGGCGCAGGTCGCGGACGCCGATCCGCTGCACCATCCCGTTCTGGGAGATGAACAGGAGCTGGTGGTGATCGCGCACGACCAGGGCGGCGGCCAGCCCGCCTTTGGCCTCCGTCTGCTGGATCGTCTTGACGCCCTTGGCGCCGCGGCTGGTCTTGCGGTAGTCGCCGACCAGCGTGCGCTTGCCGAAGCCGTTCTCCGTCACCACCAGCAGGTACTGGTCGTCACGCGCGATGTCCATCGCGATGACCTCGTTGCCCGCGCCGGTCACGTCCATGCCGCGCACGCCGGACGTGTCGCGGCCCATCGAGCGCGCGTCGTCCTCGGCGAAGCGGACGGTCAAGCCCGCCTTGGAGACCGTCAGCACCTCGTCGCCCTCGTCGACCCGGCGCACGGCGACGAGCTCGTCGCCTTCGCGGATGTTGATCGCGATGATGCCGTCCGCCTTGATCGGCGTGTTGTAGGCCTGCAGCTCGGTCTTCTTCACCGTGCCGGCCTTCGTGGCGAACATCAGGAACTGCGCCTCTGCGTAGTCGCGCGTGGCCAGCACGGACTGCACGCGCTCGCCCTCGCGCAGCGGCAGCACGTTGCCCAGGTGGCGGCCCTTGGACTGCCGCGACGGCGCGTCGGGCAGGTCGTAGACCTTCGAGCGGTAGACCTTGCCTCGGTTGGTGAAGAAGAGAAGGTAGTCGTGGGTCGAGCACACGAAGAGGTGCTCGATGTAGTCCTCGTCCTTCATCCCCATGCCGGTCACGCCCACGCCGCCTCGGCGCTGCTGGCGGTAGGTGGCCAGCGGCAGCGACTTGATGTAGCCGGACTTGGTGATCGCAATCACCATCTGCTGGTCCTGGATCAGGTCCTCGATGTCGAGGTCGTCCTCGGCGTAGGTGATCTTCGTGCGGCGGTCGTCGCCGTAGCGCTCGGCGATCTCCTCCAGCTCCTCCTTGATCAGCGACAGGACCATGTCCTCGTCGCCGAGCAGGGTGCGCAGCTCGCGGATCCGCTCGACCTTGTCGGCGTGCTCGCGCTTGATCGAGTCGGCCTCCAGCGCGGTCAGCTGCTGCAGGCGCAGCTCGAGGATCGCCTGGGCCTGGATCTGGGTGAGCCCGAACTGCTCCATCAGCCCGCCGCGCGCGGCGTCGCGGTCGCGCGAGCCCCGGATCAGGTCGATCACCGCGTCGAGGTTGTCGAGCGCGATGAGCAGGCCCTCGAGGCGGTGGACCTGGGCCTCCAGCGTGCGCAGCTCGTGCTTGGAGCGGCGCACGATGACCTCGCGCTGGTGTTGGACGTAGTTGTGGATGATCGAGCGCAGCGGCAGCGTCCGCGGCACGTTGTCCACCAGCGCG
>Ga0136615_10001028_pt1 | contig 13154 bp, 14 predicted proteins | sample AntDrymUQ2882206_2_FD_106647 | JGI IMG/M metagenome (GOLD analysis project Ga0136615, IMG submission 106647) | Polar desert sand microbial communities from Dry Valleys, Antarctica - metaG UQ288 (22.06) | ecosystem: Environmental > Terrestrial > Soil > Desert | place: Antarctica: Dry Valley...
CTTCGGGGACGGGGCCGATGGGTTGGGGCTTGAGCGACACGGTTTTCACCTCCGGCTGGGCGAGGTTTGAATGCTACGCCCGAAAGTATGCGCCGCCCTCAGCGAATTCGCCAACAGCATCGGCTACCGGCCACGGTCTACAGCCAGACGGTAGCGAGGTATCGTCCTCGGTTACAACGACTTCTACGGGAGGATCCTCGTACACTTGAGTTGGACTTTTCTGAGCCTTGCCTTTCGCGGCATCGGCGTTGCCGGCGGCCTGAGAAGAGCCACCCTCGCATCCCGCGATCAGCGTTAATGCAAGCAGCACCGCCAACAAGTTGAGGAGCATATTTATCTTTTTGTTGCATGACATACAAGACATTGTCTCACGTCCTGACATTAGCCGCTGCCGTTGGACTACGGTAGACGCCGTAACGCTTGCGTTCGTGTTGAGTCGTTGGTTGCGAAAGCTGACGGCTAAGAACTCTTCACGGCTTCGACGACCTCTTGCAAACCCTGCTTGGCGTCGGAGAAGAGCATCATGGTCTTGTCGGTGTCGTAGAAGAGGGGGTTGTCAATTCCCGCGAAGCCGGGGCTGAGGGAGCGTTTGACGAAGATGACCCGCTCCGCCTTCTCGACTTCGAGTATGGGCATGCCGGAGATGGGGGTGTCCTGTTCGGGGTCGTTGGCCGCCGGGTTCACTACGTCGTTGGCGCCGACGATGATCACAGCGTCCGTGTCTTCGAACTCGGGGTTTATGTCCTCCAGGTCGTAGAGCTTATCGTAGGGGACGCCAGCCTCGGTGAGGAGCACGTTCATGTGCCCCGGCATGCGGCCCGCGACCGGATGTATGCCGAAGAGGACTTCCTTGCCCTCTGCTTCCAGGGCGTCCACGAGCTCGCGCATCGCGGTCTGCGCCTGGGCTACCGCGAGGCCGTAGCCGGGTACGATCACGATCTTCTGGGCCTCGTCCTTCAGGTATTCGCCCACCGTCCCGGCGCTAGCGTCGTTGACCGGCCGCTCCTCCTGGTCCTCGCTCTTTCCTCCGCCCGAGGCGGAGATGCCGGCGAAGATGATCTTGCGTAGTGGCCGTCCAAGCGCGCTCGACATCAGGCGGGTGAGGATGGTGCCGGAGGCCCCGACGATGGTGCCGCCGATAATCAGGATGTAGTTCCCCAGCACGAACCCCGACGCTGCCGCCGCCAGCCCCGTGAAGGCGTTGAGAAGTGAGATCACGATGGGCATGTCCGCGCCGCCTATCGGGATGACGAGCAGCACGCCGAGCACGAGCGACGCCACGAGCACGGCGGTCAGGGAGCCCACCGGCGGGAGGAACGGCAGTATCACCGCGTCCAGAGCGGCGTTCGCCCCAAGCACGAGGATGCCCGCGAAAAGCAGCGCGTTAACCACCTGTTGCAACGGGAACGTGACGGAGCCGGTGAAGGCGAGTTCCTGTAGCTTCAGGAAGGCCACGACGCTCCCAGCGAAGCTCACCGACCCGATGAGTACGGTGAGCGGCACCGTGATGGCGGCGACCAGGCTCTCGTCGCCGCGTATCTGGAGGTGGTAGAACTCCGAATACGCTATGAGCGCGGCAGCCCCGCCGCCGACGCCGTTGTATGCGGCGACCATCTGGGGCATCGCCGTCATCTGTACCCGCTGCGCCGAGACCGCCCCGATGACGGCCCCGAGAAGCGTCGCGGCTGAGATCAAGAGCAGGCCCTGGAACTCGATGACGAAGAGTGTCGCTATGAGGGCTATCACCATGCCGAAGGCGGCGAGGGTGTTTCCGGAGCGGGCGGTCTCAGGCCGCCGCAGCCGGCGGATGCCGAGCACGAACAGCGCCGCCGCCGCGAGGTATGCCAGGAACGTCGCAGCCTGCACGGGTTAGCCCTCTTCCCTTTTCTTGACCCTTCTCACGGGGGGACGGAACATCCCGAGCATCCGGTTCGTCACCCAGAAACCGCCGACCACGTTCAACGCCCCGAAGAACACCGCGATGAAGCCAACCGCCTTGATGAGGGCACCGCCATCCGTAGCCAGCGTGATCATGCCCCCCACCTGGATGACGCCGTGGATGGCGTTGGTCGCGCTCATCAGCGGCGTGTGCAGCAGGTTCGGGACACGGGAGATCAACTCGTATCCCAGGAACGCCGCTATCACGAAGATCGCAAACTGCGCCAACAACTCCTGCACGCTATCCGTCCTCGCTTTCGGTTTCGCTGCGGGACTTCTCCAGCGCCTCGCGGGTGGCTTCGTGGCGGATCTCGCCGCCGTGGGCTATGCAGGTGGACGAGACGATCTCATCCTCGAAGTCCAGGTTCAACTCCGGCTTCTTCTCGTCTTTGTCCTCGGACGCATCCCGGGTGAGGTGCCCGATCAGGTTGTACATGTTGCGCGAGAGGAGCTGGCTGGCATGAATGGGCATCGCGCTCGGCAAATTGACCGGACCTATGATCTTGACCTGCTGGTGCTCGACGGTCTCCCCGGCCTCCGACAGCTCGCAGTTGCCCCCGCTCTCCGCCGCGAGGTCAACGATCACCGACCCCGGCTTCATGCTCTCGACCATGTCCTTGTCCACGAGGGTCGGGGCTTTTCTGCCAGGCACGAGCGCCGTCGTGATGACGATATCCATTTCCTTCATGCGCTCCCGCAACAGCTTCTGGTCCTCCTCCAGTTTCTCCGAAGACCATTCTTCCTCGCCTTCCTCCTCCTCCGGCTCCTCCTCGCCTTCCACGATGTACGCATCCCGCGGCGGTTCGGCGAACGAGTGGAACCCGAGAGAGGTCATCAGCTTCCCGAAACCTTGAGGCTGGTATTCCTCGTACTCGTCCTCGTCCTCGCCGCTCTCCTTCTCGTCTTCGGAGTCTATGAAGGATGCGCCAAGCGACTGCGCCTGCTCCTTGGTCTCGGGCCTGATGTCGTAGGCGAACACCTCGGCCCCGAGCCGGTTCATGATCGCAATGGCCTGCAACCCGGCGACCGCCACCCCGAGGACCAGCACGTTCGCCGCCTTTGTGGTGCCGGCGGCGGTCGAGAGCATGGGGACGTACTTGCCCAGAGTGTCGGCGGCTATCAGGGCGCACTTGTAGCCGGCGATGGACCCCATCGAAGAGAGGGCATCCATGCTCTGCGCCACGCTCGTGCGCGGTATCTGCTCGTTGGAGAAAACGGTGACGCCTCTCTCCGCGAGCTTCTCGACCAGCTCCGGCTGCTGCGGCCCGTTCAAGAAACACACGAGCGTCTGCCCCTCGCGCATCTCTCCTGCTTCGTCTTCGGTGGGACTAGCCGCTTTTACGACGACATCCGCCTCGCTGTAGAGTTTTTCGGCGTCTTCGACGACCGTGGCCCCGGCTTCTTCGTAGTCGCCGTCGAGGTTGTAGTCGCGGCCCGCGCCGGCCTCGATGAGTACATCGAAGCCATCCTTGATGAGACGTGCGACAGTCTCGGGCACAAGCCCGACCCGCCGCTCCCCTTCCGTTACCTCCCTGGGAACACCTACCTTCACGCCGGGGATTATAGCCGGGAGAATGAGATCCCGCTTTCACCAACCGTTACCAATAGAAACCCACTTTGTAATCTGTATGTCACATTTCACGGGTAATCTACTTTTGTAGACAGACAGAACCGTACCCGGAAAGGGGGTCGAGGACGATGAAGAGGATACGCACCGGACAGACGAAGAGGATGTTGACGGCGGGCGCCATCGCCCTGACCTTCGCCGTTGCGGGGTTCGGCCTCCTGGGTTACTCGCTGTTCGGCGGGAGCGAGCCGGCCTCGGCCGAGACGCCTGACAAGGCTACCCGAACCATCCCGCGTAGCATCCCGGAGAAGATCTTCACGAGCATCTCGGAGCAGTTCCAGGCTCCGCGCGCCGAGGCTCCCAAGGACCCTGGGATGAAGCTCACCGTCCCCGAGATGGAGCGCGTCGAGAATGTTCCCGTCTACAACACGGCCCCGAAGGGCTACGAGAAGGCCCTGCATGACGGGACGGTCCACGTCAAGGGCACGGGGTTCCCGTGGCAGGATGAGGCCAACGTGTACATCGCCGGCCACCGCCTCGGTTATCCGGGGACCAAGAGCGACCGGGTTTTCTGGGACCTCGACAAACTGGAGGACGGCGACGAGGTGATCCTGACCGACGCAGACGGCACGAAGTACACCTACGAGGTCTTCAAGGAGTTCATCACCGGCCCCTCGGACGTGTCCGTGCTGAAGCCCGAGAAGGGCAAGAACATCGTCAGCCTCCAGACTTGCACCCTGCCAGACTACTCGGAGCGCATGATCGTCCAGGCCGAACTCAAGAGCGTGGACTAACCTTCCACATACGTAGACGATAGGCTGGGTCCGCGAAGACCCGGCCTACTTTTTCCGCTTCTTGCGGGGCCTGAACTCGGCGGCGAGGCGCTCGACCGGCTCGCCGCCTTTTATATGGCTCTCCACGATCTCCGGCACATCATCTTCGATCAGACCGAGGTACCAGGCCCCGCCAGGGTACACGACGGCGTTGGGACCGTGCTTGCACAGGCCGAGGCACTCGACCGAGTCCACCCGGACGTCACCGTTCATCCCAGCTGACCGCAACTCATCCTTGAGCGCCTTGCGGACCTCCTTCGAGCCGCGCTTCTTGCAGTCGCCGCCCTTGCAGACGAACACCTGGGCCTCGTAGTCCCGGACCTTCGCGTCCGGCTTCTTGCGATCCAGGACTGATATTATCCCGCCTGACTTTCCGCGATCCTTCTTGTTCTTCCTGGCGATGACTTACCCCGTTTCCAGACCGACGCCGAGATTCCATGAGTAATTGAGAACCATTCCCGATAGCGGCAATATACCATGCGCGGGGCTGGGACGGTATCATGAAGCAAGCGGGCGTGATGAAGGTGTTCGCGTTGAGTTTTATTGGATCGGAGGACGACAGGCGGGATGAGCCGGCACTCGGTCGTAGACGTGGGGAGCAACACCATACATCTTCTCGTGGCGGATGTGGATGGGGGAGAGGTGTTGCCCGTCACGGGGGAGAAGGTCTCGGCGCGGCTCGGTTCCGGGGTGGAGAAGACGGGTCGGATAGAGGAGGAGCGGCTCGTGCTCGCGGCGGAGGCCATAGACTTGTTCGCCAGGATATCCGGTCTCAACGGGGCGCCGGAGCCCGAGATCCTCGCCACGAGCGCCGTCAGGGACGCTGAGAATGGCCCGGAACTCGTGGAGAGGGTGCGGGAGGCGACAGGTTTGAAGATGCGCCTCATCTCCGGTGAGGAGGAGGCTACGCTCGGTTTCCGGGGGGCGCTCTCGGCGCTGGGCAAGTCCTGGGACGGGCCTGCGCTGGTGGTTGACCTGGGTGGTGGATCGGCGCAGCTTATAGTGGGAGAGGCGTCGGGTGGGCCGCTCATGCAGGTATCGTTGCCGCTCGGTTCCAACCGCACCACCGAGCGGTTCGTGGGCAAGGACCCGGCGAAGAAGAAAGAGTTGCGGGCACTCGACGAGCACGTAAAAAAGATGATGCCGGGATGGGGGCTTTCGTCGCGGGTGCGGGTCGTGGCGGTCGGTGGATCTGCGCGGGCTATCTTGAAGATCACGCGCGATGGGCTGACGGTGGAGCGGTTGCGGAAGCTCGCGGTGGAGGTTTCGGAGCGTCCGTCGGCGATGTTGGCGCGGGAGCACGGGCTCGCGCCGGAGCGGGCGCGGGTGTTGCCGGCGGCGATCACGACGCTCGCGGCGGTACTGGAGCATTTCGGAAGGGATGAGTTGACTGTGGCGCGCGGGGGATTGAGGGAGGGCACGGTGCTCACGCTCGCCGGGGCGTTCGCTGGTGGGGAGGAGATATGACCGACGTGGCACGCCGTCCGAGCCTCTCGGACCCGTCGCTGTACATCAATCGGGAGCTATCCTGGCTCGCATTCAACGACCGGGTGCTGGCGCAGGCTAGAGACGAACGGCATCCCCTGCTGGAGCGGATGCGCTTCCTGGCGATCTCGGAGACCAACCTGGACGAGTTCTTCATGATCCGGGTCTCCGGGCTTCAGCAGCAGGTCGCCGCCGAGCTGCCGAACCCGGTCCCCGATGGGATGACCCCCGAGGAGCAACTCTCCCGCATAAAGAAGGATACGGAGGAGTTCTTCGCCGAGCAACGCGCCGCGCTGAACGACGAACTGCTGCCGGATCTCGCTGGGGAAGGCATCAAGGTCGTGCCTCACAAGAGACTGCGAAAGGCCGAGCGGGAGGAACTGAGAGAGCGGTTCGGGAGGGACATCCTGCCCATCCTCACGCCGCTTGCGATAGACCCGGCGCACCCGTTCCCGCACATCTCCAACCTTTCGCTGAACCTTCTGGTCGTGATCGGCGACGAGGGCCGCAGGGTGATGGCCCGGGTCAAGGTGCCGACCACGATAGACCGTTTCATGCGGATCGCGGAGAAGCCCGGCCCCGATGGGGAGCGCCCCGAGATGCGCTTCGTGCGGGTGGAGGAGGTGATCTCGGCCAACCTCGACGAACTGTTCCCCGGCAAGGAGATCGTGGCGAGCTATGCCTTCCAGGTCACGCGCAACGCGGACTTCGTGATCGAGGAGGACGAGGCGTCGGACCTCTTGCAGGCGATAGAGGACGAACTGGAGGGCCGGTGGTTCGGGCAGAGCGTGAGGCTCGTGGTGACCGAGGAGATGCCCGAGGATCTACGGGACTGGCTGGCGACCAACCTCCGGATGAGCGAGGAGACGGTCTACGCCGTCCCCGAGCCGCTTGGCCTCGCGGACCTCGAAGAACTGACGCACCTGGATCGCGGGGACCTCCTGTATCCGCCGGTCACGCCACGGGTGCCGCAAGAGATCCGGTCGGCGCGTTCGATCACGCAGGCGATCCGGCAAGGAGACGTCCTTCTCTACCATCCGTATGATTCCTTCGCACCCGTGGTGGACTTCGTCCGGGCCTCCGCCTCGGACCCTGGGGTGCTCGCCATCAAGCAGACCCTCTACCGGGTCGGATCGAACTCTCCCATCGTCGAGGCGCTCTCTGAGGCCCGCGACGAGCAGACGCAGGTCGCCGTGCTGGTGGAGTTGAAGGCCCGCTTCGACGAAGAGCCGAACATCGTCTGGGCCAGACGGCTGGAGGCCCGGGGCGTCCACGTCGCCTACGGCATCGTAGGCCTCAAGACGCACGCCAAGATCTGCCTGGTCGTCCGGCGCGAGGGGGCCGGCCTGCGGCGCTACGTCCACATGGGCACCGGCAACTACAACCCCTCCACGGCTCGGGTGTACACGGACTTCTCGTACTTCACGGACGACCCAAACCTGGTCGAGGATGGATCCGACGTCTTCAACTACCTGACCGGCTACTCCGAGCAGGAGGAATATCACGAGCTGCTCGTCGCCCCCCTCAACCTGCGCGCGGGGCTCAAGCGCTTGATAGACGAGGAGACCGAGAAGGCCGAGAGGGAAGAGCCGGCCCGCATTACCTGCAAGACGAACTCGCTGACGGACCCACGGATCATCGAGGATCTCTACGAGGCATCCCAGGCCGGGGTGAAGGTGGACCTCATAATCCGTGGGATCTGCTGCCTCCGTCCCGGTCTCGAAGGGATCAGCGAGAACATCCGGGTGGTCTCTCTGGTGGGACGCTTCCTGGAGCATGCGCGCGTCTTCGCCTTCGGGGAAGGGGATGACGAGAGGATCTACCTCGGCTCCGCCGATCTGATGTAGCGCAACCTCGACCGGCGGGTGGAGAATGTCTTCCCGCTGCGCGAGGAACGCCACCGCAAGAGGATACGCCGCATCCTCGACCTCCAGCTCGCCGACACCGCCAACTCCTGGGAACTCCGCCCTGACGGCTCCTTCAAACGCCTCAGCCCCCCGGACGGCGAGGAACCCTTCGACAGCCAGGCCATCCTGCTCGAAGACCCCGGCTAGCGAAGACCTCAGTCGAGGTCGCGCAGCCCGCTGACGCTCACGCGCTTCACGCCGGGGAGGGCGGTGATCTCCTCCAGGACGTCTTGCGCGTTGCGCGACGGTGGGATGCGCACGCGGATGCTGTAGTGTGATTGCCCGTCCTCCAGCTCCGCGTCGAGGCCGCGGACGCCTATGTCATGACGGTCGAGCAGCGCGGTCACAGCCGAGATGTTGCTCCCGGCGCCTTCGAAGGTGAGGTTCATGATGCCGTAGTCCGTGCGGAGATGGGGGATGATGAGGCTCCGCACCTTGCGCAGCAGGTAGAGGGAGAGCAGCACCACGACGGTCGTGGAGGCGGCCCCGAAGAGGAACCCCGCGCCGACGGCCACCCCTATCGCCGCCGCGGCCCACAGGCTCGCGGCGGTGGTGAGCCCCCGGATGTCCGTGCCCTGGCGGATGATCGCCCCCGCCCCCAGAAAGCCGACGCCCGTTGCGACCTGGGCGACTATCCTCGTCGGGTCGAACTGGATACCGCGCCCATTGCTTTGGAGCGCCGCTTCGGTGAACGCCGTGAATCCGTAGGCCGAGACGAGCGTGAACAGCGCGGCCCCCAGCCCGAGTAGTATGTGCGTCCTGAAGCCGGCTGACTGGTCGCGCGTCTCGCGCTCGAAGCCGATGGCCCCGCACAACGCCACCGTCACCAGCAACCGGACCACGATCTCGACTTCGGAGATGATCAACTCTGACACCCACGACCTCCCATTGACAAGGAACGCCCCACGAACGGCCACGGTCCCGACGCTCCCCTATTGCCGGAATATATAGTAGAGAACCAGCGCACATACAATGGGCAACCTCTCTACATGGAATTGAACGCATCAGAGGCAAATGTTACTATTTCCCGTTCCTTCTTGGGGATCAGCGGAGGAGGTCGGCGAGGCTCATGCAAAACCTGACTTCGGACCAGCAAGAAGTCGAGTGGCAGTTCGACGCCCTCGATACGAGACCCGTGCGCGACTGGCTGGGGAATCGTTCCTCCGACGAGGATCCTCGCGTGGGCGAGGGCGAGACGCGGGAGATCACCGACATCTACTTCGACACCGGCGACTGGCGCATCTATCGCGCCGGTTACAGCTTGCGCGTCCGCCGGAAAGGGAGCGCGCGCAAGCGGGAGGCCACCATGAAGCTCCTGGCCTCCCCGGACGGAGCGCCGGGACTCCGCCGCCGCCGCGAGATCTCCGAGCAGATCGAAAGCGTGGACGATCTCACGGCAGCCCCCGGACCCATCGGCGAGCGTCTTCGGGCCCTCGCCGGTTCCAGGAAGCTAGAGTCCATCTTCGAGGTCCGCACGCGGCGCGGCGCATACGAGATCTCTCTCGAAGGGAACAACGTCGGCGAGGTTGCGCTCGACGACACGGAGATACCGCTTGAGAACGGCGAGGAACCAGCCCGGCTCCGCCGCGTCGAGGTCGAGCTGGACCCCGGCGCGCTCGACACCCTCGACTCCTTCGTCCAAGAACTTCGCGAGAGTTGCCGCCTGTGGCCCGCCACTGCCTCCAAGTACGAAGCGGCGCTCTTCGCCCGCGGTCTCACCCCGCCCGAACCGCCCGATTTCGGGCCGACCGGGGTAGATGCCTCGCTCGCGATCGGTGAAGTCGCGTTCGCCGTCATGCGCGAACAGTTCGGGACCTTCCTCGCCCACGAGCCCGGCACGCGGCTCGGGGAAGACTCGGAGGCGCTCCACGACATGCGCGTGGCGTCGAGGAGGATGCGGGCGGCGATGCAGATTTTCAAAGATGCCTTGCCGGTACGGTCCCGCAAGCTACGCGATGAACTCAAGTGGATCGCGGGCGTCCTCGGAGAGGTGCGCGACCTCGACGTGCAACTCGAGCAACTGGAGGACTGGCTCTCCGAATCCTCCCCCGAAGACCGGGAGCCGCTCGGTGAGCTTCGCGGTGTGCTGGAAAGGAAGCGGGAGAAGGCCCGGAAGTCCATGCTGCGCGCCCTGGACTCGCGCCGGTACGAGAGGTTCGTGAATTCGTGCTCGGAGTTCCTCCAGCGCGGCCCGTCCCGCCGCTCGAAAGCGGCCAGGAGGCCCGTGCTGGACGCCGGGCCGGAGATCCTCGGCAGACGCCACCACAAGGTGAAGAAGGCGGGGGACCGGATCTCGAAGGACTCCACGCCCGAGGAATACCACGAGCTTCGCAAGAAAGGCAAGCGGCTGCGGTACGCGCTGGAATTCCACTCGGAAATCTACGGCAAGCCCGAGCAGGACCTCGCGAAGAGCCTCAAATCCCTTCAAGACGTGCTCGGCGACCACCAGGACGCCGAGGTAGCCATCGCCCAGCTCAGGGAACTCGCTCCTCCCGCCGATGGTAGGCGGCGCCGTGCCGGTCTCTCGCCCCGCAGCCTGCTCGTCATGGGCGGCATCGTCCACCGCTACGAACTGCGGGCCGCGGAGCTTCGCAAGCTCTTCCCTGACTCGTATTCGAAGGTCAAGGGCAAGCCCTGGAAGCAGCTCCGTAAAAAGATGGACGGGATGCGCCCGCCCGAAGGAACAGCCTGAGACGTGGACCTCTATCTGGTGCGCCACGCGATAGCCTACGACAGGGACCACGAGAGATGGCCCGACGACTCGAAGCGCCCGCTGACCCCGGAAGGGGAAGAGGGTTTTCGCGGAATCTCCCGGCAGCTCGCGAAGTTCGCGCCGTCGAGGCTCTTCAGCAGCCCCTACGAACGCGCTTGGAGGACCGCCGAGGTGTTGTGCGAGGCCGCGGGATGGCCCGAGCCGGAATACATGCCCGCGCTGGAGCCTGACATCCCCACCGAAAAAGTGGCCCTGGTGCTCGAAGACCTGATCCGGGACGCAGACGGCCCCACGGCCCTCGTGGGTCATCGTCCCAACCTCCACCAGCTTGCATCCTGGTTCCTGACGGGAGACCAGGAAGTGGGGATCACGATAAAAAAAGGCGGCGCCCTGTGTATTCGCTTCGATGGCCGCCCGGAGCCAGGCGCCGGCGAGCTACGCTGGTTGCTGACGCCGAAGATCCTACGTTCCCTGACAGGCTAGCTATCTGCCCGAACCGTGACCCCAACTGAAACCTGATGCCTGAAACCTCTCAAGCCAGCGACATCTTCGCCAGGCACTCCGGTTCCGGGTAGTCTCTGCTCAGGTCCAGAAGAGTTAGCTCGACCACTTTCACCCGGACTTCCCCGACGGACCAATCCCTGTAGCGTTCGATGGTGGAGACGAGCTCCTCCGGGGGTCTCGTGCCGTCCAGGGCCTGGAAGTACGCCAGGGTCATGTGTGGCGGCCCGGAAGGCATCTTCAGGTTGCACCCGCTGCAAAGGGCGTCGCGGAGGCGTTTGATCATGCCTCCATCGTGAGCCTCGATGAACGCTGCTCCGGGGAAGGCATTGAGGTTCGCAAGCTCCACGCCGAAGGCGGGAACATCCGCCAGCGTCCGCCTGGCGCGGACCTCTATGTCCGTGAGCCGCTCGGACGATATCTCGCCGGCGTCCGCAGGCTCGGGGACGAGGAATCCCAGGAGGAGCAGAGTGATGTGCATGAAGTGATCCGGATGCAGCGACACGAACGGAAAGGGCCGCAAAGCTTCCCGCAAAGGGTCGAGGCGACCGCGCAGGTGACCGGTCTCCACAGGGACCATGAGCGATGCCGAGAGCGCGTGCCCATCCTGCCAGCCGGGGTCCATGTGCCCCCCGAACTCCATGCGCCTCTCGGCGACGAACTCTTCCCAGATATCCTCGTAGCCTCCCATCGCGCAACTGTAGCAAATCGCGCCGGAAGCAAGGAACCGTATATGGTACGCTCCGGCGGTCCTGCGTACCGAGAGGGGGAAAGCGTTTGCCAACGGCCTCGGTGGCGGGACTGTTCCCGAAACGCGCGCCCGCCGCGTTCGTGATCCTCGCCTTCGCGCTCGGCGCGTTCGCTATCGGGTGTGGAAGTAGCGATGCGGAGCCCGACGGTTCCAGGGACGGCATTGGGAAGCCGGAGGCCGAAAGCCTGCCTGGCGTGATGGGCAGTCCGCCCGTAAACACTAGCTTGCGGGAGACGCCAGAGACGGAGCGGCGCAACGTCGTGCAGATCGTGCTCGAGTCCACCCGCGCCAGGTCCGTAACCCCGTACAACGAGGAAGTGCCGACCACGCCATTCCTCGATCGGCTCGCCGGCGAGAGTATCCTCGCCGAACGGGCTTACGCGGTCGTGCCCCACACCAACAAGGCGCTCGTGGCGACGGAGTGCGGCATCTGGCCGAAGCTGGAACGTGAGATCATCGAGGATGAGCAGGGCAGCATCCCGGCCCGATGTCTGGCCGATCTGCTCGGCGAAGAAGGCTACTCGACCGTCTGGTTTCAGAGCGGCGCCGACCGCCGGGAGAACCGCGGGCAGATGGTCGAAAACTTCGGCTACGACGAGTTCTATCCCGTGGGGACCATGAAGACCGGCGATTTCCAGCGGTCCAACTACTTCGGCTACGAGGAGGCCGTGATGTTGCGTCCCAGCCGCGTCTGGCTCGAAGAGAATGGGGATAAGCCTTTCCTGGCGACGTACAAGACGGGCACGCCCCACAATCAGTATCTCGCCCCTGCGCGCCGTTACGGCAGGGTGGACTTCACCGGCAACGCCCCGCTCGACCGCTACCTCAACAGCGTCCGCTACGTGGACTTCTTCATGAGGGATCTCTTCCGGCAGTACAAGGAACTCGGGTTATACGAGGACACTATATTCGTGATATACGGCGACCACGGCGAGGCGTTCGGGGAGCACGGCCGTCTCCAGCACGACAACGTGATCTGGAACGAGGGCCTGCGCATCCCCCTCATAGTCCATTACCCGCGCCGGAAACCGGGCGAGCGCGTCGAGGAACTATCGAACCAGCTAGATATCCTCCCGACCACGACCGCGCTGCTCGGATACGAGGTGGTGGGAGGACGTTATCCCGGATACCCGCTCACTGATCTGCCCGAGAACCGTGAGATCCGGGCCAGTTGCTGGTACAACGAGCGGTGCCTGGCAAGCATCCGGGACGACGATAAATACATCTACCACTACGGCGAATATCCCGAAGAACTCTTCGACTTGCGCGCAGATCCCCTCGAAGAGAACAATCTCGCCGGCGACGCTCCCGGTCAGGGACTGGACGAGCGGCGCCGATCGCTTAGAGCTTCCGCCAATAGGCTGGCAACTTTTCGCACTTGGAGACTTTCTGTACGATCAAACCGCACCTCCACTGTCGATTGATACATTAGCTACTCGCCTATTGGCGGAGCCTCTTA
>Ga0136615_10001030_pt1 | contig 13138 bp, 11 predicted proteins | sample AntDrymUQ2882206_2_FD_106647 | JGI IMG/M metagenome (GOLD analysis project Ga0136615, IMG submission 106647) | Polar desert sand microbial communities from Dry Valleys, Antarctica - metaG UQ288 (22.06) | ecosystem: Environmental > Terrestrial > Soil > Desert | place: Antarctica: Dry Valley...
CGGCCGATGCCGGTGTCGTCCACGGCCTCGACCACTAGCGCGTCGAGGCCCAGCGCATCGCTGCGGCGCAGCGCGGCGAACAGCACCGCGGCCAGCGCCGCGGCGTCGGGGGGGGCGGCCAGCCCGATCACACCGGGTGGCGCCGCCCCTGGGGCGACCAGGCCGACCCGGCGGCCCCCGGCCGCGGCCTCGGCCGCCAGCGCGGCTCCGCCGCCACGCGGCGCGACGAGCAGCGGCGTGGCCGGCGCGTAGTGCCGGTAGCGCGTGCCAGGGGACCGGCCCACGGCCTCGGCGGTGTGCTCGTGCGTGGAGCCGCAGGTTTGTTCAAGGATGATCCCCAGGTCCTCGGCGGTCACCGCGCCGGGCCGCAGCAGGACCGGACGCTGCCCGCGCGCGTCGACCACCGTGGACTCCACGCCGATGGGGCTGGGGCCGGCGTCGAGCACCAGGTCGACCTGGCCGCCGAGGTCGGCGACCACGTGCGCGGCGGTGGTGGGGCTGGGACGACCGGAGCGGTTCGCGCTCGGTGCGGCCACCGCCAGGCCGCTCGCGCGCAGCACTGCGAGGGCGACGGGGTGGGCGGGCACCCGCACGGCGACGCTGTCCAGGCCGCCGGTGGTCTCGCCGGGCAGCCCGGGCGCGGCGTCGACCACCAGCGTCAGCGGCCCCGGCCACCAGGTCGCGGCCAGCTCGGCGGCAAGGGGTGTGACCCGCAGGGCGAGAGCCGCCAGGCCGTCCGCGTCCGCGACGTGGCAGATGAGCGGGTTGTCGGCGGGCCGGCCCTTGGCCGCGAACACGCGGCGGACCGCGGCGGCGTCGCGCGCGGACGCCCCCAGCCCGTAGACGGTCTCGGTGGGCAGCGCCACCAGGCCGCCGCCTGCCAGGACGGCGGCGGCGTCGGCGACCGCGCCGGGGTCCGGCGCGAGCGGGTCGACGCTGAGCAGGCGAGCGGTGGCGGGCACGCCGGCGAGGGTAGTGCGCCGGCGTGCCGTCGCCGGCGGGCCTACAACGCGGCGTCGGCGAGCTCCATGACCGCGAGGTCGGTGCGCTCCAGCACCGCGCGGCGCGCGGTCAGCTCCGGCAGGACCGTGCGCACGAAGAAGCGCGCCGCGGCGACCTTGCCTTCGTAGAAGGCCGCGTCACGGTCGCCAGCCGCGGCGCCCGGCGGCGCCGGGGCGCCGCTGTTCCCCAGCCTGAACAGGGCGGCGAGCGCGACCTCGGCCTGGCGCAGGAGGAGCCAGCCGACGACCAGCTCGGCGAGCGACTCCAGCAGCGAGGTGGTCTGCAGGCCGACGAGCTCCACGCCGCGCCCGCTGTCGTGGCCGAGGAAGCCCACGAGCGTGCCGAGCATCCCCTGCACGTCCTCCAGGCCGGTGGCCAGCAGGGCGCGCTCCTGGGCGAGCGCCCCGTTGCCGGCGTCGCCCTTCGCAAAGGCCAGGATCTCGCCGAGCAGTGCGGCCAGCGCCGCGCCGGAGTCCCGGGCGATCTTGCGGAAGAACAGGTCCAGGGCCTGGATGCCTGTGGTCCCCTCGTAGAGGGTGTCGATCTTCGCGTCGCGCAGGTACTGCTCCAGCGGGTAGTCCCGGCAGTAGCCGGAGCCGCCGAAGACCTGCAGCGACAGCGCGAGCAGCTCGTAGCTCTTCTCCGAGCCGTAGCCCTTGACCAGCGGCAGGAGCAGGTCGTTGCGCCGCTGCGCGTCGGTCATGTCACGGCCATCGGCCTCGCCGACCACGATGTCGTCCTGCACCGTGGCGGTGTAGAGGGTGAGCGCCCGCAGCCCCTCGACGTGTGCCTTCTGGGTCATCAGCATCCGGCGGACGTCGGGGTGGCGGATGATCGCCACGCGCGGGGCGGTCTTGTCGGCGGCGCGGGCCAGCTCGGCGCCCTGCACCCGCTGCTTGGCGTAGTCCAGCGCGTTGAGGTAGCCGGTGGACAGCGTGGCGATCGCCTTGGTGCCCACCAGCATCCGCGCGTACTCGATGACCTTGAACATCTGGCGGATGCCGTCGTGGACCTCGCCGACGAGCAACCCGCGTGCCGCCACCTGCTCACCCAGGGTGAGCGTGCACGTCGACGAGGCCTTGAGGCCCATCTTGTCCTCGATGCCGGTGACCACGGCACCGTTGCGCTCGCCGAGGGAGCCGTCCTCGTGCACCCAGAACTTCGGCACGATGAACAGCGACAGTCCCTTCGTCCCCGGCCCCGCGCCCTGTGGGCGGGCGAGGACGAGGTGGACGATGTTCTCCGGCCAGTCGAAGTCGCCGCTGGTGATGAAGCGCTTCGTGCCGGTCAGGTGCCAGGTGCCGTCGTCGGCGAGCACCGCGCTGGTCCGCCCCGCGCCGACGTCGGAGCCGGCGTCGGGCTCGGTCAGGACCATCGTCGCGCCCCAGCGGCGCTCGACCATCGGCGCCACCATGCGCTCGCGCTGCTCGGCCGTGACCAGGCCGTCGAGGATCGTGGCGAAGAACGGCCCGCCCGAGTACAGGACCGCCGCGGGGTTCGCGCCGAGCAGCAGCTCGGAGCAGGCCCACTGCAGGCTGGGCGATGCACCGAACCCACCGAGGTGCTCGGGCAGGTTGAGGCGGTGCCACTCGCCGCCGAAGTAGGCGTCGAGCGCCCGGCGGGTCCCGGCGTCGAGGACCACCTCGCCCTCGCCCACGAGCTGCGCGCCCACCCGGTCGCCCTCGACGAAGCCGTCCGCGAAGGGCCCGGTCGCCAGCCGCTCGACCTCGGCCAGGACCTCCCGCGCGGTGGGGCCGTCCATCTGAGCGAACGGGCCCCTGCCAAGCACCTCGTCGCGGCCGAACACCTCGAACAGGTTGAACGCGATGTCGCGCAGGTTGCTGCGGTAGTGGCTCATGCTCCGCTCCTGCCCGGCCGCACGCTGGTGCTTGGTTATCAGGCTTAGGTTACCGACCGGTACAGCCTTATGCTACCGAGCGGTAGCCCATCGGACAAGACGACGTTCGACTGCGTCCGACGTCCCGTTACGCTGCGGCCAATGGGCAGTGGTGCGGTGGTGGTCGTAGGCGTCGCGGTGGCGGGCGCCCACCTCGCCCTGCTCCTGCTCGGGACCGGCGAGGCGGCTGCGAGACCGCAGCCCGTGGTGCTGGGGGTCGCGCTGGTGCTCGGCGGGCCGCCCGGCCGGGGACCTGGCCCCTCACGGCGGCGAGACCGTCGGCGAGGTCCGCGCCCGCGCCGCCGGGGGTGCTGGCCTGCGCCGAGGCCGACGGCGGCTTGGTCGTTGCCTTCACCTCGGGCGACCTGGTCAAGGCCGTGCTGCTGGAGGCCGCTGGGACTCGACGACGCGGCGGTCTGGCGCCTCGACGTCGCCCCCGCCTCGCTCACCGAGCTCGTATCCACCGGCGGTGGCTGGCGTGTCACCCGCATGAAGCGGTGAGGGGACGGTGAGGGACCGGGCGTGGGGGCTGGTGGGCGGGCTGCTGCTCGACCTCGCGGTTGGCGACCCCCGCCGCGGCCATCCCGTGGCGGCCTTCGGCGCGGCGGCCACTCGCCTGGAGCGGGTGCTGTACCGCGACGACCGGCTACGCGGGCTGGCCTTCACCAGTCTGCTCGTGGGCGCGCCGGCGCTGCTCGCCGGTTGGCTCGACGTCCGCGCCGGGCGCTCGCGGCCGCTGCTCGTCGCCGCCGTCACCTGGGCGGCGGTGGGCGGCCGGTCATTGGGCCGCGAGGCGCGCGCGGTGGGTGACGCGGTCGCGGCCGGCGACCTCGCCGTGGCGCGGCGACGGGTTCCCGCGCTCGTCGGCCGCGACCCGACCGACCTCGACGGCCCGGAGCTGTGTAGGGCGGCCGTCGAGAGTGTGGCCGAGAACACCGCCGACGCGGTGGTCGCGTCGCTGTGGTGGGGCGCGGCCGGGGGCGCAGCCGGGGTGGTGGCGCACCGCTGTGCGAACACCCTCGATGCGATGGTCGGCCACCGCAGCGCCCGCTACCGGCGCTTCGGCGAGGCGTCCGCCCGGCTCGATGACGTCCTCGCCTGGGTGCCCGCGCGGTTGACCGCCGCCCTCTCCGTCCTGCTTGCTCCGGTGGTGGGCGGATCGGTCAGGCGCGCGGCCGCCGTCGCACGCCGCGACGGGCAGCACTCGCCCAGCCCCAACGCCGGCTGGTCCGAGGCCGCCTTCGCCGGCGCGCTCGGCGTGCGTCTGGGCGGGGTGAACCGCTACGGCACGGGGACGGGCGCCAGGCTGGAGGAGCGCGGCCCGCTGGGCGAGGGCCCGCCGCCCACGCCGGCCGACGTGGCGCGCGCCGTCCGCCTCTCCCAGGCCGTGACCGCGACGACCGCGCTCCTGGCCACCGTTCCGGCGCTGGCTCGGGGCCGCGGCCGCCGGCCGGGGCACCCGGGGTGGGCAACGCGATGACGGAGCACGTGACGGTCCTGGGCGTCGGCGAGGGGCACCCGCTGAGCGCCGCCGGTCGCGCCGCGCTGGCGGAGGCCGGATTCGTCTCCGCGACCCGTGCCGAGCTGGCGGCGACCGGCGGGCTGGTCCCGCCCGAAGCGGTCGTCGACGTGCTCGGCGACACCGCCATGAGCAACCCCGAGGGGCAGCTCTGGGACCGGCCGAGGCAGCCGGCACAGGTGGTGGTGCTCACCCCGTCGGGCGACCTGGTCTGGCGGGTCGTGCGGGCGAGCGGTGCGCACGTGGGTCTGCAGCGGGTGCGCGCGCTGGAGCCGTCGCCCGCCGCCGAGGGTGGGGCAGGCCTCGTCGTCGACCCGGAGGCCGGCCCGCCGTCTCCGCGCGCACAGGGTTGGGCGCTGCCGGACGAGGCGTGGGACGCGCCCGACGCCTTTCCGGCGGCCCTGCGCGCGATTGTGCTGGCGTGGCTCGGACCGGGACCGGGTGACCTCGTGTGGGACCTGGGGGCGGCCGGCGCGGTCCGCATGATCGTGCTGCGCGGGAGTGCGACCGGTGGCTGAGCGCGTGCTGGTCCTGGGGGGCGCCCGCTCCGGCAAGAGCGCGCTGGCCGAGTCGCTCGTCGCCGAGGCCGCGCTGCGGGGCGCGCCCGTGCGTTACGTCGCCACCGGCGGTGGGCACGACGCCGAGCTGGCCGAGCGCGTCGTCGCCCACCGCGCGCGGCGGCCCGCGCACTGGACGACGGTGGAGACCTGTGACCTCGTCGGTGCACTCGCCGAGGCGCCGGCGGGCAGCGCGGTGCTCGTCGACGCGCTGGGCCCCTGGCTGGCCGACCGCATGACCGCCCACGGCCTGTGGGCCGCGCCGGGTTCGCGGGTGGCGCCGCTGGGCGCGACGGGGCGCCGCGCGGCCGACGCGGTCGTGACCGAGGCCGAACGCTTCTGGGACGCCGCGGCCCAGCATCCGGGCGGACCCGTGGTGCTCGTCGCCGACGAGTCCGGCCTGGGCGTCACCCCGCCCGACCCCTCGTCCCGCCGCTGGCTCGACCTCGCCGGCAGCGTCGTCCAGCTTCTGTCCGCCACCGCCGACCGCGTCCTGTTCGCGATCGCCGGCCGCGCCCTCCCCCTCCCGCCCGCCGCCACAGATGTGCGCGGCCGCGGCGCGGCCAGCGGGGGTGGGGAGCTGAGGGCCCACGGGGATCGGATGGTGCCGGCCGGCGCGGCGGACTTCGCCGTCAACGTGTACGGGCAGGGGCCGCCCGCGCACCTGCGGATTGCGCTGACGGCGGCGGACCTGGGGCGTTACCCCGACCCCGCGGACGCCATCGCTGCCGCGGCGGCCCGGCACAGTCGGGATCCTGCCGAGGTACTGGTGCTCGCGGGGGCCGCGGAGGCCTTCCAGCTCCTACCCGCCGCGCTGCCCGTGCGGCGCGCGGCGATCCTGTCGCCCACCTTCACCGAGCCCGAGGCGGCCCTGCGCGCGGCGGGGACCGACGTGGTGCATGTGCTGCGCGATCCCGCCGACGACTGGGACGTCGACCCGTCAGCCGTGCCCACCGACGCGGACCTGGTCGTCGTGGGCAACCCCAACAACCCCACGGGCACCCTGACCGACCCGGAGCGGCTGGCGGCGCTGTGCCGGCCTGGCCGCATCACCCTGGTCGACGAGGCGTTCGTCGACTTCGTGGCTGACCCCGCGGCGAGCCTCGCCGCACGCGCCGACCTGCCCGGCCTCGTGGTGGTGCGCAGCGTCACGAAGCTGTGGGGGGTGCCGGGCCTGCGTGCCGGCTACCTGCTGGGTTCCCCGGACCTCGTGGCGCGCCTCGCCGCCCGCCGCCAGCCCTGGCCCGTCGGCACCCTGGGACTGGCAGCGTTGCGCACCTGCTGTGGAGATGAGCACTATCGCGTGCAGATCGCCCATCAGGTCGCGGGGCACCGAGAACGGTTCGCCCAGCGGCTTGCGGCGCTGCCGGGCGTGCGCGTCTGGCCCTCGGCGGCGAACTTCGTGCTGCTGCGGGTGCCCGACGGCCCGCGTGTCGACACCGAGCTGCGCGCCCGCGGCATCGCGGTGCGGCCCTCGACCTTCCCGCACCTGTCGGCCGACCACCTGCGCGTCGCGGTGCGCGACGAGGCCATGAACGCCCTGCTCGTCGCCGCGCTCGCCGAGGCCCTGACCGCGCTCTCACCGCCGCCGAGGCGCCCGTGACCGCCGAGGCCCGGGTGCGCGCGCTGGCCGCGCGGGTGACGCGCGTGGACGCCAGCGCGGCACAGGCCGCCCGGCGCCACACCGACAGCCTGCGCAAGCCGCCGGGCAGTCTGGGCGCGCTGGAGGACGTCGGGGTCCGGCTGGCCGCCATCTCCGGCGCCTGCCCGCCGCCGGTCCCCGCGCAGCCGGCCGTGGTGGTGGCCGCGGCCGATCACGGGGTCTGGGCGCGGGGGGTCTCGCCATGGCCCCAGGAGGTCACCGCGGCGATGGTCGCCTCCTTCTGTACCGGCGATGCGGCGGTAAATGCCGTCGCGGCCACCGTGGGGGCGCGGGTCGCTGTGCTCGACGTCGGTGTGGCCGGCACGCTGCCCGACCACCCGCGCCTGCACCGGGCCCGGGTGCGGGCGGGCACGGCCGACCTCTCCCGCGGGTCGGCCATGACGCGGAATGATGCCGCGATGGCTGTGCTCGCTGGGGCGGAGCTGGCTGCGGACCTCGTGGCGGGCGGGACGGACCTCCTCGTCACCGGCGACATGGGCATCGCGAACACCACCGCGGCGGCCTGCATGGTGGCGGCGTTCACCGGGGCGCAGGCCCAGGCCGTCACCGGCAGGGGAGCGGCGGGCGACGACGCGGTGCTCGCGGCCAAGACCGCGGTCGTCGCCGAGGCCCTCGCGCGTCACGAGCCCGACCCGGCCGACCCGCTCGGGGTCCTCGCCGCGGTCGGCGGGCTCGAGCACGCGGCGATCGCGGGGGTGCTGCTGGCCGCCGCGGCGGCCAGCGTGCCCCTCGTACTCGACGGGCTGGCCAGCGTCGCGGCCGCGCTGGCGGCAGTGGCCCTCGCCCCGGCCCTCGGCGAGCGCCTCCTGGCGGGCACCCGCTCGCCGGAGCCCGGTGCGTCGGTGGCCCTCACCGCGCTCGGCCTCGCACCCCTGCTCGACCTCGGCCTGCGGCTGGGCGAGGGCACGGGCGGCCTGCTCGCGATCCCCCTGGTCGTCGCCTCCGCCCGCGTGCTCGCCGAGATGGGCACGCTCAGCTCTCTTGTCAAACCTGCCGAGGAAGGCCACGCAGCGGATGCGAGCGGGCACGCCGCCGCGGACGTGGCCGGCCTAGGCGGCGGGTGCTGAGCGGTGGGCGGGGCGCTGCGGTTTCTCACGGTCCTGCCCGTGCCGGGCCGCCACCGCCCGCCCGGCGCGACCGAGCTGCTGGCCTTCCCGCTGGTCGGCGCGGTCGTCGGCGGGGTGTGGGTCGCGGTGCTGGCCGCCGACGGCCTGCTGCCCGTGCCGGCGCTGGCGGCGCTGGTGCTGGTCGCCGACGCCCTGCTCACCGGCGGGCTCCACCTCGACGCGATCGCGGATGTCGCCGACGGGGTGGCGAGCCGGCGCCGCGGCGACGCCGCCAGCGCGGTGATGCGCGACCCGAACGTCGGTGCCGGGGGCGCGCTCGCACTCGTCCTGGTGTGCCTGGTGCGCTGGTCGGCCCTGCTCGGCTTCGGCGGTCTCGCGCGCGGCGGCGAGGCGCTCGCGCTGCTCGTCGCCCCCGTCACGGGTCGCTTGGCGATGGTACTGCTGCTGGCCCTCCTGTCGTCCCGCCCGGACGGGTCGCTCGCCGCCGCCCTCGCCCGCCCGCGCGGCGGCGTGGTGGCAGGGGCGGCGGCCATCGCGGCCTTCGTGTGCGTGATGGCCGGCCGCGGCGGGCTGGCGGCGGGGTCGCTGGCGGCCCTTGGCGCCGGTGCGGCGGTGGCCCCGGCCTGGGCGGTGTGGTGGCGCCGTCGCTTCGGTGACCTCAGCGGCGACGGCGTGGGCGCCGGCGGTCTGGTCGCGGAGACCGTGGCGCTGCTGGTGCTCAGCGGTGTGGCCGCCCGGCCCTGACCCCGTGCGTCCACACTCGACAAGGGGAATGCCGGGCAGCCTGGTACCGTTGCAGCGAGTGCGGCTGTCAGCCGCCGCACGTACTGCACGCAACGCAAAACTTCAGGCTGCGGCTGCGCCGCCGACCGAACGACTGGACGGCCGCCTTCGGTGGCCGGAAACCACTACAGGAAGAAGGCAGCTAGCGCATGGCACGACGACGCACGAGACGACCGCCCTCCAGCCGGCAGGCCGACGCCGAGACGCGGGCGAAGCGTGAGGCGCGCACCGGTTCTGTGAAGGAGGCGGCACTCGAGCTCGAGGGTGTCGTCGAGGAGGCGCTGCCGAACACGATGTTCCGGGTCCAGCTCGACAACGGGCACGGGGTCCTGGGCCACATCTCGGGCAAGATGCGGAAGCACTACATCCGCATCCTCCCGGGCGACCGCGTCACCGTCGAGCTGTCGCCTTACGACCTCACACGAGGTCGGATCACCTACCGCTACAAGTAGTCCCTGGGTGGTGGCTGGTATCCTCTGGTCACCGCCATCAACAGCAGTGCGGCGCCCTGCGCCGCGAGAGGAGCATGGTGTCAGTTTCGATCGGCAGCATCGTCACCGGTAAGGTCGTGCGCTTGCACGACTACGGCGCGTTCGTCGAGGTCGCGCCCGACACGACCGGTCTGGTGCACATCAGCGAGGTGCACCGTGACTTCGTGGAGAACATCCACGCGTACCTGACCGAGGGTCAGGATGTCACGGTCAAGGTCCTCGCCATCAAGGACGACGGGCGGATCGATCTTTCGATCAAGCGCTCCGAGTCCTCCTGGGAGGACGAGGTGCAGCGCCGCCAGTCCACGAAGCCGGACAAGGAATTCAACTCCCGGTTGCGCAAGTTCATGCACCAGTCCGACATGATCCAAGGCGAGGTCCGGCGCCGGAAGCGCGCTCGTCAGTAGCGCCCCGGCGCGGGGTCACGCGGCCGACAAGGCCGGTCGCGCGCGGACTCGCCCCACGGCACCCTGGGCCTCGATGACCGATCTCGCGATCGCCGGTGCGGGGCTCACCCGGGATTTCGGTGCCCTGCGCGCCGTCGACGGCATCGACTTCGCGGTCCCGCGCGGGGCCGTGTTCGGGTTCCTCGGACCCAACGGTGCCGGCAAGACCACCACCATCCGTCTGCTGCTCGGTCTGCTCGCGCCCAGCGCGGGCACCATCACCGTCCTGGGGGAGCCCCTGCCCCAGGGGGGCGGGCGCGTGCGCGCGCACACCGGCGTGGTGCTCGAGCACCACGGTCTGTACGACGGGCTGTCCGTGCGCCGCTCGCTGGAGTTCGCCGCGGGCGCCTACGGGCTGGACCGGCGCGCCGCCGCCGAGCGTGTCGAGGGAGTGGTGGACCGTCTCGGTCTCGCGAGCCGGCTCGACGAGCGCCCGTCCGCCCTGTCGCGCGGCACGCGCCAGCGCATGGCCGTCGCCCGCGCCCTGCTCGGCCGGCCTGAGCTGTTGATCCTCGACGAGCCGACCAACGGCCTGGACGCCGAGGCGGCGGCCGGGCTGCGGGCCGAGGTCATCGAGCTCGTGGCCGCGGGCACGACGGTCTTCTACACCACCCACCTGCTCGGCGAGGCCGAGCGGCTGTGTGATCTGGTCACCGTGGTGAAGCGCGGGCGGGTGGTGGGCAGCGGGACCCCTGGGGAGCTGCGCCTGCGCGCACCCGTGTCCTCCATTCGCGTGGAGGGTCCGGGCCTCAGCATCCGTCTCGGCGCCCTCGGCGACCGCGGGCCGAGCTGGACCGCCCTGGCCCCGGACGCGGCGCGCGTGGATGTGATGGGGATCGGCGAGGTGCCGGCGGTCGTCGCCGGGCTGGTCGCCGCCGGGGTGGCCCTGCAGCGCGTGGAGCCCGAGGGTCAGACGCTGGAGGCCGCCTTCCTCGGCCTGGTGACCGAGGACACCCCGGACACCGGGCGGCCGGACGCCGGGCGGCCGGATCCCGGGCGGCCGGACGCCGCCGGGGAGCGCGTCGGCGTGAGCGCACCGTGATCTCGGCCATACACCCGGCGACACAACCGCCCGCCCCAGCCGCAGGGGCATCCACCGTCCGAACCCGCGAGCCGGAGTGGCGCCTCGTCACCCGTAAGGAGCTCGGCGACCTGGCCGGGCGGGTCGGGCGGCGCGCCTTTGTACGCACGCTCGCCGTGGTGGCCATCTTCGGCATTCTCGTGCCGCTGCGCTTCGAGGGCGCGACGAACCTGCCAGCCTTCTTTGCTGTCTTCATGGCGTTCCTGCCCGCCCGGCTGGTGGCCATCGACGCCTTCGCGGGAGAGCGCGAGCGCGGCACGCTCGAGGGGCTGCTCGCCTCGCCGCTGTCCGACACTGCGATCGCGACCGGCAAGATCGTCGCCTCCACCGTCTACGGCGCGGGCCGCGGCTTGCTGTTCCTCGCGCTGTGGAGCGCCTCGGCCAGCCTGCTGCGGCTGACCGGCCTCATCGCCGACGCGCCGCTGCCGTCCCCGGCCGTGGCGCTCGGCATCGCCGTCGCCGTCGTCGTCGTCGCCTACGCCTCCGCGGTGTTCGGCATCTGGCAGTCTGCATTCGCACCCTCGGTGCGGGCCATCGTCGAGAGCGGCGGGTTGCTGCGGCTGCTCATCATCGTGGGCGTCTTCTTCGTGGGGCCCTGGCTGCTCGGCCTGCTGAGCCCCGACGGCCGCGCGCCCGAGCTGCCGCTGCCGGGCAGCGGCCAGTCGGTGTCGCTGGAGGCGTTGCTGGCGACCGGGGACGTGGCGCCCGGCTCGCTGTGGACGGCGGCCACGGTGCTGGCGGTGGCCGGGGTCCTAGGGCTGGTGCTGCTGACCGCCGCGACGCTGCGGCGCTGCCGGCGTGAGGCGCTCGCCCTCGTGACCGCCGTCGAGCCACCCGCCGCCCGCACGCGCCAGGCCCGCCTGCGCGGGTTTGTCCGCGCCGGCGGTCGCGGAAGGAACTAAGCGCTCGGGCGGATCGTCAGGAGGGGTGCGGCCCTCCGTGACCGCCAGCACCGCCCGCTCTCGGCCGTCCAAGACCCGACGACCAGCAGGAGGTACGCGATGCTCATGCACCTGGAGTCCCGTGGTTGACGTCCAGGCGGTCATCCTCGCAGGCGGCAAGGGCACCCGCCTGCGTCCCGTGACCGCGGACCTGCCCAAGCCCCTCGTCCCGATCGCCAACCGCCCGCTGGTCATCCACCAGCTCGCGCACCTGGCCTCCGCGGGCATCAGCGACGTGACCCTCGCGCTGGGCCACAACGCCGAGCACTTCGTGATGGTCGAGGCGGAGGCCGAGCGCCTGGGGCTGAACCTGCGCCTCGTGGTGGAGCCGTCCCCGCTCGGCACCGGCGGCGCGCTGCGCTGGTGCGCCGACGAGGGGGTCTTCGACGAACGCCCGCTGCTGTGGCTGAACGGCGACGTAGTCGCCGCGCCAAACATCCGCAGCCTGACCCAGCTGCACGTCGACCGCGGCGCGCTCGTCACCTTCTGGCTGACCTCGGTCCGCGACGTGGGCGCCTTCGGGGTCGTCGAGCTGGACCCCGACGGCCATGTCGAGCGCTTCATCGAGAAGCCCGCCCCGGAGGAGACCACGTCGCACCTGATCAACGCGGGGATCCTCATGCTGGACCCCGCCGTGCTCGGCCGCATCCCGCCCGACACCTTCTACAGCTTCGAGCGCCAGCTCATCCCCGACATGGTGCAGGACCGCGCAGCCGTCTACGGCCTGTTCGACGGCGGCTACTGGCTCGACATCGGCCAGCCGCGGCACTACCTCAACGCCAACCGCCACGTCATCGAGGGCCGCATGCCCTGGTGGCCCGCCGGGCAGCTCACCGAGTTGGGCCTGTGGGAGGGCAACGCGGTGAAGCGCGACGGCGTCCGCGTCATCCACCCCGCCGTCCTCGGGGACCGCGTCGTGGTGGAGCCGGGCGCGAAGCTGTTCGGCCGCACGGTGCTGGGCGCGGACACCGTCGTCCGCGGTGGCGCGGTGCTGGAGGACTGCGTGCTGTTCGAGGGGGTGGAGGTCGGCCGCGACGCCTCGATCGTGGATTCCATCGTCTGCGCCGGCGCGCGCATCGGCGACGGGGTGATCCTGCGCGACGCCATCATCGGCGCCAGAGCGGTGGTCGGTTCCGGCAACGATCTGCGCCGCACCCGCCTGTGGAACGACGTCACGCTGCCCCCCGAGACCATCGCGGTGGACCCCTGACGCATTTCGCAACACCGGGTAGACTTAATTCGTGACCACCAGCATGCAGGGCTCGCTCGTCGGCCTGCTCGGGAACTCCCGGGCGCAGGTCGTGGACCTGCTGCGCGCGGGTGTGGCGTCCGCGGCTGACCTGGCGGAGCGCATGGGCATCTCCGAGGCCGCCGTGCGCCGGCACCTGCAGGGTCTGCAGTCCGAGGGCCTCGTGCTGACCACCACGATCCGCAGCGGGGGGCCGGGCCGCCCCAGCACCCGCTACGCGCTGTCTGACCGCGGCCGCCGGCTCTACCCGGACCACTCCGCGGAGTTCGCCAACGAGCTGCTCGACTACGTCGAGGCGGAGCATGGCCGCACCGCGCTGCTCGCCTTTCTGCGCTGGCGGCAGGGCCGCCAATCCGAGCGCTACGCCGCCGCGCTGGTCGGCGTGGACGAGCCCGAGGCGCGCACCGCGATCCTGGCCCAGATGTTGAGTGAGGACGGCTTC
>Ga0136615_10001031_pt1 | contig 13130 bp, 14 predicted proteins | sample AntDrymUQ2882206_2_FD_106647 | JGI IMG/M metagenome (GOLD analysis project Ga0136615, IMG submission 106647) | Polar desert sand microbial communities from Dry Valleys, Antarctica - metaG UQ288 (22.06) | ecosystem: Environmental > Terrestrial > Soil > Desert | place: Antarctica: Dry Valley...
GGCCGAGCCGTCCCCGCGCACGTCAACCCCCCCGCGCACACGGCCCGGGCCCGCGAGCTCGCCGCGCGCGGCGACCTGGGCCACCGGCTCGTACTCGCGTGCCAGCGCGCGGGTGTGGCCGCGCGTGGCGCCCAGGTCGGCCAGGCGTGCCTCAAGCGCCGCGAGCGCGTCGTCCAGGCGCTGGTGGCGCGTGCGCTCGACCCGCGAGCCGACGCGCACCGTCAGCTTGTAGGCCCCCCGCCGCAGCGAAGAAGGCACGCGGGTCCCGCCTCCGGCAGCCACGTAACGGCCGTCGTCACCCGCTAGCGCCGCTGCACCGGCACGTAGTCGCGCACGCGCTCGCCCGTGTAGATCTGGCGCGGGCGGGCGATCTTCTGCTCGGAGTCCAGCGTCATCTCCAACCATTGGGCGATCCACCCGCTCGTGCGCGGGATGGCGAACATGACCGGGAACATCGACACGGGCAGGCCGAGCGCCTCGTAGATGAGCCCGGAGTAGTAGTCGACGTTGGGGTAGAGCTTGCGCGAGACGAAGTAGTCGTCGTCCATCGCGCGCTTCTCCAACTCGGTGGCGATCTCCAGCAGCGGGCTCTTGCCGCGCACCTCGAACACGTCGTCGAGGTGCTTGCGGATGATGCGCGCGCGGGGGTCATAGTTCTTGTAGACGCGGTGGCCGAAGCCCATGAGGCGCTCGTCGCCGTTCTTCACACCCTCGAGGAAGCCGGGAATGTTGTCGACGGTCTCGATGCGCTGGAGCATGCGCAGGACCGCCTCGTTGGCGCCGCCGTGCAGCGGCCCGTACAGCGCGCCGATACCCGCGGCGATGGCCGAGTAGGGGTCGACCTGAGAGGAGCCCACCGAGCGTACTGCCGAGGTCGAGCAGTTCTGCTCGTGGTCGGCGTGGAGGATGAACAGGACGTCGAGCGCGCGCTCCAGCCGGGGGTCCGGCTCGTAGCGCAACTCGGTCATCCTGTACATCATCGAGAGGAAGTTGCCGGGGTAGCCGAGGTCGTTGTCGGGATAGACCAGCGGCTGCCCCATGACGTGGCGGTAGGCGAAGGCGGCGAGCGTGGGCATCTTGGCGATGAGCCGCACGGCCTGGATGTCACGGGTGGTGGGGTCGCTGATGTTGTTGGCGTCGGGATAGAAGGTCGACAGCGCGCCGACCGAGCCCAGCAGCATCCCCATGGGGTGGGCGTCGTGGCGGAAGCCGCCCAGGAACTCCCGGACGTTCTCGTGCACGAAGGTGTGCATGGTCACGTCGTCGACCCACTTGTCGAGCTGAGCCTGGGTCGGCAGATCGCCGAAGAGGAGCAGGTAGGCGACCTCCAGGTAGCTCGATTGCTCGCAGAGCTGCTCGATCGAGTAGCCGCGGTACTCGAGCACCCCGTTGTCGCCGTCGATGTAGCAGATGGACGAGCGACAGGAAGCGGTGTTGGTGTACGCCGGGTCGTAGGTCATGAGCCCGAAGTCGTCCTCGGAGACCTTCATCTGGCGGAAGTCCATGGCGCGGACCGTGCCGTCGGTGATCTCGACCTCGAAGGTCTCGCCCGTGCGGTTGTCGGTCACCGTCAGCGAGTCGCGGCCGCTGTCCGCGGCCCGCGCCTGCTCCTGGCTCTGCGTCGTCATGCTCGCTCGCTCCTATCGCTCTGCGGACCCGACAGGTTATGCCCAGGAGGAGCCCGCAGCGATCAGCCGCTGCTTATGACCGCGGCGGCCATGGTGAAGACCACCAGGACCACGGAGACCACCATCACCGCCCGCGCGCCACCCTCGGGGAACCGGGAGCGCCGTAGGCCGGCGGCCGAGATGGCCACGGCGAAAACGGCGAGGAGGATGCCCGCTGTATAGAAGAGGGCCGGGGACCCCTCTTCCTCCACGGCGGCAAGCAGGAGGGCGGTCACGGCGCCAGCCTACCGACCATGCGAGCATCGGGGGGCCATGGTCACCGCCTTCGACGGCCAGTCGCACTCGACGCGCTCCGACGGCTCGCTGGAGCCGGCCGAGGTGGTCGCCCGCGCCGCCGCGGCCGGCGTCGAGGTGCTCGCCCTGACCGACCACGACACGGTGGCGGGGGTCGGCGAGGTGCTGGCCGGCGGGCGGCGCCTGGGGGTCCGCGTGGTGCCCGCGGTGGAGCTGACCGCCGTCGATGGCGCCCACGACGAACTGCACGTGGTGGCCTACGGGATCGACCACGAGGCCCCGGGCCTGGTCGCCGCGCTGGCCGACCTGCGCGCTGACCGTGAGCGTCGCGTCCTGGCCATGGCCGATCGCCTGGAGGAACTGGGCCTCGCGCTGGCCCGCGACGAGCTGGACGAGCGCCGCCGGGCGGGGCTGCCCCTCGGGCGCCCCCACCTGGCCCGCGCCGTGCTGGGCCACCCGCGCAACTGGCCGCGCCTGGCGGCCGAGGGCATCGCCGCCGCCGGCGGGCTCTTCCCCGCCTACCTGGTGCCCGGGGCACCCGCCTATGTGGCCCGCGAGCGGCCCACCGTGGCCGAGGCGATCACGCTGGTCCACGAACACGGCGGCGTGGCGGTCTGGGCCCACCCCTTCTGGGATCTCGCCGACCCCGCCGAGGTCGAGGCCACCCTGCGGCGCTTCGCGGCGGCGGGCATCGACGGCGCCGAGGCCTTCTACCCGGCCCACGACCGCGCGCAGACCCACCTGCTCGACGACCTCGCCGGCGAGCTGGGCCTCCTGGCCACCGCGGCCTCGGATTTCCACGGCCCCGAGCACGAGCGCTTCTCGCGCTTCCTGGCCTACGAGACGTACGGGCGTCAGCCGCGGCTGGGCGGCCTTGGATGATCGAGTCCACGACCCCCATGGGCCGCGGAGTCGATCATCTCGCCGGCCCGCCCTCGTAACGGCTCTCGGTCGCGTCGGCCTGCCCGTGGTAGTGGCTGCCCAGCTCGGGATGGCCGTAGGGCCGCTGCGCCGGCGCATCGAGGGTCATGAACGAGAGCTGGGCGATCGGCTTGCCGGGGCGCAGCACGATCGGGACGCTGTTGAAGTTCGCGATCTCCAGCGTGAGGCTGCCCTCGAAGCCGGGGTCCACGAACCCGGCGGTCGCGTGCACCACGAGGCCGAGGCGGCCCAAAGACGATTTCCCCTCTATTCGCGCGACAACGTCGTCGGGCATTCCGACCCGCTCGGCGGTGCTGCCCAGCACGAACTCCCCGGGGTGGATGACGAAGTGGTCGTCGTCCTCGACGACGACGTGCTCGGTCAGGTCCTTGGGCGGCGCGTCCAGGTCGATGGCCTGGATGCGGTGGTTGTGGAAGACGCGGAACGAGCCGCCCAGTCGCAGGTCGACCGACGCCGGCTGGACCATCGACGGGTCCCACGGGTCTATGCGGATGCGCCCCTCCTCGACCAGGCGGCGGATGGTGCCGTCGGACAGGACGGAGGTCGGCGCCATCGGCCGGATGCTACGGGCCGGCGCGGCGACCGAGGCGTGCTCGGCCCGCCGCCCCGGCCCGCGTCGCCTACCGCGACGCGCGCCTGGCCTCGAGGCGCTCCATCGCGCGGGCGACGGCGCGGGTGTCGTAGCGGTTGACGACCTCCTCGCAGTTGCGCGTGCTCGGCTTGCGCCGGCCGACGTGGACGACGTCGAAGCCCGGGCCGCAGTCGATCGTCGTCCGCCCGCCGTTGACCAGCGCGTGGATCACGTCGTTGCCCCGTCCGGCCTTGACCGTGTTGGGGCCCGTCCCGCGCAGGCGGACCTCGTCGTCGCCGTCTCCCCCGTAGATCGTGTTGCGCCGGTCGCCGCCTTGGAGGTAGTCCTCGCCGCCGCCGCCGCTGATGGAGTTGCGTCCGCGGCCGCCGTAGATCGTGTCGCTGCCGTCCTTGCCGTAGAGGCGGTCGTAGGCGCCCCGGCCGCCCTGGCCGGGATGGCGGTCGCCCCAGATGATGTCGTCGCCGCCCATGCCCAGGAGGCGGTCGGAGCCGTGGCCGCCCAGCAGGTTGTCGTTGCGTTCGGTGCCGTTCTTGCGCCCGCCGCCGTCGCCCATCAGGTCGGTGATGCCCTTGGTCGGGTCGACGACCGGCGGCGCCTCGATGACCTGCTCGCAGTTGCGGATGCGTCCTGCGCGCAGCGCCTGGGCGTTGGAGATCCCTCCCCGCATCCGGTACGGGTTGATCACGATGACGTCGTTGCCCGCCCCGCAGTCGACCGACTTCACCGCGGTGCCGTTGTTGACGAACACGACGTCGTCTCCGGAGCCCGCGTCGATGACGTCGGACCCGGAGTCGCTGTGGACGACGTCGTTCCCCGCGCCGCCGTCGATCCGGTCGGCCCCGGTGCCGCCGTGGATGAGGTCGTTCCCGTCGCCACCGCGCAGCTCGTCGGGTGCCGGGCCGCCGAGGAGCACGTCGTCGTTCGGGCCACCGTCGAGGAGGTCGTGCCCGAAGTCGCCGGCGAGCCGATCGTTCCCCGGACCGCCGAACAGACGATCGTCGCCCGAGCCGCCGTCGAGGAGGTCGTCGCCGCCGTAGCCGAACAGGGTGTCGTGGCCCGTGGCGCCGAACAGGCGATCGGGGCCGTCGCGGCCCAGCAGGCGGTCGCTGCCCTCCAGCCCGTCGATCTCCCCGCCGCGCGAGGAGCCCACGCGGAGGCGGTCCGGACCCGGGCGTCCGTACTGCGGCGAGCCGGCGGGCTCGGGCAGCGGCGGCAGAGTGCCCAGTGAGGGCAGGCCGCCCGGCCGTGCGGCCAGCTCGGGTGGGAGCTGCGGCATCGGCGCGGGCACGGCCCCGTCGGGCTCTGCGCCCAGTAGGACCGGTAGGCGGGGGAGGTTGACGTCGAGCGCGTGGGCCGGGGTGGCGACGGCCAGGGACAGCCCGGCCAGGGACAGCACGGTCACGACACGGGGGAGGTGAGAGCGGAGAGGGGTCACGCTCCTGTTCTCGGCCGTCGCACCGACCCGCTTGAATGCCCGGTCGCCGCGTGGACGCCCGGCCCTGGGCTAGCGGCCGCCTACTGAGCGCACGCGTCGGCCCTTTAGCACGGTGCGCACGCGCGGCGGCGGGGGCGTCGCCGGGTCGCCGTGCGGGCCGCGGCGCGGCCGGCGCGGGTGCGGGGCGGGCGGATGGTCGGGGCGGTCCTTGGCGCCGCCTTCGCCCTCGTCGCCGCTCTCGACGTCGGGCTGAGCACGCACCGACCACCACACGAGCCACAGCAGCGCGAGCAGCGGAAGCTTCAGCCCGATCATCAGGTAGATGAACGCCCAATCCACGACGGAGCGATGGTACCCCGTCCGGCGACGGGACAGGCACCTTTTTCGCGCGCCGCCGCGCCGACTCCCAGCGCGGCGCCGCTCAGCCGCGTAGCGCGACCGGCGTGTCCTCGAAGCGCGTCATGCGCTGCAGGTCGGCCACGCGCGCCGAGACCTCGTCGGCCTCCAGGCGCGCGACGCGCTCGGTGCCGAACTCCTGGACGTTGTAGGACGCGATGGCCGTGCCGTAGGCCATGGCGCGGCACAGCAGCGCGTGGTCGACCTCCTCGTCGGGGTGCGCGGCGACGTAGCCGACAAAGCCCCCTGCGAACGAATCGCCGGCGCCCGTGGGGTCGACCACGGCCTCCATGGGAAAGGCGGGCAGCGCGAAGAAGCCCTCCTGCGTGATCAGCGCGGCGCCGTACTTGCCCTGCTTGGCCACCACGGCCGTCGGGCCCCAGGAGAGGATCTCGCGCGCCGCGGTGAGCACGTTGGGCTTGGAGGTGAGCTGCTCGAGCTCCTCGTCGTTGAGGATGACGCAGTCGACCATGCCGATCGCGCGGTCGAGGGAGTCGCGCGCGATGTTGATCCACAGGTCCATGCTGTCCAGCGCGACGAAGCGAGCCTTCTCGCACTGCTCGCGCACGCCGATCTGCAGGTCGGGCACGATGTTCGCCAGGAAGAGGACGTCGCAGTCGCGCGAGGCGTCCGAGAGCTTGGGATCGAAGGTCTCGAAGACGTTGAGGTCGGTCGCCAGCGTCTCGCGCGAGTTGAGGTTCTCCGAGTAGACACCGCTCCAGAAGAACGTCTTCCCGCCCGGCACGTGCTCGATGTCGTCGGTGTTGACGCCGCGGCCGTGCAGGACGGCGTACTCGGCCTCCCCGAAGTCGTCGCCGACCGGGCCGACGACGCGGACCTCGTCGAAGAAGGAGGCGGCGAGCGAGAAGTGCACGGCGGCGCCGCCGAGCATCTTCTCGCGCTCGCCGAAGGGGGTGCGCACGGCGTCGAAGGCAATGGATCCGACCACGGTGAGGCTCATGAGCCGCCGACCCTAACGGTCGCGCCCCCGGCACGCGGGCTGCACGACCGCCCCGCGCCCTAACCTCTGCGCGACATGACGAACTTCTCCGACCTGCGGCTCTCCGAATCGAGCCTGCAGGCTCTCACCGACGTGGGCTACGACAAGCCCAGTCCCATCCAGGAGCAGGCGATCCCGCCCATGCTCGACGGCCTCGACGTGATCGGCCAGGCCCAGACGGGCTCCGGCAAGACGGCCGCCTTCGGCCTCCCGATCGTCGAGTACGTGGACCCCTCGGTCCCCGAGGTGCAGGCCCTCGTGCTCACACCGACGCGCGAGCTGTGCATCCAGGTCACTCAGGCGCTGCGCACCTACGGCTCACGCAAGGGCATCGACGTGGTCGCCGTCTTCGGCGGCGCGCCGATCCGCTCCCAGCAGGCCCAGCTTCGCGGCGGCGGCCAGGTGGTCGTCGGGACGGTCGGCCGTGTGCTCGACCTCATCCAGCGCGCCTCGCTGATCCTCAACTCCTGTCGCTTCGTCGTCCTCGACGAGGCCGACGAGATGCTCGACCTGGGCTTCCTGGAGGACGTGGAGCGCATCCTCGCGCTCACGCCCAACTCGCGCCAGACCTCGCTGTTCAGCGCCACCATGCCCCCGCCCATCCGCGCGCTGGCCGACCGCTACCTCTACGACCCGGTCACCGTGTCGGTGAAGTCGGCGACGATGACCGTGGACTCCGTGGAGCAGTTCCAGCTTCCGGTCGAGGCCAAGGACAAGGCCGACAAGCTGGTCGACGTGCTGCGCGCCGAGAAGCCCGACCAGGCCATCGTCTTCGTGCGCACCAAGATCCGCACCGACCAGCTCTACAAGAAGCTGCGCGACCGCGGGCTCAACGTCAAGGCGCTGCACGGCGACATGAGCCAGGGTGCGCGCGACGGCGTGATGCTCGGCTTCAAGGGTGGACGCGTGCCCATCCTGGTGGCCACCGACGTCGCCGCCCGCGGCCTGGACATCTCGACGGTCACCCACGTCGTCAACTTCGACGTACCGAGGTCCCCCGACGTGTACGTGCACCGCATCGGGCGCACCGGCCGCGTGGGCCGCGCGGGCCGGGCCATCACCTTCGTGGAGTCGCGCCAGCGCCGCGAGCTCGTCGCCATCGAGGAGCACATCGGCATCACGGTCTCCCCGTGGGCGGAGGGCGCCCGGGTCGCGCCCGCGCCCGTGGAGGAGCGCCCGCGGCGCCACAGCAAGCCCAGCGTTGCCGCCAACGGCGCGCAGGCCGAGGAGGCCGCCTTCGCGCGGCTCATGGCCGGCGCCGGGAGCGCGCACGGACTGCGCGTGGCCGACCTGGTGGGAGCCGTGACCCGCGAGGCCGGGGTGGACGGCGAGGCCGTGCGCGACGTGCTCGTGCTCGAGCGCTTCGCGTTCCTGTCGGTGCCCGAGGCCGACGCCGCTCGCATCGCCGACGCCGTGAGCGGCGCGCAGGTGAGCGGCGTGACGCTGAAGCTGGAGCGCGCCCGGGCGTAGGGGCCGGAGGCGGGAGACTCCCCCGGTGCACCCCGAGGTGTGCCTCGCACCAACGAGCTGACCGTGCTCGATGCTGCCGTTCGCCGGCCGCCACACCCACCTCGGACCCATACAAGTGGGCGCCGACACGCAGGCAGCCCGGCAGCGCCGGGCCGCATGAGCCCGGCATCGTCGTTCCTGCCCTCGCCGGCGGCACGACCGCCCGTGGGGCATCCTCGGGCGTCGCCCGAGGCCTCGATGACCCTGGGGTCTCCTCGGTTGCTGAGCGCAACTCCTCTGTGCCACCGCCGTTCGTACCCACGACCCGTCGCACCGCGCTACGCTCGTGCGCTCCCCGACGCCTGAGGATCTGCGACCCTTCTATGCCGATGAAGCTGCTCAACCGCAACCGAGACGACGACCTGACCCAGGTCCACGAGCCCGTCCAGGTGGACACCAATGCGGCTTCCGCCGCCGGCACAGGCGAACACGGCCACGAGGTTCTGCCCGAGGTCCCCGACTTCGCCTGCCCGAGCTGTGGCGCGGGCATGAACGCCGGCCAGGACTGGTGCCTGGAGTGCGGCACGGCGGCCCCCGGCCGCCTCGGCGCGCGCCCCGGCTGGCGCGCAGCCATGACCGTGACCTCGGTCACCGTGGTGCTCGTGCTGGGCGCCGTCGTGGCCGCCTACGCGGCCATGACCACCGACGCCACTCGCGACACGCGCGACGGACAGCCCAACGGCGCGCCCATACAGGCCCAGGTGCCCCCGCCCCCGGCTCCGCCGTCGGCGACCACCACGCCACCGGGCACCGGCGAGGAGCCCACGATCCCCGCGCCCGAGGCCGGGTTCTCGGACAGCGAGGCCCAGCCCATCCCCGATGGCGGCGGTGGCGGGGATTCCGTGCCGGGCGACGGCGACGGCGGTGGCGGCGTCGCTCCGTCCGGCGGCGGCGGCGGCGGCGGTGGTACTCCGGCGCCCAGCGGTGGCAGCGGCGGCGGCGGTGGCGGGGGCTCCTCCGCCCCGGCTCCGGCGGCGGTCGGCCCGATCTCCCTGGCCGCCCGCTCGGGCTCGATCTACGACCCCTCCGATCGCAGCGGTGCACGCTTCTCCGACCCGACTGCGGCCTACGACGGCAGCGAGGCCCGGGGCTTCACCATCAGCGTGCCCGGCGACGGCGACCCGTTCGGCGCGGGCATCGCCTTCCGCCTCAGCAACCCGCGTGACCTGCGCTCGCTGGAGATCGCGACCGAGACGGAGGGCTTCACGGTCGAGGTCTACGGCTCGGCCAGCGGCACCCGGCCGCCTGACATCCTCGACAACCGCTGGGCCAACCTCGGCCGGCGCACCAACGTCCAGGATGGTACCCGCATCTCGCTGGACAGCGACGAGGTCAACCGGGTGCGTCACGTCGCGGTGTGGATCACCACCGTGCCCGGGGGCACCGGCGCCGAGGAGGGCAGCAGTCGGCGGACGGTCAAGCTCAACGAACTGCGCTTCCGCGGAAGGTGAACCACTGATGCCCAGCACCGCCACCATGAGCACCAGCGAGGGCGAGATCGTCATAGAGCTCTTCGACGAGGAAGCCCCGAAGACCGTGAGCAACTTCCGCGAGCTGTCGCAGAAGGGCTTCTACGACGGGTTGACCTTCCACCGGATCATCCCCAAGTTCATGATCCAGGGCGGGTGTCCGCTGGGCACCGGCACGGGGGACCCGGGCTATAAGTTCGAGGACGAGATCAACGAGCACAAGATCGTCCGCGGCGCGCTGGCCATGGCCAACGCCGGGCCGGACACCAACGGCTCGCAGTTCTTCATCGTCACCATCGATGCCGCTCCCTGGCTGGACGGCAAGCACACGGTCTTCGGCCGCGTGACCGAGGGGTTGGACGTCGTCGACCGTCTCGAGGCGCTGCCCACCGACGCGCGCGACCGTCCGGTCGAGCCGGCGGGCATCGAGACCGTCTCAGTGAGCTAGGGCCAGCGACTGTCCACGCTGGAGGCGATCCTCCTGGGGCTCGTCCAGGGCCTCACCGAGTTCCTGCCCGTCTCCAGCTCAGGCCATCTGCGCATCCTCCCGGCCATGTACGGCGGGGAGGACCCCGGCGCGGCGTTCACGGCCATCGTCCAGCTCGGCACGATGGCCGCCGAGCTGGTCTACTTCCGCTTCGACATCGCCCGCATCGCGCGGGCGACGTGGCGCAGCGTCGCCACCAGGCGCGTGGGCCTCGACGTCGACGCGCGGCTGGGCTGGTTCATCCTCATCGGCACGGTGCCGATCTCGATCTTCGGGCTGGCCCTGGCCGACAGCATCGAGACGGGCGCGCGCAACCTGACGTTGATCGGCTCGATGCTGATCCTGTTCGGTCTGGTCCTGTTCGCAGCGGAGAAGGTCGGCAAGCGCACCCGGCCGCTGGAGCGCATTCGCACACGCGACGGCCTCATCATGGGCTTCGCCCAGGCGCTCGCGCTGGTGCCGGGCGTCTCGCGCTCGGGCGCGACCATCTCCGCGGGCCTGTTCCTGGGCCTGGACCGCGTGGCCGCGGCGCGGTTCTCCTTCTTGTTGTCGATCCCCGCTGTGGTGCTCAGCGGCGGCCTGCAGCTCTTCAGCCTGCTGCTGGGCGAGGGCGACGCCAGCGGTGCGGACCCCGGCTGGGCGGCGATCGCGGTGGCCACGGTGCTGGCCTTCTTTGCGGGCTACGCGACCATCGCGTTCCTCCTGCGCTACCTGGCCACCCACTCGGTCAACGTCTTCGTCGTCTACCGCATCGCGCTGGGCACGCTGGTCCTGGTGCTCGTGGGCACCGGCGCCATCGCATAGTGGCCCATCCTGTGAGTCAGGACGGACCACTAGCCTCCTCGTGCATGGCGAGCGCAGACACGACCACAGTCCGCAGCGCGAACGCCCACAGCCAACCGCTTACCGGCATACCGGTCGACAACCCGGCCACAGGCGAGGTCATCGCCCACGTCCCCGACCTGGGCGCCGAGGCCGTCGCCGACCTGGCGCGCCGCGGGCGCGCCGCTCAGCCCGGGTGGCTAGCGCTGGGCTTCGATGGCCGCAGCCGTGTGCTGCTGCGCATGCAGAAGTGGTGCGTGGACAACGCCGATCGGATCGTCGACACCATCATCTCCGAGACGGGCAAGACCCACGAGGATGCGCAGCTCTCCGAGGTCTCCTACGCGGGCGGCGCCTTCGGCTTCTGGGCGAAGGAGGCGGCGGGTTACCTGGGCAACGAGAAGGTCAAGACCTCGTCGGTGTTCGTCAAGGGCAAGAAGCTCGTGGTGCGCTACCAGCCGCTGGGCCTGATCGGCGTGATCGGCCCGTGGAACTACCCGCTGAACAACTCCTTCGGTGACTGCATCCCGGCCCTGGCCGCCGGCAACGCCGTGATCCTCAAGCCCAGCGAGTGCACCCCGCTGACCAGCCTGCTCATGGCCGAGGGCCTGCGCGAGTGCGGTCTGCCCGAGGACGTCTTCCAGGTGGCCACCGGACGCGGCGAGACCGGCGCGGCGCTCGTGGACCAGGTCGACATGGTCATGTTCACGGGCTCCACGGCGACGGGCAAGCGCATCGCGGAGCGCGCCGCCCGGACGCTGACGCCGGTCTCGCTGGAGCTGGGCGGCAAGGACCCGATGATCGTCCTGCGCGACGCCGAGCTCGAGCGGGCGGCCAACGCGGCCGTCTACTATTCGATGCAGAACTCGGGGCAGACGTGCATCTCGGGAGCGCTGCTACGTCGAGGAGCCCGTCCACGATGCGTTCGTGGCCAAGGTCACCGAGAAGGTACGCGCCATCCGCCAGGGCGACCCGTCGGGGGGAGCGGGCAGCGTCGAGGTGGGCGCGATGACCTTCGCGCCCCAGGTGGACCTCGTCGAGGCCCATGTCGAAGACGCGCGGCGCAAGGGCGCACGGATCCTGACCGGCGGGCGTCGCGGCGCCGGGCGCGGCCTGTTCTACGAGCCCACCGTGCTCGCGGACGTCGACCACTCGATGACCTGCATGACCGAGGAGACCTTCGGACCCACGCTGCCGATCATGAAGGTGAGTGATGCCGAGGAGGCCCTGCGCCTGGCCAACGACTCGCCCTACGGGCTGTCGGGCTCGGTGTTCTCCAAGGACGTCGTGCGCGGCGAGCAGATCGCGCGCAGGCTGCAGGCCGGGGCGGTGTGCGTCAACGACGCGATGACCTTCTACACCGCGCTGGAGCTGCCCATGGGCGGCTGGAAGGCCTCGGGCCTGGGCTCGCGCCACGGGGCGGACGGCATCCGCAAGTACACCGCGCGCCAGTCGGTGATGGTGTCCAAGCGCCACCCCAAGCGCGACATCCACATGTTTCCGTACCGCAAGCGGACCAGCTGGATGCTGGGCCGCGTGCTGCGCTTCCTCTACGGTCGCGGCGACCGGGGCTAGGCCCCGGCTCGCGGGGGGCGACGCGGTGCTGGCCCACGTCGGCTCCCTCGTCCTCGCCCCGGTGCAGCTGCTGCCGGGGCTGGTTCTCGGCGTCCTCTACTGGCGCCGCACGCGCACGCTGGCCGCGGACGGGCGTGCGGTGCCCCGCGGGCGGCAGGCCTGCTTCTACGGTGGCCTGGCCATCATCTCGGTCGCCATCGTCTCGCCGCTGGCCCACATGGCCGACGAGCTGTTCTGGGCCCATATGGCCGAGCACCTGCTCATCGCCGACCTGGGCGCGCTGGCCATGGCCGCCGGGCTCACCGGCCCGATGCTCCAGCCCATCCTGCGCATCCCCGAGCTGGCCTGGTTGCGCCACCTCGCCCATCCCATCGTCGCCGTTGCGCTGTGGTCGGCCAACCTCGTGGCCTGGCACATCCCGGTCCTTCACGAGGCGGCCCTGGCCAGCGAGCCGCTGCACGGGCTGCAGCACGTCCTGTTCATCGGCCTGGGGCTGAACATGTGGCTCGCGCTGATCGGCCCGCTGCCCAGCCCTGCCTGGTTCGGCAACGCCGCCAAGCTCTTCTACATCATCGGGGTGCGCCTCACCGGCACTGTCGCCGCCAACGTCTTCGTGTGGGCTGAAGCGGATTTCTACCCCGCGTACGCCGCCGGTCGCGCCGAGTGGGGCCTGTCCGCCTCGACCGATCAGGTCGTCGCCGGCTCGATCATGATGGTCGAGGGGTCGATCCTCACCATCTGCCTCTTCGGCTGGCTGTTCCTGCGCTCGGCCCGCGAGGGCGAGGAGCGCCAGGCCCTGCTCGATCTCGCCGGCGCCCGCGGCGTCCCGCTCACCGAGCGCCGCGCCGCCCGCGCGGTCTCCGCCGGTGAGGGCGGCCGGCTGCGCGCGCGGATCGAGGACGGATGATCGCGGCTAGCCTGGACGCATGTCCATGATCAGCAAGCTCGCCCGGTTCGCCAGCTCCCCACAGGGCCAGCGGA
>Ga0136615_10001032_pt1 | contig 13127 bp, 16 predicted proteins | sample AntDrymUQ2882206_2_FD_106647 | JGI IMG/M metagenome (GOLD analysis project Ga0136615, IMG submission 106647) | Polar desert sand microbial communities from Dry Valleys, Antarctica - metaG UQ288 (22.06) | ecosystem: Environmental > Terrestrial > Soil > Desert | place: Antarctica: Dry Valley...
GTTGACGCAGCGCACCGTGCGCAGCAGCACGTGGTCGGCGTCGTAGTCGGTCGGCGTGCGCCGATGGGTGTGCGAGCGGTCCTCCGGGTGGTGCCACGGGCCGATCAGCAGCACGTCGCGGACGATCACCCAGCCGCCGCGGGTGCCCCAGCTCGTCTCCAGCACCATCGTGCCCGGGAGGTAGCGCCGGCCGGCGGGCACCTTGACCCCGGTCGGCCCGAGCCGGAAGTGGCCCGCGTCGCGATCCAGGATCGCGCCGAACACGCTCGGCGAGTCCATCCGCGGGATGCACAGCCACTCGACGTTGCCGTCGGGCGCGACCAGCGCCGTGGTCTCGCAGTCCGACAGGAAGCCGTAGTCGGCGATCGGCGGGAACGCGCTGCGCGTGGGTCCCGTGCTCATGGTCCGGTGCGGCACGCGGCCGAAGGTACTGCAACCGCCGCGCGCAGGGAACTCCTGCACAGCGCCTATCGCGGGGCCCCGCCGCGACGAGGCTCAGGCGAGCTCCGTGCGCCGCAGCCGCACCAGCCCGATCACGAACGGGAGGACCACCCAGACGGCGACCGCGGTCCCGAGCTGGGCCCAGCCCTCGCTGGTCATGCTCGCGTCGGCCAGCGGCTCGAGCGTGGTCGACAGGTCGAGCCAGTCCGCGATGCCGCGGAAGCTGCTGATCGTCTCGGCGAGCACCGCGAAGACGGTCGGCAGGAGGAAGTACAGGACGATCGCCAGCGCCGCGCTCATCAGCGCGAGCCCGAACGCCAGCCCGCCCATCAGCCCGATCGTCATGTAGAGCGCGAGGCCGCCGAGCCGCTCCAGGCCGAGGCTCCAGCTGCCGTCGGCGTCGCCGACCAGCGGTGCGAGCACGTTGCCGACGACGGCCGCCTCCAGGCAGACGACGACCGCGACGGCGCTGAGCGCGACGCCGGCGAGCACCTTGGCGGCGATCACGCGCTCGCGCCGGGGGACGAGCGTGAACGTGGTGAGCGCGGTGCGCTGGGACCACTCGCTGGTGACGGCGAGGATCCCGAGCACCGGCAGCAGCACGCTCGTGAGCTCGACGGTGGGGGAGAAGAAGCCGCCCAGGGTCTTCTCGTCCGTATCGCCCGCGAACAGGATCAGCGTCACGGTGCCGGCGGCGACCAGCGCCGTGGCGATCAGCAGCCAGAAGCCGGCGCGCGTGTCGGTCATCTTGCGCAGCTCCACCTTCACGAGGCGCCCGATGCTCGGGCCTTCGAAGGGGCGCGTCGTGCCGGCGGGCCGCTCCCGCTGTTCCAGGATCGCGCTCATGCCACCTCTCCGATCGTCTCGCCGGCGGTCAGGGTCAGGAACAGCTCCTCGAGGCCGGCGCCGTCGGCCGGGCGCAGCTCGAGCAGGACGACGTCCGCGTCGGCCGCGGCGCGCCCCACCGCCTCCGCCGGCGCGTCGACCAGCAGGCCGCCGCCGGTCGCCGGGGTACCCACGAGCCCGACCTCGTCGAGCGCGCGCAGCAGGGCCCGCGGGTCGAGCGCGCGCACCAGCACGCCGGTCGCGGCCAGCAGCTCCTCCATCCGCCCCGGGGCGACGACCTTCCCGCCTCCGATGACGACGAGGTCGTCGGCGACCGCCTCGATCTCGCGCAGCAGGTGCGAGGAGAGCAGCACGGTGCCGGCGCGGTCGGCGAAGTCGCGCAGCAGCCCCCGCATCCACACGATGCCCTCGGGGTCGAGCCCGTTCGCGGGCTCGTCCAGGATCAGGACGCTCGGCTCGCCGAGCAGCGCACGGGCGATGCCGAGCCGCTGGCGCATGCCGAGCGAGTACGCGCCGACGCGCTTGCGGGCGGCCGGGCCGGCGAGGCCGACGCGATCGAGCAGCTCGGCCACGCGGGCGCGCTCGCCGGCGAGGACCTCGGCGGCGAGGATCAGCACCTCTTCTCCGGTGCGGCCCTTGTGCTGGGCGGAGGCGTCCAGGAGCAGGCCGACGTGGCGACCCGGGTTGGGCAGCTCCCGGTAGGCCGTCTCGAGCACGGTGGCTGACCCCGCCGACGGCGGGGTCAGCCCGCAGATCATCCGCATGGTGGTCGACTTCCCGGCGCCGTTCGGGCCGAGGAAGCCCGTGATGGTGCCCGGCTCGCAGCGGAAGGACACGTCGTCCACCGCGGTCTGGCCGCCGTAGCGCTTGGCGAGGTGCTCGACTTCGATCATGGCCGGGAGACTGGTGTGCGCACGCCCCCGCGTCCATCGGTCGTCGGGCTGCGGCGGGCAGACCAAGGTCGGCGTCGCGATCGACCAAGGTCGGTCGTCAGGCCCGCGACGCCGACGTAGGCTGTCGGCGATGGCCACCGTGGCGCCGCCCGAGCTCGACCATCCGCGGCTGCTGCCGGCCGTGCTCGTGCCGGAGTCCGACCCCGGTCGGTCCGGACGCACGACGCGCGACTGGATCGTGGACGTCGCGTTCTTCCTCGTCGCCGTGATGGGCGGGCTGGTGGTGTTGTTCACCGAGATCGAGGCCACCTCCCCGTCCGACGAGATGGTCTTCGCCGACCTGATCGCCGGCGCGCTCGCGTGCTTGGCGCTGTGGTGGCGCCGGCGCTGGCCCGTCGGCGTCGCCGTGGCGCTGATCCCGCTCGGGGCGTTCTCCGCCGCGTCGTCGGTCGCCGGCCTGCTCGCCTTCTTCACGGTCGCCGTCCACAGGCGCCTCGGCATCACCGCGCTGCTCGGGCTCGCCGGGATCGCCGCCGGGCCGGTCTACTTCGAGATCCATCCCGATCCGGAAGTCCCGTACCTGCTCTCGATCGGGTTCACGGTCGTTGTGACGCTCGCCGTCGGGGCGTGGGGGATGTTCGTGCGCGCGCGGCGCCAGCTCGTGCTCTCGCTGCGCGAGCGCGCGGAGCGCGCCGAGGCGCAGCAGCAGGAGCACGTCGAGCGCGCGCGCGAGCAGGAGCGGGCGCGGATCGCGCGCGAGATGCACGACGTGCTGGCGCACCGGATCTCGCTGCTCAGCATGCACGCGGGGAGCCTCGAGTTCCGTCCTGACGCGCCGCCGGAGGAGATCGCCCGCGCGGCCGGCGTGATCCGCGCCAGCGCCCATCAGGCGCTGGAGGACCTGCGCGAGGTGATCGGCGTCCTGCGCGAGCCGCCCGGGGACGTCGGTCCCGAGCGGCCCCAGCCGACGCTGGCCGATCTGGCCGCGCTCGTCGAGGAGTCGCGCCAGGCCGGCGTGCAGGTCTCCTCGGTGCTCGCGCTCGACGACCTCTCCGCGGCGCCGGCCGCGGTCGGCCGCACGGCGATGCTCTCCCCGACCGTCACCCGCCGATTGATCGCGCACGTCGCCGACGACGATGTCGCGGGGCGGCGCGGGCACGTGCGCGAGCTGCTCGGCCGCCTCACCGAGCGCGAGCGCGAGGTCGCGCTGGCGATCGCGGAGGGCAAGTCGAACGCGCAGATCGGCGCCGACCTCTACATGAGCGTCGCGACCGTCAAGGCGCACGTGACCCGGCTGCTGATGAAGCTCGAGCTCGACAACCGCGTCCAGATCGCCCTGCTCGCCCACGACGCGGGCGTACCCTTGGCGTGATGTCGAGTTGGACGAGGATCAACGCGCCCGGGCTGCCGGAGTTCCCGGCGTTCGCCCACGCGGCCATGGCGGGCGACCAGATCTACGTCTCCGGCATGATCGGCTTGAAGGACGACTTCTCGGGCGTCGTCGACGGCGGCATCGGCCCGCAGACGACGCAGGCGCTGCGCTTCGTCGCGCGCATCCTGGACGAGTGCGGCGCGTCGCTCGCCGACGTGGTCAAGGTCGGGGTGTCCATGACCGACCTGGGCGAGTGGGACGCCATGAACCGCGCCTACCTCGACGCGTTCGGCCCGCACACGCCCGCCCGCATCGCGGTCGGCTGCGCCTCGCTCCTCTTCGGCGCCAGCGTCGAGCTCGATTGCGTCGCTTACCGCGGCTGACGAACAACCGCCGGATCCACACCCACTACCTTCGGGGGCGTCATGCCACTCGTCGAACCACTCAACACAAGGCGGACAGCGAGGAACTTGTCACCCGTGCACGCTTCCGCGGAGGCACGCCGGCGGTCACACACCGGCCGCCACACCGGAGCGAGTCACCCGTAACCTCGCAGCACCAGTCAGGCGCGAAGCAAACCGAGTCAAGACGACTACATGTCAGGTAGTTTGAGCGGACTGAAGCACTACGGCGCAGCCGTCACGGGCTCTCGGACGGTGCGGCGCTCGATCCGGTGCCCGGAGGCGGGTTCGTAGCGGCCGTAGAGCACCTCAGGGTCCAGATCGACCTCGCCAGGCCATTCGATCGTCCCGGTTTCGGCGTTCACGGCCACCTGCTCGAACAGCTCACGTTGCTCGAAGATCGGCGTGAAGACGCCGCCAGCCGCGAGCAGCCGGCCCAGGTCGATCTCCTTGACGGCCCCGTCACTGAAGGCTGCACGAATCCAGCACCCTTCGAGGGGGACCACTTCCGTCACGTCGATGATGTCTCTCATGGAAGCGGGTCGATCGGCTGGGGCCGCTCGTGGCGGACCGTCCGATCCCAGTTGTCCTCCAGCTCGCGACGATGCTCGTCGGTCCATTCTTGCACGAGTCGAAGTGCGCGGCCGGGAAGCCAACCAGCGATCAGGTCACCACTGGCAATCTGGATCTTCGCCGCATCGCCGCCGTAACGCGCGTAAAAGTGCGGCGGCGGATGGTCGCCGTAGTACATCTCGATCACGATCCCGTAGAACGCGCAGATCCTGGGCACTACGGCGATCATGGCGAGCCCGACGGACGGTTCGCCACTGCGGCGAGCTGACAAAGGTGTCGCTGATGTCCAGTATGCGGATGACCTCACCCAGGCCGCGGCCGACCTGAGCGACCCAGCCACGGGACTGCGCGCGGTGGTCGCCCTACGCCGGCTGCTCGACGCGCTCGAGGCCCAGCAGGTGGCCGCGGCGGTCGAGCGGGGGTGGAGCTACGGCGAGGTCGGCGCCGCGCTCGGCGTCACCAAGCAGGCCATCAGCAAGCGCTACGGCAAGCGACTCAAGCGGGCGGAGCGGGAGGGAAGGGCACTGAGCGCGTACATGGATGCCTTGGTCGAGATCACGGCCGAGCTCCTGTCGGCCGCCGGGAACGAGGCGGCGCGTCTCGGGCATGAGCGCCTGGGACCCGAGCACCTGCTGCTCGGCGTCCTCGCCCAGGGCGGTCCGGCGGCCGAGACGGTCGCCGCGCACGGGGTCACGCTCGACGCCGCCCGTGGCGCGGTGCGGGAGACCGACCGGGCGCAGCTCGCCGCGGTCGGCATCGCTGCGCCGGAGCCGGTCTCGGGGTTGCCGCTGGAGGCGGGCGATCTGCGCTGGCCCGCCGCCCTCGACGGCTACGTCAAGCGCGCCGATCGCCTGCGCAAGGCGCGGCGCGATCCACGACTACGTTCGCAGCACGTGCTCGAGGCGCTGCTCGAGGACGACACGAGCGCGTGTGCGGCGCTCCTGCGCGGCCTGGGCGCCGACGTCGCGGCGCTCCGGGCTCGGCTCGCCGCCCTCCCGCTTCCCGCCGCACCCGCGGACCGCGCACCCGCCGGCCAGTGCTTCTCCCCGGTCGCTCCCGCGGCGGTCTGGCCGCTCTGGCTGACGCCGCGCACATCGCGAGCTGGCATCCCACCGAGCGGGTCGAACGGCTGGAGGGAGCCGGCCGGGCGAGCTCCAGCGCTGGCACGAGCGCGGCCGCGCGGAGCGCCGGCTGCTCGTCGAGCGCCGGGTGGAGCGCTACGAGCCGGGCCGGGCGATCGCATGGCGAATGGAGCGGATGCGCAAAGGCGACGGACCCCGGCGCACGGTCCGCGGCGTGCGGCGTCTTGCGGTCGAGCTCGAGCCGGTGCCGAGCGGAACCCGCATCCGCGTCGCCTTCACCGGGCGCGGTCCCTGGTGGGGGAAGCCGCTGCTGCGACCGCTCTTCCGTCCGGTCGCGAAGGTCGCGCGGGCCGCTGGGCGCGGGCGCTGGCCGCTGCCGCGCAGAACAGCTGAGCGGGATCCGTAGCCCCCGCTGCGCCTGACGACGTCCCGGCTGGCTACTCCATCGTCCCGTCACGCATCGCTCTGACGGCGACGTACGGCACGTTCTCCGGATCGAGCTGCGACTCCCGGTGAGGAGCTCGCTGCGGCGGTGATCGCCGCCGGCCATGGCTGACGCCCGATGTGGCGAGCCGTACCTCCCGGGCGGCGAGCGACCGCCCGGCGGCGGCCGGAAGCCCGTATCGCGGCGGCGCGGGCGCGCTGGGATGGTTGCCGTGTGCACCAGGCGACCGACATCGGATGGGACGCGGCCGAGGCCGAGCGCGCGTTCGTGAAGGCCGTCCGGGTACGCCGGCGCGCCTCGTGGCTGCGCCGGTCGGGCCGCCGGTGCGCAGACTGCGCCCGGCTCGCGATCCACCAGGACCGCGGGTTGCCGTGGACGGGTGCGGAGGGACCGGTGCGCGAGATCCGGTTGGAAGCCATCACCGGCACCGTCGAGCCCAATCGAGCGCATCATTTCGACTGCGAGTTCCGGCCCTCCCCGCGGACGCGCCGGCGCCGGCTCAGCGTCTGGCTCGCCGAGCAGCGCGGCGCCGTGCTGCCGCCGATCTCGCTCACGCCGGTCGGGGACGCGTACGCGATCCGCGACGGCCACCACCGTGTCTCCGTGGCGAGGGCGCGCGGCGCGCAGACCATCACCGCGACGGTCGCCTGATCTCAGCGACCGGTGAACCGGTACGTGGTCTGGGGCGTGCGGCTCCCGTCGAGGCCGCGGGCCCAGGTGTTGGTGCCGGTGGTCAAGCGCGACGTCCGCGCGGTGCTCGAGGTTGCGCGCCTTCTGCTCGCGCAGCCCCGTGCAGAAGTGCACCGCTCCGTCCTGTGCGACGCCGATCAGCACACGCGCGCCGCGCGCGGCCACGATCAGCTCGCCGTCGCCGATGGGGCGGACCGTGATCTCATCGCCGGCTCGCAGGCCGACGGCCCGCATCGCCTCCACGGGCAGGGTGATCTGGTTCTTGGTGCTGACGCGGGGCCTTTCCTCTGCTGTACGCATCCGAAGTAAAGGCGCACGTAGTCGGAGGACGCTGCGCTACTCCTCGAACTCCTCCTCGTGCCCCTGCCCGGTCCTGGGCTTGGAGCCGAAGCCGCGCTGCAGGCCGCCGGTGCGCACGCCGGGCGGCGGGCCGCCGGGCTGCGGGTCGCCGGCGCGGCCGCGGTGTGCGGGCCGGTCGCGGTCCCGGCTGGGCTGGACGCGCTTGGGCTCGCCCCGCTGCTTGGGGAAGTGCGGCGGCCAGGGGGCGTCCCCGAGCCCGCCCTCCTCGTCGCGCCGGGCAAGCTCGAGCAGCCGATCCAGGCTGCCGGGCTGGGCGTCGATGTCGCCCGCCGGATCGCCGGTCGAAGCCAGGCGGGCCGGCACGGTGTCGAGGCGCAGGTCGCTCGGGTCCACGTCGGCCACCTCGTCCCAGCTCAAGGCGCACGACACCCGGGCGTCGGGGGTCGGCCGCACGGAGTAGCAGGAGGCGACCGTGCGATCGCGGGCGTTCTGGTTGTAGTCGACGAAGACGCCGTGGCGCTCCTCCTTCCACCACTTGCTCGTGGCGAGGTCGGGCGCGCGCCGCTCGACCTCGCGCGCGAGCGCGAGCGCGGCACGGCGCACGTCGAGCGACTCCCAGCGCGGCTCGATCCGGACGTTCACGTGGATGCCCTTGGACCCGGAGGTCTTCGGATAGCCGCGCAGCCCGTGCTCGGAGAGCACCTCGTGCACGACGAGCGCGGTGCGGCGCACGGCGTCCCACGCCACGCCGGGCGTCGGGTCGAGGTCGACGCGCAGCTCGTCGGGGTGATCGAGATCGTCGCGGCGGGCGGGCCAGGGGTTGAAGTCGATGACCCCGAGGTTGACCGCCCACGCCAGGTGGGCGGCGTCGTTGGCCACCAGCTCCTCGGCGGTGCGCCCGGACGGGAAGCCCACCGTCGCCGTCTGCAGCCATTCCGGGATGTTCCGCGGCACCCGCTTCTGCCAGATCGGCTCCTCCATGATCCCGTTCACGAAGCGCTTCATAACCGTCGGGCGCTCCCGGACGTGCACGAGGACCGCATCGGCGAGCTCGACGTAGTACGTGGCGACGTCGAGCTTCGTCCAGCCCGGGCCGGGGAAGTAGACCTTCGCCGGGTTCGACAGCCGGACCTCGCGCCCCGCCACCTCGAGCATGGTGTACTCGGTATTGGCCATCAACCGAGCAGCCTAGGAGAGGAGGCCCCGTCGTGCAGCGCAGGATCACCCCCAACCTCTGGTTCGACGCCGAGGCCGACGAGGCGGCCGCGTTCTACGTCTCCGTGTTCGAGAGCTCGCGCATCGTCGGTGTCACCCACTACACCGCCGCCGGCCCGCGCGAGGCCGGGATGGTCATGACGGTCGAGTTCGAGCTGGACGGCCAGCGCTTCGTGGCCATCAACGGCCCGGAGCTCTCACGTTCGACGAGGCCGTCTCCTTCGAGCTCGACTGCGAGACCCAGGACGAGGTCGACTTCTTCTGGGAGAAGCTGTAGGAGGGCGGGGAGGAAGGGCCGTGCGGCTGGCTGAAGGACCGCTACGGCTTGTCCTGGCAGGTCGTGCCGACCGGGATGGACGAGCTGTTCGCCGATCCCGACCCTACGCGCGCCGAGCGCGCGATGACGGCGATGCTCGGGATGGCAAGCTCGACATCGCCGCGCTGCGCAGCGCGGCCGACGGCGGCGCCCCGTGATCCCGCTGTGGCATCAACGTGCTGACCGTGGCATAGTTGCAGCATGAATGCCACAGTGGTCTTGGGGCGGCAAGGGCGGCTGGTCATCCCGGCCGACATCCGGACGGCGCTCGGGCTGGCTCCCGGCGAGCGGCTGCACCTGCGCGTCGCGGGTCGGCGGCTCGTTCTCGAGCGCCAGGAGGATGCGGTCGCGGAGCTGCGAGCGATCGGGTCGAAGGTCCCCAAGGCCCGCTCGCTCGTCGACGAGCTGCTCGCCGAGCGCCGTCTCGCCGCATCGACCGAGTGACGGTCCTGGATGCCTCGGCCGTGCTTGCGCTCGTGCACGACGAGCCTGGTGCGGACATCGTCGCCGCCGATATCGCCACGGCGACCCTGGGAACCGCGAACCTCGCCGAGGTCGTCGGGAAGCTCGTCGACGTCGAGGTCGACAGCCGTCGAGTGCACGAGCTGTTGCTTGCCGCCGGCGTGACGATCGAGCCGCTGTCGGAGGCAGACGCAGAGCTCGCCGGTGCGATGCGTGCGATCGCCGGCGGCCGTTCCCTGTCGCTCGGGGACCGCTGCTGCCTGGCGCTGGCGGTACGCAGCGCCCCGGCCGAGGTCCTGACCGCCGACCGCGCGTGGGCGAACCTCGATCTGCCGATCCGCGTCCGTCTGATCCGGTAGGGACCGGCGTCGGCCGAGCAGCTCGCACCCGTATGCCTTGGCCACGGCCGCGACGTGCTCCCAGTCGGGCTCCTCCTCGGAGTCCGGCGGGAGCGTCCGGCGCTCGGCCGGGACGCTCATGGCGCGGACGAGGTCCTCGAAGCCTCCGGGCGTCATGACGTAGAGCATGCGGCAGCCGGCGTCGCCCGCCGTGTAGCGATGCGGGATGCCGCGCGGGCCGAACAGGAAGTCGCCGGCGCTCGCCTCGATCGTCGTGTCGCCGACCTCGAAGGTCGCAGCCCTCGAGGATCCAGAACGCCTCGTCCTCGCGGTGGTGCACGTGTGCAGCGGCGCGGCCGCGTTCGGCGGCTCGGTGATCTCGAGCACGCTCAGCAGGCCGCCGGTCTCGTCGGAGGTCACCTTGATCTCGGCCAGCGAACCGAACCACCACCTCGCATCGCCTTCACCGTGGGGCGTCGCCACCGGCGTGAGCACCTGCGTGTCCTGCGTCATGTGTCCTCCGATCGGGTTGCGTCCACGCTAGGCGCCGTCGGGCGCCGCCGCCATTCCAGGAATCCAGTATCCGGCAGAGAGTGCGCCCGTGAGCTCTCAGGCGATCGAGCGCGCAGCCGATCGGATCAGCGAGATCGCCGGCCGCGGCCTCGATCTCGTGAGCTTCTGGCGGAGGCGGAGGAGGTCATCGTCCCGGGTCCCCTACGACGGCGGTGCGTGCTGGTACACGATCGATCCCGCCTCGCTGCTGATCACGAGCCACTACAACGAGGACATGCCCGTGCTGCCGCCGGAGATGCTGGCGCACGCCGCCGGAGATGCTGGCGCACGAGTACTACAAGGACGACGTCGACCAGCTGGTCGACGTCACGCGCTCCACGGGCGGCGTGGAGGCCGACGTGGCGCTCGCGTCGGTGCTCGCCCACCGGTCCGTGGCGATCTGGCTGCCCGCTCGCTCGGCCCCGCCGCTCGACCCGCCCGTCGCGTCGCGCTACGCGCGGCTCGGATCGCGTCCGGCCGCGGCGGTCGGCTCTGACTGCGCGGCCCGTGCGTCGTAGTCCGTCCGCGCGGCGGTGATCTCGTCCTGGTGCTCCTCGGTCCAGCTCACTAGGGCCTGGATCGTGGCGTGCAGCGTGGAGCCCAGCGGCGTCAGCTCGTACTCGACGCGCGGCGGGATGACGGGATAGATCGTGCGGCGGACGAGGCCGTCGCGTTCGAGCTGGCGCAGCGTGACGGTGAGCATGCGCTGGCTGATGCCGTCGATCTCCCGGCGCAGCTCGCCGAACCGCAGCGTGCGCTTCTCGAGCAGGGCGATGGCCAGCAGCGACCACTTGTCGGCGATCCGGTCGAGGATCTGGCGGACCTCGCAGTCCTCCCGCGCGTCCCATTGGAAGGCGTCGTAGTCGCGCTCGGTATCCGCGGAGGAACTGACTGACTTCCAAGTGCCGTCTTCCATTCCGGTCAATGGTGACGCACCATGCGGCTACGCACAAGTAGTAACCGATCTGGAGCCGCATCGTGTCGACCACCATCGAGCCCGTACCTCCGTCCGCACGCCGCGCCGAGCGCATGGACACGCGCGCCTGGGCGATGCTCGCCGTGCTGAGCGGCGCGATCTTCCTCGAGGGCATCGACGTCTCGATGATGGGCGTCGCGCTGCCGGCGATCCGCGCGGAGCTGGACATGTCGACCAGCTCGCTGCAGTGGGTGGTGAGCGCGTACGTGCTCGGCTACGGCGGCTTCGTTCTGCTCGGCGGGAGAGCTGCCGACCTGCTCGGGCGGAGGCGGATGTTCCTCCTGTGGCTCACCGTGTTCATCGCCTTTTCCGGACTTGGCGGCATCGCCTCGGAAGGATGGATGCTCATCCTCGCCCGCTTCGTGACGGGCGTGAGCGCTGGGTTCATGGCACCCGCCGGCCTGTCGATGATCACGACGGGCTTCGCCGAGGGACCGACCCGCAACCGGGCGGTGCTGGTCTACGCCGGGACGGCGGCGGCGGGCTTCTCGCTCGGGCTCGTCGTGGGCGGCCTGCTGACGGCGATCGACTGGCGCTGGGTGTTCTTCGCTCCGCTCGTCATGGCGACGCTGATCCTGCTCGCCGCCGTGCGGCTCATCCCGCGGGACCCGCCGCCGGCGGGACCGCGCCGCGGCTTCGATCTCGCCGGGGCGCTGACCCTCACGGGAGCGATGATGCTGCTCGTCGTCGCCGTGGTCAGGGCGCCGGAGGTCGCGGCCGGCGCGACGCTGGCGACGATGGCCGCCGGCGCGGCGCTGCTCGCGACGTTCGTGGCCGTCGAGCGGCGCTCGGCCGCGCCGCTGCTGCGCTTCGGCATCGTGCGCTCGCCCGCGCTCGCGCGCGCCAACGCCGGCGCGCTGCTGTTCGTCGGCTCGTTCGTCGCCTTCCAGTTCATCGTCGTCCTCTACCTGCAGGAGTTGCGCGGCTGGTCGCCGGTCGAGACCGGGCTCGCGCTGCTCGTCGCGGGCATCGACCTCTTCCTCGCCCCGACGCTCACGCCGCGGCTGATCGAGCGCTTCGGCACCGCGTCGGTGATTCTCGCCGGCATGGCGCTCGCCGCCGCCGGCTACGCGCTCTTCCTCCCGCTCGGACTCGACTGGAGCTACGCCGCGATGCTGCCGACGATGATCCTCCTCGGCCTGGCGTTCTCGCTCGCGTACGGGGGGCTGACCCTCGCGGCCACCGACGGCGTGGCCGAGGAGGAGCAGGGCCTCGCGGGCGGTCTGCTCAACATGTCGTTCCAGTTCGGGGCCGCGATCGGGCTCGCCGTGGCCACCGCAGTCCACGTCGCCGCCACCGCGGCGGACGCCTCCCCGCAGGCCGCGCTCGACGGCTACCGGGCCGCGCTCGTCGTCCCCGTCGCCGGGGCGGTCCTGGGCGCCGTCGTCACCGCGGCGGGCCTGCGCCGGACCGGCCGAGCCCGCTCGAGGCTGTGCGACGCGGGCGCGGGCTGCGCTCCGGCGTGATCACGTGTTCGGATCGCCGGTCTGCCTTGACTCGAGTGGGTCGAATCGGCGTAGGCTGGCGTCCTGTCCGACTTGACCGAGGGAGGCGATGTGTACGCACGCGTAGCAACGTTCCAGAGCGATGCCGCCAACGTCGACGACGCGATCAGCATGGTTCGCGCCGATGTCGAATCGGCTGATACGCCGGACGGCCTCGAGGGCGCGAAGATGATGATGCTCGTCAACCGCGAGACCGGCAAGGGCCTCGGCGTCACGCTCTTCGAGACGGAGGAGGCGATGCGCCGCGGCGACGAGGCCCTCAACGCCATGAACCCCGGCTCGAGCGAGCGACGCACGTCGGTCGAGTTCTACGAAGTGCCCGTTCATACCGTCGGCTGACACTGAGTTGGCTGGACGTCTTGCGCGGCATGCTTGCTTCCTCTGGTGGGATGGCTTCAACCAAAGGACGCCAATCCGCGCCAGCCATTCCCGCGCTCAACAACTCTCGTGAAAAGGCGATTCGGGCGCCGACCAGGACGACGCGTACGCTGAGGGCTCGCATGCGCGACATGGCTCGCCGCGCCGGCCGTATGGCTCCAACGCACAGCGCCCGCCACGAGGGGCGGGCGCCGCGGTGCGGTTGATGTGAGGATCAGGCCGGGGTGGGTGCCGCCTGCGGTTCGTGCTCGAACTTCGGCAGCCAGCTCAGGCGCTTGGGCAGGTACCAGTTGCGCGCGCCGAGCAGCTTCATGCTGGCCGGCAGCAGGACGGCGCGGATGA
>Ga0136615_10001033_pt1 | contig 13126 bp, 11 predicted proteins | sample AntDrymUQ2882206_2_FD_106647 | JGI IMG/M metagenome (GOLD analysis project Ga0136615, IMG submission 106647) | Polar desert sand microbial communities from Dry Valleys, Antarctica - metaG UQ288 (22.06) | ecosystem: Environmental > Terrestrial > Soil > Desert | place: Antarctica: Dry Valley...
GAGTCGGCGAACCTGCCGGGCTTCGCGCAGTGGATGCGGACCCAGTCGCGGGAGGAGACGGAACACGCGATGAAGTTCTACGATTTCATCCTGGACCGCAACGGACAGGTCGTCTTGCAGGCCATAGAAGGACCGGTGGTCGGGTTTGGATCACCGCTGGAGGTCTTCGAGCGGGCGTTGGATCATGAGCAGAAGGTCACGGCGATGATCAACGACCTCTACGGGCTGGCGGTCGCGGAGAACGACTACGCGAGCCAGACTTTCTTGCAGTGGTTCGTGACGGAGCAGGTGGAGGAAGAGAAGAACGCCGGGGACGTCGTCGAGACGCTGAAGATGGTCGGCGACAAGAGCGAGGCGCTGTTCCTGCTCGACAGGGAACTGGGCCAGCGCCGGAGCGCCGAGGAGCTGGCCAACTAGCCTGGGGAACGACCGCGTTGCGCGAGATGTCGACCGGGGAATACCGGGGCTTCCACCGCCCGCGCGTCGCCGCAGTCTGGTTCGGAGAGGCGCTCTCGCGGACGTTCTGGTTCCTACGAGTACCTCTTGTCGGCGCCAACGAGCCACCCGTCGTGCCGCTCCTTGAGCCACGTCGTCCGCAACCTGATGGCCGCGCCCCTGGCCGGCATGTCTTCTTCGCAGAGGTCTTCCACGCGCTTGTAGACTACCTTCCCGTTGCTCATCAGCGCCACTAACCCTGCCTCTGCCTGTCTGCAGTCCTCGGAGGCCAGCCGCCGCAGCGCCTCGGGTGGCTCTCCTGGCAACGCTTCGCCCAGCATCTTGCCGAGCTGGCCGTCCTTGCGTAACTCCAGCTCCCGCGTCTCCGCCTGCTTGAACCGCTCCCAGGCGGCCAGCCGCGCCTGGGTGCGTTCCTCTTCTTTTCGGGCCCGGCTCCGCTCCTTCTCCCGATTTCGCGCCAGGTCCTCCTGCCACCGGGCTGCCTTCTCGTTGCGGTGCGGCCCATCGCGAAGCTCCGCGAGTTGCCTGCCAGCCCCGGTATCCTGAACGGTCTCCAACGCCGCCTCGACCGCTTCTCCAGTTCGCTCCGCACGGTACTTCGCCTGGCGGGAAAGGACTTCTGCCGCCATGTCGGCCACTTTTTGATTCTCGTGTATGGTCTTCTCCTTCTCTATGTACCAGACTGCCAGCGATAGCCCTGGGTAACAAAAATATTCGGGCCGACGAAGCCGCTCCTGTCAAGAGTCGGCGATCGCCAGCCCGTGCAACAAACGCTGGTCGTGCCACAACGCCAGTGCTTGCGGCTGGTTAAGGGGCCTTCTCGTACATCGTTCTTTACCTCCTACTAGAGGTACAACGGCTTGCCCCAGTATTGTAGCACACATTACTAAAACTGGGTGGCTTTCCGGGGCAGCGTATCCACATGTCCGGCTCGGAGCCAACATTCCGCATGGATATTCCATCAGCGCCGCACGGGACCAGTATCATTAATCTCGTGGAGGACGCCGAAGGACAGCGACAGCCGGAGATAGAGGACTCCTCTTCCTGGGAGCTTGCGGAGAGGCTGCGGGGGGCGGTGTCCCGTCCTTTCCCTGGCTGGCGTGAGGTCTACGAGGGATTCTCTCCGGTGGACCTCGTCACCGGGGAGCTACGACCCCGGACGCCGCCGCCAGACGCCGCTTCCCGACGGGCTGCGGTGCTGGTGCCGGTACTTATGGAGCCCGGCGGAGCGCGGCTGGTGTATACGGTGCGGAAGGGGGATTTGCAGGACCATGCCGGTCAGATCTCTTTCCCTGGAGGCAGCTTCGAACCGGGTGATGGATCCCTGCTGGCGACCGCGTTGCGTGAGGCGGAAGAAGAGATAGACCTCAGTCCTGACCTGGTGGAGGTGATCGGGAAACTGGAGGAGATGTACATACCGCCGTCCAACTTCCGGGTGAGCCCTTTCGTCGGGCTTCTGACGCCCGAGGCCGATATGGTCCTCGCCCCCGACGAGGTGGAGGAGATCTTCTCCGTCTCCCTGGAACACTTGATGGAGCCCACTACCCTCACAAAGGTCATCTGGCACCGGGATGGCCGCGACTACGAGGTGCCCGTCTTCGCCGTCGAGCCGGACTCCGGTAAGCGGCGTGAGATCTGGGGCGCCACCGCCGCCATAACCGCCGTCCTCCTTGCCCGTCTAGGCTGGAGTCCCGTGGACATTACGGGAGCGAGGGATTGATCACGGGCGAGAGATAGGGGAGGTGCGGCATGGAGTGTCCGGTCTGCACCAACGCGATGACCACCAGGACCAATGGTGGGATTACCGTGGACGTGTGCGAGGGTGGATGCGGTGGGATCTGGTTCGACCGCTATGAGCTGATGCGGGTGGACGAGACTCACGAGTCGGCGGGAGAGCGTCTCCTCGAAGTCGAACGCGATGAGGGGTTGGACGTGGACCTGAGCCAGCGCCTGGACTGCCCGAAGTGCCGCGACGTGGTGATGATGCGCCACTTCTTCAGCGTGAAGCTCCAGGTCGTCGTGGACGAATGTCCCAACTGCGGCGGACACTGGCTCGACCCCGGCGAACTGAGGGCCATAAGGACCGAGTACGCCTCCGAGGAGGAGCGCGAGCGCGCCGCCTCCGAATACTTCTCCGAGGTCTTCGGACCCGAGCTATCCGCCGCGCACGCGAAGACCCAGGAAGACCTCGCCCGGTCGCGGAGGATCGCCCACGCCTTCCGCTTCATCTGCCCGAGCTACTACGTTCCCGGCAAACAGGACTGGGGAGCGTTTTAGCTTTCAGCGTTCAGCCATCAGCGGTCAGCATGGGGTTGGAAGTAGATACGCGGTTCGTAGAGAAGACGCAACGTAGAGCCTGCCCTGATGCTTGCCGCTACGTCATCCACCGATAAACGGCGTGAAGCAGCGTGCGTAACGAGAGAAGCTGAATGCTGAGCGCTGATGGCTGATGGCTTTGGCATGCTACATTCCCTCTTCGTGACTTCGACGACAGAGGAAGAGGGCGGTCTCCGGAAGGTCTACAAGGACCACAACCTCCACGTCTTCTTCGGGGTGACGCTGATGGCGGTGCTCGGGGTGTCGAGCATCACACCTGCGTTCCCGCGTATCCGGGATGCGTTGGGGATCTCGACCGGAGAGGTGGGGCTTCTCATAACCGTCTTCACCCTCCCCGGCATCTTCCTCGCCCCGGTCCTCGGCGTCCTCTCCGACCGCCACGGCCGCAAGAAAATCCTCATGCCCGCCCTGCTGCTCTTCGGGATAGCCGGCGGCTTGTGTACCTTCGCCCGCAGCTTCGAGTTGCTGCTCGTCCTCCGCCTGTTTCAGGGGATGGGGGCGGGAGCTCTGGGCACGCTGAACGTGACGGTCATCGGCGACATCTACTCTGGCCGCGAGCGCTCGGCGGCGATGGGCTATAACTCCAGCGTCCTCTCCATCGGGACGGCTGGATACCCCGCCATCGGTGGCCTTCTGGCGACTCTGGGCTGGTACTATCCGTTCGCCCTGGCGTTCGTCGCCATACCCATCGGGTTCCTCGTCCTCTTTTCGCTGCGCAACCCGGAGCCGCACAACGAGCAGCGCATGGCGGATTACTTCGGGAGCGTGTGGGCGAACCTCAGGAGCCGGGAGGTCTTCGGGTTGCTTTGCGTTTCGCTTTTTACGTTCATCATCCTTTTCGGGCCACAGATCACCTACCTCCCCATCCTGATGGACGAGCGTTTCGGGGCACCGCCGTACGTGATCGGGGGTATCCTCTCCTGCGCCTCCCTGACCACCGTCCTCACCTCCTCCCAACTCGGCCGCCTGACGGGTTTTTCTCCGAGAAGGTCCTGCTGAAGGCCGCCTTCCTCGTCTACGCCGCGGCCCTCCTCATGGTCCCGTTCGTCCCGAGCGTGTGGCTCCTGATCCCACCCGCAGTCCTCTTCGGCGCCGCCCAGAGCCTGAACCTCCCCAATACGTTCTCCCTCTTAAGCAGCCACGCCCCGGCCGAGAACCGCGGCGCCTTCATGTCCGTCAACGGCATGACCCTCCGCGCCGGTCAGACCCTCGGCCCACTTCTCATGGCCGCCACCTCCAGCTTCCTCGGCCTCACCGGCGCGTTCCTCGCCGCCTCCATCCTCGCCGCCGTCACCTTCCTCCTAGTCCTGTTCCTGGTCCGCTAGGCGCCCGCGGAACGGGGGCGGGATCCCACCCCCGGAGGCTCGAATAGCTCGATGGGGTTGCCTGACGGGTCTTCGAGCAGGATCTGCTTACCACCCCTGCCTTCCACGATGTCGTTGCGAAAGCGCGCCCCCGCCGCACGCAATTCCTCGACCTTCCCGGCGAGGTCGGACACTTCGAGCTGGATGCGGTTCCAGCCGCCCGGCTCGGGCTCGCGGCCATCGGGCATGGCCTGTCCTGCCCCTCCCGCCCCTGGCTCGTTCAGCAGAAGCCGCAGGCCACCCCGCGACAGGATCGCAAACCCTGGAGCGGGCCCCAGCTCGACGCCAAAACCAAGCCGCTCGACGTAAAACTCGACCGCCGCCCTCGCGTCTTCGACCACGTAGCGGACGCTGACATGGGACATCCCACACCCTCCTCCATTCGTCCTTCCCAAACTGCGCCACCCTGAGGATACCGTGAGCCCGCTCCAGCCACACCCCGATTTCGACTCGTTCAACGTCGTCGCGGATGCCAGGATCCCATAGGCACGTTACGCTTTGTTAAGAATCCTCGCCCCATCGTAGCGGCGCTATGCGTGCTTTGGTATCTTACGTTGTAAATTTACAATGTAAGTACAGTGAGGAAGGAATCCTGACATGGATGAGCGGCGGGGCGGTTCTCTGGAGGAGAGGGTGGAGCGGCTGGAGGCTCGGGCCGAGGAGCAGGGGGTGGAGTTGCGGTACGCGCTGCGCCGGTTGAACCGGGTGCTGGCGGAGCGGGGATCGGCGAGTACGGAGTACGGGACGGAGTCGCCAACGAGGAGCGCGGAGCCGCGCGGGTATCCGCCGCCGGTGGTGGCGCCTTCGTATGCGCCGCCAGCGCGACAGGTGGGTCCGGCGCCTCGGGATGCGGGGGAGGCGCGGCGGACTGAGCCGGTCCGAGGGGATGTGGCGGGAGCGGCTGTCGCCACGGGTGGGAGGGATGGTGAGGAGCGCGGGTTCCGGTTGCCCTTTGATCTCGGAGGGCTGCCGAGTGGGGAGTGGTGGTTGAACAAGGTGGGGATCGCGCTTTTGCTGTTCGGGGTGGCGTTCCTGTTCAAGTTTTCCTGGGATCAGGGCTGGTTGCAGGCGCTGTTGACGCCGTGGGTGCGGGTCGGCGTTGGTCTGTTAATAGGAGCCGTCTTGATCGCCACGGGCTTCCGCGTGGCCGGGGAGCGGCGCGGCTTCGGGCAGGTGTTGTTCGGAGGCGGGATCGGGGTCTTCTACATCACCGGGTTCTCGGCTTTTCAGGTGCTTGACCTCGTGCCGCACGCGGTGGCGTTCGCTTTCATGGTGGCCGTGACGGCGCTTGCGTTCGTGCTGTCTCTGCGCCAGAGCGAGGCGGTACTCGCCGTGATCGGGGTTACAGGCGGCCTCGCCACGCCGTTCCTTCTGTACGACGATTCCGGGTCGCTGGCCGGTCTCGTCCTCTACGCGAGCCTCATCCTGGCGGGTGCGATGGGGATACATTTCTTCAAGGGCTGGCGTTCGCTACTCCTGATCTCCTTCCTGGGATTCTGGACGGTGCTCCTCATTGGCTACGTGGATACCGCGAACTTCCCCGAAACTGCCGCCACCGCCGACCAGCAGGCGCTCCAGGCTGGCGTGATCTTCGCCTGGCTCGCCCTGTGGCTCGTGCCCACCATCCGCGAAGTCCTCCGCTCACGCGATCCGTCCCGCTGGCCGATCCCGGAACCCGGAGCCATCGCGCGGGCACTCTCTGCCGAGCGCGTTTCGCATGGCGGCGCGTTCATGCACGGGCTCTCCTTCGCGACGCCGCTCGTCGCACTCCTCTTCACGCAGGGGATCTGGGATCTGGAGAAGATTTCTCTCGGATGGGTTGCCCTCGGCCTCGCCGCGGCCCACTCACTCGCGTCCGCGGGCTTCAGGTATATCGAGAGCGGAGGCCGGATCTCCTACACGCAGGGCCTGTCTGCTCTCCTTCTCGCAACGCTCTCGCTCGTGCTGATACTGGAGGGGAACGCGCTCCTCTTCACCCTGGCCGCCGAAGCAGCGGCGCTCCATCTCCTCGCCCGCCGCCTCTCCGACCGGGTCCTCTCCATCGAAGCCCACATACTCTTCCTCGCGGTCGGGGTCTGGCTGGCTACGAGGTTCGCTGTTGGAACCGTCGAAGGACTCTTCGCGCAGACCAACCCGACGGCGTTTTTCGATATCGGGACGCTCGTGGACCTCGCCGCGATAGCCCTGGCGTTCGCGGCCTCGATGGTTGTAGGCCCGGAGGCTGTTCGCCGCGTGTACCGGATCGCCGCGCACGCCGCGGTCGCCGGTCTGCTCTTGCGTGAGCTACTCCCCCTCGATGACGGCGGTACGTACACGCTCGTCGCCTGGGCGGTTTACGCGGCTGGGCTGCATCTCCTCTCCAGGCGCTACCCGGCGTGGGGGACCGTGATCGGGGCTCACCTGCTCTTCGCCATCGTCGCCGTCTGGCTCGGCGTCCGGCTGGTGGAAGGCATTATTGCACCGGATTCCACCACCATAGCGGTCTTCAACCTCCGGGGGATAGCGGACCTCTTCGTGATCTTGCTCGCCATCGGCGTCTCCGTCATGGGCAGGCGTCCCCAAGAAATTGCCATCTACCGGCTCTTCGCCTGCTTCGCCTTCTCGGCGTGGCTGCTGAGAGAATTGGGGGCTCTGCCCGGCGGGTCCGGCTACGTCCTGCTGTCGTGGGCCGTGTTCGCTGCTGGCTTGCTACTGCTCTCCCGAAGGCTCGGCGTGCTCGCGGCGGCCCATCTCCAGTTCGCGGCGGCGGGCGTCTTGCTCGTCTGGCGGCTCTTCGATGGCTCCTCTGGCGGGACGGCCGTGTTCAACGCGCAGGGTCTCATGGACCTCGCGGTCATCATCATTGCGGCGCTGGTTGCCGGGTGCGTCGTCTCCGGGCGGCTCGTGATTTCGTATGGGACCTTCGCCCACGTCGCGCTGCTGGCCTGGCTGTGGCGCGAGTTGTCCATGTTGCCGGGCTCTGCTGGAGACGCCTACGTCAGCGTGGCCTGGGGCGTGTTCGGAGCTGGGATGCTCGTCTTCGGGCTGAGGCGGGACCGCGTGTACCTCATCAGGGGCGGCATGGCGACGCTCTTCCTGGTGGTCGCCAAGCTCTTCCTGTGGGATCTCGCGTGGGTCGAGGCGATCTGGCGCGTCCTCCTCTTCATGGGCTTCGGCGGCCTGTTCCTCGTCCTCAGCTACTATCTGCGGACCCTGTGGAAGACCACCGGCGGGGGAGAAGCTTTCGCCGACAATACACGCAGGGGGGACTGAGTTGTATCCGCGCCATCGCCTCGATATCTCCGTCCGCGACCTGATCTTCGGGCTCTCGGCCTGCCTGTGGGCGTGGCGGCGCCGAAAGCTCGCCGCCGATGTCGCGCTGGCCTGCCCTGCCGAGGATGACGTAGTGGTCTGTTTGTCGGTGCGTTCCGGGTTCGGTCTCTTGCTGAGGGAGATCGGCGGCTCCCCCGGAGACGAGGTGCTGGTCTCAGCGGTCACCCATCCCGACATGGTTCGCATCGTCGAGGAGCGTGGGATGCGAGCCGTCCCAGTTGACCTGGAAATCGCGACGCTAGCCCCGCGGATCGAGGCTCTCGAGGCGGAGATCACACCCCGCACCCGCGCGGTCATGGTCGCGCACCTCTTCGGTGGCCGTGTGGACCTCGGCCCCATCGCCGCCCTCGCACGGAGGCATGGCCTCCTGCTCCTGATCGAGGACTGCGCCCAGGCCTTCCGAGGTCCTGACGACCTCGGCGACCCGCTCGCCGACGTCTCCATGTTCAGCTTCGGCCCGATCAAGACGGCGTCGGCCGGTGGCGGCGCGATCTTCCGGGTTGGCGACCCGCTGATCCGCGAGAGGATGCTCCGGGCGCAGGAAGACTGGCCCGTGCAGCGCCGGATCGATTACGCCGCGAGACTTCTCAAGTTGCTGTGCCTGATCCTCGCCGGTCACCCACTCCCATATGGTTTTATCGTTCGCGCTTGCGGCAGGCTCGGCCGAGACCTGGATACCCTGGTGAACGGCGCGACCCGCGCGTTCACTTCGTCCGGTGACGCGGATCGTTCACGAGACGAGCTTTTCAGCAGGCTCCGGCGCCGCCCCTCCGCGCCACTGCTCGCGCTGCTGGCGCGGCGTCTGCGGACCTATGATGCGGCCCGGTTGAGCCGCCGGGCCGCTGCCGGCGAGGAGGTGGCGCGCCGTCTACCCGCGCTCTTCCGGCATCCCGGCAGCCAGGCGCTCGGGCGCACGCACTGGCTCTTCCCGGTGGTGGCCCCTGACCCGGAAGCCTTGATCTCCGCTCTCCGCCGGTACGGGTTCGACGCGAGCCAGGCGGCGAGCAACATCGCCGCAGTGCGGACGCCGGGTCTTCCCAGGCCGGAGGAGGCGTCGCGGATGATGTCGGGGGTCGTGTTCCTTCCCGTGTATCCCGAACTGCCCGAGGAAGCTTTGCGACGCCTGACCCAGATCCTCGAGCAGGCCGCTGGCGCTGGTGAGAGACCAATCGAAAGTCTCGCCATCGCACGGGGAGATATCGCCTGAGCGCCCTCGGAGAGCAGGTTCGGCAACGCTCCCTGGAGGAATTGTCCTCGGGCGCGTTCGACTTGCTCGTGATCGGGGCCGGAATCGTCGGCGCCAGGGTCGCCTTCGAGGCGGCGTGCGCTGGGCTGAAGGTCGCCCTCGTGGACGCCGGGGACTTCGGCGGCGCCACGTCCAGCGCGTCCGGCAAGCTCATCCACGGCGGCCTGCGCTACCTGCGAAGCGGTAAAGTTCGCCTCGTTCGCGAGGCTCGCCGGGAGCAGCGCGTCCTGTCCGGCCGGGTTGCGCCGCACCTGGTGCGGCGGTTACCTCTGCTCCTCGCAACGGGCGAACGGGGCTTCTCGAAGTTCTCGACTATCACCACCGGGCCGCTCGCATACTGGTTGCTCGGTGGTTTTCATGGCCCGGCGCCGCGCCTCGTCGCCGCCGGGGAGGCGGGAGAACTGGTCCCACCGCTCCGGATCTCCGGTCCCTGCGCCCTCCTTGAGGAGGCGGTCACCGACGATGGCCGGCTGACGCTCGCCACCGTCAGGGCGGCCGTCGGCGCGGGCGTGGTGGCGATGAACTACCTGCGGGTGGTCGAACTCGAGCGCACGCGACGCAGGATCTCCGGAGCCTTGCTGGAAGGCCGGAGCGGGGAAGGTTCGATCAAGGTCCACTGCCGGGCCGTGGTGAACGCCACGGGTCCCTGGCTAGACCACGTCCGGCTGCTGGAAGACCCGAGAAGACAGCCGGACGTGAGGGTGAGCAAGGGCGTACACCTGGTGCTCTCGCTAGAAACGGACTGGCGGGCTGCGGTCGCGTTCTCCCTGGACAGCGCCCGGCACGTTTACGCGGTGCCCTGGCACGGCATGCTCCTGCTTGGCACCACCGACATCGCCTACCATGGCGACCCCTGCGCCGTCGCCCCCAACCCCGCCGAAGAGTCTCACCTCTTGGATGCCGCCTCCTGCTTTCTGGCATCAGGTCTGATCCGCCCGGAACAAGTGCGGTACTCGTTCGCCGGGCTGCGCGTACTGCCTGCGGGAGACGTGGATACCTACGGGGCGTCGCGAGAGCACGTCGTGCGCGTTGGTCCGGCCGGCATGGTCTCGGTCGGCGGTGGCAAGCTGACGAATCATCGCCTCATCGCCCTCGACGCCTTGCGAAATCTCCCCGTCGGGCTACGGTCGAGGAAAACGCGGCCGAACGCGGATCCCCTTCCAGGCTCCTCGCCGCCAGACGAGGACGCCCACCGTGCCAGCCTCGACGCCCCGGCATCCAGATACCTGACGGCACTCTACGGCGGCGAAGCCGTAAACCTGCTCCGCTACGCCGACCGCTTCCCCGATGCCCTGGAGAGAGTGCATCCAGAAGGCCCGGACATCTGGGCGCAGGTGTACCACGCCGCGGATGAGGAGTGGGCGGTGACCGCCGAGGACGTGTTGCGGCGGCGAACAACCCTGAGCGTCCGGGGGCTCGACACGCAGGGGGTGCGAGATCGGGTCGTCTCCATTCTGACGGCGGGTGAGCCGGGGTTACAGGCTGTTATCCGCGAGCCGACGTTCCTCCATAACCTTCGACCTTCTTAACCGGATGCCGTACGTCCTGTTATCCCGGCCGGTTAAGGTGCTGCCACGGCGTGGCCGCGAGGTAGGGGAGAACCGTTCCGGTGGACGAAAAAACGAGGCTGGCTCTGGCGACGTTCGGGGCGGCGTTGGTTCTGGGGTCCCTGGGTGATTTGCTGTTGCGGTCCACGCCGTGGGGCCTGAACGTCTTCTTGTGGACCGTGGCGCTGGTGGTGGCGGCCGTGGCGCTGGCGCGTCTGTGGAACGTCGGGATCTCGGGGGAGGGACGATGGTTCCTGCCGGTCGCGGCGCTCTTCGCGGCGGGCGTGGTCTGGCGGGACTCGATGACCGTGGCTTTCCTGGACGTGGTGGCTGCTCTCATCGCGCTGTCGCTCGCGGCTCTGTGGGGACGTTCGGGGCGCGTGCGGCTGCGTGGGCTCTCGGAGTACGTGATCGGGGGCCTCTACACCGGAGCCGTGAGCGCGGCGGGGCCTCTGCCAGCGGCGGTTCGAGACGTCCGCTGGGCTGAGGTCACCTGCGGCCGACGGCGGGGACACGTCCTCGCGGTGGCGCGTGGCGTGACCATCGCGGTACCGCTGCTGTTCGTCTTCGGAGCCCTCTTCGTGGCGGCCGACGCCGTGTTCGAGAACTTCGTGATCGAGGTGTTCGACATAGACCTGGTGGAGATCTTCGGCCACCTCTTCCTCATAGGGTTCTTCGCCTGGACTTCCGCCGGGCTCCTTTGGCTCTTCCTCCTCTCCCGAGAGCCGGAGGGTTTCTCGTTCCGGCGTCCCGGCGCGGTCTCGCTTGGCATCGTCGAGATCGGCATCGCGCTCGGACTCTTGGATGTCCTCTTCGCGGCCTTCGTGTTCGTGCAGGTCCGCTACCTCTTCGGGGGCGCGGAAACGGTCGTTACCTCCGCTGGACTCACCTACGCCGAGTACGCTCGCCGGGGATTCTTCGAGCTAGTGACGGTAACCGCGCTCGCCCTGCCCGTCCTGCTTCTGGCGCACTGGCTCCTGCGGGGCGAGGAGCGTACACACCGGCGCATCTTCGTGGCGTTCGCCGGGGCGATGGTCGGGCTGCTCTTCGTCGTCGTTGCCTCCGCCCTCTACCGGATGCGCCTCTACACCGGCGAGTTTGGCCTGACGGAGCTCCGCTTCTACACCACGGCTTTTATGTTCTGGATCTCCGCCGTCCTCCTGTGGTTCCTCCCGACCGTGCTGCGCGGCCGGCGCGACCGCTTCGCCTTCGGCGCCCTCGTGACCGGCTTCGCGGCCATCCTCATCATCAACGCCATCAACCCCGACGCCCTCATAGCCCGAACGAACATCGCTCGCCTGGAGGAGGGGAAACGCTTCGATGCTTATTACCTGACCACCCTCAGTGCCGACGCCGCCCCCGTGCTATCCGATGCGCTGCCTGGGATCGGGGACCGCCGCCTGGCCCCGGAATACGAGAGGACCATGCCATCGGGAGAGGAGAAGTCTGTCGAAGGGCCGACGCTCGAAAGGGAACTACTGGACCGCTGGGACGCTGGCAACACTGACTGGCGCACCTGGAACCTGGGTCGCTGGCGGGCCGACCGGATTGCCGGGAATTACGAATGAGTTAACCGTCTGTAAACAATATACGGGGTTATACGCACCGAAATCGGGAGTTATCCACAACATGTTGTGGATTAAACCGGCCAATCGGTGGATAAGTGCATCAGATGTAACAAGGACTTAACAACCACATCTGGTGGGGCTTTGCTATCTTGGGGCTCCGTGACGGTGGATGAGAGGTTTTGCGGATGGGCGAGGCGCGCGAGATCGAAGCTCCAAAAGACAGGCTCGGCGTTCTGATGTCGGGGATGGGCGCGGTGGCGACCACCTTCATGGCCGGGATCGAGTTGGTGAAAAAGGGGCTCGCGGAGCCGGTGGGCTCCCTGACCCAGATCGGGACCGTTCGGCTCGGCAAGCGCACCGAGGATCGCTCGCCGAAGATAAGAGATTTCGTGCCTCTGCAAAGCGCTGGCGACCTCGTGTTCGGCGGCTGGGATGCGCTTCCGACGACGCCTACGAAGCTGCCGTCGCCGCCGGGGTGTTGGAGAAGGATCACCTGAACGCTGTGCGGAACGATCTGAAAGAGATACGTCCTATGCTGGCGGTCTTCGATCCCCGCTACGTCCATCGCCTCTCCGCCACGCACGTCAGGGAGTACGGTTCATTGCGGGAGGCCATCGAGCTAGTGCGCGAAGACATACGGGCTTTCAAACGGGATCACGGCCTAGAGCGGGTGGTGATGGTCAATTGCGCCTCCACGGAAGCCTACGCCCAGCCGCGCGAAGCCCACTTCACGCTGGAGAACTTCGAGCGGGCGCTGGACCGTTCGGACCCGGCGGTCTCGCCGGCCATGATCTACGCCTACGCCGCCCTCATGGAGGACGTGCCGTACGCGAACGGCGCACCTTCACTCGCGGTGGATATCCCCGCGCTGACGCAGCTCGCCGGCGCGAGAGGCGTGCCAATCGCCGGCAAGGACTTCAAGACCGGTCAGACGTGGATGAAGACCGTCATCGCGCCGGGTTTGAAGGCGCGGATGCTTGGCCTGGAAGGCTGGTTCTCGGCCAACATTTTGGGCAATAGAGACGGCGAAGTCCTCGAAGACCCGGAGAGTCTCAAGAGCAAGGAAGTCTCCAAGCTCTCGGTGTTGGAGCATATCTTGCAGCCGGGACTGTATCCTGAGTTGTACGACGACATCTCGCACGTCGTCAAGATCAACTACTATCCGCCCCGCGGCGACGCCAAGGAGGGCTGGGATAACATAGACATCTATGGCTGGCTCGGCTACCCGATGCAGATCAAGGTGAACTTCCTCGCCCGCGACTCCATCCTCGCCGCCCCGATGGTGCTGGACCTGGC
>Ga0136615_10001035_pt1 | contig 13124 bp, 6 predicted proteins | sample AntDrymUQ2882206_2_FD_106647 | JGI IMG/M metagenome (GOLD analysis project Ga0136615, IMG submission 106647) | Polar desert sand microbial communities from Dry Valleys, Antarctica - metaG UQ288 (22.06) | ecosystem: Environmental > Terrestrial > Soil > Desert | place: Antarctica: Dry Valley...
ACATGGTGGGCGGCCTCTTCGCCGGCGGCTAAGAGTTCCTCGCCGCGCGCCATCTCATCCCAACGAATGTGCCCGACGCCGGGAGTGATGCTGACATCGGCGACCTGCCGCTGGTGCATCGCGGCGGTGCGCTGCACGAGCATGATTGATTGCAGCAGGACGCCGACGATTGAATGAGGCGCGCCGAGAAACTTCGCGCCTTCGGCATTCACGTCCACCGCAACGACGAGTTGCGCGCCGAGCGCGCGTGCGGCGGCGGTCGGGACGTTGGCGACGAGTCCGCCGTCAACGAGCTGACGACCTTCCGCGTCGGCGACCGGCACGTACCAACCGGGCACGGCGCAACTGGCGCGGATCGCAAACGCGATGTCCCCCTCGTCTTTCATCACGACGGCCTGTCCGGTGTGAAGGTCGGTGGCGACGACGGCGAGCGGAATGCGCAAGTCTTCAAACCGCGTCACGGGGAAACGCCGGCGAATGTATTCTTCGAGGCGCGCGTTTGACTGCACGCCGAGACGCGACAGCGTCATGCGTCCGAAGTCGCGCCAGCGTAAATTTCTGCCGAACTCCTCAAGCTCGGCGACGCTTATCCCGGCGGCGTAAGCACCACCGACGAGCGCGCCTGCCGACGTTCCGGCGATAAAGTCTACCGGGATGCCGTGCTCCTCAAAGACCTTCAGCACGCCGACGTGCGCGACACCGCGCGCCGCGCCGCCGGAAAGCGCCAGCCCGACGAGCGGACGCTTGAATTCCGGTGGTATCGGCTTTCGCCACATAAATCTTTTGTCAGCAACCTACGAAATCAAAACTGGACAAGGTAGACGATGTCGGCGCGGGCGCGGGCGTCTTCGAGAAACTCGCCGGCGTCGGAGGCGATTTTTCTCTCCTCAAGCTCTTCGTTGAGGGCGGCGCGCGCCTCTTCGAGTGTCGGCACGATGCGGCCCGGCGTCTGCCGCCTGAAACGCGGCACATAAACGTCGCGATAATAATCCTCTACCTCCTGCGGCGTCACGACGGTGAATGAGCGGAAGCGAAAATCGTAGTAGTTGTTAATCGCGACGCGCTGCCGGATGATTTCTCGCAACTGTTCCGAATCTTCTCCCAATCCGACCCGACTGAGCCGCTCGTAGAACTCCGCTTTCGACGTGAAACGGCGGATCAAAGCGTTCAACTCGGCTTCCACTTCTTCCCTCGTCGGAGTGATCGTCGGCAGTTTCTCGGCCTCCTGCGCGATCAACCTTTGGTCAACGATTAACTGCAGCGCGCGGCTCAAATCCTCGCGGCGCGGATTGTCGAGCGGCGTGTTCGGCTCCAGCGCCAACTGCCACAAAAGGTCGGTGTAGGTAATCAACTCACTGTTGTTGACGACCGCCACCATGCGGTCAACGACCTCTTGCGCCCGGACGGAGGGGACGGGGGACAGGGGCCGGGGGCCGGGGATAAAGACAAAGAAAAAGTGGACGGCAACGAAGCCGAGCAACGCGCGTGCGTAAGTGATGCCATTAGTGAGGCCATTATTCTTCATCTTTTTTGCCTTTCCCCGCCCCCGTCCCCTGTCCCCCACTTTCAGAACGTCTGGCCGAAGCGGAAATGAAACTGACCTCTCTTCGGACGAATGATCGCGGGAGGGACGCCGCCCGGACACTGCGGACATTGCGGCAACAGAAACTCCGGCGGGTTGAGGAGGAATCCATAGTCCACCGAGAGCGGCCCCAACGGAGTTTTGACGCGGAAGCCGAGGCCGGCGGTGTGCGTCCAGAGAGCGCGGAGGTTCGGGTCTTCGCCCGGCTCCGCGTCGCGCTTGAAGATGTCGCCGGCCCGCCGGAAGACGTTGCCCCCGTCGTAGAACGGCACGACCTGAAGGTTCTTTGTCACCGAGACGCGCGCCTCGAGATTGACAACCGCGAGGGCGTTTCCGCCGACAGGCACGAGGAACGGATTGAGCGTTACCTGCTCGCCATTGCTGTCGAAGAATTTAACATTCGGGTTAGGCACGATGGCGAGGCGTGGGCCGGCTTCCTCGAACCTGAAGCCGCGCAGAGTGGTCGAGCCGCCGGAGAAGAATCTTTCGCTGATCGGGAGCGTCCGGTCAACGCCGTCAATGTCCCCGTCGTCGTCGCGGTCGCTCGGATCGTAAATCCGCGCCAGCCCCAATTGCACCGCGCCGGCGAAGACCGTTTCGCGCACGCGATTAATTTTGTAGTAGCGACGGTAAGTTGTTTGCAGCTTGCTGAAAGAAATGTTGCCGCCGAGTTGTTTGAGCGCGAGCGCGTAGTCAACGGTGAGAAACTCGCCGCGCGTCGCGTCGAGCTGACGGTCGCGTGTGTCGCGCGCGAGCGACGCGCCGAGCCGCGACAAGCGCACCGTGCGGTCGGGCATCAATACGTCCGTAATCAAGAGACTGTTGGTGTTGAAGAGGCGCACGTCTTCGTAGTTGAAGCGCAGAAAGAGCGTCGTCCTTTTCCGCACTTCGCCGCGCGATCCCAAGTCCAATTGCAGATCGCGCTGCGTCTCGATGTTGAAGGTGAAGCGATTGATTGACGGCCCGTCGGCGCGGCATTCGGGGGCGGACACGTCCGGGTTCAGACAATTGATGTCCACCGGGTTTCCTTCTTCGTCGAGGCGCTGCACGATCCCGAAGTTGCCGCGATCAATCGTCGAACGAAAGAAGCGCGTCACGTTGGTGTCGCGCTGATATTGAAGCGAGACGGCAAGCGGCGCGAAGACGTTGATGCCGTAGCGCCGGAAACGCGGGTCGAAATACTCGAGGCGTAGGAGTTGCTGGCGAAGGCTCGCGCGCGAGCGCAACGCGCCCTGCCGCAACTGCCCGAAGAGATTATTGTTGCGCACCTCGAAGCCGCCGAGCGGCCCGTTGTCGGTCGAGAATCCGAGGATGTAATCGGTCGTGATGCGCTGACGCTCTTCGACGTCAATGATGATGTCGCGCCGCTTGTAGCCGGAACTGTTTTCGCCGGCCAACTCCGTCCGCACGATGACTTGCCGGAAGGCGTCCGTCGCGTAGAGGATACGCTCGGTCTCGGCGAGATCGGCAGCGCGCAACTCCTCGTTTTGGCGGAGCGGAATCGCCCGCAGCACCGACTCCTTCTCGGTGTTGACCAGACCGTTGACGAAAATGCGGTTGATGAAAACCTTGTCGGACTCGTTGACGGTGTAAATCAAACGCACCTGTTCGTCGCCGTCCTTGTCCGGCAGGTTGATGAAGGCGAGGCTCACTTGGGCGTCAACGTAGCCCTTGCGCGCGTAAAAATTCCGCAGCCGCTCGGCGTCGGCGCGCGCCTGCGAGGGCGAGTGCGCGCCGCCGACGATGGTGCAGTTCTCCTCCGGCGCGCGGTCGGTGGGGCATAATCCATCGCGCCGAAGCGTCTCCGCCGTGAAAAGCTGGTTGCCGCGCAACTCGATGCCGGCGACGCGCGCCAGCGGCCCCTCGGTGACGGCGAACGTGATAATCAAATTATCGTCTTCGAGCGAGACGCCCCGCCGCGCCTCAACTTCTGCTTTGGGATGGCCGAGGTCGCGCATCCGCGCCAGAATTGTGCGCCGGTCGCGCTCAAGCGCTTCGTCGCTGGTGTAGCCGCGTCCGTAACCGAGCACCGGAATGAAGCCGAGCGCGTTGGCCTCCTTAGTTTGTAAATCGCCCTCGATGTCCTCGACGGTCAACTTCTCCGTGCCTTCGATGCGGATGTTGGTCAGCTTGTAGCGGCGGCCGGGTGTGATTTCATATGTGAGGCCGATTGTGCGCCCGCTTAACTCGTCGGGGTTGATGGCATCACACGTCCCGCCCGCGCCGTTGGGAATTTGCGGCAGGGCGTTTGCACCGTTAGTGGCACCGTTACTGTTGGAGAGCGGCGGCACGACCGTGCAGTTGTACGCCACATCAACGAAGAAATAGCCTTGTTCCTGAAAGCGGTTGCGCAGACGCCGCGCGCCTTCGACAATCGCCGACGTTTCAATCGTGCCTTCGCGCTTGACGGGCAAAAGGGCGCGCAACTCGTCTTCGCCGATGTCCGCACCGGTCACTTCGACGTTGATCTTCGGCCCGACGCTGCCGTTGAGCGTAACGAGAATCGTGTTGTTTTCCTGATTGAGTTGAATCTCCGGTTGGTCGAGGCGCGGCGCGAGATTACCTCCCGCGATGATCGCTTGGCGGATGCGATTAACGTCTTCGCCGAGCGCGCTCTGCGTGAACGGTGCGCCCGGTCGAATGGCGAGGCCACCCCGCACGCTTACCGCGTCGAAGCCGACAATGTTGATGCGAAAATCTTCGACTGTGGTGCGCGCGCCGGGCGCGATGCGGTAGACGATTGTCTCGCGCGTGCGCGTCGGGTCAAGCTGCTCGTCATATTTGACCTCCGCGCGGTAGTAGCCCCGGTCGCGCAGGTACGCCTGAATCGCGTCGGCGTTATTCCTCAGCGCCGTCTCGGAAACACGCCTGCCGGGTTCGAGCAAATTGAGCCGGGCGCGCAGTTCGTCTTCCGAGATAGCGGCGGCGGGCGTCGTTGCGCCGAGATCGAACAGCACCGCGCCGACGGTAATCTGCGGGCGCACGACGAAACGTAGACGCACGCGCGGACGCCCCTCCCCTCCCGGCGTGCCGGGCACATCGAACGCCTCGACGCGCACGTTCGCCACCCGCGCCGAATCCCACAACGCTTGAATTGACTCGCGTATCCCGACGGCGGAAAAACGCCGGCCCGGCGCGACTCTCAACAGCGCGCGGAGTTCCGCCTCAAGCGCGCTGTCCGGCGCGGCCTCTTCAGTCACCACCTCGACGGAATCAATCGTCCGCCCCTCATACTTACTGATGTCAGGAATTGTAACCGAACGCGCAGACGATGACGATGCCCGCACGCCCGCAAGCGCCAATAGCACCACACCGATTGTGAGCAAAAGTCTCTGCAAAATCCTCATGAGTAGTCAGTAGTCAGTAGCCGGTAGTCAGTGGCAAAGCATTTCTTGTATTCATGCTGCCTTCTGCCTTCTGCCTTCTGCCTACTTCTCGTCAGTATCTCTTTCGGAAACGAATCTCAAAATTAAAGTTGTCGTTTTGCGTGGTCAGACCGCTGACCGAGCCTTGCTGATACTGGGCGACGAAGGAGAGCCGGTCTGAGACGCGGTACTCAAGCGCGACGACTTGATTCTGGTCGCTCGTGACGTTGGTCGAGTACGTCACCGAGAGGTTTCGATTGATCTGCCGCCCGACCGTTAGGCGCGCGGTCGGACTGGCACCGCCGCGCCCGACGATCAGCGGGTCAATCTCGAAACGGTTGAGGCCGAACAGCCGGTCGGTCGCACGCTGGACGGGCGCGTTAATTAGCGTGTCGGTCAGAAGACTCGTCGCCGTCCCGAAACCCGACTGCGCGAGCGTCGAGGCGCTTTGATCACCGGAAGAAAGATTGCCGGTCGTCACCAGCGAGACGACATCCGCCTGCGGAAGCGCCGGGTCGGAGCGCAGTGATGTCAGCGGCTGCGACAGCGGCCCCGTGATGCCGACGATTAATTGATACCCGCGAATCTCGGTCGTGGCCTGAATGTTCAGCACCGGGTCGGCGTCGGCGCGCGCGGGCAAATCAATCAACGCGCGCTGAATCTCGTAGCGGTCGTTGCGGAAAGTGATCGTGCCGCTCGTCGCGGTGATGCGTCCCGAAACAATTGGCTCGTCAATTGTTCCGCGCACGCGCAACGCGACGGAGCCGGTCAAGTCGGCCAAATTGTTACGCACCACCAGCGCGTCACGCCCGTTGATTTGTAAATCGAGTTGCGTGTTCGCTCCGAAGAAGCCGCTATCGCCGCCGCCACCCTCGGTGATCGAAGCCGCGCCGCGCCGGTTAATCAGATCGGCGAGTTCGATGTCTTCGGTGTATTCGGCACGGCGCAGATTGACAGTGCCCTCGATCAATTGATTTTCGAGCGTGCCGCGCAGTTGAAGAGTGGCGTCGGCGGTCGAGCGCACATTTTCCGGGAACGGCACGGTCACGTCGTTCGCGCGCACGTTCAAGAGAATCTGTGACGGACTCAGGCCGGCAAGCAGCGCGCCGCCCGAAACGCTGACGCGCCCGCCGCCGAGCGTTCCCGTCAGGGTCTCGATCTCGGCACGGTTCGTCGTGAACCTGACGCGACCCGTGATGTTCGACGCCGTCAATCGCTCGTTGCCAACGAGCGTCGAGAACGAAGCGCCGGCTACTTCCGCCACCCCGGTGAGGCGTGGGTCGGCGTATGACCCAGCGACGCGCACTTCGACGCGCGCCGTGCCGGCGAGAAAATTATTCGGCGAAAGATTGTTTAGCACGCGGAGATTCAATTCGCCGTCAACGGTGAGATTCTGTCGTCCCCCTTCGCCGAGGGCGGCCGTTCCGCCGAACAGAATGTTCGTCCCCGGCCCGGTGAAGCGTGTTCTCTCAAACACCACTTCGCTCGGCGAGAAGAGCACGACGAGCGGTGAGTCCGCCGCGAGTTGAATATCTTCAACCTGCACGACGAGATCGGAAAATTCGGCACTGCCGCTCAAGCCGGCGATTGAATAAACATCCTCCCCCGCCGCGTTTTCACCGCGCAGGTTTCCTTTGGCGCTGAGCGTACCTGTCGCGCGCCCGGTCACGCGCACGTTCGCGGCGGGAAGTAGCGTCGCAAATAACTGCGTCAGGTCGGCGCTTGTCAGCGTCGTGTTGATTGTCGTCGGAAGGTTTTCGTCATTTAAGTCAATCTCCGCCGTCACCACCTGCGGCTGCCCCAAGATGCCGGTCGTCAGATCAATTTTCAGTCGCCCGTTCTCAGTGCGCCCAGTAAGAGAAAGTTCTCTGGCGGGCTGCCCGTTGATCGTCACGTCGCGCCCCTCCGCCTTCAGATCAACGCGAATGTTTCTTGTGTCATTGAAACTGCCGGAAGCATTCGCGGTGAAGTCAGTCGTGCCGCCGACGGGCGGGAGACTTTTGCCGATGAGCGCGCCGAGCGTGGCGAGTTGAACGCCAGTGCCGTTCGCGCGCAGATCGAAGGTGTCGGTGTCGAGATTCACCGTGCCCGTCCCGGTGACTCTGCCGGAGCGGAAACGCGCGTCGAGATTTTCGAGATTGATGTTCGCGCCGTCGAACGTCGCGCGCGCCGCGATTTCGTCGAACGCCTCACCGTTAATCGTGCCCGGCCCGGCGCGCAAGTTGGCGCTGCCGCTCATCGCGCCGGGAAATCCGGTGACGTTCAATTCGCCCGACGCCGAGCCGAGGCCCGCGAGATTCGCCGGGTCGAAGAGATTCCCGCCGACGGGCGCGAGCGCGAGCAGGTTCGCAGTGTTCGCGTTATCGAGCGTCGCGTTGAGCGTGATGTTGTTTTCGCCGGAGCGCGGAATGATCGCGGCGAAGCGCGCGCCGCCGCCGTCGCGCTCCTCCAACCGTCCGTCGTTGATTCTTACTTCAGTCGGCGTCGCCACGATTGACGCCGAGAGAGCGCCGATGTCGCGCCCGCGCGCCGTCAGAGATTCGATTGACGCGCGCCCGTCGAAGTTCGGATTGTCGAGACTTCCCGTGAGCTTGCCGGTGAAGTCGAGGTCTCCGGCGACGGCGATGCCGTACTTGGCGAGATCGCTTTCGACCTCCGGCAGAAGTCCTGACGCGACGACGATGCGCTGCAATTCCGCCGCGTCTGATGAAGTGAGGTTGATGTCGAGATTCGAGTCGCCCTCGAACGAGAACTGTCCGCGCGCGTTTAATTTCGCCGCGCCGGTTTGTAAGTTGGCGTTCTCGATTTGGAAGACTCCGCGATCAGCGCGCACCGCAAGGTCGCCTGAGAGCGGCGTCAGCGCGCCGCGTGCTTCGTCGCCGGTCTCGCCGCTGAAGCGCGCGTTCAAGGTGCCGCTCGCGGCTTTGAAATCCGTGCCCGGAAATTGCAAATTGACGGTGCCCGTCGCCGCGCCCGCGAGCGGCACGACGCGACCGGTCAACGTGGCGATTAACCCTCCGACCTCAATCCCCGAAAAATCTGCGGCGACGCGCGACGTGCCACGCGGTGATTGGGCGATCACGGCGCTGCCCTTCGCGTTGCCGTCGAAAACGTCGGCGACGAAATCGCTGACCTGAATCTGCTCGTTCGTCGCCACGACCGCGCCCCGCGCCGCGCCCAGATTCATCGTGCCGAGCACGCCGCCGCCGAGACTCAAATCGGCGCTCGCGCGATAACGCCCGCCCGGCTCCAGCGTGAAGACCGGACGCGCCAACCGCACGCCCTCGGCGCGTCCTTCTTGCGCCTCACTGCCCGCTCCTGTCCTGAACGCGACCGCGCCAACATTGATGTCGCCCGCTGTGCCCTCGACGCGCCCGCCACGAATCGCGAGACGCACGCCGGCGATGTTAAGACTCCCCGTTTGCGCCCCCGCGACGCTCAACCCGCCGACCGCCACTTGATTGACGACGACGCTCGCTGACTCGTCCGCGTTCACCGTCGCCTTGATTCCCGACGCGGTGACGCCGCGCACCGTCGTGCCTTCGTCAACGACCACATCGGCGCGGGCGCGCGACACGTTCACGTCAGTCGCGCCGTTCTCCCCGCGCTCGAAGTTGATGCCTGATGCGGTGAGGCCGCGCACTGCCGTGCCGGAATTGATTAACGACTGCGCCTGCGCGCCGTTCGCTGTCCCCGTCACGCGCCCGTCGCGCAATTCGGCGCGCACGTCGTTCAGTATCAACTGCGAGATCGTCGTCGCGCCGTTCCTGAGCGCCGCCGCGCGTAAATCGCCGAGCCAGCGGAAGTCCGTGCCGGTGCCCATCACATTGCCGGCGAGTTGCACGGCGTTCAATTGAAAATCGCCCGCCGTCAGAAGCTCCGCAACGGCGCGTCCCTGCGCTTCGTACTCGCGGCCTTCGCCTGTCGCAGTGGCCTGTACATTCAAAGCCTTGAGGCGCACGTTGTCGGCGGCCAGCGCGTCCGACTGCACCTCGCCCTCGACGCGATAACGCGCGCCCTCCCCCGTCACTTTTCCGTTGAACCTGCCCGCGCCGCGCAGCGTCGCGCCCGTCTGGAACACATCCGAGGCTTGCGTCAAATCAACTGTCGAATTGACCTGCAATTGGTAACGAAGCGCGCGCCAGTCGTCCATCGTTCCCGTGAGACGCGCTTCCGCGACCGGTGAGCGCAAAGTGATTTCCTGAAACTCGGCGCGCGTCTGATTGACGCGGGCGCGGGCGGTGATGTCAATCGGGTTTACAGGTCGTCCGTCAAGACTGAAAGTTGAATCGCTGAGCGCGAGTTCGACGCGGTTCATCCAACTCTCGGCGGGAGCATTGGGATCGTCCGGCTCAATCGTCGCGCGCAAGTTTCGCGCCTCGCCCGAAATATCGTAGCGCTCATCGTCGTAGTGGATGACGGAGTTGGTGACGCCGACGCGCGCCGTCGAGTAAGAGAACAGGATGCGGCGGTTCGGGTCGGGCGAAGGTAAACGTAAGTTAGCAAAGTTCGAGCGCCCCGCTTCGTCAAATCTAACCCACAGTTCGACGCCTTCGACTTCGAGCGCTTCGAGGTTGACGTTGCGGCGCAGGTTGAGAGAGTAGAGGTCTTCGATGCGGACGGTGGCGCGCACGCGATCAATCTTGCCGAGTTGCGCGCCGGTCTCGGCGTCGTGGAGTTTGAGGTCGCGCAGTTCGGCGGTGCGCGCCCCGAATGCTGTGCGGAACGAACCGATCTCGGCGCGGATGCCGTACTGCGCGAGCGTCCCCACAATCTGACGGGCGATGATGTTGTCAACGCGCCCGCTGCGGTAGAAAAGGATGGCGACGATCACGGCGAGCGCGAGCGCCGCGACAATCGCCACACCCGTCAGCACCGCGTTGCGGCGGTTGACGTAGCGACGCCAGCGACGCCGCTCGCCCGGCGAAAGCGGGGGGGGCGCTGCCGGCGATGTCGAGCCTCCGCCCGGCATTTCATTCGCCAGCGCAGCGACGGCGTCCGCCGCAGGCGGCGGGGGGGCGGTTCGCGGTTCATCATCGGATCGGTCAACAGGCATAAGAATCTCACCGGCGTGCGTTCGCTTTCTGCGAATGGCGACACTTCAATTCAACACTTCGATTTTTCGGGGGGAGAGGCGAACTGAAACGCAGGACACAGAATACAGAACACAGAATTCAGAAGATATGCTGGGCGTCAATACTATATCTCGCGTGCTCCGACTTCTGTCTCCTGTATTCTGTGTTCTCACTCGGCATTCATCATTTTCTTACCATCATCACGCGCGGGCGAGCCGAGCGGCACGTTGCCGACGATTTCCAGATCGAATCCTTCGAGCGCCGAGACTTTCGGCGGATGATTCGTCAGCAGCAAAATCCGCCGCAAACCCAACTCGTGGAGAATCTGCGCGCCGACGCCGTAATCGCGGTCGGCCCCGTAGCCGGTCTCGACGCTCGCTTCCTGCAAGCTGATGCCGCGCTCCTGCACCAGCGCGTAAGTGCGCAACTGATGAACGAGGTCGAGGCCGTGCTGCCGCTGCCTCAGATAAAGCACGACGCCGCGCCCCTCAGCCGAAATCTTTTCGAGCGCGGTGTGCAACTGAAAACCGGAATCACCGATCAGCGAGCCGAACATGTCGCACGTCACGTTCTCAGTATGCACACGCACCAGCACGGGGTCGTCGGTTCTCACCTCGCCCTTGACCATTGCGAGATGCACTTCGCTGTTCATCACGTTTTCAAAGGCGACCGCGCGGAAGCGTCCGTAGACGGTCGGTAAATCGGTTTCGGTCGCGCGCCTGACGAGCACCTCTTTGCGCATCCGGTAACGCACGAGGTCGGCGACTGAAATGATCTTCAAATCGTGCACGCGCGCAAACTCTTCCAACTCGCGGAGCCGCGCCATCGAGCCGTCCGGGTTCATGATCTCGCAAATGACGCCCGCCGGATAAAGTCCTGCGATGCGCGCGATGTCAACGGCGGCCTCGGTCTGCCCGGTGCGCACGAGGACGCCGCCTCTGCGCGCGCGTAATGGAAAGATGTGACCGGGGCGCGCGAGGTCTTGCGGGCGCGTCTGCGAATCAACGGCGGTGAGAATCGTCGTCGCCCGGTCGGACGCCGAGATGCCGGTCGTCACGCCCCGGCGGGCTTCGATGGAGACGGTGAACGCCGTGCCGAGATACGAAGTGTTGTCGGCGACCTGCATCGTCAACTGTAACTCGTCGCAACGCTCCTCGGTCAAGGGCATGCAGATCAGTCCGCGCGCGTGCATCGCCATGAAGTTAATGAGTTCCGGCGTCACCTTCTCCGCCGCGCAGACCAGATCGCCTTCGTTCTCGCGGTCTTCGTCGTCAACGATGATAATCATCCGCCCGTCGCGGATGTCGGTGACGGCTTCTTCGATTGATGCGAAAGGCATAGGTGGAATTTGCGATTTTCGATTGGAAGCGGGCTGGCGTCTTTACTAATGCCGACATTCGCGCGAAGGCGGAAGCCCGCACGTGAGCAAGGGCGTAATGCCAAGCGCAGCTACTACGCCCTTCCTCTCGGTCGGGCTTCTGCCATCACCCCGGCAATCGAAAATACTCTTCGATGTTACCCGAAACTCTTTTTTTTGGCGACTGGCAGGCCGTTACTTGTAGCCCAGTTCCGTCAGCTTCTCCATCGTGATCGGTGGCTGCTCAGCCCCGCCGCCGCTACCGACCGCGAGAATGCGCTCGACGTACTTGGCGATAATGTCGGCTTCAAGATTAACTGCGTCGCCGGGACGTAGAGAGGAGAGATTCGTCACTGCCCAAGTCTTTGGGATTACCGCGACCTCGAAGAAGTTGTCCGCGAGGGCGGCGATTGTCAGACTAATTCCTTCGACGGCGATTGAGCCTTTGAAGACGAGATAACGCGCCACGTCCGGCGGGTACGCGATTTTCACCGTCCACGACCCACCGTGATCTTCCGCGCCGAGGAAGCGCCCGCGCGCGTCAACGTGTCCCTGTACGATGTGGCCGCCAAGCCGCGTCGCGGGCGTCACCGCGCGCTCGAGGTTTACGACCGACCCGCCACGCAAACCTCCGAGCGTCGAGCGCTGCAACGTCTCGCGCGAGCCGTCTGCGGCGAACGAATCGGCGCGCACGTCGAGCGCCGTGAGGCACACGCCGTTGACCGCAATCGAGTCGCCTTCGTTCGTTTCCTTCGTCACAGTACGCGCCTCAATCGTCACGCGCACGCCCTCGCCGCGCCCCTCAACGCCGCGCACGCGCCCCAACTCTTCGATGATTCCGGTAAACATAAAACTTGAAACGCTGTGTTATTTTGTCGCGTCGCGACACCGTGACGTTAGCCGTGCGTTTTAACGCACGGACACGAAAACACGTCACACGCCTCGTCGCGTCAGCGACGATTGAACGGGCTGGCAAAGTCAGCCGTCGCTCGCGCGACGCATACGGCCTCGTCGCGTTAGCAATCGTGCGCTAAAGCACGCGGCTAAGCTCACCGCATCGCGACGCGATGCAATTATGCACAGGCTTCTTTTAACTTTCTTTTCATCACGAGAGAAGTCTCTTGTCTATCAACCACCTCGAATCCCGACCTTTGATACAACCGCAGTGCCGGGTTCTCCGACGACACACTAAGTGCGAGAGACGGGTATGAGCCTCTCGCCGTTTCGATCATATGCGTGAGCAACTCGGTTCCCACGCCTTGACCTCGATGCTCCGGCAGGACGGCGATTCCCAGTTCCGGCGTTTCATCATCCACGTGGGCGAATCCCCTATCGCCCTCCGAAAACAAACGAATCCATACTGCTCCGATTGGCTGGTTAGTATTTGAGTCTAAGGCGAGGAAGCCGATGTCGTGCTCACGCCCCCAGCCTTTCACATACCTCGCCACTTCGGGCCTACTCAACACCTCACGCGGGAAAGGTTCTCCGCCCTCACGGACATAAAGAGCTTGATACAACATCTCCCACAGAAATGGCTCGTCCGATTGCTCAACCCGACGAATTTTGTAGTTCGATGAAGCTGTCATCTGAAGTACCAACATTACGACGAGCGATACAATCGTAGTCAGATGGTTTTATTCTCGCCCCCTCCGCTCCTGAATCACATCCATCATGCGCCCAAAAACTTCTTCGATGGAAAGCTCGGTGGTGTCAATCACGACGGCGTTTTCGGCGATGGCGAGCGG
>Ga0136615_10001036_pt1 | contig 13121 bp, 7 predicted proteins | sample AntDrymUQ2882206_2_FD_106647 | JGI IMG/M metagenome (GOLD analysis project Ga0136615, IMG submission 106647) | Polar desert sand microbial communities from Dry Valleys, Antarctica - metaG UQ288 (22.06) | ecosystem: Environmental > Terrestrial > Soil > Desert | place: Antarctica: Dry Valley...
CCGCAGCTTCCGTGGTCCGCGCGGACGGCGCGTCGAGGGGGCCATCGAGCACACCGCCGCGCTCAGGATCTGGTTCGAGGACGAGCTGCCCAAGGGCCCGACCGGCAAGATCCTCAAGAAGGACATCGAGGTCCCAGCGGCGGTGAAGAGCTAACGAGATGAGCTCCGACGACGGGGCGGTCGTCCAAGGCGCGGACTTCACGAGGATCGGCGAGGCGCTCGGCACCGACTACTTCCACATCCGCGACGAGCTGACCGCGGCCGAGGTCGAACTGCTCGAGCGCACTCGCCTGTTCGTCGACGACGAGGTCCTGCCGGTGATCGGTGACTACTGGGAGAAGGCGGAGTTTCCGTGGGGCCTCGCGCGCCGGCTGGGCGAGCTCGGGCTCGTGGGGGACGAGATCGAGGGCTACGGCTGTCCGGCCATGAGCCCGCTCGCCTCGGGCCACGTGCACATGGAGGTCAACCGCGGCGACGGAAGCCTCGGGACCTTCCCATGCAGCTCTACTGCTTCCGCGTCGCCTGACTGGCCGAGGGGGCACGCGACCGACACGATCGCCGCGCTCGCCAAGATGAACAACACCCGCAAGGCGCGCGAGGTGATCGCCGAGGCCCGCGACATGCTCGGCGGCAACGGGATCCTGCTCGACTTCCACGTGATGCGGCACATGGCCGACATCGAGGCGATTCACACCTTCGAGGGGACGGAGACGATTCACGCGCGTGGTGTTCCCACGGCGCCGGAGATAGATTTCAGCAGCGGTGTCTCTAAGCAACGACATCACCTACGTCGGCTATCTCCAAGGTCTGCTTCGCGAAGCTCGCACGGAGCGGGAAGCGGTAAGCAAAGATTCCTCGGGCCCGCGCTTGCCGCTCAGCCAAGCCTCTCCCGGCCAATACTCATCAGGCGTACGCACCCCCGACGCAAACAATCTCATCACGGCCGAGGAAGCCGTCACCGAGCAGGTAGTCGCTGCCGCAGGCGAAATCCTCGACGGCGATATCGCGGAGCGCGCCGAAGTCGATTCCCTCGACAAGGGTCTGCGAGCAGAAATCGGCGCCGCCTGGGCACAGCTCAGCCCACAAGCGCAGAGCTCGCTGCTTCAAGGTGATCGCTTGCGACTCGACACCAAGCGCTTTGCCGAGGCCACGGGCTTCCCCGGCGACTTCGCGCTTCCGGTTTTCGCCTACTGCCGCTCACTAGAGATAGAGCTGCATCGTCGGATCTTCCTTCCCTTCAAGGACTTCGGGGGACCGACGCGCGCCGGTCGGAAGAGCGAGGACGGCGAGCGCTCGGCCGAGATACTCGAGCAGTTCCAGACCGCCGACAGACCGCTCGGGATGGGGCAGATGGCGGCCTGCCTGGGGAACCTCGGCTGCGGCGAGGCCGGCGCCCGGCACGTGCTCGCGTCGTTTCTTCGCGGACACCTAGTCGATGCGACCGAGTTCTGCGCGAGCCGCTACCCGCGTTGGCTGAAGAAGCTCGCGCTCGGGTATCGCAATCGCGCCGCTCACATCTCCTCGCTCTCGGAGAGCGACTGCGAGAAGGCTCGCGCCTATCTCCTGTCGGAGCCTCGCCGGCTTCTACTCGCGCTGGTCGAGCTCGCACCCGCCGAGTAGCCAGCCTTAGCGCGGCTCGATCGAACCGTTGCTCTCGGCCAGTCGGTCAGAGAGCAGTGCTTCGTCGACGATGCCTTCGATCAACTCCTCGATCCGCTGCGTAACGCGCCTGATCCCGAAGATAAGCCCAACCTCCCGAATCAGCTCCTCGCGAGAAATCCCAGCGCCAACCTCTGCGAGGTAGACCATCGCGTTCACGATCTCTTCTGGGGCGACCTCGTCGGTCGCTCGCGAGCCTTCTGAATCGGCCTTTCTGAACGTCCTCCATTCGGAGGGATTAACGCCCAGAGGCCAAACGAAGTGACCGAACTTCGACGAGTGGATCTGCTCCGGTGGGACGAGGGCGAGGATCGACGCGGTCCTCGACTCCGAGACCCTGCTTAGGTCGAAGCGACGCGCGACGATCCGCGCGAGGCGTCCGGCCTCGATTGGCGCCTCGGCATCGATGACGTCATCGACCTCGTTCGCCACCGCCGCTCTGGCGTACTTGGCGAAGTCAAGCTGATCGAGCAGCTCACGCGAGCCAACGGCATCGACGTGGGCCGGCACGAACTCGTGCAGATCAGCGAAGCGAGACGACGGAGGCGGCTCATGTGACGGGATGTGGGATTGCGCTTGCTCCTCTGGGCCGACGCCATCGGTACCGAGATCTCGAAACGTCTCGCCCGGTTGCTCTTCAGGAGCCGGGGTGTGGTCTTGGTGCATCGCGGGCTCGTTGGCAGGCGACACGGGCGCCGAAGCGCCCCTTACTCGACCGACGACTCGCCGCACCACCTCGTCGCGATCGCGGATCCAGTCCGGCAGCCAGATTCGCGCGATCTCCGCCCATCCCATCGGCCCGGCCAAGACCGTCGTCGGCAAGCCCTCCCGGTCGTTAACCGTCCTTCGGCTGGCGTATTCTGGCCCATCGAGGAGAACCGCTGTCCACGGTCCATGTGGGCCGGGGGCGGCGCCAATGTCGATCTTGAAGTCCGACAGGCCGATCTCGGAGGTGACCTCCAAGCCGTCAGCGCGCAAAGCGTCCACCACCTCGTCGCGATGACGATCGCGGGCCCGAGCTGCGCTCACAGTGCCGACCTGATCGCCATCCCTGCGAGCCATCTCAAGGTAACTGCGCAGGTGCGCCAGGCCCACCGAGGATGTACGCGCTAGATCGATGTGGTGGGGCTCGAAAGACGCGAACAAGATCACCTGCGCGCGAGCTCGAGTGACGGCGACGTTGAGACGCCGCTCGCCGCCAGCCTGGGTCAGTGGCCCAAAGTTGAGGCGAAGCCGCCCTGTCTCGGGGTCCGGCGAGAATGCCAAGGAGAAGAGGATCACGTCCCGCTCGTCGCCTTGGACGTTCTCAAGGTTCTTGACGAAGAGTCCCTCCTCATTGAGCTCGAGCGCCGCAGCGATACGCTCATCGGTGGACTCCTCGAGCATGTCCATGATCAGATCGCGCTGATTGGAGTTGAGCGTCACGACGCCGATGGAAGGCGGCTCTCCGCTCGCGAGCCGGCGCTGGACCTCCCCGACGATCGCGTCGGCCTCGGCTCGGTTCACGCCCGCTCCGCCCCGCTCCCACACGCCATTGACCTGCCGTAGCGAGACGCCGAACTCACCGATGTCGGCGGGCGGTCGCGGGAAGCTAGCCAATCGCCCTTCGTAGTAGTGGACGTTTGAGAACGCGATCAACGCCTCGTGCTTGCTGCGGTAGTGCCATGACAGCCAAACCCGCGGCAGGTTCGACTCGACGGCTTCCGACAAGACGCTCTCCATGTCAGCTGGGATCCCGACGAACGCGGGACGATCGTCCTCCTCCTCGACCCCGCCGCTGAAGGCGCTGCTAGGAGGCATCTGCTGGGAGTCGCCGACGACCACCACGGCCTTACCCCTACCCATCGCGCTGATCGATTCCGCGACCTTGATCTGCGATGCTTCATCGAAGACAACCAGGTCGATCTCAGCCGCGTCTGGGGGCAGGAACCTCGCGGCCGTGTGCGGGCTCATCATCAGGCACGGGGTCAGCTCGGTAATGGTCGGCCCATAGGTGGCGAAGAGCTCCCGAACCTTCAGCCCGCCTCGCTTGCGGCCGAGCTCCCGGCTTAGCTCACCGACCTTCCCGACCATCCGCTCGGGGTCGAAGGGCCGGCGACGAGCGACTAGAGCGGGTAGCTCGGAGACCATTTCCTCCCGCAGCTCTGCCGCGCCGCTCGTGAACTGGGCGACCGACCGGTCCCGGGCGATGCCATCGAAGCCCGCGAGCGGCGGGCGCGAAAGGCGCTCAGTAATGACTGCGGTCGCGAAGCCCCTGCGCAGAGCGGGCTCGATCGCCTCGGGATAAAGGCCACCCGAGAGCACGGCTCCGACCAGCTCCACGAGCCCCTCGTCCGAGAAGGTCGCTAGAGCCTCCGCGACGGCGACCCATCGTCCAAGCTCGACGAAGGCGCAGTCGCGGGCGTCCCGCTCCCAAGTGGGAAAGTCGTCCCTCAAGGCCGAGTACGGGGAGCGTCCGCGAAGCCAGGCGGCCAGCCGCACCTCCGAGCTCTTGAGCCGCTCGAGAAGGGAGCGCCAAGCCGCGGCGAGGCCGGTCGCCAGCGACAGCTTCTCCTCGAGACCGCCGTCTCTGGTCAGACCGTCGATCGCGGCGGCCGCCTCCGGCGATCTACCCGCGAGCTGAGCGGAGAACGCGAGCAGCTCGACGCGCCTCTCCAACGCTGCGATGTCGTCGGGGGTCAGCGGGTTCCAGCTGGCCTCGAGATCGATGCCCGGCAGCGCTCCCAGCTCGTCTCTGATCGAGCGGACGCGCGTGCGGAGATCGACCAGTGCCTCGAGGCTCGGCGTCAGGGTCTTTCGATCGATCTGCTGGCCGTCCGTGGCGACGCCAGCCAGCTCATTGGCGATGGCCTTTCGGGCGCGGCCCTTGAAGAGCTTCGAGTCGGCAGCCTTCGACTGGATGAGCAACGCACCGAGGTCGGCGTTGGTCATCGCGGAGGGCGAGAACGTCGACATCAGCGACGTGGCGTCCTCGCCGAGGGCACGAATCTTCCGTCGCGAGGAGTCGAGAGAGGCCTGATGCGCGTCCGACTGGAGCGCGACGGCCTCATCGGGGTCGGGTGCCGCCGCCTCGGAAGACGCGGCTTCGATCCACTGGGTGACCAGGTCGAGCCCGCGGGGATCCTCGACCGCGACGAGCAGGCGATCCAATGCGGCGTCTCTCCCGATCGAGGCGAGGGCCGACGCCAGTTCCTCAACCGCCTGCTGTAGCCCGCTCCGGTCGAGGAAACCCGTCTCCGAGCAAATCCCCGACAGGCCCCAGGGATGTCGATCGACTGCGGTCGAGAGCGCGAGCAATCGCTCGCTGAGATCGCGAGCCCGTCGGTAGAGCTCCTCAGGGTCGAGGTCCTGGCTGACGACCCCCGGTTCGACCGCTACCGCTGGCCCCTCACCGAGGGTGAGCAACGTCTGCTGGGCAGCCCAGAGGGACAGGCCGCAAGTGCCCCGATCGTGGAGCGCTCCTGGGTAGCGGCCGAGCGTCTCGACAGCGAGACGGTGCCTTGAGCGCAGCGCCTCCCAGGACCCAGGGTTGCCATCCGTCCGCAGGTGGAGCGCTTCGCGGAGCTGGGCTCGCACGCCCTGAGGGGACTGCTGCTTGCCGTGGAGATCGAGGCAAAGAGCGCCGAGACCGATCGCGTCGAGGCGGCGACGCACCACATCCAGCGCCGCCTGCTTCTCGGCGACGAACAGGACCTTCTGGCCAACGGCCAGCGCGTTTGCGATCAGATTGGTGATCGTCTGCGACTTTCCGGTGCCGGGCGGACCCTCGAGAACGAACGAGCGTCCCGCCTCCGCCCATGTGACGGCCTCGAGCTGCGAGCCATCAATCGCGATCGGGCAGTAGGAGTCCGATTCGGCGGCGGCGTCCAATCCCTCCGCGGGATCGCCGTCGGAGTCCACGAAGGAATCGGTCGGGGTCTCGACCATGTGGCGAACGACGGGGTTCCGGAGAAAGGTCTCCCAGTTCTCTGTCAGGTCCTGCCAAAGCTGGAGTGTCGAGAACTCGAGGATTGCGAGGTGCGCAGTCTCTTCCACGGCGAACGGCAGACCGGCATCGATCATGCCGAGCCGGATCGCTTGGAGCGACCGGCCAAGGTCGATTCCCGACTCGTCCTTCTCGGGATCCTCGAACTCCGGAATCTCTACGCCTCGACTGACCCTCAGCTTCTCGAGCAGGCACTGGTTCGGCTGGGCGAACCCTCCATCGTCGATCTGCATCTGAAACGGGCGGCCGCGCCGTGCAATGAGGTGGACAGGGACGAGGAAGAGCGGAGCCCGGGCCTTCCGCCCAGCGTCCTCCCACCTGAGCACGCCGAGCGCGAGGAAGAGGTTGTTGGCGCCCGTCTCCTCAAAGATGGTGCGAGCTCTTCGCTGAAGACCGCGTAGCCGAGAGGTGTAGGAGCTTTGCGGCACCGCCCCGAAGACGCTCTTCTCCACCACCAGCAACTGTTTGAGCTCATCGGCGTCAATGTCCTGAGCGCTGCGTGCCCCGCGGGCGATATGGATCTCGGCGAGAGCGTCGTGAGGAGCGATGTTCACCGGCCGACCGTCGAAGATCAGGTCCTCGAGGCTCGGAAGGGCGTCCTTGGGTACGTGGAGATCCAGCGCCCCTCGGCCCGACTTCATGTTCAGGAGTGGGTTTCTGAAGCTGAGGTCGAGAAGGGAGTTGCGCCAGCGCTCGATCCGGGGCGGGAAGGTCCGCTCCTCGCGTTCACCCCCGCGAACCTCCGGCTCTTCCGTCGTTCGGATCTCGACCTTGCCCTCGAAGGCCGGTGCGACCGGGGCTACACCCCGCTCGATCTCCACGACCCGAACTCCGTCCTCGATGTGAACCGACGGGATCGGACGGACGCGGCGGTGGGCCGCCCGAACATCGATCAGGCCGTCGACCCCCTCGAAAATGTGGGTCCACCAGCCGTCGGCTGCGGGTCTGTTCGAAGCACCCCGGAAATCGGGTCCATGGGCTTCGCAGAGGGCCACCGTCTCGATCGGAACGAACTGACCGCTGTCGACGAACGTCTCGATCATTGCCTTGTCTCGAAGGACGGTCTCGGGCAGCTGAATCTCGTCGCTGAGGTGCCCGGTGAAGGCGTGGCCTTGGCAGACGACGATCACCGGGTTTAGCCCGGCCGTCTCAAGGGCGGCCGCGTAGGTCGTCGCCAGATCGAGGCATGTGCCCCAACGGTCAACGAGAACCTCGTGCGAGGAGCGAATCTTCTGACCCGTATCCTCGAACGAGGGAGGCGGATTGATGTAGCGGATCCTCCTGGCGCGCATTGCGTCGTAGATCGCCTCGGCGATCCGCATCGCTCGGTCGACGCCGCCCTGATAGCCCTGGAGCGAGGAGTCGCCCGTCCGTTCGGAGAGCAGGTCGCTGGCCTCGCTCAGCAGGTCACGAATCGCCTTCGAGCGGGGAACCACGAAGGCCGCGAGCAGTTCGGTCAGCGAGAGCGCCCACCACTCGTCGCGCGCCAAGAGCCGGACGTCAGAGTTCGTGGTCAGCGCGCCGTCGGCATGGCTGACACGCATGGAGACCCTCCCGGCGATCGCCTCCTCAATCGACCCGAAGGTGCTGTGGTTGAAGTCGATCTTGACGCTCCGACCCTCGATCTCTCGATGCTCCCGAGCGGCCAGGTCGGGGAGCTTTCCCCTACGAGGTGCGGCGATCTCTCCAGCAAGGGGTCCGTCGAACGAGAGCTCGAATCCAAGCCCCGTCAACGGCTCATCCGTCAGGTTCTCGAGCGATAGCGCCCTCAGGGGCGAGACGCCGTTGTGGACCAAGGCGTAGTTGAGACCCGAATCCATCTCGAGGCGGACCCTCACCCGCTCGGACTCGGCGGTCAGGGCCACGCTCATAGCGTTGATGGTGTCCGTCACTTCCCCTCCCCCAAGGTTGGCGGCCCCCGGCCGATCCTATCTCCCTCTCGAACTCTGAACGTTAGATGCGAGGGCCTCTGCCTTAGGCTGGACATGTGGGGTTCTGGAGGGAGCTGTTCGGTGCGAGGGGGCCGGCTTCGCAGGAGGCGATCCTGCACGACCCGAGCGATGCGACCGAGATGGTGCGCGTCGTGGGGGAATCGCACTATCAGCCTGCGCTGCGGGCGATCTGCGGAAGCGAGCGCGACGAGGACATCGCGTACGACTGCATCGCAGCATTGGTACCCGAACCGACCAACCCCCACGATCGCCATGCGGTGATGGTGCAGATCGATGGTCAACGCGTCGGCTATCTCTCGCGGCAGGACGCACGGATCTACCGCGAGATGATCGGCTCGGTCATGAGCAATGGCAAGTTCTTGACGGCTCGGGCGCGCATCGCCGGCAGAGGGCCCGAGCGGGGCTCGCGGACCACCAACGTCGGCGTGTTCCTGAGGCTCCCACCACCCGCGCATCAGTAGCTCGAGCACCATGAGCCGTCGACCCGCCCGCGTCCATGACTATGCGGACCTCGTCTCGGGGCCCGGCAGCTCGATCAACTTGCAACCGCTGCACACGCTCTTGACGGCATCGACGACGTAGTCATCCTCCGAGAACAGGACCACCTGCCGCTGTTGAGCGACCTCATTGAGGACCTCAAGCCCAAGCCGTAGGCGCTCGAGGTCGAATCGATCAAACGGGTCATCGAGCAGCAAGGGAGCTCCGCCGGTCGTTCGATCGAGCATGTGGGCGACCTCCAAGCGCTCGATCAGGAAGATCTGGTCTTGCGTGCCCCGGCTCAGACGCTCGGTGCCGACGATCTCGCCCGTCTCGGGAGCTCTCACCCTGATTCCCAACTCCTCATCGACGAACGCCTCGGCGTACCGCTCGGCGGTGACCTTAGGCAAGTGTCGCTCGAGAGCGGCGCGGAGAGCTGGTGCAAACTCGCGGTAGGTCTCGCTAGCCGCCTCCACGAGCTCCTCTCGAGCGAGCTCGATCGCGCCCCGCGCATCCTCCATCGACCTTATCCGCGGCTCGAGATCGGCGATGAGCGCCTCGAGGGCTGCCGGATCTCCACTTTCGGCGTCTCGCCGCGCTACCTCCCGCTCCCGTGCGCTGCGCTCCTCGCGCGCGTCGCGGAGCTCCTCGCGAACCCGATCGAGCCCGAGTTGATCGGCCTCGGGATCGGAGGGCCGGTCCACGAGTTGGCCGTGTCTTGCCCGATGCTGCTCAAGTTCGGCGCGAAGCGTCTCGACCCTCTTCTCGAGGTCGGCGATCGACTCGTCGCCCAGCAGCTCCGAAAGAGCGTCGGCCGCGGCAGCAGCAACCCGAACGCGGTCGCGGTCGCTTGCGGCCTCCATCTCCGCTGCATCGAGAGCGGCGGCCGCCTCTGCCAGATCGCTCGCATCGATACCGACGGCTTCGTAGGAGACCCCGAGCCGCCGCTGGATTGCGTCCCGCTCTCGTTCCTTCTCCTCGACCGTCCGAACGACCCCCGATCGCTCGCGAAGTGTGCTATCCACCTCCGCAGCCTCGGCCCGGAGACGGGTATAGGCATCGTGCTTCTCCAATGCGGCAAGGTAGGCGGCGACCCGCGCGGCGGGCGACGCACCCTGGGCGTCGGGATCGGCGTCTCGCAACAGGTTCGCGAGCTCGGCATCGATCTCCTCCACGGCGCGCTCGTCGCGGCCGCGCTCGTCCCGGCGAATGCGCTCGGCCGCCCGCGCCTCGGAGACGCGCTCGTTATCACCCTCGGCGCGACGCTCGAGCTCGTCCAGCGACGAGGCTTCGTAGCGAGCCAATGCTTCGGAGAGCTCTTCACCGCCCCCGGCTTGCCGGCCGTAGAGATAGAGAGCGGCAGCTAATGCCAAGCCTGCGAAGCCGATCGGAGAAACGAATGCGCCGATCGCGAGTGACGCGATTGCGACGACCGCGGCTGCGGCGAGCCAGAGATTCTGCGCGTCTCCACCGCTCGCCATCTCGCGAAGCTGTTCGCGCTCGGCCCGAAAGCGTTCCATCTCTGGGTCCGGCGTGACATCGGTGGTCTCGGGCTCTGGTGTGCCCAGGCGTGTCGCCACCTGCTCCCGCTGATACTGAAGCGAGCGGAGTCGATCCTCGGCTCCGCGGTCCAGCTCGGCGTAGGCTGCGAGCGAGTCCCGCTCGCGGACAAGGCTGTCGCGCCGCTCCGTCAGATCCGAGACCTCCGGCGCATGCCGCTCGGCGGTCAACCTCGCCTGCTCGAGTTCACGCTTGAGTTCGTCTAGCCGGAGCCGATCTCTGTGGATCGCGCTGACCTGCTCCTCGGGAAAACTGTGGGGCTTCTCGGGACGGTCCTTGCTCTCGTCCTCCTTTCGGCGCACCCGCTTGAGCCGATCGCTGGCGACCTCGCAGCGGCTCAGTAGAAGCCGCTGCCTCAGACGCTTCTCCTCCGCCTCGCAGCCGGCCTCGCGATCTCTCAGATCCGGGAGCCCACTTGCCAGCGCCGTGATGTCCTTGCGCTCGGAGCGGGCGATCTCGAGCTGTTCCGTCGCAGAGTCGCGGTCTCGCAGCAGGCGATCCAAGGGTCCATCAGCCTTGGGACGCATGCTCCTCAGGTCGAGACCGATCTCTCCTCGGAGGAAGTCATCAAGAAGCCGTTCGGCCTGCTCGTGGCCCACCTCCGCGGGGGCACTCGCAACCGAGGTCTGGAGTGCCTGCTTGAGGTTCTCGGAGCCGCGCACGGGTTTGATCGTGACCTGATCGAGACAGCAGACGTCCCTGAACTCGGCGAGCTCGATCCCCAACAGCCAGGAACCGAGATCGACGTCTCCGGCCACCCTCCCGACGGCACCGGAGAGGTCCTCGCCGGTGACGTTGTCGTAGACCGAAACGCGGTGATCGCCCAAGCTCCACTCGACGCGAATAGCGTCGCGATGGCTGCTCTCCCGCAAGACGAGCTGAAGACCATACTGCGAATGAGTCCACGGCCGACTCAGGGCTTGGATCGACTCACGGCCACGACGCTCCACGCGTGAGAACCCGAAGAGCCCGCAAACGAGCGCGTCGAACAGCGTGGTCTTTCCGGCCTCGTTCTTACCGTAGACAAGATTGAGCGCACGTGACAGGTCGACGGTCGTGCGCAGCCGTCGGAACCCTCTGACGTCGATCTGCTCAACCCACATCAAGGATGTCCTTTCGGCCATCGAGGGCCCTGAGTCCCGCCAAGCGTGCATCGACACCACGACGCTTCTCCTCTGGGTTCGAGGCGGTCTCGATCCGATGGCTGATCCGGCGAACGAAATGGCCCCGCACCGTCTGCTCGGCCGCGAGTTCATCGAAGTCGTAGCCGAAGGTCGTCGAGATCGCGATCCTGAGGGCGGCGTAGTCCTCGCCCACATGGTCAAGCAGCTCTTCGCGGTCGAGATGGCATTCGGGTTCGAGCTCGCCCGTGAGCTCGAGCGATAGACAGACCCTGTCGGGGCTCTCGTCATCCAGGGCCGAGCGCACACGATCGAGGACGTCAGTGCTCGACGCACACCCCTCGCAGTCGATCTGGCGCTCGAGATAGCGAAGCGTGTTGGTCGCGACTGTCTCGACCGAGACTTGTCCCCCGTCGATCTCGACGATGGCAACGCCGTGAGCACCCGTTTCGCCCCAACCGAGAGGCTCGGGCGAACCCGGATAGACGACGCGACCCGTTTCACTCGCACGGTGATAGTGACCGGCGAGGCAGTAATCGAAGCCAGCCGTTGCGATCGCATCCGCGGCGAACGGGCAATGGCCGCCTTGCTGGAACGCGCTTTTCTGCCGCTCGGACCCGTGCAACAAGAGGAGGTTGATCCGACCTTCGGGAGCCCGAAAGTCCGCTAGGAAATTGGCGCTCAATGGACCGCCCTGCCAGGAGATCCCCCAGACGAGCACATCATCCGCAAGCTCTCGAGCGGTGACCTCGGACCCCCTGAACAGATGCACATTGGACGGCCAGGGAGTTCGCTCCCAGTGGCCGCCCGGTAGAAGCCGGTCGTGGTTCCCGGCGATGACGAGCACGGGATTGCCGAAGCCCTCGAGCGTGCTGGCGAGCGATCGGCACGTGTTGGCTGTGACGTGCTCGTCCTCCCACAGGTCGCCGCCTATCGTGATCGCGTCGCAGTCCCGTTCAGATGCCATCGCGATACAGCGCTCGAAGGTCGTCTGAACGTCGCGTCGACGCGCTCGGGCTGCCTCCGGGGCGAGACCGGCAAAGGGACGGTCCAGATGAACGTCGGCCAAGTGCAGCAGGCGGGTCATGGGCTACCTGCGTCAGTCGCCCTTGCATCCGCGCTTCTGACAGTGGCGATGCACTCGCGAAGACGGCCGATCTCTTGTCGCTCCTCTGGACGGACCCGTGCAATTGGAAGAGGATAGTTTTCCAGGTCATAGTCGATAAGGCGAGAGTTAGCGCGGGCCACGGCGCGGGCGACGAGCGGCCTTCGAACTCGCGCGCTCTCGACGCCGAGCGAGTCGAGCAGGCGCGCCGCGTCGGAGGCGAGCTCGGGGATCGACGTGAGGCGCAGCGGCTTGGGCGAGCGGGCCGACCAGCGGTTGTCGTAGGTGATGACGTCGAAGTGCTCCGCGTACAGCGGCAGCACGGGCTCGAACACCGCGGAGGAGATGATGAAGCCGGTGATGAGAAGCAGTGGCTCGCGGCTGCGTCGGCGCTCGTAGAAGAGCCGGGACCTCGAGGAGCGAAAGGCACGGCCTGCCATCATCCCTCCTCCGTGCAGCGAGGTACAGCGACCCAGGCGGGGAGCTCGGAGGCCGCCGCCGCTCGGCGCGACTTGAGCAACGAGATCAGGAGGCACGCGGTGGCCACGCAGGTATCCGAGAAAGAGGCAAGGGACGTAGCCGAGCAGGCACGCGAGAGCGAGTGGAAGCTGCCGAGCTTCTGCAAGGAGCTCTTCATGGGGACCTTCCGCCTCGACCTGATCCACCCGCAACCGCGACTCGACCGCCACGACATCGAGAAGGGCGAGCGCTTTCTCGAGCAGCTGCGCTCCTTCCTGCGCAGCGACGTCGATCCGATGCAGCTCGAGCGCGACGCCAAGATCCCCGACCACGTCCTCGACGGGCTGAAGGAGATCGGCGCCCTGGGGATGAAGGTGCCCGAGTCCTACGGCGGGCTCGGCCTCTCGCAGGTCACCTACAACCAGGCCCTCACGCTCGCCGGCGCCTACCACCAGTCGCTGTCAACCTTCCTCTCCGCGCACCAGTCGATCGGCGTGCCCGAGCCCCTGCGCCTCGCTGGCTCGGAGGCCCAGAAGCGCGAGTGGCTGCCCAAGGTCGCGCGCGACCACGTCTCCGCCTTCCTGCTCACCGAGCCCGACGTCGGCTCGGACCCGGCGCGGCTCGCCGCCACCGCGGAGCCCACGAGCGACGGCTCGGGCTACGTCCTCAACGGGCGCAAGCTGTGGGCGACCAACGGCGCGATCGCCGACGTGGTCGTGGTCATGGCCCAGGTTCCGAAGAGTGAGGGCCGCAAGGGGGGGATCTCCTGCTTCATCGTTCCCTACGACACCGAGGGCGTGGTC